>Ga0209539_1002180_pt1 | contig 10333 bp, 8 predicted proteins | sample BarGraNGADG00312_2_FD_184499 | JGI IMG/M metagenome (GOLD analysis project Ga0209539, IMG submission 184499) | Arctic peat soil microbial communities from Barrow, Alaska - Barrow Graham LP Ref core NGADG0011-312 (SPAdes) (version 2) | ecosystem: Environmental > Terrestrial > Soil > Wetlands >... | reverse complement strand
GAACCCGGCCGATCATAGTCGTTGCAGGCCTCGCGATCGGATGGTGGGTGCTGGTGGTCCTGGGCTCCCGGGTAGCCGGCGGCATACCTCTCATGTCGGCGGCGCTCTACGGCCGTGACCTTCTCTACACGCCGGTCGCCTTGCTCTGCGGCATAGGTCTCCTGAGGGGCTGGCACGATGTCCGCAAGGTCCTTGCCGTCACCGTGGCTGGCGCTTGCCTGTTCACCGCAGGCCAGTTGGTCCGGGTCGTTCTGGGTCACGATGTCTCGTGGATCGTGCACCCCTACTACGCCGCCGCCACTGCGGGGCTGACCAGGGTCTATCAGCAGTCCGAGCTCCTCGTGTACGTGAGCCTCCCAGTCGCGTTCTGGTTGGCCGTGACGCCTCATCGTGGACCACGCCGGCTGTACGCCATGATCACAGCGCTACTGGGGGTCGGGCTGGCCGTCTCCCTCGGGCGCGCCACCTACGTCTCCATCGCCGCGGGTATGGTGGTCTCGCTGGTGTGCGCCTATGTCGGTCGTGGCAAAGGCAACGTTGGTCGCCGAGCGGCGATGCTAGCGGCATTCGTCCTGGTCGGTCTCGTCTTGGTGGCGGTCGTCGTCATACCGTTCACTCTGAGTCATAGCTCAGGCACATCGGCGCAGGCGGCCGTCTACTCGCGGGTCGGGTCTCTGGTCAGCGAGTTGACGGGCAGTTCGTCGGGCGACAGCACCTGGTCTTATCGCATCGAGCTCGCAAATCGCATGAAGGCGATGCTCGGGATCAGAGGTTGGATCACGGGGCTGGGCTTTCTTCATCCGCAGGCGCATTTCGTCGCCAGCCTTCCCAACGGGAGCATCCGCAACGACGACGTCGGAGCCCTTACCGTGCTCATGCCCGCCGGCTTGGTGGGGCTATTCCTGTTGCTGGCGCCCGCGGTGCTTATAGTCCTCGCGAGCTTCCGGCCGTCGAGCACTGTGGGGCTTTCGTCCGAACAGAAGGCTGTGCTCCTGGGTCTCGTCGGGTTCTTCTCCGGGGCCCTGGTCTCATCCGTCACCCTGACGACGCTCTTCTCGTATCAGGTCTCCGGACTGTTCGCTGCCATAGCCGCCGTCTTGCTGTCTGGCCAGCTCCAAGAGCAAGGGAAGTGCCTGCCTGATGAATCGGTGTCCCTCTTGACGCGCGGCGGCCAGACGTAGAACCTTCAGGGTTGGTGCGGCAGAGCCCTGTCTGTGGTCTGATGGGTCTCGTGGGTCGGCCGCCCTGCGGTCACGTGCGGGAAGCGCGCTTCTCAGGCCAGCCTGCTCGCGAGACCGGCGAGCTGCTCTGAGCAGAACTGCTGCCCGGCCCCGCGGCAGCCCACTACGCGCTGAGGGGGGAGTTGTATAGTCAGCTACTCCATGTGAGACGGGGGCACCCAAACGAGTAATGACCATCGATCGCTTCGCGAGGGGCTTTTGAAGGCGGCGAGGACTAGCATGGCTTGGTTTCCGGGCAGCCCAAGAGCACACGCAGCCCACGACATTGACCATGTCCTCCTCCCCCTGCTTGCGCGCTGTCGCCAAGTCACCGATGGTCGGCCTCCCGAGGACTGGCGAGTGCTTGAAATCGGATGTGGCTACCACGCGCCCTTCGCGGCCACGTTCTCTTCCCACGTCGCGGCCTACGTGGGCGTTGACACTGAGGAGGCATTCCATGTCGACGGGCTTTCCGCGTCGTTTGGGGCGAAGAGGAGACAATCGGGCGTTCTGCGCGCCGCGAAGCGGATGCTCATAGATTGCCCCTACTACCGCCGGTATCACGCAGCGCTGGCCCTTCTGACGGGGACCGGGCCACCTACGGCCGGCACCGTGGACGTCCGCACCTATGACGGCAGGCACCTTCCTTTCGAGCCGGCTACGTTCGACATCGTGTTCTCGAACGCTGTCCTCGAGCACGTCATGGATCTCCCGAATCTGGCGAAGGAGACTGCGCGGGTTCTTCGGCCTGGCGGCGTGGCGGACATGGTGTGGCACAACTACTACTCTCTCTCCGGAGGACACCAGACTGAGGAGTGTGAACGGTCCATCCCATGGGGCCATCTCAGGGGGTTGGTGCGGACTGAAGGTCTCAATAGGGTCCCGGGGCGAGAGGTCGCCGAGATTTTCGCGGAGCATCTGTCGATCGAGCGCTTCTGCGGTGTCGACCTGGCCGGGAGACGGGAGGACGAGCCCGGCTATCAGACCGAGGGTGCTGAACTGCTGACCCCCCGACTTCGGGAGGAGCTCGCCCCTGTCGATCAGCCGGACCTGCTGACGCGCGCCTACATGATTCAGGCGAGGCGAGCGTAGCGCCTGCAGGGGTCTAAGTGTCTCGCCCGCAGAAGCCCGCCAGGAGTGTCGCGAAGCGGTTGGCAGAGGCATCCAGAGAGAATCGTCGAACGGCGCTGTCCCGAGCGGCGACGCCGTGAGCGATGAGCAGGTCTCGTCTCGTCGCATAGGACTCCAGAGCGGTCGCAAGAGCGGTCGCCGAGTCGGGACGCACCAACAAGCCAACCTCGCCGTCATCGAAGAGGCTCGGCAGAGCTCCGACACACGTCGCTATGACGGGCAAGCCGCTGGCCATGGCCTCAACCGCCACCATGCCGAACGACTCCGCCGAGTGCGATGTAGACGGCACCACGGCCACATCGTGCAGTCTCCAGAAGGATGCCATGTCGCTGGTGGCCCCGACGAGGCGGACGTGGCTTTCAAGGCCTAGGTCCGTGATCATTGTCGCTAGCTGCTGTCGCTGAGGGCCGCCGCCTGCTATGTCGAGTCGTACCCGCACTCGTCGGTCCACAAGACTTCGCATTGCTTGTAGCGCGAGTTGGAAGCCTTTCTCGGGGACGAGTCGTCCGGCGGCGGCGACGCGGAGGGTGGCCGTCGCCGATGCGCAGGGGCGCTCTTCGTTCGGCAAGAAGACGTCGGTGTCGACTCCATTCGGGATGACCAACAGAGAACGCGCATGGCGGACGCGCAACTGGCGACCTCCCATGTACTCCGAGACGGCGACCTCCGACTGCGTGCGCGACGCCATGACCAGCCTCATTACCCGCTCCATGGCGACGTGGCGCGAGCGAAGCCAGCTCCAAGGCCTGAGAGCCTCACCGTTGTGCTGCACGACCACGATCGGGGCAGAGATTCCCGCAGCGCGCAGGCAGAGATGCGCAGTTCCATAGGCGACCAGCACGATGCTGGTTGGTCGCGCGGACTTCAGCGCGGTCCGGAGTGGCTCGGGACGCTCAAGAGGCTGGAGCCCGCTCCGATATCCCAGCGAGAGAGTGGGGATGCCCTGTTGTCGCGCCGTAGCCTCGATTGAACCACCGTCGTTGAGGAAGAGGAGCCTGGCATCGACGGCGTGGTCTCGGCGGAGGACTCGGGCGAGATTGCGGGTGTAGTTCTCCGCGCCACCGTTGGTGCCGTTCCACTGCAGGAAGACGGCCGTCGTCATCGGGGCTGCTCCGCGCCCAGCGCCAGGCGCACCAAGCCGGCGAGATCGACCCCCGGGGCGCCCGAAGCCGGGCTTCGGCTTCCCGACAGGAGCGTGAGCAAGTCCTCCAGATCCCTGCGCTTCGCAAGTGCTCGTGCTCGAAGACGAGGGCGAAAGATGCACGCGACTAGCAGCGCTGCTCTCGCCGCTTGGCAGTTCATGCGGAAGAAGCGATAGGCCGCACCGGCAGTTCGTCTGCCTCGCCATTTGTTCACGTACGTCAGCCATCCCGCCACGCCGAATGCAAGTCGCCGTACAGACGACGGGTCTCCGAATGACTGTCCGGAAGAGTGGCTCACCTCAATGCAGGAACTGCCGATCAACATCCATCCCGCCTTCCTGAGGCGAGTACAGAGATCGATATCCTCTGAGTAGAGGAAGAACCCCTCATCGAAGCCGCCGACCTGCTCCCAAGCCACTCGGTTCACGGCAAGAGCAGCTCCCGAAAGCCAAGCCTTCCGCTGTTGCGCCCTGCGGGATGGTGCGCACCGGTCCTTGACATGAAAGGCGGATAGCCGAGTGTGGAAATGCTTCGGCAGCGTGACACCCCAGCTGTATTGCAGGGCCGGGCACAGGAGCGGCGGTTCGTTGCGGAGGACCCGCATTCGCGAGTCATCGCCGGACCCATCGATGGTGCGGAACCCAACAGCTCCGACACCAGGTCGAGAAATGGCGACGTCCCAGGCGTTCTGGTCGAACGAACGAAGGACGCAATCTGGATTGAGGAACACGATCCATTCCCCAGAGCCGCGACTAGCGCCTCGGTTGCACCCGTAGCCGAAACCTCGGTTGTCCCCGCACTCTAGGATCTGCTGACGTGGGATGGCGCCCGCAACGCTCGCAACCGTCTGGTCAGACGAGCCGTTGTCGACGACGATGATCTCCGCGCCCGCGGGCATCGAGCCTCGGATCGAAGCGAGGCAATCCCGGATGACGGCTGCTGAGTTGTGGGTGACTACAACGACCGTGAAGGCGGTCACGATGAGTGCTCTTCGGTAACCGTCCCAGTTGACACTCTTCCGGGGCGTGCAGAGCCCTGTTCTGTCACAACGCGTCCAAGCCACTGTAGGAGTCTATTCGGCATAGCTTCCTTCCCGGATCTTGTGAGGAGTGTATATCGTCGGCAGTCGCAGAGGACCGAGCGGCACAGGGGCGTCTCAAGGTTGTTGGGACGACTCGGGCCTGTCACGATTCGGTACGTGAAAGTGCTACTTGCCAGCAGCTTCCACTATCCACGCGGAGGCGATTCGATTCAGTTCTTGGCGATGGCGCGCGCGCTCACGGAGCGTGGCCATGAAGTTGCCGTCTTTGCTATGCATCACCCGGACAACCTGCCCTCTCCTTGGTCGAAGCATTGGAGTCCCTACATGGAGTATGAGGGGGGCCTGTCCAACGCGGCTCGCCTGACGGCGCTCTGGCGAAGCAGCTACTACCCGGAAGCGGGCCGTCGACTGACTGCCCTGGTCAACGAGTTCAGGCCCGACATCGTCCATTTCCATTCGGTGCATCATCACCTGACGGTCTCGGTAGTGGACGCAATCGTGCGGGCCGGCATACCCACCGTCTGGACGCTGCACGACTATCGCACCGTGTGCCCCGCCACGGCTCTATTGCGTTCGAACCGAACCTGCGAACTGTGCCGCTCCGGGGCTTTCTGGCATTGTGTGGCTGGGCGCTGCAAACGAGGCTCCTTGCAGCGCAGCATTGCAGCCGCGGGGGAGTCGTATCTCACACGCCTGCGTGGGACACTCGGCCGCGTCACTTGCTACATCTCTCCGAGCCGATTCCTAGCCGGAAAATCCCTTGAAATGGGTTTGCCCGCAGCCAGAATGGAAGTCCTCCCGAACCCCATTAGCCATCGAGTCAGTGCACCGTCCAATGCGCGTCGTGGCGTCCTCTACGTCGGGAGGTTGTCGGCGGAGAAGGGAGTCGACCTTCTTATCCGCGCGTGTAGTGAGGAGGGTCATGTGCCACTTCGCATCATCGGCGATGGGCCGTCACGCCCTACTCTCGAGCGACTTGCCATGAGCTTAGGTCGGGCGACGACCTTCAATGGCTGGACGGATTCGAGCACAGTCGCGGTGAGCATGTCGGAGGGCGCTCTCCTATGCGTACCATCCATCTGGTATGAGAATTGCCCGGGAGTTGTCTTGGAGGCAATGGCCTCTGGGTTGCCGGTGGTCGCAAGCGATCTTGGCGGGCTCTCGGAGCTGCTGGCCGGGGGGAGATGCGGCCTCCTATTCCCGGCCGGAGACGGCGACGCTTTGCGCGAAACCTTGAGGATGGCACTGGCGAGTCCTGGGGTCCTGAAGCCTCTCGCAGATCGTGCTCGACACCGGGCAATGACCCGTCATGGCGAGAAGCAGTTCTACTCACAACTCGAGCGCATCTACGCCTCGTTGATGTGAGTCGGCTCCGCGCGATTCGAGGATGACCACGCTCGCTGGGACTCCGCTCACGAGCGCTCCAGGCGGGACATCTTCGATAACCAAGGAGTTGGCGCTGATGCGAGCACCGTCGCCTACGCGAATCTTCCCTGCCACGGTGGCATTGGGTCCGATATAGACGTTGGAGCCGACGATCGGAACGCCGCGCTGCTCGCCCCTGCCGGAAACACCGATCGTCACGCCGTTTGAGATGTCGCAGTTCTCGCCAACAACTGCGTGCTTGTTCAGAATGATGGGCCCGTAGTGGTTGAGGTAGAGGCCTGGGCCGATGGTCGCGGTATGTGGCAGACACACCCCGGTGGTGACTTCAAGCAGCTTGCGCCAAGCGTAGAGCGCGACAAGGAGCGGCCGTCGAGCACCCCTGAGCCTCTGGCTCCGGTAGGTGGCGTGGGCCAGCCGATACTGGAGCAGCGCCCACAAGCCCTGCTGCATCGCTATCTCGCGCGCGGCGCCAACTCCATCGTAGCGACGGTAGTGGGCTACGTCCGCACGGAAGTCCGTGAACCAACTCATGCGCGCTGCTCCTGTTCCGACTCGCTGGTCTCAGCCGGCGCCGCTAGGCACCATTGCCGTAAGCATAACCCACGGTGAGCCTCGGTGGTTCGCCTGCACGCCGAGACTCCTTGAGGACTCGCGGCTGAGCCGCGCATTTCCTCCGGACGCGAGATCGCGCCAACCCCTTGACCTGGGCCCCTTGGCTGCGCGACCGGCTTCATTCACCCACTGGGAGCTCCCGCGAAAGGTGGCGGGAGACGAGTGGGTCGCCCGTCGGTCGATCTGAGTGACGGACGGCACGCCACCGTTTCGCAAGCTAGCGAATCGCGGTCGGGAGTCACAGCAAGACCTGCCTGCCTGAGGACCTGCTGAGCCGGCCCTGGCCCCGCCGTGAGGTAGAGTGAGGCGCATGGACGCGGCCATCATCACGACTTATCGATGCAACGCTCGCTGCCGCATGTGCCGGACGTGGGCGTATCCCACGAAGCCGAGCGAGGAGTTCAGGCCCGACCTGCTGCGGAAGCTGCCGGAGGGCTTGGGCCGCGTCAACATCACGGGCGGCGAGCCGCTGATCCGCCAGGACCTGCCGGAGATCGTGGACATCCTGGCCCCCAAGGCCAGGCGGCTTGAGATCTCGACCAACGGCTATTTCGTGGATCGCCTGGTTGCGATCGGCCGGGCACATCCCGACATGACGATTCGGATCAGTCTCGAGGGTCCGCGTGAGGTCAACGACAGCATCCGTGGCATCCCCAGTGGCTATGACCGAGCTGTTGAAGCGTACGGCCGGTTGCGTGATGTGGGGGTGCGCGACTTGGGATTCGCCGTGGTGATCCAGGACGACAACGCAGACACCCTGCTGGATCTCTACCAGTTCGTCACTCGCATGGACGCGGAATTCGCACAGGCTGTGCCGCACAACAGCTACTACTTCCACACCGACGATAACGAGATTCTCGACGTCGAGGCGGTGCAGGCTGCTCTCCGCGGGCTCATGACGGCGTTCCTGCGCTCCCGCAAGCCCAAGGAATGGTTCCGCGCCTATCTGAACCGTGGCCTGGTCGACTTCGTGGGCGGCGCCGACCGGCGGCTGGACTGCACGGGTGGCAGCGACATCTTCTTTCTCGACCCGTTCGGTGAGATCTACCCGTGCAACGGAAGGCAGTTGAGCATGGGCAATCTTCATGACTCGACCTTCGAGGGGATATGGCACGGAGAAAGGGCCGCCGAGGTGCGCTCCGCCGTCATGTCGTGTGAGCGGCGCTGCTGGATGACCGGGACAGCTGTGCCGGCCATGCGCCGCAATCTGCCGCGCGTCGCCTGGTGGGTGGCGCGCAACAAGCTGCGCGTAGCCATGGGCAGGCCGATGGACCTCTCGGACTGACGTCGTGCGCATCGCCCATCTCGGATCGAAGGGCATCCCTTCAAGAGGCGGCACTGAGCGCGTGGTGGAGGCCGTGGCCGTGCGGCACGCCGAGCGCCACGAAGTGACCGTCTATGGAAGCAGACGGGTCACGCAGAGCGGTCGCTATCGAGGTGTGTCTGTCGTCGCACTGCCGGCCTTGTCCGCCAAGCACGCTGGTCCGGCGGTCCTGGAGTTTCTCGCGGCCTTCCACGCCCTTGCGCTGGGAGGGTATGACGTGGTCCACGTCCATGGCTCCGAGAATGGCTTCGTCGTGCCACTGCTTCGCCTTCGGTACCCAGTGGTGACGACTAACCATGGGCCCGCCTATGAGCGCGAGAAGTGGTCACAAGTCGCGCGCGTTCTCATACGCGCCGCTGAGCGGTTCTCGGTCATCCCGGCCACTTGCGCGACGGCGGTGGCCGCGAACCAGGCTGACCGCCTGAGCGAGAAGTACGGGCACAAGGTCCTGCACGTGCCGAACGGCGTGGACGGTGACGAGCTGGCTGACGAGATGGCCGCGGCTGCCGTCCTGCGCGAGCACGGGCTTCTGGGCAGCCGATATGTCCTCTTCTGTGCCGCGCGCGTCGACCCTACCAAGGGTTGCCACACGCTACTCGAGGCGTGTCGATCCATGCCAGAGCCTCCACCGGTGCTCATCGTGGGGGATCTGGGACACGCTCCTGGCTATGAGGCCCAGTTGCGCGAATTGGCTGCGGGGCTGGACGTGTCGTTTGTGCCTCGCCTGGATGACAAGGCCACAGTTCTCGGCCTCCTGACGCTGAGCAGCCTGTTTGTCTTTCCATCCACCATCGAGGCGATGTCGATGATGCTGCTGGAGGCGCTCGCGCTAGGCGTTCTGACATTGCCCAGCGACATTCCTGAGAACGTTTCGGTGATGCCGCCGGAGTTCAGGACCTTCCACGCCGGCGATTCGAAAAGCCTTTGTGACGCGCTCCAGGACTTGCTAGCTGAGGACGACGCGTTTCGTGCGATGTATGCGAGGCGCGCCCGCACATGGGTGACGGAGCGATTCGACTGGGATGAGATCGCCTCGGCGTACGAGGGCCTGTATCGGCGCGCTTTGGCGTCACGGCCAGCGCGTCGGTGAACCCCGAGTTGGGGGCCGCGGCGGAGCACATCACGGGTGTGATCGCTGGCTGGGCTGCGAGTGGCCGGTAGGCCCGCAGTGGCCCTGCGGCCACTGGACTCATCGTCCCATTCAGGTAGAGTTGTCTCGGCAAGTTCTCAGCGGAGCGCCCGTGGATTTGCGGGGCCGGGCGCAGCTGATTGTATCGGGGGAGTCGGGCCGTCTCTCGCGACGGGCCGTGGGGGAGGTCGCGTGACTCACGTTCACATGGACGTACCGTTCGTCGACCTGCGGGCGCAGGGACGTGAGCTGCACAACGAGTTCCAGGCAGTCTTCGAGTCGGTGCTCTCACGCGCCGCCTACACGATGGGGCCCGAGCTGGCCGACTTCGAAGCGGCATTTGCCGCCTTCTGTGGCGCTGGCCACTGTGCCGGCGTGAGCTCCGGAACGGACGCCGTGCGCCTTGCCTTGCAGGCCGCCGGCGTTGGTCCGGGCGACGAGGTCATCGTCCCGGTGAACACGTTCATCGCCACCGCTGAGACGGTGAATCACTGCGGCGCCACGCCGGTGTTCGTCGACTGCCTGCCGGACACCGCCAACATTGACCCTTCGCGCATCCGGGATGCGGTGACCTCGCGCACCGCCGCCATCCTGCCCGTGCACCTCTACGGACAGCCGGCCGACATGGAGTCCGTTGAGAGGATTGCGGCCGAGCATGGGCTCGCGGTGGTCGAAGACGCCTGTCAGGCGCACGGGGCTTCGTTCCAGGACAAGCCGTGCGGCTCGATGGGCATCACCGCCGCCTTCAGCTTCTATCCCGGCAAGAACCTCGGGGCGCTGGGTGACGGTGGAGCCGTCGTCACGAGCTCGGCGGACGCCGACCATATCGTCCGCCTGCTGCGCAACCACGGCGAGGAGGCCAAGTCGGTGCACGAGGTCGTCGGATACTGCAACAGGTTGCACAACCTGCAGGCGGGCTTCCTTCTGGCCAAGCTGCCCCACCTCACCGAGTGGAACAACGCTCGAAAGGTCGCGGCACGGCAGTATGATGAGCTTCTCGCGTCGGTGGACGGCGTTTCGCCGCTCAAGACGCGCGACGACGTGCGACACGTGTACCACCTCTACGTGGTGCAGGTGGAGAACCGAGACGCTGTACGGGAGCGATTGGGGGCCGAGGGCGTGCAGACCGGTATTCACTACCCTGCTCCGCTGCATCTGCAGCCGGCCTACAAGAGCCTGGGCTACGGTCCCGGCGACTTCCCCGCGGCCGAAGCGCTGGCGCCGCGCATCCTGAGCCTGCCCATGTTCCCGCAGATCACGCCGGAGCAGCAGGAGTACGTCGTCGAGCGGCTGGCGGCGGCCGTTGCGGGGGGCGCCGCGGCATGACCCTGCGCCGCCGACTCTGCT
>Ga0209539_1002179_pt1 | contig 10339 bp, 12 predicted proteins | sample BarGraNGADG00312_2_FD_184499 | JGI IMG/M metagenome (GOLD analysis project Ga0209539, IMG submission 184499) | Arctic peat soil microbial communities from Barrow, Alaska - Barrow Graham LP Ref core NGADG0011-312 (SPAdes) (version 2) | ecosystem: Environmental > Terrestrial > Soil > Wetlands >... | reverse complement strand
ACGTGGGCCGGCGACACGATGGCGTACTTCACCGGCAAGTACTTCGGCTCCACGCCGATGGCGCCCAGGCTTTCGCCCAAGAAGACCTGGGAGGGCTTCGCCGGCGGCGCCATCGGCACCGTCCTTCTCGTGGTCTTCATCGGCCTGTACACAGATCTGGGTCCGGCCGACTCACTCGCGCTCGGCGCCGTCATCGCCGTCGTGGGGCCGTTCGGCGACCTCTTCGAGAGCCTCGTGAAGCGTGACGTGCAGATCAAGGACTCGGGCCGCGGCCTCCCCGGCCACGGCGGGGTGCTCGACCGGTTCGACGCGCTGATGTGGGCGTCGGTGGCGGCGTACTTTCTGCTGACAGTGGTCCTCGGGTTCTGAGGCTGACCGCGCCCGGCGTTAGCGGGCTGCGTAGACGACGAAGCGGTAGCCTTGTTCGAGCGTCCAGGCGCCGACCTCCTGGTAGCGATCCGTGTGTACGAGCCGCTCAAGCCCGTCACGCATCCACCGCTGTGCGCTTGGCCCGCCGCCCCAAACTGAATCTCCTCAGGGGAGCGGAAAGGCTCTTGGCCCGCCTCCATCCCCGCAGCCTGATCGAGATCGTGGACATCCATTGCGCGCGCTTCGGCCACACCCCCCAGGACGTCATGCAGTTCCTGACGGCCCGAGGGTTCAGCGGGACGTACATCAGCGACGAGGGAACGCTTGTCGTCTTCGATCCCGTCAGCCCCATGAACGGGAACTACGTCATCGAACCCTCCTCCTGAGCTACCACCCGTGGCCCCCAGGGGATTACAGGACTTGCACATCTCGGTGCACATCTCGGGCGGTTCCGCGTCAGGATCCAGGAACTGCTCGCACGTCTTGACGACGAGGGGTCGCTTCGGGGCCTCTTGGCGATTCCGCTCATGAGGCCAGAAGTGATCGGCTTGCGGGCGGAATCAGTAATCGGCTTGGACCGGAATACGAACAATGTCAAGTGCATGTATTGTGGTCACGAAAATGACCGTGGAGTTCTCCGGTTGCGGAGAGGGAGGTGCTGTGGAACTGCAAGACGATAGTAGCGTTGAGGCGTTCAACAGGGATGCCGTGAATCGGGGCAGCTATGCCTACACCGGATAACAGCAGGTTGAGCAGTCGGATGGCGACCCAAACAACAAGAGAATTGGTAATGCGAGCAGGCAAGCTCGCGGGACAGTCTGTGCTCGACATCGGCTGCGGAGACGGTTACTACACCATCGGTTACTGGGATGCCGTCGGGCCGGCCAGTATGGTGGGAATAGACGCCGCGGAAAGCGCTGTTGATGTTGCCAACGTGAACACCAACGTGAACAGAGGCGAGCGTCCCATCCGATTCCACAGTGGCGACGCCCATCAGTTGCCGTACCCCGACAACAGCTTCGACATAGCCCTCCTGCAGAGCATTCTCCACCACGATAATGACCCGGGCAGGACGGTGCGTGAAGCTTTCCGGGTCGCGGACAGGGTGCTGATCCACGAGCCTAACCGGTATAACCTTGGTCTCAAGGTAATCGAGCGTGTGTCGCCATACCACCGTGAACATAGGGAGATGTCCTATACGCTGGCAAGGGTCAGGCGGTGGATCGAGAAAGCCGGTGGGGAGGTTCAGCACGTCGAATACGCGGGGTTCGTCCCCATGTTCAGTTCTGATTGGCTCGCCCGAGGCATGAAAGCAGTCGAACCGTTGGTCGAGTGCATTCCCGGAGTGAACAGGCTGGCGTGTGCTGTGTATGTCGTGCTGTCACGGCGGCTGCATTCGCGTTAAGAACACATTCTCCAAGGTGAAGCGCTGAGCGAAATGTGTCGGTCCAGTTATTGCGCCGGCCCCGGATTTCTTGGACACGAGTCTGTGTAGCATCAGTGCCCAAGCCGCGCGCAGCCGTCGATGCGTTCGCCGACCTCTACAACGAGCAGTGGCTACCCGAGAAGAACGGCTTCTCAGCCCCGCGGCGAGGCGCGCAGCGTTGGTAAGCTCGAAAGGTGGCCGCTAAGGAAGATTCGTGTCCAGAGATCGGGGTGCGGTACACTTAAGATTACTCACAGGTTCCGGCATCCACTGCGGCCTCGAACGCGAGGCGAATTGAGCGCCTGCAGAGTAGTTGGGCAGCCCGTCTAAGGTGTCGGCAGAGGAGATGTCCTTCGTCTACCAACGCAGGCGCGGCTGGTCAGCGGTTGACCAGCGCGAGATCTGCGCTTACCGCGCACTGCCACGCCGTGTCGCCCGGAGAGGTGACTTGAGGGAGGTTTCGTGAAGGTAGTCATACTCGCCGGCGGGCTTGGAACAAGACTGTCCGAAGAGACGTCTCTTCGGCCGAAACCTATGGCCGAGGTCGGCGACAAGCCGATCCTGTGGCACATCATGAAGATCTACAGCGCCTACGGCTTCAACGATTTTGTGATTTGCGCCGGCTACAAGGCCTACATGATCAAGGAGTACTTCCACAACTACTGGCTGCACAACTGCGATGTGACGTTCGATATGCGTTCGCACAAGACCGAAGTGCACCAGGACTCGAACGAGTGCTGGCGTGTCACCGTCGTCGACACGGGCGCGGACACCATGACCGGAGGCCGGCTGAAGCGCGTGCGTGGCTATCTTGGTGATGAGACGTTCATGCTCACGTACGGCGACGGTGTCGCGAACATCGACATTGCGGCGCTCGTGGCATACCACCGAGCGCAGGGCAAGCTGGCCACGCTCACCGCCGTACAGCCGCTGGGGCGGTTCGGTGTCCTCGATCTCGACCACACCGGAGCGGTCGATGCCTTCCGTGAGAAGCCGCTTGGCGACGGGGATTGGATCAACGGTGGCTTCTTTGTCATGGAGCCAAGCGTCATAGACCGCATCGCCGGTGATCACACTGTTTTGGAACGCGAACCGCTCCAGTCACTTGCGGCTGACGGCCAGCTCGCCGCCTTCAAGCACTCTGGCTTCTGGCAGCCAATGGATACTCTCCGCGATAAAACGCTCCTCGAGGAACTCTGGGACTCGGGCCGCGCCCAGTGGAAAGTCCGGTGACGGCCATGGAGTACGAAGCGCTGTTCGGTGGCCTATATGCTGGCCGTCGCGTCTTCCTCACCGGCCACACCGGTTTCAAGGGGTCGTGGCTGACGTACTGGCTGCTCGCCCTCGGCGCTGAGGTCACGGGCTACGCTCTGGAGCCTCCCACAGACCCGAACCTGTTCGAGGCGCTTGATCTCGCGGATCGCATGGTCCATCAGGTCGGCGACGTGCGCGATCTTGGAAGGCTTCGTGAGGCCATGACCGCTGCGCGGCCCGAGATCGTGCTGCATCTCGCTGCCCAGCCGCTCGTGCGCCTGTCGTACGAGGAGCCGGTAGCCACCTTCGGCACCAACGTCATGGGCACGGTGAGCATTCTGGAGAGTGTGCGGGCCACCCCATCGGTGCGCGCGGTCGTCAACATCACGAGTGACAAGTGCTACGAAAACCGCGAGTGGGAGTTCGCCTATCGCGAGAATGACCCGATGGGAGGTTTTGACCCCTACTCCGCGAGCAAGGGTTGCTCGGAGCTTGTGACCGCTGCCTATCGGCAATCGTTTTTTGGCGCCCAGTCGCCGGTCGCGGTGGCTACCGCGCGTGCGGGCAACGTGATCGGCGGGGGAGACTGGGCGCCGGATCGTATCGTGCCCGATTGCGTGAGGGCGCTGGCGGGGGGGCAGCCGATCATTGTCCGCAACTCGGATGCCGTGCGACCTTGGCAGCACGTACTCGAATCCCTCTCGGGCTACCTGTGGCTCGCAGGCCGGATGTTGCAGGACGGCCACACTTTCGACGGGGCGTGGAACTTCGGTCCCGCGCCGGGCGGTAACCTCACCGTGCGCGATGTGGTTGACGCCGTGGTGGCCGAGTGGGGCGAGGGAAGCTGGAACGGTCCAGAACCCGACGGGAAGGATCTGCACGAGGCGCGGTTCCTGAAGCTCGACTGCTCCAAGGCCGCAGACGAGCTCGATTGGCGGCCAACGCTGGATGCGGACCGTGCTCTGAGATCCACTGTACGGTGGTACCGCGCGTTCTGTCGCGGTGAAGCGGGAGCCGAGAACCTCACGGCAGAGTGCCTCGCCGAGTACATGATGGCCGCGCGACAGTCCAACGTCGCGTGGGCACACCCATGATCGAACCGCGGTCAACCGACGCTCTCCGCCGCGAGGTCTTGGGCAAGGTTTGCGAGTACTACAAAGCCGAGTTCGTGAACAAGGCGTCCTTCGAACCCGGCATATCCCGCATCGCGTGCGAAGGCCATGTGTTCGACGAACGCGAACTCGCAAATCTCGTTGATTCCGCGCTCGACATGTGGCTGACCTACGGCCGCTCTTCGCATGAGGTCGAGCACGGCGCCGCCAAGTTGAGAACGACGCGTTCTGGATCGGCCTCTACCCGGGCATGACCGAGGAGATGCTGGCGCATATGGTCCACGTGCTCATGATGATTGAATCAAGCTAGGAGGCTTGTTTTGCGATGTGTTGTCACCGGCGCGTCCGGCCACGTCGGCTCCTTCTTGACGCGACTCCTTCTCAAACGCGGGCACGAGGTTCTGGCGGTGGTGCGTCCCACAAGTGACCTCTGGCGACTTGGCGACGTCCTCGGCCGGCTGTCCCTTGCTTATGCAGAGCTCGAAGAGGTTGACCGACTTGTGCCGCAGTTATGTGACTTCCGTCCCGAGGTCGCGTTCCATCTCGCCTGGACGGGAGTGACTGCCGACTATCGCAATTCGGAAGCTCAGATCACGACGAACCTGTTCGGCTCGCTCAGGTTCTTTCAAGCAGTTCGCGTTGCGCGCTGCCCAGTGTTCGTCGGACTCGGCTCGCAGGCTGAGTTTGGCCTGTATGATCGGGCGCTCACTGAGGACCTGCCAGTGCGCCCGGTCACTGCATACGGGGTGTCGAAGCTTTCTGCAGGCTTGCTGACGGCGAAACTCGCCGAGATCGCTGGCCTGCGCCACGTGTGGCTCCGGCTCGTTTCCACGTACGGGCCCAAAGACGACACGCGTCATCTCATTCCGTCCGTCATACTCCAACTGCTTCGTGGAGAGACACCACGACTCAGTCCTGGCGAACAACTATGCGACTACCTCTACGTGGAGGACGCTGTTGAGGCTTTGCTGAGCGCTGCCACGGCGAAGAATGCGTCTGGTGTACTTGTGTTTGGGTCAGGTGAGGCGCACTCCGTGCGTGAGATCTGCGAGAAGCTCAAGGATCTTGTCGATCCGGGAGCAACGCTGGCATTCGGCGCTGAGCCGTATCGATCCGACCAGATCATGCATCTGGAGGCTGACATCAGCAGGATACGGTCCGTGACGGGTTGGTCGCCGCGCGCGTCCCTTGATGAGGGGTTGGCGCGTACGGTCGCCTACTACCGTGCAATGGAAGGTGAATCATGACCCGTTCGCACGCCTCCGCGGCCGCCCTGGCGCGGGCCATCCGTGCGGACTCACTGCGGATGGTCACCCGCTCGAATGCGTCGCATATCGGCGGGTGTTTGAGCATGGCCGATCTACTTTCAGTTCTGTACTTCAGCGTGCTGCGGCTCGACGCGACCCACCCACTACTGCCCGCCAGGGACCGTTTCATTCTGAGCAAGGGGCATGGAGCGGCCATACTCTACGCCGTGCTGGCTGAATGCGACTTCTTCCCGTTGGTGTGGCTAGACGACTATTGCTCCGACGGCTCGGTGCTCATGGGCCACGCAAGCCATCTTGTCCCAGGCGTCGAGGTCTCGACCGGTTCGCTGGGGCACGGGCTCCCGATCGCCGTCGGCATGGCTCTCGCCGCCAAACGCGACGGGAAGGACTACCGCGTGTTTGCGCTGCTCGGCGATGGCGAGCTCGACGAGGGGTCGAACTGGGAGGCCATGCTGTTCGCGGCCACCCACGATCTCGACCAGCTGGTCATGATCGTCGACCGCAACCGCCTTCAGGGATTCGGTGAATCCGAGAGCGTGCTGCGGTTGGAGCCTCTGGCCGAGAAGTTCGCGTCCTTCGGTTGGGCGGTCGTCGAGATCGACGGCCACGACCTCGCCGCAATCGAACGAGCGTTGTCCCAGGTGCCCGCCGAGCCGAGTCGACCCACTGCGGTCATTGCGCACACAGTGAAGGGCAAAGGCGTCTCGTTCATGGAGAACCGGATGGAGTGGCACTATCACTCTCCAAACCCTGAGCAGCTTGCAGAGGCGTTCCGTGAACTGGGAGTGCAGCTGTGAGAACCGCTTTCGTGGACCGGCTCTGCGCGCTGGCGGCCGAAGACGAGCGCGTGTGGCTGCTCACCGGCGACCTGGGCTTCTCGGTGCTCGAGCGCTTCGCCGACGCCTTCCCGAGCCGATTCGTCAACGCCGGGGTCGCCGAGCAGAACATGGTCGGCGTCGCTGCAGGCCTCGCGCTTAGCGGCAAGGTCCCGTTCCTGTACTCGATTGCCAATTTCCCAGTCATGCGCTGTCTCGAGCAGATCAGGAACGACGTCTGCTACCATGCCCTGGACGTCAAGATAGTCTCGGTCGGCGGAGGCATGGTCTACGGTCCCCAGGGCTACACCCATCATGGCGTCGAGGACATCGCCGTCATGACTGCGATGCCCGGCATGACGGTTCTGGCGCCGGCCGACCCGCTTGAGGCCAAATGGGCGGCAGGAGCAGCGCTATCCCGGTGCGGTCCGGTGTATGTGCGCCTCGGCAAGGCTGGTGACCCCATGCTGCACGAGAGTGAGCCGACGATTGAGATCGGAAGAGCTATACTCGTGGCCTGCGGCAACGACGTGACGCTGATCTCCACGGGCGCGGCGCTCGCCATTTCGCTCGCGGCTTCCCATGAACTCGCCTTGCACGGTGTTTCAGCCCGAGTACTGAGCATGCCGAGCGTGAAGCCAATCGACGTCCCCGAGCTTGTCCGCGCGGCCACAGATACGCAGCTGATCGCGACGATCGAAGAACACGGCCCCGTCGGCGGTCTCTTCTCCGCGGTTCTCGAGACGGTCGCTCCCCTAGGTGCCGCGCCATGTCTGCGGTTTGCGTTGCAGGCTGAACCGTCGCTTGTGGCGGGCTCCAACGCGTTTCTCCGCGAATGCGCGGGGCTGGACCCGCAGTCGATTTCGGCGTCCATCCTTGCAGCTCTTGGAACGCCGCGGGGACCATGAACAAGACTCCGTCAAAGGTACGCGGAAACTTCTCGGGGGTGGTTGGTGAGCGCGTGGTTTCACAGCCCGACAAGCCAGTTGAGCGAGAACGCTTCGCCGTGAGGTAGTTGGACACCGCTGACACCCAGGACTCTTGGCCTTTTCGTTTTCGGGATCCTCGATTCCTAAGAGGGCATTCGTGAGTACCGGCGAAGACTGGATGTGCCCAGGGCGTCTCGTCGCTTGGAGGCTTGCGGCCGGCGCGTACGCGCGGAAGGGAAGTGCAGTTCACCAATGGAACAGAACGAGTTGTCATGCATCGACGGCGACGGCACGGCAATCAAGCGCGAGCCCCTGGAGCGTCCGTTGTACAACGACCCGATGAGGGCGTTGGGGCAGCGCGGCTTCAGGCAGCCGATGGACACGCTCCGCGTGGCGGCGCCGGAGAGGCGCGCCGCGGGCCGCTACCGCGAGCCGGTGGCGTACCTCCTGGTGGGGGCCTGGAACACCCTGTTTGGCTACGCGGTGTTCGCGCTCCTCTACTACCTGCTGGGAGCTCACCTGCACGTCGACGTGATCCTCGTGCTGTCGTATGTACCGTCGATCGCCAACGCTTACATCGGCTATCGGCACGTGGTGTTTCGCAGCACCGGCAGCATGGCGCGGGAGCTGCCGCGCTTTTTCGCCGTGTACGCGGTGACCCTGGCCGCCAACTTGGTCGTGCTGCCGTTGGCCCTGCGGGCGCTGCCGTGGAACGCCTACGTTGTGCAGGGGCTGTTCACGGTGGTCATCATCGTGCTGAGCTACTTCGGGCACAAGTACTTCAGCTTTCGTGGAGGTGCCGCCGATGGGTGAGTTCCCCCGCCGGCCCTGCCCGCTGTGCGGCGCTACGCAGCTTGCTCCGGGAGCCGTGGTCTCGCGCCCGTCGGCCCTCGAGCTGAGCTTCGAGGAACTGCGCCCCCACTGGCACGGCTTGTTCGCGCAGCGCGTGTTCTTCCCCTACGGTCGTTGCGCGGCGTGCGGCCAGCTGTACTGCCCCGTGTACTTCGGGGCAGAGCAACTGGCCGCGCTCTACGCGGACATGCCTGACAACACGAAGGGGGTCGACCAAGCGGCTCTGCGCCGCACCCAGGGCCGCTACGCGGGTACCCTGCGGCGCCACGCTCCGACTGCCGGCGACTACCTCGAGGTGGGGCCCGACATCGGGTTGTTCACCGAGGCGGCGGTCGCCGGCCGCGACGAGGCGGCGTTGTACCTGTTCGAGCCCAACCGCACGGTGTGGCCGGCCCTCAAGCAGCGCTTCGGGGCTGGTCGCTGCCGCCTATCTGACGCGATGGACGGTTACGGCTCTGTGCCCGATGCCAGTGTCGGCATGGCGGCCATGGTCCACGCGCTCGACCACGTGCTCGAGCCGGTCGCGCTGCTGCGTGCCATCGCCGGGAAGCTCGCGCCCGGAGGCGCCCTCGCGATCGTAACGCACGACGAATCATCGCTGATGGCGCGGCTGCTGGAGCAGCGCTGGCTGCCGTACCGCCTGCAGCATCCGCAGCTCTACCGCCCCGCGACCATCGCCGGTGTGGTCGGCGCCGCCGGGCTCGAGGTCGTGGAGGTGAGCAAGACTCGCAACGACTTCCCGCTCGCCTACCTGGTCAAGCACGTGTTCTCGGCCGCCGAGCTGCCTCACAGCTGGGTCCCGGCTGCTCAGCGACCGGCTCTTGCCCTCAAGCTCGGCAACATCATCACTGTGGCGCGGCGGGCAGACGAACGCGCGTCGGCGAAAAACTAGTCGGCAGGACTCGCCGGCCCCTACCAGGAGACCAGCCGCCATGCCGTTCATCAGCGTCGTCACCCCCTGCTACAACGAAGAGCCGAACGTCGCCGAGGTGTACCAGCAGGTGCGCGAGGTCATGCAGAGCCTGCCGCCCCGTGACGGCGAGCCGTACGCCTGGGAGCACCTGTTCATCGACAACGCCTCCAGCGACCGTACTGTCGAGATCCTGCGCGGCATCTGCGCCGAGGACAAGCGCGTGAAGGTCATCGTGAACACGCGCAACTTCGGCCACATCCGTTCGCCGTTCCACGGGCTGCTGGCCGCGCGCGGCGACGCGGTCATCAGCATCGTCGCCGACCTGCAGGACCCGCCTGAGATGATCCGCGACTTCGTCGCGCAGTGGGAGGCGGGCTACAAGGTCGTCGTCGCGGTCAAGAAGGAGAGCCTCGAGCGCAAGTCGATGTTCTTCGTGCGCACCCTGTACTACAAGATCGTCGGGCGCCTCAGCGAGGTGCCGCTCATCGAGCACTTCACCGGCTTTGGGCTCTACGATCGTGTCGTCATGGACAAGCTGCGCGAAATCGACGACCCGTATCCGTACTTCCGCGGGCTCATCTGCGACCTGGGCTACGACCGCATCGAGATCCCCTTCGTGCAGCCAAACCGCTCGCGCGGCATCACCAAGAACAACTTCTACTCGCTCTACGACATGGCCGTGCTCGGCATCACCAATCACTCCAAGGTGCCGCTGCGGCTGGCCGCGATGGCCGGGTTCGTGCTCTCCATCATCGCTCTGCTCGTCGCCGTGATCTACCTAGTCCTTAAACTGTCCATGTGGGACACGTTCGATCTCGGTCTCGCGCCGCTCGTGATCGGCGTGTACTTCTTCGGTAGCGTGCAGCTATTCTTCATCGGCATCATTGGCGAGTACATCGGGTCGATCCATACCCAGGTGTACCATCGCCCGCTCGTGATCGAGAGAGAGCGCATCAATTTCGACTGATCCCATCAGGCGGCGTGGTACGGTCGGGCGCCGCAGAGCGGCGCCCGTGCTGTTTGCGGCTGCGGCGCTCGCGAGCGCCGCGGCGGCCGTGCTCTTCACTTGGCAGCGTCTCTTTGTCGGCATGGACCTGCGCGATGAGAGCTTCTACATCTTGGCGCCGTGGCGCTGGGCCCTCGGGGACACGCCATTCGTGAACGAGCAGAACCTGGCGCAGGTCGGCGGCCTCCTCGAGTACCCGTTCATGAAGCTGTTCGGGATCGTCCGCGGCTATGATGTCACGGGCCTCGTGCTGTACACGCGGCATCTGTACTTGCTGATGATGCTCGGTGTCGCCGCGGCCGTGTTTCTCATCCTGCGTCGCGTAGTGCGCTGGGAGCTGGCCCTGCCGGTCGCCTCTGTGTACGTCGCGTACATCTTCTGGGAGACGCCGCAGC
>Ga0209539_1002178_pt1 | contig 10339 bp, 7 predicted proteins | sample BarGraNGADG00312_2_FD_184499 | JGI IMG/M metagenome (GOLD analysis project Ga0209539, IMG submission 184499) | Arctic peat soil microbial communities from Barrow, Alaska - Barrow Graham LP Ref core NGADG0011-312 (SPAdes) (version 2) | ecosystem: Environmental > Terrestrial > Soil > Wetlands >... | reverse complement strand
GGGTTTTCCTGAGATATTCCATCTTCCGGTCTTAACTCTTAATCCTTCCGATGCAGCACTGGCCTTCCATTCAACAAATAACGATTCATCAGGAATAAACTCAGGATTTGTAACATCTTCCCTCCAAACATCTGGCCCGATAAGTATGTATTTGTCTCCAATTTCATTTACTATTTTGATTGCCTTTGTTGAGATTACGGTATGTATTCCCCCAACCTTATTGCATACTTCCCAGCTGGTTTCAAAAATAAATTCAACCTTCATATAAGAAATTATTCGTTTTGGACTGTTAATCTACCTTTTGTCCGTTTTAGCTTTAATACCGGATTTAATAGTAGCTCGTTTTTTTTTTGTCTTTGAGTTTGTTTTTAATATGCCGGGGGATTCGTTAATAACAAGAAGATCATCAGTCGCAGACTTTACTGCTGAAGCTTTTTTTGTTTTCTTTATTGTTGACTTTACAACAGGTTTAACTTTTCCAAGTTTCCTGGTAAGTTTTTCAATTTCAATTACATGCTTTTCGATAAGCATATCCTTTTCTATGAGTTGAGTGCCAAGTTTGAATATCTGATCCTGTTCAGCTGTATCAGGAAATATTTTTTGCAGTCTGATTTCAAAATCACTTAGCACATTCATGTAATTCATGAAAGCGTCATATGGCGTTTCATAAGGGTTAAAATAAGCATGAACTGCTCCATCCGAGAAAAACTTTGTTGCCATATAATAAAAGTGGTCACTTGACTGGAGATATTCCCAGTCTTTTTTTATCAGGGCATCCTCACATTTGTTTACTTTTCCGACGAGGCTGTATAATTTATCAAGAGCAGCAACCTGTAATTCATTTCCCAGCCAGGCTGTAAGATCGCGTTCCTCATCAGCCCATGAGATGGGTGATGGTATGCTGATTGCAGATACAGGCTGCAAAGTATCGGCAATTTCAGTCGGGGTCATAAACCGGAATGGTGTTTTCTTTAGTATTGCACCAGGCATATGTCGGAGAAAATCAAATATCCCTGTCTCTTTCCAGTTATGTTCACCGAATGTCTCATAGTCGAGAAAGATATTTATCAATTCACTTTTAGGAGCGAGCTTGTTTATCCACGAAGCATACTTATCAGCAGTTAATGGCCAGGCATTCCATGCCTTGTTTGAAAACCTGAAGGCAATATCATCGCTCAGGACAAAGTTTCTCAGCAGAATTTTCAGCCGAGGATTAATTGAGTTACAATACAGAAAATTGGGGCTTTTCCACCCAAGGACATGCTTAGCACCCTCAGTTAGCACAGATTTGTACTCCATGTCAGCCACCCATGTTCCGATCGTGTCAGAATAAATTAATTCAGTATTACGGAATGACGTGGCTTCAAATCCGAGAAACTCCTTTAACATTTCTTTATGGTTGGCAACCTGCCGTTCAAATTCACTTCTGCTCCTGAGAGAAGCAAGTGAATGTGAATTTGTTTCAGCAAGAAATTCCACCATACCGGTTTCTGCCAGTCTCCTGAAGGAATCGAGAACTTCAGGTGCATAAAGCCTGAACTGGTTGATTGCCAGCCCGGAGAGGGAAAATGTTACTTTAAATTTCCCTTTATGTTTCTGAATCAGGTCCAGAATTATCTCATTTGCAGGCAGATAACATTTACCTGCAATTTTTCTCATGATGGATTCATTTGAGAAATCATCATAATAGTAATGATCATGCCCAAGATCAAAAAACCTGTATCTCTTGAGCCTGAAGGGCTGATGGACCTGAAAATAGAAACAAATCGCTTTTTTGCCTGTTAAACTCATCTCTTAATACATTTTATTGTCAATCACTCTATAATAAATATCGCGTACATGTCTGGCTGAGTTATCCCATTTAAGCCGGATAACTTCTTCCTTGCCGTTTTTTATAAACATGTTGGACAAGGCAGGATAGTTAAGTATTCCATAAATTGCATCAGCCATTGCATCTATATCCCAGAAGTCAGTTTTCACTGCATGTGTAAGTATTTCAGAAACCCCGGATTGTTTACTGATAATTACGGGTACGTTTGACTGCATCGCCTCAAGGGGTGATATACCAAACGGTTCCGATACCGAGGGCATAATATAAACATCGCTCAGATCAAGCATGGTAAATACGTCAGCCCCCTTGAGAAATCCTGTAAAATGAAAACGGTCGGTGATTTTAAGTGCAGCTGCCCTTCTCATCATCCTTTCCATCATATCACCCGATCCCGCCATAACGAATCGAACATTGTCCATCACTTGTAAAACCTTGTTAGCTGCTTCAATAAAATATTCAGGACCTTTCTGCATAGTGATCCGGCCAAGAAAAGTAACTACCTTTTCATCAAAACCTTTTTTAATGATGCATCCGTCGCTAAGTTTCACCGGTTCAACTGCATTGTATACAGTTTCAACCTTGTCAGGATTTATATTGTATTTGTTTATAACTATGTCTCTTGTAAGATTGCTCACTGTAATTATTTTAGAAGCTGCATCCATCCCATTTTTTTCAATGCGGTAGACATCGGGATTAACACTTCCTCCACTACGGTCAAAGTCGGTTGCATGTACATGGATAACAAGAGATTTCCCCGACACCTCCATTGCAGCTATTCCGGCAGGATACGCAAGCCAGTCGTGAGCATGGATGATATCAAACTCATTTTCATCAGCTATCACCGAAGCAACAACTGAATACTTGTATATTTCGTCCATAAGGTTCGTGTCGTATCTTCCTGAAAAGTCTACTTTGCCTTTATTGTTTGTCTTGACATAAAAATTATAACTTGAGACTTCAGATTTGACCAGTTTCCAAAAATCTTCAGGATCGGTATAGGGCACAATCTTCGACGATACTTCAATTCTTTCAATTGGACGTTTGAACCCTTTATAAAAAACCTGTTTGTGTGCTACCGGTACCTGGTTAGCGCCAACCAGCCGGACCATAGTCTGATCCTCATCGCCCCATGCTTTGGGAACAACAAAAATCACTTCCAGATCATCGAGTGTTGCCATGCCCTTGGTCAAACCAAAGCTGGCAGTACCTAATCCACCTGAGATATGAGGCGGAAATTCCCATCCGAACATTAACACACGCATACTCTAGCCCTGTTATTGATTTGCAAATTTTGTTTCAAGTAAGTTTATTATCCTCAGTACTTCACCAACACTCCAGGCTTGCGATATAGCTCCCTGTGGTGAATGAGGAGGATCACCATTATAAATCTCGGAAATAGTGCTGATTCCATGCTCGCCCATTACAGCTTCAAGACCATAAATTAATTTTTTTACTTTCTGTACACCCTGTTGCCCGTATACCTTCAACCATCCTTCACAGAAAGGACCAAAGAGCCAGGGCCAAACCGTACCTTGATGATAAGCATTATCCCTTTCTTCTTGATTTCCGGTACACACACCCTGATAAAATCTATTTCCGGGAGAAAGAGTCCTTAGTCCTCTGATAGTTAAAAGCTCCTGATCAGCAACATCTAAAACATTTTTCATCTGCAATTTATCAAGCATAGAATAAGGAAGTGAAACAGCAATAACCATATTTGGCCTGACAAAAGTATTTTTGCCTTCGTAATCATTCACATAATCAGCCAGGTACCCAAGTTTATCATCCCAGAATATCTCAAGAAATGATTTCCTGATCAGGTCAGGGAATTTTTCATATTCTTTTATAAATTTTTTATCATTTTCTATTTTTGCCATCTCAAGTGAAAAGCAGATGGCATTATACCATAAAGCATTGATTTCAACGGCATAACCGTTCCGTTGTGTTACCGGAGTACCATTTACCACTGCATCCATCCAGGTAAGAGCTTTCCCTGGAGCATCGGCATAAATCAGACCATTGTCTCTCATGTGAATATTAAAAGCTGTACCATTTTTAAAGGCATTCAATACTGACTTTGCTGCTTCACCATATCTCTCCCACCCATCGGTACCTCCATGCTCAGTATATTGTTGAACAGCCCAGAAAAACCAAAGTGGAGCATCAATTGAATTAAATGCCGGGTCGCTTGTGCTACCCATATTTGGAAACAATCCATCTTTCATTTTGTTAATCTGTGTATCCAGAACTTCCCTGTAAAGTATCAGTTTATGCCGGGCTAAGGCTAACCCCGGAAGTGAAATAAAAGTATCTCTCCCCCATGCTCCAAACCATGGATAACCTGCAATAATAAGAGTTTTTCCGCCGCGTTTTTCAATAAATTGCTGGGCTGCATTCCTTAAACAATTTATAAAGCTGTCCCTTGGGATTTTACCCGAGACAGTCTTTGTGAATTTCTGTTTGAGCCCTGATGTCTTTTCTTCTTTCGTTGAGGCAGAGAAAACAATGATGTCTCCCTTTTTAGCTTTAAGCTCGAAAAAACCTGGAGTAAACAGATCCTCTGAATAATCATAACCTCGTTTTTGCTCTTCAGGATATTCAACTCCACGGTACCAATCTGGTACCGGTATAAATTCAACCTCTGTAGAAAACTGCATTTTGAGAGAAGGAAATCCTTCGTACATCTTCGATTCAATTCCGTTTTCTATGAAATTAACTTTCGTATTGGCGTACAGGTTGGCATGTGTCAGCTGATGTATATTCCGGAAAGCGAGCAATGGACGAAACTGCAATTTCATAGGTTCTGATGCTTCGAGAATTGTAAACCTTGTGAGATGTTGTTCTTCATAGTGAACAAGGAGTCTTTCTTGTTTAAGCATAACTCCACCTACTCTGTAAATTCTTGAAGGAATGCTGTCAGCATCAAAATCCTCAAGATATTTATGACCTTTTGGACTAAAATAGTCGCCCTTATATTTTCTAATACCAATATTGAAACTTTTATCATTATTTACAACTGTAACATCGAGCGAAGACAGAAGCACAAATCGTTCCCCATCCATCTCATCTACCGGGCAAACAAGTAATCCGTGATATTTTCGCGTGTTACAGCCAACCAGCGTGGTTGAAGAATATGATCCGGCTCTGTTGGTTCTGATGTCTTCCCTTACAAGAGAAAATTCAAGGTTTACCATCTGCCCCTTTTCGAACTTAATGTAACTCATATAATTACAGTTTGAATGACACAATTAAATTTATGTAATATAGAATTTAAAATTTGAACCTTGCAAAGGTACATCATATAGACTGAAAATTAATATAATTTCTTAAAAGTATTGCCGGATTAAAAAAAGAATAACTTTGCATTTCAATATTTCAAAATAATTATCAATTAACATTTTACTTAATGAATAAGAAGCTTTTTCTCTACCTGTTTATTGTATTGGTATTTGCCGGCTGTAAAAATAATTTTGTCAGAATTTCAGGTACAATTGTGAATCCTGTAACCGGTACATATATCTATCTTGACGAACTGAAGTCAAACGAACTTAAATCCATAGATTCGGTAAAGGTTTCCGCCGACGGTACATTTAAGTTCAAGAGAGAAGTCAAACAGCCTTCCTTCTATCTCCTGAAGAGGAACGAAAATAACTTCCTGACTATGCTTATCAAACCAGGCGAGAAGATCACACTGAAAGCTCAAAGTGATTCATTGAATTATCCGATATCCTTTGAGGGATCAAAGGGGACAGAATCGATGACTGAATATAATAAAACACTCAGGACTACAATAAAAAAACTGTCAGGATTGAGAAACATGTATACACAAAACATAGATAAACCGGGGTTGCCAAAAGTGATCGAAACTCTCGACAGTCTGGCCCAGGTTTATCTTGGTGAAATTAACCTGTATACCAAAAAATACATTGATGATAACCTTACATCACTTGTAAGTCTTGTTGCACTCTATCAGCAGGTCGCGCCGGGCGTATATGTAATGAATCCTGAAAAAGACATGAGCTTTTTTGTAAAAGTTGACTCATCGATGTTTAGCCTTTATCCTGATTATGAGCCTGTTATATCGCTCCATGAACAGGTGAAGGAGCTTGCTTCAAAAATGAATGGTGAGCCAGCCAGAGGACCTGAATCAGCATCCGGAAACGAGGCTCCTGAGATAACCCTTCCTACACCGGCAGGAGATACAATCAAATTATCATCAACCAGGGGATCTGTGGTTCTTTTGGATTTCTGGGCATCGTGGTGTTCTCCCTGCAGAAAAGAGAATCCAAATCTGGTAAATGTTTTCAACATCTATCATAAAAAAGGATTTCAGATTTTCCAGGTTTCGCTTGACAAAACTAAAGAGGCATGGGTAAAAGGTATTGAGGATGACCATCTTGATAAATGGATACATGTCAGCGACATCCGATACTGGAATTCAATAGTCGTTCCACTCTATAAAATAGAATCCATACCTTGTAATTATCTTCTTGATAAAAATGGCCGGATAATTGCATCGAACCTGAGAGGTGAACAATTGCAGATCAAACTGGCTGAATTATTTAAATAATTAAAGATCACATTAACTGGTAATCTGATATTTAATGAAACGAATCATATATCTTCTGGCTCTGGTTCTTATCTTTTCAGGATGCAATGACAAGAGTAAATTTACTATTAACGGAATAATTAAAAATTCTAAAGAAAAGTATATTTATCTTAACAAGCTGGATGTCGACACGCCAGTACTTATCGACTCTGCAAAAATCAGCAGGACAGGTTCATTCCGGTTAAAGATGAAAGTGACCGAAGCCGATTTTTACCAGATAGGTTTCTCAACATCAAATTTCATTACCCTTTTAGCTGAACCTGGCGAGAAGATAAATTTGGTATTCAATGACAAAAACCTGTTTGAAAATTATTCAGTCAGCGGATCAGCAGGATCCGGGAAGCTGCAGACTCTTGATCTTAACCTTGCAAATACAAAAAGGAAGCTTGATTCCCTTAGTGCCATATATGCCAAAGCATCTCATGAGACAGGATTTGATGTCAAAGGCCCCATACTTGAAGAAGAGTTTAATAAATTAATTAAAGCTCAGCGTAAAATTAATATTGAATTCATAATTAACAACATAAACTCTCTCGCTTCAATCAAAGCTCTTTATCAGAGGCTCAATCCTGACGCATATGTTCTTTACGACCCGCATGATCTCCAGTACCTTAAAATCGTAACCGACTCGCTTAAACGTCATTATCCAAATTCAAAACAAGTGCAAGCCCTGGCGAGGGATTTTGAAAAAGAAATGAATCAGATGTATATTTCACAGATTGAGCAGATAAGTAAAAATCTACCTCAGACAAAACTGGATCCGGATTTAAAAAATATTGGTGGTACCAGAATTGCTCTCTCCTCGCTCAAAGGTAAATATGTACTTCTGACATTCTGGTCGGTTCAATCAGCTGATTGTATCCAGGAGAATCTTCAACTGAAAGAGTTTTACAAACTTTACAATAAGAAAGGTTTTGAAATATATCAGATTAATCTCGATGAAAATGAATCGGATTGGAAAAAAGCTGTCAGTTTTGATGAGCTGCCATGGGTCAGCACAAGGGAAGATGATCCCAAAGACCCAAAGAACGCAATAATTTTCAACGTGAAAAGTCTTCCGGCTAATTATCTTTTTGACAAGGAAAGTAAGATCATTGCATCCAACATTCATGGCAGGGCTCTTCAGCTGAAACTCGAGCAGTTATTTAATAAATAAACCTGTGATTTGACTGAAGCAGGAAAAATATATTTTGCATCTGACTTTCACCTCGGACTGGCGACAGGATCACCTCCTGTAGAAAGGGAAAAGAAGGTAGTCACCTGGTTGAACTCTGTTGTACCTGATGCAAAAGAGATTTACCTTCTTGGAGACATTTTCGATTTCTGGTGGGAATATAAGCTTGTTGTCCCCCGTGGATTTACAAGGTTTCTGGGAACTGTTTCTGAAATAACAGATTCCGGAATACCTGTTCATTTTTTTACCGGAAACCACGATATGTGGGTGGGTAATTATCTGTCAGATGAATGTGGCATGACGATTCACACCGCTCCATTTACCACTTCATTTAACGGGAAGAACTTCCACCTTGCTCATGGTGAGGGGTTGGGAACAAGAAGCATTGGTTATAAAATTCTCCTCTCAATCTTCAGGAACAGGCCCCTGCAAATTATGTATTCAGCTCTCCATCCATCAATTGGCATAGGAATCGGTCACAACTGGTCACTTAATTCAAGGCTCGTAAAGGGGATAAGATTAGAGTTTTTTGGTGAGGAAAATGAAGATCTGATACGGTATGCCCGGTCGGTTCTTAAGATCGGCAAAATCGATTATTTTATTTTTGGTCACCGTCATCTGGCAATGACATACAATCTGCAACCGGAAACTGAAATTGTATTTCTTGGAGACTGGATTAAAAATAGCAGCTATGCAGAATGGGATGGCAAAACGCTTACTTTCAAAACTTTGGATTAATTAGGCCTTTCTTCGACTTTTACGGTAAGTGTATAGTAAGAATATAGATCATTTATCTGTTCAAACTGATATTCCAGTTTACTTCCCGATTTCCTGGCCATATCAATCAGTCCCATGTTGCCTGTACTCTCAGATTTTATTGTCTGACCTGAAAGAGAATTCCTGAATAGTTCTTTCAGACCTACTTTATTGTATTTATTTATGAGATCCAGCTTGTTCTTGAGTTCCTCTACATCTTCATTCTTTATCAGGTTCCCTGTTGTTAGTGAATATTCTTCATTTTCCATCCTGATCATTGCCACGGGCATTCCGAATTGTACCTCCGGCTCCTTTCCCGGACTATATCTGGCAACATTTTGAAGGATCTCAACAAGGATGCTGAAGACCCTTCTTCTAAGATTCAGTTCAACGTCTTCTTCTGCCAGTTTTGTTTCAGTGAAAGTCAGAACCTCTTTCTCCACATCAGTTGTTATATGCCCCGACCAGATAAGGTAAACATTGTTCTCAGACATAAGTCTTTCCAGCTGTGAAATAGCCTTACCACGAAAGGGCTGCTCAATATCTCCAATATGTATCCCCACACCGATGGAATTAACTGTTTTGCTCAAAACAAAATAAGAAAACTCCTCATCAAACGGAACAAAATCATAATCAAGCTTATTGCCGGTTTTTTTTGCCATCTCTATCAGACCAAGCCCTGCTCCTCCTTTATTACTGAATTCAGCAGTACCAAGCATCTGTCTGTAGAGGTTTCTTATCTCGTCTGACTTAAGATTATTGATCTCATCCAATTTACTTTTAAGATCATTAATACCGGAGGTTGGAAGAACATTCCCGGTAGTAACTGTATAGCCATTACTTGTTTTAGAATAAACGACAAGAGACATATCTGCATGATGATTCTGATCACTATGCCTTGAGACATTCTGAAGACTCTCGAGTACGAACATGAAAAGTCTTTTCCTCCCTACAAATCCAAACTCCGCATTCTCCATCTCTTTTTCAAGAAGCATAAGAAGGGGCAGGGAGTTCTCATTGGTAACAACGCCCCGGTATGCAAACATGAGACGTTCTTTCATCATTTTATCACGTATTCGCCGGGTAAGATCCATGCACGGAAAATAATGTGGTTTAATAAGTTTTTAAAAATAGTACAATTTGATTATTTCACAAATTAAAATCACCGGAATCGGGTTTGAAATTGAACTGTCCAGACTGAAAAGAAGAATTTATAGTTATATTTAACCTTCAATAAATAAGTTCATTTTATGCTATCCTCGATAACACACTGGTTATTAGCAATTTAAAATATGCTTACTGTTTTCAATATACAAAGATTTTCAATTCATGACGGGAATGGAGTAAGAACGAATATTTTCTTCAAGGGCTGCCCGTTACACTGTGAGTGGTGTAACAATCCGGAAAGCATTGATCCGTCGCCTTCAATAATGTTTGATGAAAGGATATGTCACCGGTTTGCCGATTGTTTGAAATCAGAAAATGGGGAGATTACTGTGGAGGATGGCAAGATGATGATCAGAAGAGATCTTATTGCAGATGCAACTTTTTATAATAATATATGCCCCTCTATGGCTCTGGTAGTTTCGGGACAGGAAAAAACTATCTCGCAGATTCTACAGGAAATTGAAAAAGATATTCCATTCTATAATATGAGTGGTGGTGGCGTTACCCTGACTGGTGGGGAACCCTTAACTCAGGGGCCTGAATTGATAGATCTTATAAATCAACTTAAAAAGAAAGGTATCCATGTTTCGGCTGAAACCTCACTCCATCTTCCCTGGGAGATTATTGAAAATTATGTCAATCTGATAGATCTTTTCTTAGCAGATCTGAAACATCTTGATAATGATAAATTTACAAAATTCACCGGCGGGAATGCAACTCTGATAATTGATAATTTTAAAAAGCTGGATGAAACCGGTGCAAAATTCATTGTCCGTGTACCTGTTATTCCCGGATTTAACTT
>Ga0209539_1002173_pt1 | contig 10356 bp, 7 predicted proteins | sample BarGraNGADG00312_2_FD_184499 | JGI IMG/M metagenome (GOLD analysis project Ga0209539, IMG submission 184499) | Arctic peat soil microbial communities from Barrow, Alaska - Barrow Graham LP Ref core NGADG0011-312 (SPAdes) (version 2) | ecosystem: Environmental > Terrestrial > Soil > Wetlands >... | reverse complement strand
CCACGGCCCGAGGGATTCGTCCTCGGTGACGAGGAGGCGCACATGGAGGTGCGCTGGGCGGCATTGGACGACATCGTCGACGGCATCTACACCGGACACTTGCAGAATCCGAGCCTCGTGGTCGGGGCGCTGAGCCTCAAGACCGCGATCCACGAGGGTCGCCTCGACCATTTGCGCCCGGCGGATGACACGTGGGCGGCACGGACAGGACGACAGCACAGGGGATAGCGATGGCCAGCTGGAACGACACGTCACGGTCCACCGGCGAGCGCGCCGCAGCGCTCCTGGCTGAGATGACGATCGAGGAGAAGGCGTCCCAGCTGGGATCGGTCTGGGTGCGGCCGCCGAGGCAGGACGAGGTCGGTGGCGAGGTCGCACCGATGGAGAGCGTCTTCTCGAGCAGCGGTCTGGATCAGGTCGCGGCCGGTGGCCTCGGCCATCTCACCCGCATCTTCGGCACCGAGCCGGTCGAGGTCGCCGAGGGTGTGGCGCGACTGCGGGCCGCGCAGCGACGCGTCGTCGAGCTCAACCGGTTCGGCATCCCCGCGATCGCGCACGAGGAGTGCCTCACGGGATTCACTGCCTTCCACGCGACCGTGTACCCGGCGGCCATCGCCTGGGGCGCCACGTTCGACCCCGAGCTGATCGGCGAGATGGCGCAGGCGATCGGCGAGGACATGCGGGCCGTCGGGGTACATCAAGGGCTGTCGCCGGTGCTGGACGTCGTCCGCGACTATCGCTGGGGGCGGGTCGAGGAGACGATCGGCGAAGATCCGTACGTCGTCGGCACGATCGGTACGGCGTACGTCGCGGGCCTTCAACGCGCCGGCATCGCGGCCACGCTCAAGCACTTCGTCGGGTACTCCGCCTCGCGCGCCGCCCGGAACCACGCGCCGGTGCCGATCGGTCGCCGGGAGCTTGAGGACGTCATGCTGCCCAGCTTCGAGATGGCGCTGCGGCTGGGTGGTGTCGAGTCGGTGATGAACTCGTACTCGGACGTCGACAACGTGCCGGTGGCTGCGTCCTGGGAGCTGCTCACCCACGTGCTGCGCGAGCGCTGGGGCTTCACTGGCACGGTCGTCAGCGACTACGGGGCGATTCCCTTCCTCCACCTCATGCACCATGTCGCCGGTGATCTGGCCGAGGCCGGCCGGATGGCGCTGACAGCGGGCCTCGACATCGAGCTGCCTCAGTCCGTGGCGTACCTCCGGCTGGCCAGCGAGGTACGGGAAGGACGCCTGGACGAGGCGCTGCTGGACCGCGCCGTGCTGCGCGTGCTGGAGCAGAAGGTCCGTTTCGGCCTGCTCGATCCCGACTGGGATCCGGAGGCGCAGGGCGACCCGTCCCGCGATATCGACTCGCCCCGGAACCGCGATATCGCTCGCCGGGTCGCCGAGGCGAGCATCGTGCTGCTGGCGAACGACGGCATCCTCCCTCTCGAGGCGCCGACGGTCGCCCTGATCGGCCCTGTCGCGGGCGAACCACGGTCGTTCATGGGCTGCTACGCGTTCCCGAACCACGTGCTGAGCCGGTACGCGGATCGTGGCAGCGGCATGCCGGTCGCATCACTCGCTGAGGGCCTGGCGGCGGAATGGCCGTCCTCGCGCATCATCACCGCGCCCGGGGTGCCGTTCCTCGCCGAGGATCGCTCCCAGCTCGCCGCCGCCGTCGAGGCAGCTCGCCAGGCCGACGTCGCGGTCGTCGCAGTGGGCGACCTCGCGGGCATGTTCGGCACCGGCACGTCCGGCGAGGGCTGCGACTCCGAGGACCTCAGCCTGCCCGGCCTGCAGGGCGAGCTCGTCGAGGCGATCCTTGCGACCGATACGCCGACCGTGCTGCTGCTCGTCTCCGGGCGTCCGTATGCGCTCGGTGCGTACGCATCACGCTGCCGCGCGGTCGTCGCCGCGTTGATGCCCGGCATCGAGGGCGCCTCCGCGATCGCGGGCGTTCTCAGCGGCAGGGTCAACCCGTCCGGTCACCTGCCCGTGGCGATACCCCATGGCCCCGGCGGCCAGCCCGGCACGTACCTCGCGCCGCCGCTGGGATGGTTCTCCGAGGGCGTGTCCAACCTGGACCCGAGGCCTCTGTACCCGTTCGGCCACGGCCTGTCGTACACGTCGTTCGAGCTGTCGGGGCTTCTGGTCCACGCGTCCGAGGTCGACGTCGCGGGCACCGTCCGGCTGGCTGTGACGGTGACGAACACCGGCGAGCGCGCGGGCGCTGAGGTCGTCCAGGTGTACGCGGGCGACGCGGTCGCCTCCGTCGTACGACCGCTCAAGCAGCTGGTCGCGTACGTCAAGGTGCCTCTCGATGCCGGGGAGTCGGCCGAGATCGACGTGGAGCTGCACGCTGACCTGTTCTCGTTCACTGGCATCGACTACCGGCGCATCGTCGAGCCCGGCGAGATCGTGCTGAGCGTCGGTACGTCCAGCGAGGACCGTCCGCTGGGGGCCCGGATCACGCTGACCGGCGCGACGCGGGTCGTGGGCGAGGGCCGTGTGCTCACCTCGACGGTGACCGTCCAGAGGCCGTGACCTCTCAGCCGAACCGCTCCGCGAGCCACTGGAGCGTGTGCCACGTGTGGTGGTCGCCGCCGCCCTCGTGCCCGTTCCACGGGTAGTACGTGATCGCCTTGTCCGCGTGGCCCCAGGCGTGGTACGCCGCGTACACCGTCGACGGGGGACAGATCTGGTCCATCCCCGCCGTGGAGAACAGCGCCGGGACGTTCGCCAGTGCGCCGAGGTTCGCGCCGTCGAAGTACGACAACGTGGTGAACGCCTGACCCTCCTCGGCCGGATGTGCGGCGAGGTACTGGGCGATCTCCGCGTACGGGTGGGCGTCGGTCAGCCCCACCGCCCTGCGGAAGTGGCAGAGGAACGGCACGTTCGGCAGCGCCGCGGCCAGCGGCAGTCCCGCGAGGGCGGCGAGACCCGCGACGGCGATCGTCACGCCGCCTCCCTGGCTCGTACCGAGCGCAGCGATCCGGGTGGCGTCCACCCGGGAGTCCTGCGCAGCGAGCTGGAGCATGCGGACCGCGTCCACGTACAGGCGGCGGTAGTAGTAGCGCGCGGGGTCCTGGATGCCCAGGGTCATCACGCCGGGGAAGTGCATCTCGCCGGCGGAGGCTTCGAGGTCGGGCGTGGTCGTCGTCAGTGACGGTGTGCGCCAGCCCTGTGCGCGCGACTCGAGGACGAAGTGCGCGTAGCCTGCGGACGCATAGAGGGAGTCCACAAACGGGTAGCCGCGGCCCCCGGAGTAGCCGCAGTACTGGAGGACAGTGGGCAGCGGCCCAGTGGCGCCGGCCGGCAGTCGCAGCCACGCCTGTACCCGCTGGCCGCCGTAGCCGACCCACGACACGTCGTACACGTCCAAGGTCCGCAACGGTGTCTCCAGAGGGACGATCTGCGGCTCGAGCGGCCGCCTCAACTCCATGTCAAGCGTCGTGGACCAGAACGTCTCGAAGTCGTTCGGCCTTGTGACGGTCGACTGCAGGTTCTGTAACTGCTCGAGCGGAAGGTCGAAGAAGGCCATGTCGGAGACACTAGCCTGGGGAGTGCCGCAAGATTCGCCCAGCGACCGCTCTTCAGAAGTTGCCAACATGCTTCGGGACTCCTAGGGTTTCGTTAAGACTTTCTCATCTGAGGGTCGCTTGGGGAACTTTGGGGAGTTCATCGTGATACGTCTGTCGCGCGCGCGTCTGGCCCAATTCATCGCTGCTCTGGCAGTGCTGATCGGTGCCTTGACCTTGACATCGGGATCCGCGCAGGCTGCGTCGCTCAACGGGGCATTTTCGAGCATCACCGTCACGGCGGCATCAGGTTCGGGGCAGATCTATCCGTGGGAGCAGATCAGGGTCACCGCCGTTTGGTCGGTGCCTGACAGCACAGCTGCCGGGACGACGTTCTCGATGGGTTGGCCGGCCGCCCAGCTGAAGGGCATTGGCGGCACTCTCGCGCTGAAGAACACGAACGGGGACACCGTCGCGAACTGCACTTTGGGCGCGGTGAGTCTCGACTGCGTCCTGACATCGTTCGTGACCACGCACCCGTACAACATCAATGGCACCGTCTGGTTCACGCTGACCCAGGTCGACATCCCCGAGAACAGCACCGTGTCCATTCCGTTCACGTCGGGCACCACCAAGACCGTTGTCACGTACCCGACGACCGGGTCCGTGCCCAACAGCTTCACCGGCATCGACTACTACAAGGACGTCTATGTCCATGACGGTACGACGACCTGGTACATCTACCTTCCGGGCGGCAAGGACGGTCAGACGACCGACTACAACAACGTCGTCGTCGAGGACACCCTCGGCGGCTACCAGACCTTCCTGGGGTCGACGTTGACCCTGGAGCACGCGACCAGCCTGAACGCCGCCGGCACCTGGCCGAACTGGCAGACAGCGTCGAGCAAGCTCTACACCGTGACCACCAGCGGCTCCAACGCGTTCACTCTCAAGGCGCCGAAGCTTGCCAAGGGGACGGGCGGCACGGGCGGCTGGTGGCGGATCGTGTACGACGTCAAGGTGGCGTCCGGCTACACGGGACAGATCAGCAACACCGCGAAGACCTCGTGGGACACGCAGAGGCAGATCTCGACCACTCACACCGAGGTGTACCTCGAAGCCGGCGGTACCGGCAGCGGCGAGAACCATGCGGTGTCCGTGGGTGACACGGTGTGGTGGGACAAGAACCACGACGGCATCCAGAACGACGGACCTGGCACGGGCATCGCTGGTGCTGTGCTGACGCTCACCGGACCGGATAACAAGTCCGTGACCGATCTTTACGGCAAGGCCGTGGCACCGATCACGACCGGTACGACCGGCGTGTACATGTTCATCAACCTTCCCCAGCTGCCTGCGGGCAAGCACTACACCGTGACCGTGACACCGCCGGCCGGCTACGTGCCGACTCTGGCAGGTCAGGGTACGGATCGTGCCCTGGACTCGTCCACGGGCTCGGCGACATCGACCGATCTGGTGAAGGACGACGCACAGGATCTGACGCTCGACTTCGGCTTCACCAAGATCCTGGTCTCCGTGGGCGACTACGTCTGGCTCGACGTCAATCGTGACGGCCTGCAGGCCGACGGTGAGCCGGGCATCGCAGGCGTCACCGTGAAGCTGCTCCAGAACGGCAAGGTCATGGCCACGACGACGACCGATGGAGGAGGCTACTACGGCTTCGGCAACCTCGAGCCGAGCACGGCCTACACGGTCCAGTTCGTCGTACCGGGCGGCTCGACCGTGACGACCAAGGACGCCGGTGGCGACTCGACCAACAGCCCGATAGCCGACGCCACGGACTCCGACGCTGGCGCTGATGGCCTGGTCGCTTTCACCACGACGGCCAACGGCCAGAACAGCGTGGAGCCGGACAAGGCCGACAACCCCGGCATCGACCTGGGACTGGTCACGCAGATCAACCTGACGCTGGTCAAGACCATCCAGACGCAGGGTCCGGTACGCAACGGTGCTGAGCTGACGTACACCGTGACTCCGCACAACGACGGTCCTGTCTCGGCCCTCGCGGGGTGGAGCGTCACCGATGTCCTGCCAGCCGGCATGACGCTGGTGTCGATCTCCGGCGACGGCTACACCTGCAACGCCACGACCGATCCCACCAAGCCCGTCTGCGTGGCGGGTGCCGGGCTCGGGGCCGGCGCTGACGGTGCCGTGATCATGGTCGTGACCAAGGTGACGATCGACTACGGGAACCTCAAGAACGTCGCGTACGTCTCGCCCGCCAAGGGTGACGTCCCCGAGACGAACCCCCTTGTGGTCCCGTCGTTGACCACTGACACCTCGACCAGCACGACCGACAACGATGCGCAGGCGACCATCGACGTGGCGTCCCCAGTCTCCGTGGGTGACTACGTCTGGTGGGATACCAACCGCGACGGTCTGCAGTCCGAGGGCGAGCCGGGTATCCCCGGCGTCACGGTCACACTGCAGGACTCCGAGGGCAATGTCGTCGCGACGACACAGACCGATGGAGGAGGCTACTACGCGTTCCCAGGCCTGACGCCCGGCCAGACGTACGCCGTGGTCTTCACTCCTCCGAAGGGGACAGGGTTCACGACGCACAAGGCCGGCTCGAACGACGCGATCGACTCTGCCGCTCTCGCCAGCGGCAAGGTGACGTTCACGGCCCCCTTGACCGGGGCCAACCTGACGGCGCCCACGTCAGCTGACCTGCCGACGATCGACGCCGGCTTCGTCAAGCTCAACTTCACGCTGACCAAGTCCGTCACGTCCCAGGGTCCGTACTTTGGCGGCGCCAACGTGACGTACAAGCTGGTGCCGCACAACGACGGCCCGGCGGACGCGTTGCCCGGCTGGTCCGTGACGGAGGTCCTGCCCGCGGGCAGCACTCTCATCGGCCTGAGCGGCGACGGCTACACCTGCTACACCAACCTGGTCTGCATCAGCTCGACCACGTTGGCCGCGGGCGCCGACGGCAACCCGATCACGGTCGTCGTCCAGATCCCTGCGGATCTGACGGGTCAGTTCAAGAACGTCGCCTACGTCTCGCCCGCCGAGACCGAGACGACGGAGACGAACCCGCTCGTCGTGCCGACGATCGACACGGACACCGTGGCTTCGGCGACGGACAATGACGCCGAGGCTGTCATCGACGTCCTGCCTCCCGAGCCGGAGGGCATCGTGATCACGTTGCCCAACACGGGTACGACCATCCCGCTGACCTGGCTGCTTGCAGCGATCGGGATCGTCGCCGCGGGTGTCATCCTGCTGGGTGCCTCCCGGTTCAACGCACGCGGTCGTAAGGGTTGACCGCCAGCGAATGGCTCGCCAGAAGTTGCCAACATGCGTCGGGACTCCTAGGTTTTTGGTTAAGACCTTCTCATCTGAGAGTCGCTTGAAGACTTTGGGGAGTTCATCGTGATGCATCTGTCGCGCGCGCGGCTGGCTCAGTTCATCGCTGCACTGGCAGTGCTGATCGGTGCCTTGGCCTTGATCTTGACTCTGGGATCGACGCAGGCTGCGTCGATCAACGGGGCATTCTCGAACGTCGTCGTCACGGCCGCATCTGGTTCGGGGCCGATCTACCCATGGGATCAGATCAGGGTCACGGCCGACTGGAAGGTGCCTGACCGCACCGCTGCGGGGACGACGTTCTCGCTCGGCTGGCCGGTTGCCCAGCTCAAGGGCGTCGGTGGCACTCTCGAGCTGAAGAACACGAACAACGACACCGTCGAGAACTGCACTCTGGGAGCATCGGGTCTGGACTGCGTCCTGACGTCGTTCGTGACTACGCACCCGTACAACATCAAGGGCACCGTCTGGCTCACGCTGACCCAGGTCAACATCCCCGAGAACGCGAATGTGACCATCACCTTTACGTCCGGCACCACCAAGGTATACGCGCCGTACTCGACGGCAGGCTCCGTGTCGAACAGCTTCACCGGCATCGACTACTACAAGGACGTCTGGGTTCATGACGGCACGGTGACCTGGTACATCTACCTGCCAGGTGGCAAGGCCGGGCAGACTTTCGACTACAACAACGTCGTGGTCGAGGACACCCTCGGCGGTAACGAGGGCTACCAGCAGGCCTTCCTCCCGGGGACGTTCTCGCTGGAGCACGCGACCAAGCTGAACTCCGCCGGCACCTGGCCGATCTGGGAGACCGCCTCGACGAGGCTGTACACCGTGACCACCAGCGGCTCGAACTCGTTCACGTTCATCGCCCCGAAGCTGGCCCAGGGCGGTTGGTGGCGCCTCGTGTACGACGTCAAGGTGTCGCCGTCTGGCTACAAGGGGACGATCTCCAACACGGCGAAGACCTCGTGGGACACGCAGAGGCAGATGTCGACCACTCACTCCGAGGTGTACGTCGATGCGGGCGGCACCAGCAGCGGTGAGGCCCACTAGGTCTCCGTCGGCGACACGCTGTGGTGGGACCAGAACCGCAACGGCATCCAGGACGAGAGGCCCGGCTACGGGATCGCGGGTTCTGTGCTGACGCTGACCGGTCCGGGCATGAAGTCGGTAACCGACGTACTCGGCCAGACAGTCGAGCCGATCACGACCCGGCCCCACGGTACGTTCTGGGCGGTCGGCGGCAACGGCTCGTTGCACCTACTCACCGCCGATGGCACAGTGACCGCGTGGTGAGCGACAGTCTGGGGCGTGAGATCTCCGCCTACGTGGACCACCTGCGCGTGGAGCGGGGGCTGAGCGTCAACACCCTGGCTGCGTACGGACGGGACCTCGACCGGTACGCATCCTGGCTGCATGCCCACGCCATCTGCACCCCGCAAGCGGTCACGGGCGACACGCTGGAGTCGTACGCCACATCTCTGAGAAGTCCTGTTTCGGACAACTCGTCCCTGGCTCCCGCGAGCATCGCGCGGATGCTGGCCGCGGTCCGCGGGCTTCATCGGTTCTGGGCCATCGAGCACGTGACGTCGGACGACCTCGCTCGCTACGTCACTCCGCCGAAGGCGACGCGGCGGCTGCCGAAGGCCTTGTCGGTCGACGAGGTGCAGCGCCTCCTGGCCGCGGCGGGGAGCGACGGCGAGTCGACGACGACCTCGTCGCAGCTCTGCGACGTGGCGCTCACTGAGCTGCTGTACGGCACGGGCGCGCGCATCAGTGAAGTCGTGGCATTGGACGTAGACGACCTTGAACGGGCGCTCAGCGACCACACCGTGGGGCTCCGGCTGATGGGCAAGGGTGACAAGGAGCGACTGGTCCCGCTCGGGTCGTACGCGCGGGCCGCGGTCGAGGCCTGGCTTGTACGGGGCCGGCCTGCCCTCGCGGGACGCGCCGTCCGCGCGACGCCGGCGCTGCTACTGAACGAGCGCGGAGGGAGGCTGAGCCGGCAGAGCGCGTTCAACCGGATCCGGGCCGCCGCCCACAGGGCGGGGATCAAGGCCGAGGTGTCGCCGCACAGCCTGAGACACTCGTACGCGACGCACCTCCTCGACGGTGGCGCTGACGTCCGGGTCGTCCAGGAGTTGTTGGGCCATGCTTCGGTCACCACGACGCAGATCTACACGCTCGTCACGGTCGATCACCTGCGCGACGTCTACCGGGAGGCGCACCCGCGTGCCCGGGATGTCGAGCCATGACCCAGCTGCCACCATCGGCAGCGTCGCACTGGTCGGACACCCGACAAGGCTCGAGCCGCTGATCGATGTGGCGCTCGCCGCGTACGAGCAGATCTGGGCAGTCGGCGGCACCCCGCACGCGATCCTCGCCACCACAAACCCGGGCTGGTCCGCATGACCCAGGGCGCACCGGTCGAAGTCTCCTGAGTCTCACGACACGCCCGGCGGCTCGCCTGCCGATGTCCCGCTGACAACCGGCGTCGGCATTAGGGTTGTGCTGCAAAGGCGACAAATCACCACGAGGAGCTGCGTTGGCCAGAGACGACCCCGAGGCACGGGCCGACGAGTTGTTGGGTCCGACCGGACGGCCGTGGCCCGACCTTCCGGCGGCTCGGCCGCCGCACCCGGGACCCAAGCACGCGCTCGTGATCGCGATGTGCAACCAGAAGGGCGGGGTCGGCAAGACGACGACCACCATCAACCTGGGAGCAGCCCTCGCCGAGACAGGTCGCAAGGTGTTGCTGGTCGACTTCGACCCGCAGGGCTCTTCGTCCGTGGGCCTCGGCGTCAACCCGCACACGCTCGAGCGCACGATCTACAACCTCCTGCTCAGCCGCACGATCGACCCGTCGGACGTCATCGTGCCCACCGGCGTGGAGAACATGGACATCCTTCCCGCGAACATCGACCTGTCGGCCGCGGAACTCCAGCTGGTCAGCGAGGTGGCCCGGGAGCAGACCCTCAAACGCGTCCTCGATCGGCAGCGCAGCAACTACGACATGATCCTCATCGATTGTGCGCCCTCACTCGGCCTGCTGACCGTGAACGCATTGACCGCAGCGGACAAGGTCCTCACGCCGCTGGAGTGCGAGTTCTTCGCGCTGCGAGGGATCGCCCTCCTCACGGACACGGTCAACAAGGTCAAGGACCGCCTCAACCCCGAGCTGGAGATGCTCGGCATCCTCGGCACTATGTTCGACGCGCGCACGCTGCACAGCCGCGAGGTGCTCGCCCGGGCCGTAGAGGCGTTCGGCGAAACCGTCTTCCACACCGTCATTCGCCGCACCATCAAGTTCCCGGAGACGACGGTGGCCGGCGAGCCGATCACGACGTACGCGCCCAGCTCCAGCGGCGCCGATCAGTACCGGACCCTGGCTCGGGAGGTGCTGGCACGATGCCCAGACGCGTAAGCCTTCCTGGCGCGAGCGAACTGTTCCGCGGCGGCCACGAAGCTCAAGAGACCGCGGCGGGAACGGCCTCGGGCCGAGTCCGCCA
>Ga0209539_1002169_pt1 | contig 10366 bp, 10 predicted proteins | sample BarGraNGADG00312_2_FD_184499 | JGI IMG/M metagenome (GOLD analysis project Ga0209539, IMG submission 184499) | Arctic peat soil microbial communities from Barrow, Alaska - Barrow Graham LP Ref core NGADG0011-312 (SPAdes) (version 2) | ecosystem: Environmental > Terrestrial > Soil > Wetlands >... | reverse complement strand
CTTCCCGTACGGCGTCAACGGCGGGGACATAACGATGGGAGTCACGGCTCCTTCGAAGACCTGGTACCTCGCGGAAGGCTGCACAGGCTACTACTTCGACGAGTACATCCTCATGCAGAACACGTCGGGCCACATGGCGAACGTCAACATCGAGTTCGACACCAGGACCGGGCCCTTCCCCTACCAGTGCCAGGTCGCGCCTTACTCGCGCGGCACCATCGCGGTGGACTCGATCCCGGGCCTTCAGAGTGCGGAGACCGGGGCAGTGATCACGTCCGACACCGATATAGTGGTGGAGCGGTCGATGTATCTGTCGCGAGACTCGCGCCGTGGAGGGGACGTCGCGATGGGCGTGACGGCGCCGTCGAAGGACTGGTACTTCGCCGAGGGCTACGACGGGGGGACGTTCGACGAGTACGTGCTGGTCATGAACCCCGGCGCCGACCCGCTGACCGTCAACTTCCTGTTCCACCTCGAAAACGGGGCGGACGTGGGCGCGGCGTACCTCGTCGGGCCCAAGAGCAGGATCACCCTTCGCGCCAGTGACGTGCCGGGCGTCCAGTGGACCGGGAGCGCGGTCGAGCTGCACGCGGACCGTCCGATCGTAGCCGAGCAGGCGCACTATTTCTGCATACCGAGGTAGCCGCGGGCGGCCCTGGAACTTGCTCTCGAAACGGTTAAGTTTCCGTATGCAAATCGAACGCCCCGTGCTGCTATAATCTACTGCGACAACCCACCATGGAGGTCCAGAATAGATGAAGTGTGAGTTCTGCGGAGAAGAACTGTCACCCGGCGCCCTCGCGTGTCCCAGGTGCGGAGGCCCCGTCTCGAAGCCGGCCGGCCCGCCGCCCGGCGAAGGTCAGGCACCAGGCGCGTCGCAGGCCCCGGCCGGAGCGCCCGTAAAAGTCCCGGACCCGCCGCTTGCGAAGCTCGAAGAAGATTTTTTTGCGCTCGCAGAAGAGACGGTGACGGACGAGGCGGGGCTCGATGCGGCCCGGCCGCCGGATCCGTTCGTTCCCGCAAGTGCGCAGTCGATCGCCGCCATAGTGGACCAGTCGATCCCGCCCGGGGCGGCCATCGCGGTCGAGCAGAACGTCCTCGGCAACGAGTTGACGGGGGGCTACAAGGGGCCTGGGATGTCCTCCGTAGCCGGGGCCGGGGTGCAGACCGCGGACGACCCGTTCGGCCTCAACGTCACCGACGCGAAGCCCGGAGACAACCTGCCGCCGATCCACCGTCACTGGCGCTACAGCAGGTGGTGGAACCTCACCATGTTAACGATAGGCATCGTGATCCTCGCCTGCGGCGTCTTCGCGGCCGTGTATTTCGGAATGATCAAGAAGTCCGGCCCCTCGGGGGGGTCCGCCGCCGCCGCCGTGAACGACTACATCGCCGCCACGCTCACCCAGAACCAGGCAAGGCTCGCCCAGGTCTCAGCCCCGGGCAGCAAGTTCGGCAGCGACCTCAACACGCTTCTCGCCGGCTATCAGAAGTACGGGTTCCTGAGCCTGCAGACCTGCGACGTGAAGACGGTGAGCATCTCGGCTGACGCGGCCACGGTGGAGATCTCGAAGCTGGACGTGGAGATCGATCATCCCAACGGGACCAAAGAGATAGTCCCGGTCCTTGACATCACCCAGCCGTACAAGCTGCCGACGACCGTGCAACTGGTGCGCCAGAACGGCCAGTGGGTCGTGAAGTCCTAGTTTAGCGCTCCGTCCCACAGATACCTTGGCATTCGAGCGCCGCTGCATCCACGCCTGCGTCGTTCCACTCCCTCAGAGTACTCACCGAGTACGACTCGGTCGCGCGCCTTGCAGGCGCGTCGCGGAGACGCTCTCTGTGCGTCAAGCTATCTGTGGGACGGAACGCTTAGCTCTCAAAGGGGAGTGTCAGGGAGTGGCTAACGCCGCCTGCTGCCAGTCCGAGTAGATCATCACCGAGCCGTCCACCACCAGCCCCACTCTGTAGTTGTAGGTGTGTCCCGGCACTACGGCATCATCCGTGTAGGTGCAGAAGACGTCCCCTGAGTCTATCTGGGTGACGGCCTTCGTACCCGCCGGCGTCGCCGAACCTGCCGGCGCTTTGTCCACTACTCTCTCCAGTATGAAGCCGCTGAAGCGGGTCGCGCCGCCCACGCTCCATTGCAGGCGCACTGCCCGCGCGCCGGCGCCGGCCGCGGAAAGCGACAGCGTCGCCTGCTCGGGCTGCGGGGTCGGTGACGGCGTATTGACCACGATCGTATTGCTTGTGAAGACCTCGTCGGAACCTTTCCGTATGGCGGCGATCCGGTACTGGTATGTATGTCCCTGCTGGATGGAGTCGTCGGACGCGGTCGACATCGACGGGTCCGAGAACCGTGCCACCTCGTCACCGGGATATGCAGGCTCGGCCGACTCTGACCGCAACAGTACGTACTCCGCGAAATCCGCCCCTCCCGAGCTGACCCATGTGAGCGTGGCGGCCTTGTCGGAAACATCGGCGGCAAGTTGTATGGATGGAGTCTGCGCGTCGCCCGGCTGGGCCGCGGCGGAAGACTCCTGCACCTGGACTCCCATGTCCGCGTATATGCCTGTCGAATAGCCGGCGGCGGCGTCCTGCTGAACGCTGGTCATGAGCCTCTCGTCGGCGAGCCTCTCGCGGGAGACGGGCTGCTTGTCGGCCTTCTTGTCCTGCGCCATCGAGACCGTCATGACCTCACCCTTCGAGACGGGGATCGTGTCGTGCCTGGCGATGGCCACGTTGACCTGCTTCTCGACGGTGAGTATCTCCAGGTGGTCGGGCACGCGGTTCTCCACGTTGAAGGCGGCGCCCGAAGTGTGCGACGCCACGTCCTTGTTGGTGACAACGTAGTCGGTGCCGTCCGTCACCCTGTGGTAAGTGCTTCCGGACACGTGCGCGACCGCGATCCGGTCCTTCGCGATCGTCGAGATCTCGGCCTCCGAGCCGTCGGTGACTCTCATTATGCTGCCGTCAGGGAAATCGACGGCGGCGTTGGAACTGCCCGCGGTGCGGATCACCCAGCCCTCTGAGATCTTGTCGCCGGGGCGCGCTGCGCGCCAGCGGTCGTGCGGGACGAGCACCTCCACCTTGCCGAGGAGGTTCGAGAACTTTGCGACGCCTGAAACCTTGGGCGGGATCGTCTTTCCCCCGGTCGCGAACAGCGGGATCATGACCGCCGCGGCGACGAACAGCGCGAGGACGATAGCCAGCGCGGGAACGAGTGCGCGCCTCGAGCGAGTCGGGGTATGCCGTTCCCGGCCTAGCTCGATCGTCCGGCGCACGGACAGAAGGTGGCCCATGAGCTGGTCGCGGGCCTCGGGGTCCATTTCCTGGTCGGGAGGCATGACGGACCTCATCGTACGCCCCATCGGCTCCGAGGCGTCGAACCCCTCGTCGACCGTTATTCTCTTCATCAGCTTACGCTTGCGTTTCATCTGTGCCTGTCTTCTATTGGAGGGCATCCAGCGGCCCTCCCTCTGCGAGCCTCTTGAGCTCGTCCAGCCCCCTGAGTATCCGCTTCGAAGCGGCGCTCTCCGTGATGCCCAGGGTGTCCGCGACCTCGGCGACCTTGAGCCCCCAGAAGTACCTCAGCGTCACCGCCTCCTGGTACTTGCGCGGGATCTGCTTCATCAGATCCACCAGCACCATGTGCAGGTCCGCCCGGTCGATGTCGTCGGCCGGATGCGCGACCTCGAAGGCCGACTCGTCGTCGAGCGAGGTGGCCCTGCGCCTCCCGCTCCCCCTGTAGAAGTCGGTGACGCTGTTGATCGCGATCCTGTACACCCAGGTCGTGAACGAGGCCTTGGCCTCGTCGAACGACTCCAGGTTGGTCACGACCTTCTCGAACACCGCCGAAGTAAGGTCCTCGGCGTCCTGTACGTTCCCGACCCTCTTCAGGATGAAGTTGTAAATCTTCGGTATGTAATGCGCGCACAGCTTCTCGAGGGCCTCGCCCGATGATGCGGCTTCCCGCACCAGCAAGCCGGTCACCTCCGCCTGGCCGTCGATGACCCTCAGTCCGCCCGTGCCCCTTTTCGGTTGTATACGCTCGTCGGGCATGAAATCCCCCAGAGCCCCCGTCTTGGTTTCAGCAGTATGCCACCTTATGATTATACTGTCTTGAAACGCTCATGCGGGCCTGGAGGCGCTGGTGGACGAAGCGATGTTTGAGAGCTACCTGTACTACCCGGATAAGATTCCCTCCGACGTGCCTCCGCCCGCCTGGACGCCCCCCGGAGCTCGCGAGGTGTTCATCGAGGACGAGGACTCCGTGCGCATCCACGGCCTCTGGTGGGACGAGCCCGCCGGCAGGCCCGTCATACTCTTCCTGCACGGGAACGCGCAGGAGGTCTACTCCTGGTCACTTGTGCGCGAAGACCTCTCCGCGCTGGGATGCAGGATGCTGCTCATCGACTATCGGGGGTACGGGAAGAGCGGAGGCGAGCCCCGCGAGGCCGGCCTGTACATGGACGGCCGCGCCGCGCTCGCCTGGCTCGAAGGGCAGGGCGTTGGCGCTAAGGATACGGTTGTGTTCGGCAAGTCGCTTGGAGGAGCCGTCGCCTGCGAGATCGCCCGAGGGCGTGAGCTGCTCGGGCTCGTGCTCGAGTCCACCTTCACGTCGCTCGCCTCGGTGGCGCGGAGCCTCTTCCCCATCTTGCCAGGGTATTCACCCGGCCCGGATGTCTACGACTCGCTCTCGAAGCTCCCGGAGATCACGTGCCCGGTGCTGGTGATCCATGGCGATGAGGACCTGCTCATCCCGGTGGCCGAGGGGCGCCGCCTGTTCGAGGACGCGCACGAGCCGAAGCAGCTATACATCGTGCCGGGCGCGGGCCACAACGACGTGTCGATCATGGCCGGTCCGCAATATGGTGAGGTGATAAACAAATGGTTGGAAAAAGCAGAAAGCAGAAAGGGGAACGGATGAAGGCGCTGATCGTCTATCACAGCAAGACGGGGCACACTCTCAAGGCCGCCGAGGACATCGCCAGGGGGCTCGAGGAGTCCGGCGTAAAAGTGACCATCAAGCCTGCAAAAGAGGTCAAGCCGGCTGACGTCGCCGGTTACGACATTTTTCTGGCGGGCACCCCGACATACGGGAGCACGATGTACAAAGCGCCCGCGAAAGCCGTTGCCAGGCTGCTCGACTCCCTCAAGCCGAACGGCCTTTCGGGAAAGTACGCCGGGACCTTCACCGCGTTCGCCGGCTCGGGTGGCCCGAAGGTGGTCTCCTCGACCGAGGCCCGGCTGTCCGCCCTGGGAGCGACCGTGGTGGCGGGTGGGCCCGCAGTCAAAGCGGGCGCGTTACTGAGCCTCTACCAGGGGCCGGACGCGAGCGATGTGGACGTGCAGAAGTGCGTCGAGTTCGGGCGGCGCATCGCCGAGGCGGCAAAAGAGAAGTAGCTACCGCAGAAGGCGCGCGACCGGCACGCCGCACAAGAACTTGAAAGGCTTGCTCTCCGTGTTCCGGTACTGGTGAGTGCACTTCTGCGGCACGAATATGACGTCTCCGACGCCTACCGGGTGCCACTGCCCTTCGTACATGACCTCGCCCTTGCCCTCGATCACGAAGTTCTCGTGCTCGTTGGCGTGCGCGTGCTCGGGAGTGTTGCCGCCGGGGGCGATCTCGATCATGCGGAGGTTGTAGAACGGGGCGCCGTCGGAGGCCTCATCGATCAGCTTCCGGATCGTGACTCCGGGCGCATCCGGGCCGAACTCGTCGGCCGGTATCGTCGAGTAGTGGACGTGTTTGAACTCGGGCTCCATTGGTTTCTCCTCCTGTCGATGCCGCCTACACCCCCGGCGCGGGGAAGAACGGGTCCGCGTAGACGTGAACGTAGGTCTTCCCGCCGGCTCTCCAACCTACCGTGCCCTTCTCGCCCGATGCCCCGGCCAGCAGCTTCCATACCTGCTGCGCCTGGACCCCGGTCACCTGCGTGCCGACCGTCACCGAGCTATGGGCATTCGCGGCTGCGACGAGAGGACCCGGGTCAGCGGTCCAATCGATGACCTTGTCGACCTGCTCGCCGGGCGCGGCCTCGGTCGCATACAGCGTGATCCTGTCGGGCAGGTACTCTTTTTCGCCCGGGATGCGGTAGTCCTGCACCTCGCGCACGATCTGCCCGAACGCCCCGCCCGTGTCCGATGGGCGCTCGACGGAACTCGAACGCGACTTCAGGGTCAGCGTGACGTGGTCGACCGCGCCTCCGGGAAGCATCCTCGAAGTGGTCCGGCTCATCGTGAAGAAACCCTTGTCAACGATCGACTGCGCCAGGGTCTTGATCTGCACGGGCGTCATCGTGCCCTTGAAGTAGCTCATCCGGCCCTCGCGCCTGTAAGCCGTCCCGTCTCCGTAGACGATGAACTCCGGGCTCGTTGGGCTGTATTCGGGGGGCAGTGCCACGGTCCTGACATAGGAGACGATCGGCTGGCTGGCCGACGTCGAGAACTCGACCCCGGGCGCGCCCGCGCAACCGACGCTCAACAGCAGCACCACCACCGCCGTCACGCACCAGAAGAGGGGTCGTTCACTGTCCACTTTTTCAGCCCACTTTTTCAGCCCACGGCAATCTCTTTTGACGCGTGCGCAGAAGCGCGCGTTCAATAGTCCGGGCCGGTCTCGAGCTGCCCGGACGCGATCTCGAGCGGCGCGACGGGTTCGAGCCCGAGGAAGTAGGCGGCGGCCAGCAGCGCCGAGCCGTGTGCGCCGGCGGCGATCGCAGTGTGATGGGGAAAGCCGCGCAGTATCTCGGCGTACAGCCTGTCGAGGTTTTCAACGCGAACCCAGCCGTGGCTGCCGTACGGCTCTCCCGGGGCCGCCACGGCCTCCCCCTCGGCCACGAGCACCGGCCACTCGTCCCATGGGTGCTCCGTCACGCGCGCCATCGTCACCGGGCCGCTCTGGATCTCCAGCTCGACCGTGCCGTACTTGCCTTCAGGGGTTCCCGTGCTCGCCGCGAGTATGTTGTGGTAGCCGAGCACGCACGCGCCTCCCGCGAGCGACGGAGGGAACACGCCGCAGTGCCACGCCGAGAACACGTCGTCAACGCTGACGTGCCTGTTGTTCCAGTCGGCGAGCCCCGCCGGCGCGCCGGCGACAGCCGCGAGCAGGTGCATGCTGAGCGTTCCGTGTATGTCCACCTCGCATGCGGCGGGAGTGCCCCCCTCCGTCAGCCTCGACATGACGAAGCACGGGCTCACGCCGAAGTCTTCCTGGATGGAGGTCCAGCACTGCAGGGCTATGCCGTCCAGCCCGAGGTCGTCGATCATCTCCTCGAGGACGACCTCGAGGCGCGCCATCTTCGAGAGGTCGAGGTCCGACACGAGGTCGCGGCCGACGCACTTCTCCATGTCGGCGTAAGCCTCGCGGATCTTGCGCTCGGACGCGTAGCCGGCGCGCGCGAAAAGCGTGGTGAGCGGCACGGGCACGACGCTGATCCCGAGCTTCCTGAGCAGCGAGAGCTCATCGAAAGCGCACGTCTCAAAATCCTGCGGCCTCGGCCCGAACTGCCCGTACGTCGCCCCGCGCACGGCGGCGACCCCGGCGCACGCGCGCTTGAACTCGGCGAAGGCAGCCCCGAGGGACTCGTCAGCCGGGTCCGTGATCGCGCGCCTCGGGAAGACAAACTTCGCCTCCCGGTGGCGCAGCGCCGTCGCGATGCTGATCAGCCCGCAGAAGGCGTCCCTCCTTGCGCCCTCCCTGGTGAGAGGGCCTTCCTCGCCCATGCCGAAGAGCATGATCGGCTTCGCGCCACCGAGAGTCGCCGCGACCGCGGCGGGGATCTCGTTGCCGAAGTTCATCGCGCCCACGATGATTCCCGATACGCCCTCCGCGTCGAACAGCCGGGCTGCCCTTCTTGCGTCGTCCATTGTCGCGACGAGGCCGCCTTTCGTGAGGTCATCCCCCGGCACGACCGGCTCGAGCCCGGCGCGCTTCATCGCCTCGATGCACTCGTCCCGCACCTTGACCGCGAGCTCCTGCTCGAACATCGGCCTGCTCGCCGGTATGAATCCTGTCTTCAGCCCACTGCTCATCGCTGCCTCCATCGCCCGCGGCCTCGTCTTCGCGAACATTATAAGTCCTGGCCGCGCTCGCCGGGGTTCAACTAACCCGGTGCTGCCAGTAGAATGGACATCGAAGCATGCGCCGCGCATGCCTGGAGAGGGAGCATGGCAGAGAACAACCGCAGAGACGCCGACTTCATCTCGAAGACCAGACGCCTGAAGCTGGGCATCGGTCTCGGCATCGTGCTCGTTGCCGCGGAGGCGACCGTCGGCTTCCTCACCCACAGCCTCGCTCTGGTCTCGGACGCCGGGCACAACGCCGCCGACATCCTGGCCGTGGTGCTCTCCCTCATCGCCGTGTACGTGATGGTCCGGCCGCCCACAGCCCGGAGGACGTACGGCTTCGGCCGCGTTGGCATCCTCACCGCGCTGGCCAACGCGGTCGCGCTCGTCGCCGTGGGATGCCTGCTGGTCTACGAAGCGATCAGGCGCATCCAGCACATCGAGCCGGTCAACGGCTACGCGCTCATGCTGGTTGCGGGGATCGCGATCGTGGTCAACGCGGCCATCGCGTTCAGCCTCTTCCGCGACAGGCACGACCTCAACATAAAGAGCGCCTTCCTGCACCAGGTCCTGGACGCGGCCGTCTCTTTCGGCGTTCTCATCGCGGGCATCATCGTCGTGGCCACGAAGTGGTACTACGCCGACCCGGTCATCGCGCTGCTCATCAGCATCCTGATATTCCGTGGGGCGTGGGAGATCATCCGCGAGGCGGTGGACATCCTGCTCGAGTCGGTGCCGCGCCACATCGACATGGACAAGGTCGAGGAAGCTATGGTGGGCATCGATGGGGTCGAAGCGGTGCACCACGTGCACGTGTGGGAGCTTGGCTCCGGGGTGTACGCGCTCTCCGGGCACGTCGAGGTATCGGACAAGATGGTCAGCGAATGCACCAGCCTGATGCAGGACATGACCAGGGTGCTTCAGGATGAGTTCAACATCGTCCACCCGACCATCCAGATCGAGTCCGCGGCGTCGACCTGCCCGATAATACTTCCACCTGCTCCGGCGGACGAAGGCTGACCGTGGCTCTACGCGACCTCCGCTTCAAGGTGACCATGAAGCTCTGGCCGCTCGGCCGGCTGGGCAAGAAGGCCGCGCGCGTGCCGGTGGTGGGCAAGGCGGTCGGCCCTCTGTTCTGGAACGAGAAGAACCTCGACGCGACCTACGTCCCCGTCGGCGAGGTCGTGGAGGTCGAGCCCGGAAGCGTGCTGCCGTACCAGATAATCGAGGACCTCGTCCACCGCGCGTCCCACAGGTTCGTCCTGAACGGCTGCCTCTGCCGCACGGCCGCCGGCTGCGAAAGCTATCCGCAGGAAGTCGGCTGCATCTTCCTGGGAGACGCCGCCGCTGAGATCGACGGCGAGCGCGGGCATTCCATCGACGCAGCCGCCGCGCTCGAGCACGTGCGCGCGGCCCAGGGCCTCGGCCTGCTGCCATGCATTATCCATTCGTCCTTCGACGCGTCCCTGCTCGGCATCGACTACCGGAGGATGCTGGCCGTCTGCTTCTGCTGCAACTGCTGCTGCACGTTCCGCACCGACATGAGGGGCGGGCCGGAAGCCTACAGGGAGCGCATCATCAGGCTTCCCGGTCTTCAGATGAGCAGCGTGGGGGACTGCGGCCTGTGCGAGAAATGCGCCCGCGCCTGCTCTTTCGGCGCGGTCGAGGTCGGCCGCGACGGCCCCGTGTTCGCCGATTTCTGCAAAGGTTGCGGGAGATGCGCGGCGGCGTGCCCGCGGCGAAACATCAGGATAAGGTTCGATCCGGCCGTGGACACCGAGGCGGCGCTCATGGAACGGATCGGGGCGCGCACGGACATCGCGTAGGCGCGGGGACAGCCACCCTGTAAGCCGGATTCTGTGCCGCCGGAACGGCGGCGGTGGCCATCTATCTGGGACCCGCGTTGCCGCGGGCCTCGTGCTGCCAACCCGGGAGTCAAAACGCGGCGGGCAACCGCTCCTCCCCTATTCGGCATCGCTCCGGGTGGGGCTTGCCAAGCCGGCCAGTCACCTGGCCGCTGGTAGTCTCTTACACTACCGTTTCAGCTTAACCCTCCGCTTGCGCGGATGGTCTTTTCTTTTCTGTGGCGCTTTCCGTCGGGTCACCCCGCCTGGACGTTATCCAGCACCCTGCCCTGTGGAGTCCGGACTTTCCTCGAGGCGCAAGGCCCCGCGACCACCCGGATGACTGTCCCCAGAACCATTGTAACCCTAGGACGTCGTTCGCTTTCCACTTTTTCTTTCCACTTTTTTGCCTTATTCCTTTTCAGCGCAATATAGGGGTCAGACCCCTATAT
>Ga0209539_1002168_pt1 | contig 10368 bp, 8 predicted proteins | sample BarGraNGADG00312_2_FD_184499 | JGI IMG/M metagenome (GOLD analysis project Ga0209539, IMG submission 184499) | Arctic peat soil microbial communities from Barrow, Alaska - Barrow Graham LP Ref core NGADG0011-312 (SPAdes) (version 2) | ecosystem: Environmental > Terrestrial > Soil > Wetlands >... | reverse complement strand
CTGCGAACTTTGCTGGCGGAGCCGTCTTCGGCCTGAGGTAAAGGGCCAGAGATCGGCCCCAGAGGCCCCGCTCAGGGGCTCGCGAGGCGTCGCATCGGCCTGCTTCTCGCCTCCTGCCACTCTACTTGGCAACTGCGCTCCTCTCGGGCCGGCTTTGTTCCGCAGCCTGCTAGACCCCTGGCGGCCGGTCCTTGACAGGCCGCGTCAAACGCCATGTCCACGATGAGGTCATTGACCCCTCATGAGAGCCGCAGCGCGCTCGATGGTCACCAGACTGCGCTTCGCTAGCACCGGCGTCATGTCGTGCAGGGTCTGCCTGATGTCAGCCGCAGCCCCCATGACTACCCGGAGCCGGTCCCGCAAGTCGTCTGCGGTCATGTCGGAGACCGTTTGGTCGAGGTAGCATAGAGGCAGCCCATAGAGCGCCGCCAGCCCTCGGAGCTTGGTGCGCTGATACTCGGTGTTTGCGAAGGCGACAAAGGGCACCCCCTCCGCAGCGGCGAAAACGGCGAAATGGTACCTGCTTCCCAGGGCCAGGTCAGCAGCCCCGACCAGACTTCTCAGCTCTGAAGGGTCGAGCGATTCCTCGACTACCAGGGCGGCGGCGTCATGCGCCATACTCTTCTGAACTCGACGTAGCAGGGGCCGATCGTCACTGCTGGAGCCGTAGTCGGTAGGTACCAGCAACACCACGGCGCCCGCCTCGACGACCAGCCTGTCAGCGACATCGGCAAGAAGTCCGACGGCTGCGTCGAGCTCTTCGCCCATGGCAGCAACGTAGCCGTTGGCGTTCAGAGCGGCGATGTACGGACGTAGACCGGACCCCGCCCCGGTTACGCGAGCCCAGTCGACGTATGCCCCGACCCTGTCGCTACGGGTAGGCGCGAGAGTGATGGCGTCATCCGCGGTGTCGATCATGACGGGCTTGTGGACACCAGCTTCAGCGAGCCGGGCACGGGACTCTCCTGCGTCCCTCAATGTGACTGTATCGACGCCGCCAAGACAAAACCGGACCAGCAACTTGTGCCAGTACCGTTCAAAGGGTCCAATCGTCTGCCCGCTCAAGATGCTGGGAACGCCCGATAACCTGGCTGCAAGATGCAGCAGCGACTTCTGGTACAGCTCCGTGCGGATCACGCTGTTGATATTCCCACCGCCCACATTGAAGAGCACGTCTGCTCCGCGGATGGCCCCGAGAACCGCCAGGGCGTCCCGCTGCATCGGTACCTTCATGCCTGCTCTGGCCAGAACCGTGCAGGCCAAGAAGGAACTGAAGCGCAGCGCCGACCTGGCGGAGCTGATGCGCGTCGAGGGCAGCGCCTTCGAGAGTACACGCTGAATCAACGTGCCCACAGGGGATGACCAGCCGTACATGTAGCCGGACAAGTCTGAAATGGAACGCTCCCTGTGTACCGCCTCAGTGTTAGCCACATTCGGCGAAAGCATGATGATCTCCAGGTCTGGCAGCCTCTCGCGAAGATTCCGCACAACGGCCATGGGCATCGCTTCATCGCCGATGTCGTCGTATCCAAAGCCGCCAGTGATCAGAACTCTGCCCGGCCGAGGCATGCCGCTCCTCTCACTCACTGGCGATAAACACGCGAAGCCCTAACCGACGACCCGCAGCATAGGCGCCGCGAACGAAAGCTCTCTTCACCAGACGCTTCGCGGGGCTACCTCGGTGCACCGCGCCTAGATTCTGGCGCGTTGGAGAGAACTCCTCAGTGCACACCACCTCTTGCAGCCCGCGCCGAGGAGGTGCTTTCGGCCGAGCGGCCGGCCATCCAACGCCGATCACGCCCACCGGTATGAAGCTTCGCGGCACATTGAATCTTGCTTTGAACACGGGCAAACTGGACTCCTCTCCGCTGCTGGGCACTGCCGCCAGGTCACGAGGTGTGCACTTGACGAAGACCGCACCCAGCCCCATGGCGTGCGCAGCCAGGAGCATGTTCTGCGCTGCCATGCCGGCGTCCAGGAACGGGACGGTCTCCCCTTCCTCCGGAAAGTAGTTGGCCAGTTCAGCGAACAGCACGATATGCACGGGCGCGCTAGCCAAGTAGCTCTCGCGCACACCGGCGATGAAGGCTCGAGCATCCTGATGCTCAAGGACGAGATACCGCACCGACTGACGATTGCATGCGGACGGGGCCCACGTGCCGGTCACGAGGATTCGCTCCACTATTTCCCTGGGTACCCCGTCTGGCTGCCATTTCCTCACGCTCCGCCGGTTCATGATGCACGCCTCGAGAACTCCTACCGACTCCGACTCACCCACAGGAGAAGGGCTATCGGCCGGTTCGCTCTCGAGCCCTTGTGCGCCCTGCGAGCTTTGAAGTACTGCGCTTGCCCACCGTACGGTGTCAGCTTCAGGAAGCCCTCGACGCCGCCACACCTCCAGCGCCCGGGCCAACTCTCCGGCTTCCGAGCTGGCAACGCCCAGGTATGAGTCGCTTCCCAGCAAAGTAGTCAGCGTCTTGTCCAAGTCGTGACCGAGATGCAGGATTCTCGTTTGTAAGACGTCCTGCGAGCACCGCTCAAGCGGTTCTCCATCGTACGCCTTGCTCATCGCCGCGTCCCTCCTTTGTGACTCGCCGCCAGCCAAGACCCCAGCGCCGTCGCGCGGACTCGAATTCTCATCCGGCCCCTTGTCGCGCTATACAGCTTGAAAAGGCGAGCTTGTAGAGAGAATGCGCACTCGCCTAGCGGTCGAGGCAAGAACGCCGCGAACAGCAAGCCAAGCGCCCGTCTATTGGCGTGATCGTAGCTCAATGCCAGCATTGCTGCATCACGTGCCTCGTCCCTCGAGCCACCCAGAAGCGCGTTCGTCGACCGGTCAGCATGATAGGCACAACGGCCCATCAAGAGAGTGGAGCCAGATGCGAGGAGTATCTCCCTGCCGCGGTCTGGAGCAATTGTGAGGGACTCAAGCCGGCGAGCCACATCACCCAGTCGTCTATCCCAGGTGTGGTCACGAAGCGCCCTGGCATGTCCCCTGGCGGCAATAGCAAGCCGCCCGTCCTCGTGGGCCAAGTAGAACCCGGCTTTCTCGATGGCCTCGTCTCTACAGGAGAAGACGCCGATCTCAACATCCGGCAAGAAGTAGTCCTCCAGTCCTTCAGAGTACTCCGTCAACAGGAAGCCCCCGGCCATGGTGACTTCGAACACCCTGGCCTTGAGCTGCTTTGTGGCCGAAAGGTCGTAGCCACCCGCGAAGTTGAGGTTGACTCGGCTGCTTTGGAACACTCGAGCGACCTCTGTCCAAGGGAGAAGTTCGCCCCAGCCCCTGCCAAAGCACTGTACGTTGACCCCGGAATCCCGGAAGGCCGAGAGCCACTCAGCCCGATCGCCGATACCGCTGCCGACGAAAGAGACGTCGTGAACGGGCTCCCTCGTCTCCTGCTCGTACAAGGCCGGATTGCAGGCCATGGGGCACGCGATTGCCGGAAGCTGCAGAGAGGAGTAGAGACCAACAGAAGCCGGATCAGCGGTCATTGCAGCATCGACATAGGGGGCAGCCCAAACCGACATGCTTTCAAAACGGATGGGATCATCGAAGAACCAGGCAACGACCGGCATCTTCATTGCCTTGAGAGCGACAAGGGTGCTCTCATGCACTTCATAGCTGGAGACTGGCCAGAGCACGAAGTCCGGCTCCGCGCGCCGAGCTACTGCGATGAGCTCCTGCTGCATCGCCCAGAAACCTATCTCAGCAAGCCTGTCTCGGTAGAAGTAGTTGGTCACGCGTCCAAAAGTACGCTTCAGCGCGGTCCGGACGTTGCGATTCAGGTCCCAGTTGTCGGAATCAGAAAGAGCGAGAAAGAGCACAGATGAAATGCGCATCAATGCTGAGAACGCCGGCGTCCGCGACTATCCTCGGCTTGACGGCGCAGGCGACTCCCGGGAGGGCATTCGAAGGCCCATCGCTGCACACCAATCATGATGGCAGTCTCTTCAGCGTGAGTTCCGTCCGGCCCGGTTCGCAGTCCACTGCCATGACCGCGGAGCGGGAGCGATGGCAGCCGCTGCAGTCTTCGACTCGGCGCTCCTGTCAATGGCTCGTGAGCCAAGTATTTCGAGACCAATCGTCAGCCACACCATACATGCGCCGTATGCGTCATAGACACCTGTCGTTGCGGTGATGCCGGAGACCATCACCGCGACAAGACTCGCGAGGCCAGCCGCCGCAAACGCGGCTTCGCGGCGCCACCTCCGCTGCCGCAATGCCCGGACAAGGAGCAGGGTAACGGCGGCGAGCAAGCAGAGGAGAGCTCCCACGCCAAAGAACCCCAGAGCACTTCCGAAAAGAAGAAGGAGGTTGTGCGGATAGGGCTGCTGTCCAGGCCGATACACATCGTAGGTGGTTGCCCAACCGACACCGAGCGGGTGCGCCCTCAAGCTCGCCCAATGAAAGGCCCAGTTCGCAAGACGTCCGTTGTCCACGTTTGGACCCGCCGACGTACCCAGAAGAGTGAGGGCTGGGTCTTCATATCGCTGTCGATAGACGGGGTCCTTCGTTCCCACGGAGTGTGTGAGTACGACAACCAGGCTCACGAACACCACCGCGAGGAGCAAGCCGACAATCACGCCCGTGCGCACTCGAATCAAGCGTTGGCCCATCAAGATAAGCAGGAGCACACCGACTGCGGCTACAGCTGCGACTATCCCGCCGCGCCCTTGTGTCAGAGCCATCGACAATGCCGCGGCGACGAGAAGGACGACTCCCGCGACACGTGATCGCTTCGGGCCGACGAGCGCGGCTACGAGGCCCAAAGGCAATACGACCGACAGATTCGAGGAAAGAATGGCCTGCCCGAAGTCGATCAGACCGAGAAGTGGCAGAGTAAGCACACCTCCAGCGCGGCCCGACGCCCCCTCCCCCGCGGAAAGTCCCGAGTCAATCCACCCCATGGTCCAGCCCACAACGAACACCGTGCAGAGTAGGGTAGTAGACCAGAGGAAGACCTCCGTGAAGCGCCATGCTCGAGCTGACGTCATCGTCAAACGAGTGCAGAGGTACAAGACAAGCACAGGAAACACCACCGCAAGCGAGAGTCGAGTCCAGGAGAAGGGGTCAAGACCAAACAAGGCCACCTCAACGAAGCCCGCCGCCAGGAACATCCAAGATGCCGCAGTGAGTGGCAGGTAACCGGCGCCCTTCAATCCCCTACCCCACGCGCACCACGCCGCAAGGAAGATGATCAACGGCACTGCGATGCTTGGAGTATTGAGGAAGAACGCCGTCTGAAAGTACCCCGGCACGGGGATCCAATACAACGCGAGTGCCGCACCCAGAAGCACCACCAGACCGTGATTCGCGACCATAGTCCACGCGATTGCGGTACCGAACGCGACGATGGCAAACATGAATGGGAGGGCGCGTGCTTGCGAAAGGCTGAACATTGCGCCGACACTCATGACGAGCCAAGCGCAAGTGAGGCCGCCGGGAAGGAGGTTCCCGCGCAACCACGAGGGCGAGAACTCCCGACGACCGTCCGCTCCGTGCGATTCGGGCAACGCCGTAGAAGGGAGTGTTCGCCTGTTCATCTCGGGAACCAGAGACCCCACCTGCGGGCAAGACAGCTCACAGTCAGCTTACCCAGCTTCTCGCGTCGATTTCGCAAGATGCCTCGTGAGGAGCCGGTCCAGCGCGAGCAGGCGCGCTTCATCGACGAACTGGTTGTTGCCAATGTAGAACGAATGGGCATGGAGGTATTCGGCCTTGGGGAAGTCCCGGCTACGGCCAAACTGCTTGAAGACCGGTTGGCGCAGGAGATTGCCACTAATCAGGGGGCGAGATTCGATGCCTTGCTGACGAAGGATGCCTTCGAAGGCAGCTTTGCGTGCCACATCCCGAAAGATGAATGGCAGCACGAACGAGCTGACGCCCGACGCACGAAGCAGAATGAGATTGTCTTCGAAGGGCGCGCACATTTGAAGGAATCGAGCGTAGTTGCGGTTGCGTATGCGAATGAACTCGTCCAAGCGGGCGAGTTGGACCAGCCCAAGCACAGCGTTGAACTCGGTGTTCCGCACGTTGAAGCCGTCGGTAAGAAAGAGGAAGTCGAACGCCACATCTGGGTAGCGCCGACGCAACGCTGCGTGAGCCTCGGGCGGCAGCTCTCGTGCGAGCCCATGAGAGCGCTTGAGCAGAGCAAGATCACGGACCGCGTCGTCATCGGTACAGATCATGCCGCCCTCGACCGTGGTCATGTGGTGCCCCCAGTAGAAACTGAAGGTCGCGGCCAATCCGTGCGTCCCCACCTTCGATCCGTCCGCGGTGGCTCCCTGAGATTCGCAGCAGTCCTCCAAGAGCACCAGGTCGTGCTTGCGGCATATCCGAGTGAGCCGTTGCACGTCGGCCGGAAAGCCGAGCAGATGCGGCACGAAGATGGCCACAGACCTTGACGTGACTGATCTCTCCAGCGCGTCGTAGTCGAACGACAGATCCCGCAAGTTGACGTCGACAAACACCGGCTGGAGACCCAGCTGCATGACTGGCGTCACTGTGGTGGGCCAGGTCACGGCAGGAACCAGGACCTCTGCGTTATGAGGCCAGTCGTAAAGCTCCTTGGCAGAAGCGACTGCGACAAGGTTGGCAGAACTGCCCGAATTGACCATCACGCAGTACCTGCATCCTTGCCACGCGGCGAATGCCGCTTCGAACTCACGCACCTTCGTGAACTGCGTGAAGCGTTTGGTCGTCCTGATGAAGTCGACCAGCCGCTCGAGATCGTCATCGCTGATGACATTCTCCTGCAGTCTCCACTTGTAGTCGGTCCTGGTCACGTCGTCACTAGCCTCCATCGAATCACTGCACCGTTGCGCCTATCAGCGAACGGTACCACTCTGCCGTTCGCGCGATTCCATCTTCGAGACCCACGAAATCTGCTTTGGGGAACTCCCCGAGTGTGCGCGTGAGGTCGAGCCGCACCTCTCGTGCGGCTCCCTCAGCACCGCCGCCGTGGCCTACCTCCATTGGACATCTCGTCTCCGCAGCTATGACTTGGGCCATCGCCTTGACCGACACCACCGTCTCGCCGGCGACATTGTAGACGGCCTCTGTTCCCTCGAGAGCGATGCGCCACAGCAGTTCACTGGCGTCACGCGTGTAGATCAACGTCCTGATGGCAGCGCCCTCATCGAGAAGGCGGGTGGCGGAGTCCCGCAGAGAGCGCTCGATCAGCGCGTTCACCACACGCGTGTCCCCCAAACGACCGCCGGGGCCGTAGGTGATGGCGAGCCGTGCAACAGTCGCCGAACGGCCTGCGTCTCGCCCAGCCGCGCAGGCCGCCTCGCCGCACCGTTTGGCTTCGATGTATGCAGAGCGCGGATGCTGCGGACTCGTCGTGCCGCACATCGACTCGTCAGCGGCCCCTTGCAGGCCTTGGTACACCTCTGATGAACTGAGGAACAACAGCCGACCGTCAGGAGAAAGGCGGCGAATCAGGGCGAGGGTCGCGCAAGCCCCGATCGACAGGGTCTCGGCCTTTCTGCCCAAGAACACACCTGGGTCGCCCGAACCCGCGGCATGTATGACGATATCGGCAGATGGCAGTTCCTCGACGCCCTGGGGCTTTGACAGGTCGCCTGCAATCACGCGGGCGCCCGCAGCTCGCGCCACTCGAGCCAGTGTGTCTGACGGCGATCGACGAACGCTGGCGAAGACCTCGATCCACACGCCCGCTGCTCTCGCGGCCGCCAGAGCTGCAAGAAGATTGAGGCCGATGAGGCCGGAGGCCCCCGTGATGAGCACTCGTGAGCCCTCGAGCTTGTTCAGACTCGCGCGAGGGCAGGCCATCTCACCGTCCTCAAGCAGAAGCCGGACGCCACTCTCATCGGACATCAGAAAGGCCCCCTGAACTCCCTGATCTCGGGTGGCATGTCGAGATCGCAGCCTTGCTCTGGCAGCTCGCCGTTGACCAACCGGAATGCCTCGCTCGCGATGGAGGCTGCGCTTGCATAGAACGCCGCCTCCAGAGAAGGCGACGTCGGACAGGGGGTCGCGGCGAAGCCCACACGCCCCACGGCCAACCGACGCGTCGAGCCCAAAGCCTCGCAGGCCGTCGCCACGATCTCGGCGCTCGCGCCGCACTCAAGCCAGGCGTTGTCGGCGACGAGCAGACGCCCTGTCTTCACGACAGACGCGTTGATGCCCTCGACGTCCAGTGGGCTGAGCCACACCGGATCGAGGACCTCGCACTCGATGCCGACGCTGGATAGCCACTCTGCAGCGCGCAGGCACTCGGGCACCATGTAGGAGATGCCGACCAAGGTAAGGTCTCCCCCACGCCTGAGGACACGGCAGCTGCCTGGTCCTCTCAGGACTTCGCCGCTCGGGACCGCGCTCGTGAAGCCATGCAGCATGCGGTGCTCGATGAAAATGACGGGATTGTCGTCGCGAATCGCGCAGGTCAGAGCACCTTTCGCGTCCAACGGCGTCGACGGGGCGACGACCTTCAAGCCAGGGACGTGCATGAACATGCTGTGCAGCGCCTGCGAGTGCTGTGCGCCCTGACCCCAGCTACGACCGATGATGGCACGCACCACGAGGGGCACCGCTTGCTGGCCACCGGACATGTACCTGGTCTTCGCCGCCACGTTGACGATCTGGTTCATGGCGAGCATGAGGAAATCCACGCGGATGTGCACATGCACCGGGTGCAGGCCAGCCATGGCCATGCCGATGCATGCGCCGGTCATGCCGTCCTCGGAGAGAGGAGTATCAAGCACGCGATCGGGACCGAAGCGCTCCGCAAGACCGCGTGTGCTGCCAAGGATCGCCTTGGGATCATCGACGCCCAAGCCGATCACGAGAACGCGAGCGTCCCGTTCCATCTCCTGACAAAGGGCTTCGCGAATGGCCTCGATCTGGGTCAGCGAACGCGCTTGGATCATGCGAACACGTCGTCGAGAAGGTCGCTTGCGAGAGGGAACGGGCTCTCCTCGGCATATGCCAGAGCGGCGACGATCTTCGCGTCGACGGCAGCCTCGAGATCGGCCCGCTCCCGGGGGTCGAGCATCTCGCCGAGCCGTCTGACCTGGTCGTTCTGGATCCAGGGTAGAGCTTCCTCGGGCGAACGGTAGCCCAAGTCCCAGTCCTCCCCGGGCCCTACATGTTCTCGAAGCCGATAGGTCGCGCACTCCAGAAAACGCGGCCCAACGCCCTTGCGCAGTGCACGTACAGACTCGTCGGCCTCTGCCGCGATGCGCAAAACATCTCCATCTTCGATGCGGGATGCCTCGATTCCGTAGGTGCGCACGCGTTCGACCAGGCGCTGTGTCGCCTGACGGCGACTCACGTGGGTGTGGATCGCGTAACTGTTGTTCTCGCAGACGAACAGGATGGGCAGCCGCTTCAAAGCAGCCCAGTTGAGCGTCTCGTGAAACACGCCTTCTTCAGTAGCACCATCTCCGAAGAAGCTGACTACGACGGCGTCGGAGCCACGGTAGCGAAGCCCAAAAGCGTATCCTGCGGCATTCGCGATCGTCGAGCCGACGATTGCCGAGGTGGGCATCACGCCGGCCCGCGCGTCGGCGAGATGCATCGAGCCGCCCCTGCCTTTGGTGCACCCAGTCGCCTTGCCGAAGAGCTCGGCCATCATGGCATTGAGGTTGCCGCCCTTGGCCAGGTAGCTGGCATGACCACGATAGGAACCGAACACAACATCTTCCGGGCGCAACGCCGAGCACACGCCTGCGGCAATGGCTTCCTGCCCAAGGGACAGGTGAATGGGGCTTTTCACCTTGTCCGTCGGGTAGACATTGACAATCGTTTCTTCGACGCGGCGTATCAGGTACAGACGTCCGTAGATCTCCATGGCTCGCGTCCTCAAACCAAACGCTCCCATTCAGCAATCTCATGCACTGTCGCGCTCGCCCCATCCAATTCGCGGGTTACGAGTCGTCCGCCCGTGGTGACGGTGAACTTGAAAGCCTGGCTGACGCGATCGAGCGCCCCGTAGCCCGAATCCGCCAGCCACAGCGAAACGAAATACTCGCCAGGATACAGCCGCTGGTCGCGAAGCGTCACACGCACGGCGACGCGGTCTTCGAGCTGCAGCAGCGGGAAGTCCGAGTCCACAGCGACCAGATGATAGACGGGTATCCCGCTGGCCGAGTTGACCTGCAGCGACATCCTGCCTTCCCGCACCGGTTCAAGGAAGTCCATTTCCAGATCGAACGCGATGTCGTCGCCGATCGTGAACGTGTCGCACTCGTCCCCCACTGCGTTTCGTGTGACTGCACGGGTGAAGCGCGCGCGGCCGTCTCCCGACCTGTCGTGGACGGCCGCGAGGTCGGTCGCCCCCGATGATGCGTCGACCGTGAGGTACCGGCCGACGACGTCATTCACCGGACCCCGCATGA
>Ga0209539_1002166_pt1 | contig 10372 bp, 8 predicted proteins | sample BarGraNGADG00312_2_FD_184499 | JGI IMG/M metagenome (GOLD analysis project Ga0209539, IMG submission 184499) | Arctic peat soil microbial communities from Barrow, Alaska - Barrow Graham LP Ref core NGADG0011-312 (SPAdes) (version 2) | ecosystem: Environmental > Terrestrial > Soil > Wetlands >... | reverse complement strand
CCTCGATGCGACGACCGAACCTGGGCAGATACGCGCCTGGTGGACGACGTGGCCGAAGGCCAACATCGCCATGAACTGCGGTGCCTCGGGGCGCGTCGTCATCGACGTTGACGACAAGGACGATCGCCCCGGCCCCGACACATGGCATGCGCTCAAGGAAGAACTTGGCGTCGAGCTCGAGGAGAGTGCGATCGTCGAGACACCCTCCGGCGGTTTCCACGCGCACTACCTTGTCGGGGACCATCGCGTTGGCTCCAGGAACGACCTCCTCGGCGCCGGCATCGATGTGAAGGCCGAGGGCGGCTACGTGCTCCTGCCGCCCTCTTCGATTGGCGGCATCGCGTATGTCTGGATCGACGGGTTCGGCATCGAGAAGACCGCGCCGATTGCGGAGGCGCTCGCCAGCCGCATCGAGTACGTCGCCAGGCCGGCCCGGAGCCCCAGGGGTAACGAGACGCTCACGGCCGCAGAGCAGATCCCGAAGGGGCGCCGCAACGAGACTCTCTTTGGCGACGCCTGCGCAATGCGCCGCCGGGGTCACTCGCGCGCGGAGATCCAGGCCGCCATCACCGAGAAGAACAAGCGCTGCCTGCCACGGCTCTCCGGCGAGGAGCTGCGCCATCTGGTCGGCAGCGCCATGAAGTACGAGCCCGCAGAGGGCGAAGAGGCAGCCGAGTTCGCGTGCACGGACGCCGGCAACGCCGAGCTGTTCTGCGCGCTCAACGCCGAGCACCTTCGTTACGACCATCGCCGCGGCGCCTGGTTCAGGTTCAGTGAGCACCACTGGGTTGAGGATGGCGATGGTGCCGTCTACCGTCTGGCGATCGCGGCCGTGCGGAAGCGTTACCAGAGGGCGCTCGAGATCGGCGACCTTCCTTCGCGGGAGGTCGAGTCGAAGTTCGCGATTCGCAGTGAGAACCGCCAGCGCCTCGAGGCGATGCTCGCCCTGGCGCGCTGCCAGCTGCCGATCGCCACGGCGGGTGACGGCTGGAACCGTGACCCGCTGGCCTTGGCCTGCGCCAACGGCGTCATCGATCTCGCCACGGGCAGACTTCGCGCCGGCCTGCCCGATGAGCTCATCAGCATCTCCTCAGGCGTGCCCCACGACCCGGACGCCGGCTGCCCGCGCTGGGAGCGCTTCCTCACGGAGATCTTCCAGGCCGACGAGGAACTCATCGACTGGATCTGGCGAGTGGTGGGCTACCTACTCTCGGCGCTCACCTACGAGCAGTTCTTCCTGCTCTGCTACGGCGTCGGGGCGAACGGCAAGAGCACCTTCTTGAATGTGCTGCGGCAATTGCTCGGCGGCTATGCCTTCAACGCCCCGTTTACCACCTTCGAAGCGAGCTCTCGCGGCCAGATCCCCAACGACCTGGCCGCCCTGGTCGATCGCCGCCTCGTGACCTCCTCGGAGACCGGCGAGAACACACGCTTGAACGAGGCCCGCCTGAAGATGCTCACCGGCGGCGATCCCGTGACGGCGCGCTTCTTGCACCGCGAGTTCTTCACCTTCGCGCCGGTCGCCAAGTTCGTGCTCGCCGTGAACCACAAGCCCCAGGTGCGTGATTACTCGCACGGCTTCTGGCGGCGACTGTGTCTCGTGCCCTTCGAGGTCCGCTTCGAGGAGGGCACCTCCGCCGACAAGCAGCTCGACAAGAAGCTCGCCGCCGAGCTGCCCGGCATCCTCACCTGGGCGGTGCGCGGTCACGCCGAGTGGCGCTCTCGCGGGCTTGAGCCACCTTCCGCTGTCAGAGCTGCGACCGCGGCCTATCGCGCCGAGTCAGACCCGCTTGCCGCCTTCCTCTGCGAACGCTGCTTCGCCGAAAAGGGCGCTGCGACCAAGGCTGCGACCATCTTCGACGCCTACCTGAAGTGGGCGGACGAGCAGGTCCTGCCGGACTGCGAGCGCCTCGCGCGCACCACCTTCTACCAGCTTCTCGAGAGCCACTTCCCGAAGCGCCACACCAAGACTGGCAACCTCTACCTCGGCCTGCGGATCGTGGATCCGGACGTGCCCATGCTCGACGAGGCGGTGGAGGGGTGAAGGTGGTGAAGGCCGATCCGGCTTTCTCTCTTAAGAGCTCTCTTCTCGCGAGAAGACAAGTAAGAGCCTTCACCGCCTTCACCCGTCGCACTCTCCCGAAGGAAAGGAGCCCATCATGACGACGCCCACCGTGAGCATGCTGAAGGTCGAGTGGTGGCCCACCGAGAAACCAATCGCCTACGCACGCAACGCGCGCGTCTGCCCGGAGAGCGCGATCAGCAAGGTCGCCGCCTCGATCCACGAGTTCGGCTTCAAGAACCCGATCCTCGTCGACGGCGAGGGCGTGATCATCGCCGGCCACACGCGCCTCCTCGCGGCCCAGCGCCTCGAGCTGGCCAAGGTGCCGGTGATCGTCTGCGCCGACCTCTCGCCGGCCAAGGTGAAGGCCCTGCGCCTCGCCGACAACCGCACCGCGCAGGAGACGAGCTGGGATGCGGACTTGCTGCCCCTCGAGCTCGCCGACCTGGCTGAGTTCGAGTACGACCTGGCGCTCACCGGCTTCGAGCCCGACGAGCTGGCCGCCTTTCTCGCCGAGGAGACCGAGGGCCTCACCGATCCAGACGATGTGCCGGACGTCCCCGAGGAGCCCGTCAGCCAGCCCGGCGACCTCTACCTGCTCGGCGAACATCGCCTGCTCTGCGGCGACGCCACCAGCGCCGAGGACGTGACCAGGTTGATGGCGGGGAAGAGGGCTACCCTGATGCCGACAGATCCACCGTATTTGGTCAATTACGAGGGCGGTTCTCACCCCTCGAGCGAGGCCAACGGCGGGATCGTCAACGGCAAGCGCGTTGGCCACGACGAGAGGCGCTGGGACGAGTACGTCGACCACGCGCATTCGGTCGACTTCTACGTTGACTTCCTGCGCTGCGCTCTCGACGACGCCCTCACTGACGATGCCGCCGTCTATGAGTTCTACGCCGTGATGCGCAGCGAGGTGATCTGGCAGGCATGGCGCGAGGTTGGCCTGCTCGCCCACCAGGTGGTGGTCTGGAAGAAGACGCGCTCCGTCTTGACCTACTCCTGGTATCTCTGGAACTACGAGCCCATCCTCGTCGGCTGGCCGCAGGGCCATCAGCCCAAGATGCACCCGCCGGCCGATACAAAGGCCGTGTGGGAGGTCGAATCGAAGATCGAAGACGGCGCTTCGGGCATCCACCCGACGCAGAAGCCAATCGAGCTCATCCGCCGCCCGATCAGCTTCCACACCAGGCCGGGCGGGCTCATCTACGAACCCTTCTCAGGATCCGGCACTGCCCTGATCGCCGCCGAGGAGATGGGGCGCACTTGCTACGCGATGGAGCAGGCGCCGCAGTTCGTCGATGTGGCGGTCGTCCGGTGGGAGGCGTTCACCGGCAGGAAGGCGGAGCGTGAGTAAGGGCCGCCGCCGGCGGGCGACGCAGGCCGAACGCGAGCAGCGCCTCGCCGAACTCTGTGAGCTCCTGGCGACGCGCGCTCCTGAGCGCGCCGTGGTGCGCGCCGCCTGCGAGAAGTGGGGCCTCGGTGAACGCGCCGCGCAGAAGTACGTGCTCGATGCCCGCGAGTGCTTACGCGCGAGCGCCGGCTGCGACCGTCGCGTCGAGCTCGGCCTGGCGCTCGGCGGCTATGAGCTCATCTACCGCCGCCAGCTCAAGGCCGGCGACCTGAGGAATGCGCGCACTACCCTCGACAAGCGAGTCACCCTCCTGGGGCTGGCAGTCCCGGCTCGCGAGCGACCGCTCACTCTGGAAGCGATCGAGGCGGAGATCACCCGCCTCGAGGCCGAGATCGCGGCGCGTGAGCAGCAGGTGCCGTGAAGCGGGGCCATCATCCGCGCCTGGCGGACCTGCAGGCCCGCCTCACGCGCCTGCGTGAGACCGCCTCCTGGCTGACGAACCACGCCGGCATTGGCGGTGAGCTGCGCCTCATCCTGATCGCTCAGGGCTCTCCCACCTGGCCGCCGGCCGAGGACCTCTCCTGGCGCAGCTGGGTCGAGCGCTACGGTGATGAGGAGGCGCGCGGGCTCGTTGCCGCGATCGACGAGCTGCTCGAGGAGATGCTCGCCGGGGCCAAGGCTGGCGAGGGAACGACCTAAACAGGCCTCCGGAGACGTACTTCGCCGGCGCCCGACTGCCCGAATCGTGCCCAGAAGGCGCAGATGAGGCCGTTTTAGTTCGCCTTAGTTCGCATGCGGGGCACCTCGCCAGGCTCAAAAGGCCTCCAAAGCAGGTCGATATGCCTGCCGAAGACTGGCAAATACGAACTAAAATGGGCTCCTGAGCGTCGGCAGTCAGGCGGCGAGGTGGCCGTGTGCAGCAGCTTATTGCCGCGTACAGGAACGGGGGACCTGTGCGCTCTGTGCCGTTGGCCGGCCACCAGGCCTCATCTCCAACGGGCTCATGCCGACCCACATATGAAGGAGGCGACCCAGATGAGTCATAATCCACAGGTACCGACGGCTCGGCGACGTCGAGCGATACCGGAGGGGGAGATCCTGAGCGAGCTGCAAGTCGCGGGAAGGGGCATCTACTCTTTCGCCAGGGCGGCCGAGATTGTCGGCGTCTCGTCACAGAGCCTCAGGCAATGGACTCTCGGCAGGCGCTCTCGACGGGAATCGGTATCGGCACGGCCGCTGGTGCGTCTCGACATCCCCGAGCTAGAGGGGGAGCGGGTCCTCTCGTTCCTGAATCTGGTCGAGGTCAAGCTCCTGAGCGAATTCCGTCGCCTCGACCTGCCACTCCAATACATCCGTCAGGTTGTGGACGTGCTGGAGCAGTCCTACGACATGACACATCCCTTGGCGTGTAGACGCCTTCAGACCGATGGCAGGTCGATCTTCGCGGAGATCGACGAGTCGGGACAGTTCGCTTGCATCGAGATTGCCGGTCGCAAGCCCAATCACGTGGTGTTCGAGGATGTCATCCGCCCGCTCTTCAAAGAGATCGACTTCGCCGGCAGCCTGGAGCTGGCGCGTCGCTGGTACCCGTTGGGCCGTGGCGGCGGAATCGTCGTCGACCCCGCGGTTGCGTTTGGTGAACCAGTACTGCAGACCAGCGGCATCCCAACGCGAGCTCTGGCGCGGCAGGTGTCGGTAGCGGGCGACTCGGTAGACGCGGTGGCTCTGTGGTACGAGGTGCCGAAGGACGCGGTGCAGACCGCGCTAACCTACGAGAGTGGCCTACGGACGAAGGCTGCCTGAGCTACGTCTTCGATGAGAATCTGCCGCCGCGCATCGCGCGGGCAGTCAACGCTGTGCGCGACTCGGTCTGCCACGTCTGCGACGTCGGGCTTCGTGGGAAGCCCGACGAAGAGCAACTGCGCTTCACGGCGTCTCAGAGCGCCGTCTTCGTGACCTCCGACAAGCGCATCAAGAACCGCGAGCACGAGCGTGCTGCGCTTCTTGAGTCGGGTGTGTCAGTCGTCGAAGTGTCCTTTCCTGACGCCTACAGCCTGTGGGATCGCTTCAGGCTGATTGTCAATCACTGGGAGAAGGCCGAGGCACTCCTGCTGGCGGCGACGGGGCAAGAGTACGTCGTCATGCGACCCAAGAGCGTGCGCACTCTCGCAGAGGACAAGCGTAGATCTCGGCGTCGCAGTCGGTAGCAGCTCGATCTTCGCTTGGCCCCTCAGGAGACGCGTCTCTCCGGTGTAGGATGCCGGAGGGGGACAGAGCCCCTTTGCCGCTAACAGCGGGCAAGGTGCGGTGGCGTCGGAGCCGCCGCTCGGCCCGCTCCTTCTCACATGGGGGTGTCACGCATGGGCAAGAATCGCAAACAGTCCTCCCCGGGGGTCGCCAAGCTGGCCGCGGCCACTCTCAGCAACCCCGGTGCATCGAAGGTGGCCAAGAGTCTCGCGGCCTCCGTTGTCGCCCAGACCCACACCTCCAAGCAGACGGGGGCCGGGCTGGAGGATGTGGCATCCAAGGTCATGCAGAGCCCGAAGTACAGCGACGACACGAAGACCCTCGCTGCCTCGGTGTTGTCTCAGGCAAACAAGGAGAGGTGACCCCTTCTCTGGGTGCTGGCTGGCGGATGGGGCGATGAGGCTCAGTGGAACCCAGCCGCCGCTGTCTGCGCCGTCGCCTCAAGTATGGGGTCGACGCGGTGAGCCGTTGGGGCAAGCATGAATGTTGCCAAGTGGTCGTTGTGGCATACGTACTCCAGTTTCTTCGGGGAGGCGTTCTTCGACCTGAGCTCTGTCTCTCTCGGCCTCGTCTCCAGCGGTGTCGCCGAGTTCGCGTACGGAACCAATGGCACGGCTCACTGGCGCCACGGTGAGTGGGTAGAGTCGGGCCCGGTCGACATCCAGTTCCGCCGAAGCGAGAAGGCCGCCGAGATCACGTTTCCGCCCTCGCTTCGCGGCTTTGGGCTCGAGTGTGCCTATCAGGCTGGGGCGATGCGGGTCCAAGAGCGCTACATGATCAACGAGAGCAAGCTCCTCGAGGCCCCTTTCGTGCGTGCATTCCTAGGTGTCTGCCATCTGAAGACATCCGGGGGGCAGGTGAATCTCTACCCGCAAATCAAGCTCTATGCAAACGGCGTGTTCTTGCTCCACTTCCGCCTCTTCAGCCCAGAAGGTGGCACACTACTCGACCAGCTTGTTGATCGCTACGAGAACGTCTTTCTGCTTCGCGCCGAGTCCATAGAAATGGCGCCATCGCTTCTACTCGCGGCCGAGTCGAACATCTTGCTCGCTCCCGGCATGCCACGTATCGAGCGCGACTCTGTACTGGCCCACCTCGATCGCAGACAGCACGCCATTCGCGAGAGCGCGGTGGAAGCGAGCGATGGCGACTTCGTCTTCAAGGTTGCATCACTCACACCCGACGAGAGCCTGTCCCCTGGCGAGTCACATGACTTCGACACCCTTCGGGCCTATGTCACGGCGGCCGTCGAATGGTCCGTCACCAGGAATCGAGATCTTCCCCGGGGCAACCCGGAGCGCCGGCGTACTCACAGAGTCGGTGGCTTCTGGAGCTGCCGCCCGACCGTGTATCTGATCGACTTCGAGGGGCAGCCCTCAGTGGCGGAAGCGGGATCGCCCGAGGTTAGGGAAGCGGCGACTGCTGTCCTGACGCGGATCGGGACCGCCGGCCGCGAACTCGCCGACAAGTACGTTGGTCCTGACTTGCGAGCATCAGGCGACTACTCCCTGTTCATGAACGACGCTGTCTCACTCATAGTCTTCTCGAAGACGGGAGCCATTCACGGCAATGAGGGCTTCGAACCCAACTACGGTCACATCGTCTACGAGAAGCTCGCCGTGGCGGAGGCCATTGACTATCAGCGACTGTCGCACGTGCGATTGCTGGAGCTCTCGTCGATGCCGAAGGTGAGCCTGTCTGTCTGCTTGGAGGAGCGAGGAGAGCTTGACCGCGTCCAGAACTGGCTACGCCCCAGCAACTTCGGTGAGGTGAATGAGATCCTGAGTCATGCACAGGAAATCTTCGGACTGTCCGCGATGCGCGAACGCATCAGGGGCAACAGCGTGGTTGGCAAGGAGGACTACCTGGCGGGCAGGAACACGTCCATCGCCACGCTGGCACTCACGATCACCATCGTCTTGGGTGCGGCGTCAGCGCCCACCATTGCGTCCGCCTTCTTCGTTCCTCCTCTCAAGAGCCTGCACGTCCTTTCCTCTCAACCAGCTGCGTCGACGCTGGTAGTGGTCTACTTGGCGACATTCCTCCTGACGCTGCTGGGGGCGTGGGCGATTGCCCGCTGCTGGCAGCGACGGTGGTAGCTAACCGCGGCTCGTCCTTCTCGTGTCGGCAGCGTGTCGGCGCTTCCTGGAGAACTCCAGCTCAGGGCCGCTATTCTGCGCTCGACATGATAGCCAGACCTGTGCTCAACGGGCTATCGGCATCATGCCTGTAGAGTAGACGCGCAATGGCCGGCGGGAATCTGGAGAGTGCGGGCGGTCAATCCGGGCGATCTCACGCTCAGGTCTGGCGTCGCGCATGGTCAGACAGCCTGGACGTGCTCCGGCAGAACGATCTTCTCAGCGAGAGTAGATTTCTCTCGTTCGCAAAGGATCGGGGCACGTCCCTTCACGGCGTCACCACGGGCGAGCCTGGCGAGTTCTATCGCCGTGGGTGGCTCGAAGCTGACGGTCTGAGTGACGAGGGTCAACCTCTCTTTCATCCGTTCCGCATCTACCCGCTCATCGGAGTACTCAGGTACTACAGGCATCCGTTCTCTGTGACGCTCGACTCGACGCCGGAGAGAGCGGCGAGCTTCGCGGCGCGGATGGTGGGGGATCTGCCCCCTGCGGATGGGCTCAGCGAACGCAGTCCCCAATGGAACGACGTGGTGGACCTGGCCATCCTTCTCGAGCCGCTCTACTGGCACAGGATAGTAGGGCACCTCACGCGCTCAGCCTTCGTGGAAGAGGCGGAGTACGGGCGGGTGTTCGACGCCTATAGAGGGGGAGTTTTGGAGTTCATTGCCGGACTCGACATCGACCACTGGAGGGACGAGCACGAATCGCTTCGCATTGAGGGCGCTCGGGCCGATGCGAACGCCGACCTGTACCTGCTGCTGCGGTTGTCTGACTGGAATCGACGGAAGCGGCTGAAAGGGGTGGTCTCGCTGGCGCTGTGGCTGCGCCACATGGCCGAGGTCGTTCGCAGGGGGTTCGAGGAGGTCCACGGGGTTGAGTGGTCGGAGGAAGACGAGGCGTTCGGCTTCTGGGCCCCAGACGGGCGCCAGCTCACCTATGGCGCGAGCCGGCCACTGGATGACCTTGCGCATGCAAGACGCCGCGTCGCCTCCAACTATCGCCTCCACACCGGGAGTATCGTGCGTTGGTACGTCGAGGGCGACACCGAATACCACGCCATCGTCTCCGTTCTTCCAAGGCCAGCGTTCTTCGGGATCGAACTCGTCAATCTCAGGGGCCAAATCGCAGGCGGCCGAGACAACACCGTTCTTCGGCTACGCGATGGGCTGATGCAGGACATCGCTCTGGGGCGCTTCAGCATGATCTCCTTCGACACTGACGTTGCGGCGAACGTCAAAGCCGTGCGCCGACACGTGGAAGCGGAACGGGTGGTCGGGTCTCTTCACCCGAACGAACCCGACTTTGAGTTCGCCAACTTCACGCTGCCCGAGCTCGTCGAGATTGCCGCCGCCCTCGACGAGGACAATGGGGTGGAGGGCGACGCAGTGCGTGAGGCAGAGTGGGCCGGAATGGACAGTGCGAAGTTTTTCGAGGCGCGCTACTGCGAGGTCTCGCGGCGAGGGAGATCACTCAAGGGTCGCGATTGGGGCGAGGCCTTGGCTGCATATGCAGATGCGCACCCCGCGCGCCCGGACACGGGAGGGGAACGACCCCTCATGCGAGCCATCGGCAACGCGGTGCGGTCGCGCCACGTGGCCTATGACTTGCAGAAGGAGCGATGGACCTTCGATCCACTGACCTTTGCCCCGGTCGAGAGGGCCTCCTCGGACGATGCCATTGAAGGTGGGGGCGACTCGGCATAGGGGCGACGCGCGCTAGGGGTGGGTTCGGTAGCGGTCGTTCTGGGTCTGGTTGGACGGCGGCATGAGGTCGGCCTTGGCAGCAAACCTCCTGCACGGGGCCAACTTCGCAGCGGCACCCAAGTCGTGCAGACCTGTGGCGCGGCCCCGTGATGGCGTTCGCGTCAGCGTCTCGCCGGTCGTATTTCGAGTTTGCGAACCCCACTCGGCTTGCCGGTCTGGGTTGATTCTCCCTCACCGCAGCGTCCTCCCCCACTGCTAGACTAGGAGGCCATGGACCCAGTTCAGTCGTACCTCGCAGAGCTGTATGCCATCCGAGCCTCCGGCGCCGCCGTACCGGAGACTTCGGGGTACGGCGCGCTCGCGACGCTGCTCACCGAGGTCGGCGGCAAGCTCAAACCCAAAGTGCGCTGCCTCATCAACCTGCAGAACGCCGGCGCCGGCATCCCCGACGGCGGGCTGTTCACGGCCAATCAGTTCCCCAAGGGCGCGCACGCGGCGGAGCCGCTCGGCGGCCAGCTCCCCGCGCGCGGCGCCATCGAGGCCAAGCCGGTCGGCGTGGACGCTCACGCCGTCGCCGAGAGCGAGCAGGTGCGCCGTTACCTCGAGAAGTACCGCCAGGTGCTGGTCACGACGTACCGCGAGTTCGTGCTCGTGGGCTACGACGCCGACGGGCAAGCGGCGAGCCTCGAGAGCTTCAGCCTCGCCGCCTCGGAGCAGGACTTCTGGGCGCTCGCCGCGCACCCGGGCAGCGACGCTGCCCGGGCCTGCGGCGAGCGCCTCACCGATTTCCTGCGGCGCGTGCTGCTGCGCCAGGCGCAGATCGCCGCGCCCAAAGACCTCGCCTGGTTCCTCGCCAGCTACGCGC
>Ga0209539_1002162_pt1 | contig 10383 bp, 7 predicted proteins | sample BarGraNGADG00312_2_FD_184499 | JGI IMG/M metagenome (GOLD analysis project Ga0209539, IMG submission 184499) | Arctic peat soil microbial communities from Barrow, Alaska - Barrow Graham LP Ref core NGADG0011-312 (SPAdes) (version 2) | ecosystem: Environmental > Terrestrial > Soil > Wetlands >... | reverse complement strand
AGGGAACTTTATGGACGATATTGATTTGCCTTTAAATGATGCAGGATGGCTCCTGTCGCAATTTTTACAAATTGAAAAAATGCAGAACGAAAAAACAAGATTACAAGCTATTGATAAAATGCTCAACCGAACGAACCCCGGTCCTGGTGGCTGGTATGATAATCTGGGATCGCCGGAAAGCCGCAACAGAATAATCCACCAGAAAAGCTGGGCGGAAGATCCCGGTGCCTTGGTTTCACCCCGAATCGACTTTGTCGCAGCCGTGAAAGGGGAAGAATGGGTGGATAAACTTCCTGTCGGATTTCAGGGGGAAGCCATCCCTCAGGCATGGATGACCCAGGTTACGACACTTTATGATACGCCGTTGATACTAAAATATGATCATCTTGATCCACATAGTTCTTATATCATACGGGTTACCTATACTGGCCGTTACCATTTTGGTTACCATTCTAAATTGAAACTGGTGGCCGATGACACATATTTTATCCACGACTTTGTTGTAATTGAAACGGGAAGAAAACCGATTTATGAGTTTGCAGTACCTGCCGGAGCTGTTGCTGACGGCGCTTTAAAACTCACCTGGACTTGCGACAAAGGAGAGAGAGGCGCCCAGGTTGCGGAAATATGGCTGATAAGAAAACAGTAGCCTTTCTTTGGAGCATAACAGATATGAACCTGTTTGGGCGATGTTAAATAAGATAAGGCCGGTGGGCAAAAGAGATGGAGAATATGAGTTATCGGGAGTAATAGAGTTGGATGAAGGTTTCTTTACCTCGGTTAAGGTAGAAGAGGGAAAAGACAAGCCTCTAAAACGTGGTAGAGGAAGCCAAAAAAAGAGCAAAATCCTAATAATGGTAGAAAGTGTACCCGTAGAAGGGAAAACAACCAAAGAGGGGAAGCAACGAAAAGTAGGACATATTAAGATGGTGGTCATTGATGATTTGAAAGCAAATATAGCAAGTGATGCTGTTAGTGATAATTCAACCTCTTATGTAAAATTAAAAGATGTTGTGATGGAACACCATCCGGAAATAATATCCAAAGACAAGGTGAATGTGATGTTGCCTTGGGTACATCTTGTTATAAGCAATGCCAAACGGTTATTGTTAGATGTTTATTATGATGTAGAACCGAAATATCTACAAAGTTATCTCAATGAGTTCTGCTATAAGTATAATAGACGTTAATTTGGAGAAAAATTATTTGATAGATTGCTAATAGCATGTGTCAGTTACAAAAATGAATTTTAGGTATATAAATGGATACTCATTTAATTTATTTTGAAGTGCCCCTAAAAGTAAAAGTATTAGATTCGGTTCAATTCATTCTAGAAAAATTCAGGGATAACCTGTTGAAAAATAATGCTTATCCTTAAATCCGCAAGAAAAAATCAGACAACAAACTTGAGCTTTTTCCTGGAGAAATTTTGAGTCTATTTGTCAAATTTAACAAATATTTTCTCAAAAATGTAATGGATTAAGCGGTATATTGTTTGCAAACTAATTTTTAAAATATTTCTATCAGAAATTTATTAGTTTCACTTAAACTTTTTTTCGAATTTTTTACAAAATTACATAAATGACTGTTATTATGAATGTTAACAAGTTGATTGATTGAATTTTCAGGTATAATTCTCCCTGATGACTTCTAAAACACTTGTAAAAGTCGATGGTTTGAATGAGTTAAATATAAAATTCCTGTTATGAGCTTGAAAATTAGTAATGTTAAGAAGAGACTAAAAAATGGAGAGGTTTGTTTTGGAACTATGCTTCGTATCCTCAAATCGTCACAGGCAGTATCTATGTGTGCATCAGAAGGTTGGGATTATGTCCTGTTGGATACTGAACATAATGACTATGATTACGAAACGTTGGCTAATTTTTCTTTAGTGGCTAAATATGAAGAAATGGCCTTGTTTGTACGGGTACCGGATAAATTGTATCATCAAATGGCTCAAATGCTGGATATTGGTGCAGAAGGTTTAGTATTGCCTCAGGTAAAAACAAAAGAAGAAGCAGAACACATCATCAGGTCTACTAAATACGCCCCAATGGGAAAAAGAGGGGTAAGTATGTCGACAACACATACTTTATTCAGAGATTACACCATTGAAGAATATACAGAATGGGCTAACCGGGAGCTTATGACCATTGTGCAAATTGAAAGTGAAGAGGGGGTAAATAATATAGAAGAAATAGTATCTATTAAAGGCGTAGATGCCATCATGATTGGTCCGGCCGATCTGACAGATGATATGGGAATTCCCGGACAGATCCATCACCCCCGAGTTGAAGCTGCATTTAGAGAAATCATTCGTCAATGTAATAAACACGGGGTAGCACCAGGAGTTCACTTAAACAACATGGAAGATGTAAAAAAGTGGACAGCTGAGGGTATGCGCTTTATTACTTATAGCTATGATACTAAGTTTTTTAAAGATGACTCAAGAGAAGCTTTGCTTAATTTGCGTAGTTTCCCAAAAAACCTAGAGATATAATTTTGTAATTGTTTACCTTATTTATTCGGTAATAAAATTATGTCCCTCAAATGTAGTGCATAATTCTTTAAAGACGGACTGCTGATTCTTTCTGGTAGTTGAAATAAAGCCTTCAATTCTGGCATATATCTCAGCTCCTTTGAAAGTTCGGAAACAATTTGATATACTGCTTATCTGCTTTACACATGTAATTTATTTTCATTCCCTATCAAAATTTTCAGAGGTACTGGTGCTGTTGCCATGGCCTGCTGCACAAGTCTATGGAAAACCTTTCCTCTGTATATTGACAATTTCCTGTTGAATCGAAAAGCATACTCATCAAGATAAAATTCTAAGTGTTTAGATGATATTCTGCCTTGAGTCCCGTTTATCCAACGCTTCAAAAGAGAATCAACCATATGCACATGTGGCAACAAATCATGTGCCTCTTGTCCACTACCGGATATTAAATTATCAAGAACATAAAATCGCTGTAAAACAGAAACATATCAACAACTGCAACGCATATTTGTTAACAACACCTGAATTTTGAGATTTCTACGCAATCTTTAACCAGGTGACTTATACTATTCGTAAATTAGCAGCTAAACAATTACAACAAAATGAATCTTAATTGATACATTTGTTCAATCGCAATTGTATTGTTTTTTTGTTCATCTCATTTTACCTGGATTTTAAATCTGTTTGAATGGAAGACGACCTTAAATTATGGGAAAAAATTCGGAATGGCGATACCTCAGCAGTTAAGGTATTGCACGATCGAAATTATTACCATTTGTACCTATTTGGTAAAAAAATGTGCCGCAATCAAGATGTTTTGGACGAAGCGGTTTCAGACTGTTTTATCAAACTTTGGACGAAGCGCAACGATCTTGTGATTGAACGATCTGTCAAATCGTATCTCTTTCTGATGTTGCGCAACACTTTGATAGATATCCTTCGCAGAAAGGATAATACGATTCATTTTGAGGAGGGCTCCTTTCCTGAACTTCCTGACGAGGAGACGCAGAATGAGTTTGATCGCTTTGCTATGCTCCACAATGCCATGGAAAAACTCCCCGGACAACGCCGCAGGATCCTTGAATTAGCCGTTTACGAATCCTGTAGCTACGTTCAGATTGCGGAGAAACTTCAAATCTCCCTCAATACTGTTAAGACACAGATGGGGCGTGCTTATCGGTTTCTCAAAGAAGAACTGGATCCCAAATCACTGCAATTGTTGTTTCTGATCAAATCAAGAAGTCTCAAACTTCCGGTTTTAAGCCAATAACCTAACAGCATACCCTCTTTTGCAGAAATCTTCGGCAAAACTCAAATTCGCTATTTTGCCCGCAGGGCATTAGCTCAAGTGTGTCGGGCATGGTTTCGTTCAAGGGAGTGCAAATCTCCTATACGCCGTTATGACCGGAAGTATTAGCGATGGACAAGGGTGTTCGGGGTGGCCCGAAATCTGAAGGAAGCCCTAAGCAAAATCTGGGTACTGATGTACAGAAAGTCGATATAAGGCTGACAAGGGAGGATAACCGAGCTTTGGGTTGGGAAAGTCCGAAAGTCATACGTAACCCGAATAGTAAATCGGCCAGTACCGGAAGAATGAATGGAACCTTACCCCCGAGAGATCTCGCTAACCGTTGCCACGGGCAACTATCAGACCAGTGATGGAATGAAAAGGGAAGCGAGAAGTCAGCAGAGGGCATAGTAGATACAGATACGAGCCAACATAGAAAGCTGGAGGACTCACGAAAGATTGAAGGCCTGAATTTATTAGTTTAAGGCGCAGTTAGTTTAAAATCTGTGTTATGGAGCGACAGCAACAAATAGCGAATCAGCTGGACCTGTTAACGGAACGGGACAGGAATGCTATCTTCCAAAACCAGACAAGCCAAGGCGTATCCGAGGGCATGTTGGGCGAGGAGTCACAAGTAACAGGGGCAGGCAAACAGGAACGAGCCTTAATGGAGGATTTAATGCAGCATGTATGCAGTGGGGAGAATATCCTCAAAGCCCACAAGCGGGTAAAACAAAACGATGGCAGTGCGGGAGTCGACTCTCAGGAGATAAAATCGTTTGGAGAATGGTATGTCACCAACGGAGAGACCCTGCGCCATGAGTTGCTATCAGGGAAGTACCTCTCTGAAGCGGTAAGAGCAGTTGAAATCCCCAAGCCGGATGGCAAAGGGATGCGTCAGTTGGGCATGCCCACAGTGAGGAACAGAGTTATCCAGCAAGCTATTTATCAGATACTAAACCCACTATTTGACGGTGAATTTTCACGGAGCAGATATGGTTTTCGTAAAGGGCGCAATGCCTATCAGGCGCTTAAGAAGTCAAGTGAATATATCAAACCAGGTAACTGCATCGTTGTGGACATCGACCCTGAGAAGTTCTTTGACAAGGTTAACCATGATCACTTGATGTACCGTTTGTCACAAAAGATAGAGGATAAGCACCTGTTAAAGTTAATCAGGAAGTATTTGCAAAGCGGCATCCTCACGGGGGGATTGATCAGTCAGCAAACGGAAGGTACACCACAAGGCAGCCCATTATCGCCACTTTTGTCCAATATTGTTTTGGACGAGTTGGATAAGGAGCTGGAAATGCGGGGACACCTATTTTGCCGTTGTGCAGATGATTGCAATATCTACGTCAAGAGCCAAAAGGCAGGAGAGAGAGTAATGGACTCCATAGGTACGTTTATCGAAGGCAGGTTGAAGCTTAAGATTAACCGTCAAAAGAGTAAAGTAGTGCCTAGAGGAGAGACTAAGTTCCTCGCCTACCGGCTGGTCAAGGACGGGATATTAACCATCTCTCCCGTAAATTATTGTTCGCTTGAAAGATAAGGTAAGAAAGATCACAAAACGCGATTGTGGTGTATCCTTCAACCGGGTCATATCTGAATTGAACAGCGTATTACGGGGATGGCTACAATACTTTCGGTTTTCAAGATGGCGCAGCCAATTTATGGTACTTGATGAATGGATCAGAAGAAAACTTCGTTGCTACAGGCTTAAGCTTTGTAAGAAAGTTTATGCCATCAAACTCTTTATGAGCAAATGCGGCATTAATGACAGAAAAGCGTGGAACCTTGCCAGATTCGGCCAAGGCTGGTGGAATTTGTCAAACCAACCAACAGCGAAAACTGCCATGAATCTTAGCTGGTTAAATGACCTGGGTCTGTTTTGCCTCGTATTAAATTACGACAAGTTAAACAACTAATGAAAACCGCCGCGGTACGAGAGTATGCCAGGTGGTGTGGGAGGACAGCGGTGCAAGCCGCTTCCTACTCGATTAGAAAGAGAAATCCGTAGATGAATTTCCCCGCAAGGGGATAGACCGTTCCCTTACAAATTCATTCAATTGGCCCATTTAATTTCTGTTTATTCCCATACGGGAAAACAGAACTCAACAATCAATATTTTTCTGTGGAGCTTGATGCCCTGACGGGCAAAAGATCGAATCTAATTCGTGAAATTCGATAAAATTCGTGTAATTTGTATCTCCCCTGTCACCCTATTGAAGTGCTTCTGCGTCTACTGAGTAGAAACGTATATAAGAAATGACCGAAAATCAGGATTCCCATTGGAGAAAAATTGCCGGAAAACTTCACGGAGAGCTTACTGTTGAAGAAGAGATTGAATTCAATGAGCTGATGTCCGAAGACGGATTTAGAAATAAATTTGAAAAGGCATTAAATATCAAGAAAGAACTTTCCGGAACAAGTTCTGTTTCCGCAGAAAGGAAAACAACATCATGGGGCAAGGTTAAGACGGGAATTAGATCTTATAAATTACGATGGATCAAAGTAGCAATGAAATATGCAGCTATTGTTGTAGTTGCCTTTGTTGCAGGAAATCTTTTCCGTTCACCTTCTCCATTAGTTCAAGCACAACACTTTTCTGAGATACACGTACCCTTTGGTCAGATGAGTCAGTTGACCCTAAGCGACGGGACAAAAGTCTGGTTGAATTCAGGTACTACCCTGCGCTATCCGGACCGATTCGGTGAAAATAGCAGATCTGTTTCAGTCATAGGAGAAGCCTATTTCAAAGTCGTTAAAATGCCGGACAAACCATTTACTGTCAATTCTAATAATTTAAAGGTTGAAGTATTGGGAACATCGTTCAACTTTTCGGCCTATCAGGAAGATACCTACACCTCAGTTACTTTGGTTGAAGGCAAAGTCGCAGTTCAGGATAGCCTGGGTAAAACCATTGCCCAACTCCATCCTGGTCAAATGGTTACAAAAAATAAGTATTCAAATGTATTGAATATTAAAGAGGTAAAAACAACCTCTTATTCAGCCTGGACCGAAGGAAAAATATTTTTTGATGACGAAAGGTTGGATCAGATTGCCTTTAAACTGGAGCGATGGTTCAATGTGGAGATCTCCTTTGCAGATCTGCAGCTAAAATCAAAACGGTTTACGGGAACCATCCTGAAAAACAAGCCGGTTGATCAAATCATGCAGGCATTGGAACTGCTTTCACCCATCAAATTCCAACATCAGATAAAGATAAACGGAAAAGATAAAATAACCATTTACAAACGAACTTAAAACAGACGAGTCTATGATGAAGTGAAGACAAAAAAAAGCGGTGAAGATGTTCGTACCAGCTCCACCGCAGCTTAAGATTCAAACAAACCATTAATGTTAATTTAAATCATCGAAATTTATGAAAATGTATCGAATTATCCTTGGCGATAAAAGGTCGTGGACAAAAACATTACGAATAATGAAACTATCTGTCATTCTGTTACTTGGAAGTTTAGCGGCCATGAGTGCTACTTCTTACTCACAGAACACCAAACTAAATGTATCTACCAAAAACTCCAGTCTGATCGATATCTTCAGGCAAATAGAGGATCAAAGTGAGTTCTATTTTTATTTTAACAAGGAGGATATAAAATCCAAAGAGAGCGTTTCAGTTGAACTGAAAGATGCAGTGATCAGCGATATATTGGATCAGGTTCTGTCCAACACAGGTTTGGAATACAAAATTATTGACCGTTATGTTGTTATAAAGGAAAAGGGTACTCCTGATCCGGCTGTGACAATGCAAATGTCACACAAAATTACTGGCATAGTCACCGACACATCCGGTGCAACTCTTCCGGGCGTATCTATTGTGGTAAAAGGAACTACCAATGGAACTATTACAGATGTTAATGGTAAATATACATTTTCAGATATTTCAGAAAATTCTATACTTCTGTTTTTGTTTGTTGGAATGGAATCCCAGGAAATCAATACCGGGACATTAACCCAGATTAACGTAATTATGGCTGAGTCAGCAATTGGTCTGGAAGAAGTTGTTGTTACAGCATTGGGACTTAAGCGTGAGAAAAAAGCACTCGGTTATTCTGTTGGTGAAGTTAAAGGAGAAGAATTGAGAGAAACACCTCAGATGAACGTTTTGAATGCACTTCAAGGTAAAGTGTCGGGGATGAGAATATCGCAAATGGGAGCAGCAGGATCTTCTGTCAATATAATCATCAGAGGGGCAACTTCATTAAGTAATGACAATCAGCCACTATTTGTAATAGATGGTGTTCCGGTTAGCAACCAATTAAATAATTACTTCAAAGGGGCTGATATGGGGAATGCTATTTCGGACTTGAACCCCGATGATATTGAGAGCGTTTCAGTTTTGAAGGGGGCAAGCGCAGCGGCATTATATGGTTCGCGGGCCGGCAATGGGGTAATATTAATCACAACACGCTCAAGCCTGAAAAGGGGAAAAGGAATTGGTGTTTCTGTAAATTCTTCTTCTTTAATTGATATTCCTTATGATTATTATCCTTTTCAATACAAATTTGGTACCGGGAAAGCCGGGGCTCATGTATTTCAAGAAGGAGAGAATGAGAGTTGGGGTCCTCAGCTGGATGTTGGTGAAAAGTGGGTTCAGTGGAACAGTAATGGAGTGGCAGTTCCACTTGTTTCATATCCGAACAAGATTAAAGACTTTTTTAGGACAGGATATACCCTTGCAAATAATATAGCTTTTGACGGGAATAATGAGAACGGTTATTTCAGGTTATCGATCGGGAACATGAAAAACACCGGCATAATCCCTAATACGGATATGAAAAGGAGTACAATAAATCTGAATACACAGTACAAGTTATCAGATAAATTTTCGGTCACTGTCAATTTAAACTGGAATGAGTCCGGTTCCGGAAACCAGGTCAATATAGATGGTGGTGATCGTAGCTCTGTTTTAAGGGATCTTTATGAAAGTGGAGCCCAGGTGAATATTCTGGATCTTAAAAATTACTGGATGCCTGGAATGGAGGGGATAATGCAACTGAAGAACGCTCCAAAACAGAATAATCCCTACTTTGTTGCAAATGAGAATACAAATTCATTTTCGAGGGACCGGCTTATGAGTAAAGTTCAGTTAGATTGGGAAATTACCAAAGAATGGAGTCTTATGGGCCGGTTTACCAGGGATGCTTACGGGGAGTACAGGGAATCTAAAAAGGCTTTTAGTACTTATGGGCAATTAACGGGGGGATACACTGTAATGGATTTGTACAATAAAGAAACCAACATGGAATTGAACCTTAATTACAAAAAGAAGATTACTGAGGACTGGAATATCAATTCCTTTGTCGCAGCTAACAGGATGTACATGTATAACAAATCATTAAACAATGAAGCTGCTTCCCTCATTATTCCTGATCTGTACACGATTTCAAATGGAACACCCGGGACAATAACTTATAGCAGTACCTGGTCCCAGAAAGCTATTTACAGTGTTTACGGAATGGCTTCTATCGATTATAAAGGCATGGCCTATCTTGATTTAACCGGTCGTAATGACTGGTCAAGTACCTTGCCGGCAAAGAACAAATCTTATTTCTATCCTGCCGGTTCCTTGAGTTTGCTTTTTTCAGAGATGTTTACCATGCCTAAATGGATAACTTATTCAAAACTCCGCGCTGGTGCCGCACAGGTTGGAAATGACACCAGTCCATATGCCTTAAACCAGTATTTCTCTGTAGACAAAGACTGGGGAAACGCAAAACAAATGTATATGAGCGGGACACTTAAGAATAGTTCATTGTTGCCTGAACGGGCAACTTCCAAAGAAATCGGTATGGATTGGAAATTTTTGAATAACAGACTTGGGCTTGAAGCTACATATTACATTGTACAAAATAAAAATCAGGTGTTAGCTATTTCGGTACCTGTCGAATCAGGCGCTACAAATAAATTAATCAATACAGGGCTCATTGAGAGTCGTGGCTGGGAAATCAGATTAACTACAACTCCGGTTATTGCAAGGGATTTCAGATGGGATATGAACTTTAATTTTACGAAAAATAGGTCATATCTAAAAGAACTTGCAGAGGGATTAACCAATGTTGTTTTTGCAAATATGGAGGGTGGTAGTATTAGTACTTATGAGGGGGGGGCAATCGGTGATATTTGGGAGAATCCGCTTCTTAGGGTGAAAGATAAATCTTCTCCATACTTTGACTACCCATTAATATCATCTTCCGGAACATACCAAACAGATAATGATCCCAAGCACATCGTTAAGATTGGAAACTCCAATCAGGATTTTATCTTAAGTATTCAGCCAACCTTTACCTATAAAGCCTTTTCGCTTTATGCCAACATCGATTGGAATCAGGGGGGGGAATTTTATTCATATACTCGGATGTTTGGTAGTAATGGTGGCAAAAATGAAGATACTTATGGCGGAGTGCCTTACGATAAAAATGTAGATATCGTCGATCAGATAAAAGCAAATCCTGATGCATTCTTTGGTAACTGGGTCGGTGGACGCCTTGCGGAATATGGGGGATTTCCATGGGCAGCATCACCCGAACGCTTTGATGATGCCAGTTTTAATCCGGGAGTCTATGAGGTTAAA
>Ga0209539_1002158_pt1 | contig 10391 bp, 12 predicted proteins | sample BarGraNGADG00312_2_FD_184499 | JGI IMG/M metagenome (GOLD analysis project Ga0209539, IMG submission 184499) | Arctic peat soil microbial communities from Barrow, Alaska - Barrow Graham LP Ref core NGADG0011-312 (SPAdes) (version 2) | ecosystem: Environmental > Terrestrial > Soil > Wetlands >... | reverse complement strand
TATATCCAATGTGATGAGGCAGAGGAGAACTCGCAGAGGTGAGGTCGAGGTTGATGCTTAGTGGAGTGTTTCCTGCAATAATTACGCCATTCAAAGAAGACCAAAGCCTGGATGAGGAGGGACTGAGAAAGAACATTGAGTACCTGAGTAAAACAGGCATAGCAGGCATTGTCCCCTGCGGCACCACTGGTGAGTCGGCCACCTTGACCTTCGAGGAGCATAAGAAAGTGGTAGAGATTGCCATTGATTGCTCTCGTGTGCCGGTAATAGCAGGTACGGGCTCAAATAATACCCGTGAGGCTCTGGAGCTGACTCGCCATGCTGCAAAAGCAGGCGCAAACGCGGCCCTACTGATCACGCCGTACTACAACAAACCCAACGATCGAGGCATGTTCGAGCACTTCAAGACCATAGCCGAGAAGTGTGACATACCAATCGTTCTCTATAATGTTCCCAAGAGGACTGGAATCAACCTCATGCCGGAAATGGTGGCGAAACTGTCCCAGGTAAAGAACATCGTGGCCATCAAAGAGGCTAGCGGAAGCCTTTCTCAGCTATCTCAGATCATCGAGCAGACCAAAGGGTCCGACTTCTCAGTGCTCTCGGGAGATGATGATTTGACGCTGCCCGCCATGGCTCTGGGGGCTCGTGGAGTGGTCTCAGTAGTGGCGAATGTTGCCCCGCGAAAGACTGTAGCACTGGCTGAAGCCATGCTTAAAGGAGACCTGGAAAAGGCAAGATCGCTGCATTTTGAGCTTGCGCCTCTGGTTAGAGCCATGTTCCTGGAGACTAATCCCATCCCCGTGAAGACCTCTCACAAGTATCTGGATCTGGCTGGAGGCCCCTTGCGTCTTCCTCTGGCGGCAATGGCTCCTGAAAAAGAGAAGATCCTGAAAGAGATCCTGGAAAGATTGGGCGAAAGAGCATGACCCGAATAGCGGTTACCGGAGCTGTAGGGCGCATGGGCACCCTGGTTATTCAGGAGGCTGCCAAGGTCGAGGGCATGCAGCTCGTAGCAGGCCTGGATGCACTTGGAGCCGGAAAATCGCTTCCCGGCGGCATTCTGGTCGAGGACGTCTCGCGACTGGAGTCGGTCTTAAATGAGATCAAACCTGATGTGCTCATTGACTTCACCATTGCCAAAGCCGCGGTAGAAAACGTGATCACGGCTGCCTCTCTTGGAATAGACCTGGTGGTGGGAACCACAGGCTTCTCCCCAGACCAGCATTCCAGGATGAAAGAGGCAATAGATGGCCATGTGGCCGCAGTGATATCGCCCAATTTCATGGTGGGGGTTAACCTGTTCTGGAAGATCGCAGCAGAATGCGCCGCAGCTCTCAAGGACTACGATTACGATATCGAGGTCATTGAAGCCCACCACAATCAAAAGAAGGATGCCCCTAGCGGCACTGCTCTCGCCACTGTGGATGCGATAAAGAAGGCTCGGGGCGAGACGGATGTCGTTTATGGCAGGTTTGGGGTTATGCCGCGCGGAAAAGAGATCGGAGTGCATGCCGTGCGGGGAGGAGATATCGTTGGAGACCATACGGTGCTCTTCGCAGGACCCGGAGAGAGGCTGGAGATAAAACACCAGGCTCACAGCAGATCCGCTTTCGCCAGCGGAGCCGTGCGGGCGGCCCAGTGGGTGGTCGGCAAAGATCCCGGAATTTACAGCATGGCAGATGTCCTGAAATCAAGATGAACCAATTAGAGGAGAAAAGCTTCGTCCTTCTCTTCGAGGGAAAACGTCTGGATCCGGTCTCTTTGGATCGAAACATGGTCGGATTTTGCAGCAAATGCGACTCTGATCTGGAGAGCCTGGCATATTATTGTACTGAATCGGGCTGGCTGGTCTCGACGCTCTGCAAAAAAGATCACCTGGCTCTGATTCGCTACGACAAACAATGGAACTGGCTGGGGGATCTGGAGCTTCAGATAATCCAGGAAAAAATAAGCGTTGGTGACCTTTCCAGGGAGAAGCTGGAGGCGGTTTTTACGCAGGCTGAGATCAGAGATATGCTGGCCTGCCAGAAGGGCTTGCCCTATATCCGGCAAAATGTCTATCGCGCCCGGGCGAAGTACGATAAATTCGAGAAGCTATTCGGGATAAAGATCGATATATAGAAACTTTGCTGGGTTCTGTTGAGTTTGACGGTGATGCGATCAATGGTGGTGCACGAATTGTGGTGGATGTGCGGTATCATGATTGGTACATTTGAATGAAGTAGTATCTCACCAGCTCGAAGCTCATAAGATGCAAGGAGATGAGCAAATGTCGTGCGGTCTTGAAGATTACGAATTAGATATTCTCGATACATTATTCAGCCGTCGTTGCTTTAACTCCGATTCAAGTTTTAATCTTAAGAGGAATTACAAGGGATATCAAAGGAAATTTAAGAAAGACGTAGTTGAAGTAGCAAAAGAACTCTCCAATAAGGGTTATATAACGCGAAAAAGGAAGAATGATCCCAAATATTATATTTCTGACCGAGAAAGGACTCGTGAAGCTCTTTGTTTGCATAATCATGATGTTGTTTTGGGTAGAATTAGATCATTGTAATGATAAACTGACATGGGTGTAAAAAATATTATATACGATGATCGAACATATGTAAACCAGAGGTGATAGCATTGGCAGAGCCGTTCGAGAAGATATTTGGAGATACTAGCGAATTGAGGGTAATTGAGTCTCTCCTGCCCAATAAAAACAGAGATTTCAATATAACAGAAATAGCAGAGGAGTCTGATATTTCAAGGCAAGCCGCCATTCCAGTAGTGAAAAAGTTCCTCCAATGGAACTTATTAAAGATAGATTCCAAGCGTGGAAATGCTAACTACTATAAGGTCAATGAGGATTCGAATTTCATAAAAGCATTTCGGGAGATTAACAACAGTATCATTACACGTATACTCGGAGAAGAGGAATTGCTATCTAAACAAGTACAGCCTATACCGGCATGCAATGAACCAACTTCGGTCCCACTTGGAATGACTCTCCCCAGCTAAAAACTGAAGATCAGGCGACTATTTCCGATTCGGCAGTTTCAGATTTAATTTGGGACGGCCTCAGAGATTTGGCAAATGGCTTTGAGTCGATCAGTCTACAGCTTAACTACAGTCGCTTGGCCGGCCGCGGCCCGGGAATGGCGCCCCCCAACCGTAGCGCGGGAGGCCAGCAGGGCCGACTCGCGGAACCCCGGAAGAAAAATAGAAAAGCAGTCATCTTCTGCGTCTCCTCTGTCCCATCTGCAGTTTAATGACATTAGCATTTCTTTCATTTAGGCGCAAACGATTGTACAGTCTATACTATCCAGCCTCTTCTTCCGGGGTCCCGCGCGGTTAGACGCGCTGGGGTAACGGGGGCGCACTCAGGCCGTGCGGGCCCCCCTAACCCCGCGGCCGCGGGGAACAATCCATGAAGCCCTGCCCTTCAATTTTAGGCGTGTTTGAGAAGGCTCCAGACGGAGTGCATATCCGAACAAGCTGATGTGCCATTATGGATGGAGAGCGATGGAGATGCTTTAACATCATTAGCTCTATTTGCGTTCGATAACTTTCTCTTTTCGGCCATTGGGAGAATTGCTCATGATATTAAGGAAGTGGGGCGGTGGTGGCATTGAAACCTTTCTGACAAATGTTCACCAAAGTACACTCCTCATGTCCGTCTCTCCTCAGCTCCTTTTCCTCACTCCGCCATCCTTTCGTACACCTTCTCCATCATCGGCATAGGTGAAACCGCGTTCATATTCAGCCCCAGCTCCTCAGGCCCCAGGCCCAGGGCGATGCCCGCCAGCTGCGTCACATAGAGCACGGGGATCTCTATCTTCGACCCATGCTTCTGCTCCAGAGCTTTTTGCTTGGCATCGAGCATGAGCTGGCAGAGCGGGCAGACGGTCACGATAACCTCTGCTCCGGATTTCTTGGCCTCGGAGAGAATGCGAAAAGCGATGTCATCCGCGGCCTCCTCCTGGGACATGAAGATGGGCCCGCCGCAGCAGAAGGTCTTGAGCCGGAAGTCGATCGGTTCCGCCTGCAATGTCGTGATCAATTTTTCCAGGATGGTGGGAAACTCAGGGCTAAAGACGCCAGTGGGCCTCGTCAGGAGGCAGCCGTAGTAGGGTGCAACCTTTAGCTCCTTGAGCGGCACCACTATTCGCTCATCGTTCTCGGCAAGACTCTCCAGGATGACGTCCAGAGCGTGGCGGACACGCGCTCCGCTGTACTTCTTATCGAGGACGGCGTTCACCTTTTTCCGGGTTTCCAGATCCTCCAGATTCAAAACGGCGCTCCTCAAATTACTATAGCAGATGGAGCAGGATGTCATGATTTCGAGGTCCGTCTGGGCCATGTTGCGAGCGGCCAGACCGGTGGCAACCAGCTCATTGGAGACGTGCGTCGCTCCGCAGCAGTTCCAGTCTTCCAGCTCCACTAGCTCGATTCCCAGTGCTTTGCAGACAGATCGAGTGGAGGCATCCATATCCTTTCCAGTCGACCGGGAGACACAGCCCGGATAGTATGCCAGCTTCATCTTCCCAGTTCCTCCACGATCCTCTTGACCTCATCCCGGCCCCGGACCTTTTCGATCTCCAGGCTGATCTTGCCTTTGGGCGCCAGCTCCAGACCCATCTGCATGGACTGCACCATTCCCCGGGGAAAGACGAGCAGAAACTTGCCGGTGAGGGGAAGCTCAGAAATCCTGCCAAAATCCCTGATCTGCTTCAAGAAGAGCTGCTCATAGGCCAGATCCACGCCACGGACGCCTTCTCTTTCTGCCAGATCCTTCAGCGCCGAGACGACGGCTTTGGGCCGGATGCCCCGCGGGCAGCGCACAGTGCATAGAAGGCAGGAGGTGCACAGTCCCAGGGTATCGTTATGCAGAGCCTCCTCTTTCTTTCCCTCCAGGCAGAGCTTGATCAATTTCCTGATGCTGGGACTCATAAGATTGGCAGTGGGACAGCTGGCGGAGCAGGTGCCACACTGAATGCAGGTCAAGACCTCCTCACCGGCGAGCCGCAGGACCTCGCGCTTGAACTCCTCATCCTTTGCCATTTTTTCACTTCGCCTCCGCCGGGGCTTTCGCCACTATCAAATCCTGTGCCAGCGCTTCCTTTGTTTTCTTCGTCTCCTCTTTATGGAGCCTTTCCACGATCTTCGAGCTTGCCAGCTCTGGCGTCTCCCGCTCCATGATCTGCCTGACCTTCGGCTTTTTGAGCAGAGGCAGGAGAGGCTTCAGTGCCTCGTCGACCAGTTTGAAAAGCTCGGGATCGATTTTTGGGATCTCTGGTTTGGGCAGCGGCAGCCGCTCGATGTCCGGGGGAGCGATGGCCCCGCTCACATCCGGCCGTTTTCGCTCGCCTGTCTTAATTGCGGATATGGCCTCTCTCCACTCCTCGGCCCAGGGAGTCCCCTTTATCGCCGTATGCCTGACATCGGACCGCTGCACTTCGATTGCCGAGACGGGACAGGCCTTCTCGCAGGCTCCGCAAAAAATGCACTGTTCTTTAACGGGAGCCGCTTTTCCTCGTTCATCCACATACCAGCATTTGGCAGGACAGACATTGAAGCAGGCTTGGCAGCCCAAAGGATCGCATCGCGCCAGGTTCTTCTCCACAAGCTTGATCTCTCCCTGGAAGGGCTTCAACACATCGATGGCCTGGTAGGGGCAGACCAGAGAACACCTTCCGCAGCCGATGCATAGATCCTTGTCGATCTCTATTTTGCCTTCAAATTTCGGTTTCTCTGCCACCTCCAGGGGTTCGCCCTCAACCTTTATTGCCTCCTCCGGGCAAAGGGGAACACATAGGCCGCAGTAGTCGCATAGCTCCTCGTCTATGAGCAGTTGCTCGTAGGGAACCAGATTGCGGGGATCCTTCTCTCTCTCCTTTTCCCCCTTTTCTACCAGAAGGAATGCCTTGCAAAATTTTGCGCACCGCCCGCAGAGGTTGCACTTCTCCTGATCTATGGAGATCTTGCCTTCTATTCCGGGGCGCAGCGGGCCATAGTCCTCACGGGTCTTGTTAAAAGTCACCTTAATGGCCTTGGTGGGGCAGACTGGCTCACAGAGCATGCACGGCAGGCATTTCTCGTTGGGCACGGCTTCCGCTACGAGCCTCGGGTACTCATCCCGCTTTCTGAAATCTTCGGGCTTTTCGGTCTCTTCGGCCACTTCAGTCACTTCGGTCATATCTGTGCTGCGGCCTTCCCCGCTACCTCGTTTAACGGCCTCTTCTCCTGCACGCTCATCTGGAAAGCCTTCAAGGGACAGAAGTTCACGCACATACCGCAAAAGACGCAGGCATCAAGATCAATCAGCACGGGTGGCGCGTCCAGGCCTTTGGCAATCTCCTGCAGTGGTCCCTCCTGCAGGGCCTTTTTGGGACAAAGCTCAACGCAAATGGAGCAGCCAGCGCATTTCTTGTAATCATAATCCAGGATCTTCTCACTCTCAGGGGTCTTCTGTCTGGCCAGGATATGGGAGCCTTCCACCTCCATATCTTTCTCAATCTCCATCATGGCGCGGGTTCCCTCCCTGTCGTCCCGGCAACATTTTCAGGTTTTTCCTCGATCACTGTTCCTGCTTCTTCTCGTGTTCCGGCATCGATCTCTTTCTTCCCAACTTTTCCCCGCTCAGTATCTTTATTCTTCAGCTCCGTTCCGATGGGACCCATGGCCTTCAGCTCAAAGATGAAATCTCTCAGATCCTTGGCAAAGATCTCGCCCTCGCTTGCGGCACACCAGACGATCTTAACGCGACCCGGGTCCAGGCCTATCTTCTCCAGAACGCCTTTCAGAACATTCACTCTCTGCAGGGCCTGGTAGTTCCCATTGTGATAATGGCATTCGCCCAGACGGCAGCCGGCGATGAGCACCCCATCTGCGCCCCTCTGCAAGGCTTCCAGGACGAAGCTCGGGTCAACGCGTGCCGAACACATCACCCGGATGTTGCGGGCATTGGTGGGATACTGGATGCGTGAGGTTCCTGCCAGGTCCGCGGCTCCGTAGCTGCACCAGTTGCACAAAAAGGCAACTATGAGGGGAAACTCTCTCTTCACCGCGGTCGCTGCCGTGACCTGAGCCATGATCTGCTCATCTGAGAAGAGGCGCATGTTGATGGCGTCCACTGGACAGGCAGCAGCGCAGGAGCCGCATCCTTTGCAGGCTGCCTCATCCACATAAGCCGGGCTCTTCACGGCTATGGCCTTCTTGGGACAGACGTCGACGCATAGCTTGCACTTGACACATAGATCGGGGTCCACGTAGGCGGAGGTGGGCTCCAGCTCCAGGAAACCTTTGTGCAAGAGCTTGATGGCTTTGGCTGCGGCGGCGCTACCCTGGGCGATGGAGATGGGAATCTCTTTGGGGCCGGAGGCGCAGCCTGCGATGAAGACACCGTCAATATGCGCTTCCACTGGCCTCATCTTGGGATGAGCGATCTCAAAGAACCTGTCCGGCCGTCGGGATAGGCCGAGCAGGTTGCCCAGAACGTCTGCGTTCTGGTCGGGCTCAAGACCTATGGAGAGGACCGCCATATCGTGTTTGACCCGTTTTATCTCGCTTGACTGGGTATCCTCATAGACGAGAAATATCTCGCCATCCACTTGATCTATGCGGGAGATGCGGGCCCGGACGAAGTTTATGCCCAGCCTTTGCGCTCGAACATAGAATTCTTCGTATCCTTCCCCGCAGGCCCTGATGTCGATGTAGTAGATTGTGATATCCGTCTCAGGGTACTTCTCCTTAACCAGTTGCGCATTCTTGAGCGAGGCCATGCAGCAGATGCGAGAGCAGTAGATGTTGCCAACGGTTGCATCCCGCGAGCCTACGCACTGCAGGAAAGCTATGGATTGGGCGATCTGGCCGGTGCTCGGGCGTACGACCTCACCTTTCGTCGGCCCGGAGGCATTCAGCATCCTCTCCATCTGCAATGTGGTGATCACATCCCTGTACCTTCCAAAGCCGTACTCCTCCTTTCGGGCGGCATCGAAGGGCTGCCAGCCCGTGGCCACGATTATCGCTCCCACATTTATCTTAAAATCCTCTGGCTCCTGTTCGAACTTGACGGCCTTTGTGGGACACGCCTCCACGCAGCGGGCGCAGCCGATGCAGGCCTTGGGATCGACGCATGCCGCCAGGGGAACGGCCTGGGGGTAGGGCACATAGATGGCCTTCCTCTTGCCGATGCCAAAGTCGTATTCGCTGGGCACTTCCACTGGACAGACGCCCGCGCATTCGTTGATGCAGCCTTTGCAGAGCAACGGGTCCACATAGCGCGCACGGCGAACGCCTGATACGCTGAAGTTGCCTACGCTTCCTTCCACTCCCAGAACCTCGGCATAAGTGTAGAGAGTAATATTAGGATGGTTGTAGACCTCGGACATCTTGGGCCCCAGTACGCAGATGGAGCAGTCGTTGGTGGGGAAGACGTCCGTCAGGAGCGCCATGTATCCGCCGATGGTAGGCCGCCTCTCTACCAGGTAAACATGCAAACCTGCGTCCGCCATATCCAATGCGGCTGCGATCCCGGCCACGCCTCCTCCTATTACCAGTACGTCTTTGCTGACCGGTATGCTCTCGGGCTCCAGCGGCCGCAAGAGTGAGGCTTTGGCCACTGCCATTGCTATCAGGTCTTTGGCCTTCTCCGTGGCCATAGCCGGCTGGTCCATATGCACCCAGGAGCACTGTTCCCGGATATTGGCCATCTCCAGCATGTAAGGGTTCAGCCCGGCCTTGGTTATAGCCCGGCGAAATGTGGGCTCGTGCAGACGCGGCGAGCAGGCTGCTACGACTATCCTGTCGAGCTTGAGCTCTGCAATATCCTTTTGGATCTGCTCCTGTCCGGTATCGGAACAGGAGAATTGCAGATCTCGGGCGACTGCCACATCGGGCAGCTTTTCCGCGAAGCTTTTCAGCTCCTCCATGTCCAAGACACCGGCGATGTTCAGGCCGCAGTGACAGACGTAAACACCAATAGGCATGAGACTCCTGATAGTATGATCGCCTTAAATCACTTAAACCTATGCAATTTCGGATTGTTACAATAAAGTCCCTTCACATTCACGGATTTTGACAATCCTTTTATGATAATATTGACTTAATTGATCTAAAGAGAATTCTGCGACTTCTAGATGTCTGGGTGATTTTAGTGCCTGCAAGAGTGATGGAAGACAATAGATTGCACAATAGGGTGGGAGTATATCGGGATCGAGATGACGCCGGAGAATACCTGGCCGGAGCACTGGAGCAGTTTCGCGGAAAAGATGCATTCGTCCTGGCCATACCCTCGGGAGGAGTGCCCGTGGGGTTGGCCGTATCATCGCGGCTCGGGCTTCCATTCGATCTTCTGATCATAAGGAAGATCCCCATCCCCGGCAATACCGAATCCGGCTTTGGGGCAGTCAGCCTGGAGGGCGATATGGTGCTGAATGATCCTATGGTCAGAATGCTGCGCCTCTCTCCCTCAGAAATCGAAGAGCTGGCAGAGCCGGTGCATGAAGAGCTGCGGGTGAGGAACCGCATCTTTCGAGAGGACCGCCCCTGGCCAGATGTTCGCGGAAGGACAGTGATAATAGTGGACGACGGGCTGGCTTCCGGCTACACCATGATGACCGCCGCTCGAATGGTGCAAAGAAGAGGACCCTTCCAGATAGTAGCGGCCGTTCCCACCGCTTCTGCCAGCACAATCGAGCTGCTTGCTCCTGATGTAGACCTGATCGTATGCCCTAATGTGCGAACCGGATACAGCTTTGCAGTCGCTGATGCTTATCAAAATTGGCGCGATCTGGACCGAGATGAAGTCCTAAATTTGTTTAAGTCTCATGGCTATATCTCCAGAAAATAGGCCGTTTATACTTCGATTTAACCAATGTCCAACCAAAGGTTTATATCTAACTTATTTTAATTATTATCATTGTTTAAAAAAGAAAGGGAGTTCGAGAAGATGAATGCTTTGCAGACGATTTCCATCTTGCTGGAATTTGTAGTGGTGGCACTTGGTATAATGCTGGTCATAGGCAAGAAGAAAATGTACGGCTGGTGCATCGCGCTTACTTTCATCCTTTACATCTTCTACGATCTGGCAAATCTCCTGTCCTTGCATATCTCCCAGGAAACGCTAGATATCTTATTCTTCATGGCCACCCTGTCCATACTCTGGGCGATCTGGAACATCTTCCTGGAAGCCTTCGGGCAAGGCTCAATCGGGCCGGCAGAAGAATTCGGGATCGATCCGTGTTTGGGTAGTGTAGAAGGTCATTGGGCGGATGAGCAAACCGGCAGAGTCAGCTTTTTGAAGGAAGGCAAACCATGCAAGAGCGATGATCTCTAGTGTTTACATATCCCACGCGCCAGAAGATGAGGATATGGCAATGCAGCTCTCCCGAGCTTTGTGGCGG
>Ga0209539_1002157_pt1 | contig 10391 bp, 7 predicted proteins | sample BarGraNGADG00312_2_FD_184499 | JGI IMG/M metagenome (GOLD analysis project Ga0209539, IMG submission 184499) | Arctic peat soil microbial communities from Barrow, Alaska - Barrow Graham LP Ref core NGADG0011-312 (SPAdes) (version 2) | ecosystem: Environmental > Terrestrial > Soil > Wetlands >... | reverse complement strand
ACGGTATGAGCGTTCGCCGCGGCCGACGTCGTTCACGGTGGTCGAACCGCGGGTGAGGGAGTTGCTCGAGGAGAACCCGGATATGCCCGCGACCGTGCTGGCCGAGAGGGTGGGCTGGGACGGGTCGATTCGCTGGTTCCGTGACAACGTGCGCTGGCTGCGGCCCGAGCAGCAGCCTGTTGACCGGCGGACCGGCTTGTCTGGGAGCCGGGCGACGCGGCGCAGTGTGATCTGTATTGACGAGTTGGAGGAAGGCCGGTCGTGGCCGCTTCGTCCCTCATCGCACCTGGCGGGTGCAGATCAGGTGGGCCACGAGGGACGACCAGCCTGTCTGGTGGGAGGCCCCCAGCCCCTCGCCGGTGTCGCCGTGGAAGTACTCGCTGAACGTCGGGTGGCCGTTCCATAGCGGATCGTCCGGGTGGTCGTGGGGCTGGCTGGGCCGGCGGCCGTTTGGACCCGTCCGGAACAGCCCGATCAGCCGTTCAGCCAGGTCGTCCGCGGCGTCGTCCAGGCTGACCCGTCGGCCCGACCGGGTCGGTACCTCTACTTCGAGTTCGTTCCCGGCACCCTCGGAATACGTGCGCATCGCATCCACTAGAAGCACGTTGATCGGCAGCCAGATCGGCCCGCGCCAGTTGGAGTTGCCCCCGAAGAGGCCGGAATCCGACTCCCCAGGGGCGTACTGGATAGGAAGCTCCTGCTCGCCCACCTGCACCGTGGTCGAGTCACGGTACGCCGCGGACAGGGATCGGATGCCGTGGGGGGACAGGAACTCGGCGGTGTCAAGTACGCGCTCCAGGACGCGGGCGTAGCGCTCCGGCGGCACCAGCCCGAGGGCGCCCCCGCGGCCGCGATCGGGGTGGACGATCATTCTCCGCACGAGCAGATCCTGACGGTGCTCCTCCAGCCAGTCCCGGCGCCGCACGTACGAGTCGAGCTCGTCAACCCACTCGGGGGTCACCGCGACCGCCAGCAGGGGGACCAGCCCCACGTAGGAACGGACGCGCACCGGCTCGGCGTGACCCTCGTGGTCCACCAACAGGTCGTAGTAGAAGCCGTCGCCGTCGTCCCAGAGGCTGGCCCCCGCCGAGCCGAACGCCTCGGTGGCCTCGGCGATCGAGAGGAAGCGTTCGAGGAAGGTGGTCGGCAGCTCACTCCAGCCGGGGTCGTGCTTGGCCAATTCCTGAGCCATGCGTAACATCCCCAGGAACGCGAACGCGACCCAACTGGTGGCGTCCGACTGCTCCAGGTGGTGACCGGCGGGGACGTCACGGGACCGGTCGAACACCGAGATGTTGTCCATTCCCAGGAACCCGCCACCGAACAGGTTCGAACCGTGTTCGTCCTTGATGTTGGTCCACCACCCCAGATTGAGCAACAGCTTGCTGACCATGCGCGCCAGGAACGCCCGGTCGCGCGCTCCGTCGATGAGATACACCAGCCAGGTCGCCCAGGCGTGCACCGGCGGGTTCACGTCCGAGAACGACCACTCGTATGCTGGCAGCTGACCCGACGGGTGCTGGGCCCACTCCCTGCACAGCAGCAACAACTGTTCCTTAGCGAGGGCGGGGTCCACGTGGGCAATGGTGACGGCGTGGAACGCGAGATCCCAGGCCGCGAACCAGGGGTACTCCCACTCGTCGGGCATCGAGATCACGTCGGCGAGTTCCAGGTGCGCCCAGTCGGTGTTCCGGCCGGTCGGTTGCGCGCGGCGCTGAGGCGGGGCCGGGGGCTGGCTCGGGTCACCGTCCAGCCATTCGGCGACGGTGTATCGATACACTTGCTTGCCCAACAACAGGCCCGCGAACGCCCGCCGCGCGGTGAGCGCGTCTTCGTCGGACGTTGCGGGCGGGATCACACCGGCGTAGAAGGCGTCCGCCTCGGACCTGCGGGTGTTCAGCACCTGCGCGTAGGCGTCCCCAAAAGGCGGCTCGTCGTGAGCGGTGGACCGCAGTCGCAGCGTGACGGTTACCGTCTCACCCGGCCCGACGGCGTCGAAGCGGTAGTCCAGGCCGACCTTGGTGCCGCGGGCGCTGGGATTGACCTTGGAGTCGTCGCCGCGGGCGACCGCGTCGTTCACCCCGTTGGTCGGGTAGTCGGAAGCGTTGTGAGCCCCTGGGCCGAACAGTCCGACGGCATCGGTCTCGTTGTCGCAGAACACTACCCGAGGGCTTCCGGCCGACTCCAGGTGGTAGTCGCCGAGGAAGTCGTGGTGGGCAGCGATACTGACGCCTGCGTCGTCGGCGCGGACCAGTTTGAGCGTCGGGCGCCGATCGTCGCGTCCCCAGGCCCAGGTGTTACGGAACCACAGCTGGGGGACCAGGTGCAGCGGAGCGGGGTCGGGCCCGCGGTTCACGGCGGTCACGCTCACCAGGACGTCGTCCGGGGACGCCTTGGCGTGCGTGATCGTGACGTCGAAGAACCGGTTCTCGGCTAGGACGCCGGTATCGGCCAGTTCGAACTCGCGCTCGTCGCGGCCTCGGCGCGCGTTCTCCGCGACGAGCTGCTCGTACGGAAACGCGGCCTGCGGATAGCGGTAGAGCAGCTGCCCCCACGAGTGGGTGGGGGTGGCGTCGAGGGCCCACCAGTACTCCTTGACGTCCTCGCCGTGATTGCCCTGCCCGTTCGCCAGCCCGAACCAGCGTTCCTTGAGGCGGTCGTCCCGCTCGTTCCACAGGGCAAGCGACAGGTGCAGGAACCCGTGCGCGTCGCATAGGCCGGCGATGCCGTCCTCACCCCACCGGTATGCGCGGGCGTGGGCCTGGTCGAAAGGCAGGTAGTTCCAGGCATCGCCGTTCGCGGAGTAGTCCTCCCGGACCGTGCCCCACTGGCGGCCGGACTGGTAGGGGCCCCACAGCCGCCACGGCGCGTCCGCCGGAAGGTCCATGACCCGCGCACCCTCGGGCCCACGATCGGCATTGGTGGCCGAACTACAACGGCGTTCGTCGGTGGGTATGGCCTGCTCCTTGATAGGCGGGACTTGATAGGCGGGACAACACGACTCAGCCTATACGGCTCACCTGACGAGCGGCCGAGAAGGGGTTGCCTCGCCGAGCGAGGCCGGCCGCGGGCACTGAGGAAGACACACGAGGGGAGCAGGGTAATGGGCTCAGCAGGATTGGCAGCCAGGACCGTCATCGTCACGGGGGGCGCCACCGGCATCGGAGTCGCAATTGCGACCAGCGCAGCCCGGGCGGGCGCCACCTACGCCGCCAACAAAGCCATCGTCGACCTGTCCGCCGCGCAATCCGCGATCACCGAAAACAACGAATAGGCCGCCGTCACCGTTAACGACCACCACGTCCCGATGACGACACCAGCCCCCGGTCACCCCAGACCGGGGGCCTCGCCATACCCCCACCATCGTCACCGACCATGACCCCGAAACCGTCAGACAACGTGACCCTTAACACCCTTACGTCCGTCGCCGAGCACCGGCAGAGGCTGGAGAGTGGCGGAACCCCCTCCGTGGGCATCGACGACACCGCTGGCGATTCCCTGTCAACGACGTCTGGAATCTGATCCTTATCGTCGGTGAGGTACGAGGGCGGATTCGAACCGTCGTTGACATTCCTGATCAAATCACCGCTGGTTGGTGCCCGAAGCGCGTCTGCGAGACTCGGCGATCAGATCACGTTCGCGCTGCTCCTTCTCTTGGCGGCGCCGCGCCTCCTCCTGCTTCTTGTATGCCTGCTGTGCCTGTTCGGCTTGACGGACCTGAGCGTAGTTCGGCTGGTTCGGCGGCAGAGAGATCGGCATGCTGGGCCCCTATCTTTGAGGCCAAGATACACGACATCCTGATCGCCAAGATGCGCGTCGAGGAGGTGCGGATTGTCGAGTGCAATGGCGCGGGAAGCGGCCCTTCGTCGCGATGGTAAAGCCCTTCCCGGCGTAGTACCGCGGACTTCTGCCCGTGCGGTGCCGCCTCATACTCGGCGACGAACTGGGCCCGGTACTCCGCGGTGAAGGTACGCCGAACCGGGCGGGCCGCCGGGTCGGTCGGCTCGCCGATCTCCCCGCCAGCAGGCTCCTGGCCGATCTGCCAACGGTCTCATTGCTAGTCACGATCACGTACTCCTGTCGCGCCCTACAAGGGGGAACCCGGGGCTTCCTGGTCTCAAGCCAGCCTGACAGGTAGGGTTGCTCCAGACGCCGGCGGCGCTAACCCGAGCGTTGTACGCGAAAGACGCCCAGGAGCAAAGGAGTGGCGTTGGACACCTGCCCGTCGGGCCGCCAGGTCGAGATCACCTACAACGATCAGCGAGCCATCGTCGTCGAAGTGGGCGGCGGGATCCGCCGCTACGAGGTCGGTGACCGGCCTGTTCTCGACCCATACCCGATCGACACCATGTGCGACGGGGGGCACGGCGCTCCGCTCATCCCCTGGCCCAACCGCTTGGCCGACGGGCAGTACCGCTTCGACGGGGTCCAGTACCAAGTGGCACTCACCGAGCCCGAGAAGCACAACGCAATCCATGGTTTCCTTCGCTGGCGAGCGTGGCAGGTCATGCGCACGTCGACGGCCGGAGTGACGATGGGGGTCCGGCTGCACCCGATGCAGGGCTATCCGTTCCTCCTGGACGTCGAGGTGGACTATGCCCTCGGCGGCGACGGGCTGACGGTGACGACGACCGCCACCAACGCCGGGGTGCGCCCCTGTCCCTATGGCGCAGGCCAGCACCCGTACCTCTCCCCAGGCGTCGGTCTCATCGACGAGTGCACGCTCCAGCTCGCCGCTGGCACTCGCATCGTCACCGACGACGAACGCCAGCTGCCCACCGGCGCCGAAGCGGTCGATCGCACCACCTACGACTTTCGCGAGTCACGCCTCCTCGGGGTCACGACGCTCGATTTCGCCTTCACCGACCTCGCCCGGGACGCTGACGGCCGAGCCTGGGCTCGCCTCGGGGGAACCGACGGCAGACGGGCAGAGCTCTGGGTGGACGAGAGCTACCCGATCATCGAGCTCTACACCGGCGACACCCTCGCACCCGAACGGCGGCGGAGGGGCCTCGGCGCCGAGCCGATGACCTGTCCGCCCAACGCCTTCGCCAGCGGCGACGGGCTGGCCAGGTTGGAACCCGGTCAGAGCGTATCCACGGCATGGGGGGCGCGTCTCACATGAGCGAGACCACGGCAAACGCAGCCGACGTCCTAGTCATCTTTGGGATCACGGGGGACCTCGCCAAGAAGATGACCTTTCGGGCGCTCTACCGCCTCGAAGCGGCCGGCCGCCTCGACTGCCCGATCCTCGGCGTGGCCAAGGAGCCCTGGTCCGAAGATCATCTGCGCGGCACGGCACGGGCCGCCCTTGAGGCGACCGGGGAGCCGGTGAAAGACGAGATCTTCGATCGACTCGCAGGCCGGCTCGGCTACGTGCAAGGCGATTTCGCAGACCCCGCCACCTTCGACGCGCTGGCCAACAAGCTGAAGAAGACCTCGCGGCCGCTGTTCTACCTGGAGATCCCACCCGCACTGTTCGCGCCGGTGGTGGCCGGCCTCGGTCAGGCCCATCTCACTGGGGGGGCCACGGTGATGATCGAGAAGCCCTTCGGCCACGACCTCGCGTCGGCCCGCCAGCTCAACGACGAGCTGCACCAGGTGTTGGGCGAAGACCAGATCCTGCGCATCGACCACTTCTTGGGCAAGCAGCCCGTCCTGGACATCTCCTTCCTACGTTTCGCCAATGCGCTGCTCGAGCCGGTGTGGAATCGCGAGCATGTGGCCGCTGTTCAGATCACCTTGGCCGAGGGCTTCGGCGTCGAGGACCGGGGCGCCTTCTACGACTCGGTGGGTGCGCTGCGTGACGTGGTCCAGAACCACCTCCTGCAGGTGCTTGCCCTCATCGCCATGGAGGCACCGGTCGGGCCTGGGCACCGGGCGCTGTGGGACAGGAAAGCCGACGTCTTCCGGGCCATGGCCGACGTCGACCCGTCCATCTGTGTGCGGGGCCAGTACGCCGGGTACTCGAAGGTCCCCGGCGTGCGGAAGGCATCCGTGACCGAGACCTACGTGGCGCTGCGGCTGGAGGTGGATAACTGGCGTTGGGCTGGCGTGCCGTTCTTCATCCGGGTCGGCAAGGCATTGGCGACGACCGCCACCGAGGTCAGAGTGATCTTCAAGCGTCCGCCCCGCTTGGCCTTCCTCGACGAGCCGCGTCACACAGCCCCCAACCAGCTGATCATCCGGATCGACCCCGACCCGGGCCTGCGCCTGGTGATGCTCTCCAAAGGCGCAGAAGGCAGAGCATCGAGAGACGTGCACATGGACCTCCCCTTCGCGGCCGAGCTCGGTCGCCCTCCCGAACCCTACGAGCGGCTGTTGCACGACGCGCTCATCGGCGACCACTCCCTGTTCACCAGGGAGGACGTGGTGGAAGAGACCTGGCGGGTGCTTCAGCCACTGGTGGACCATCCACCCGCACCCCTGCCGTACCTGACCGGATCGTGGGGCCCTCATGAGGCCGACGAACTCCTGAGAGGCCATCCGCCGTGGCAGCTGCCATGGCTCCCCGATGCGAAGAGCCGGGAGGACTGACGCCGGTGTGCGCGGCTACCACGGATCGGTCGGGACCAACAGCTCAACGGACCGACCCGCGCCACCACAGACCAACGGTACGACATACAGAGGAGAACAGTTATGCCAACGGATAACGCTATGCAGCTCGGCGTGGTCGGGCTCGGACGGATGGGGGCGAACATCGTTCGACGCCTGATCCGCGATGGCCACAGTTGTGTGGTCTTCGACGTAAACGCCGACGCGATCAAGGATCTCGAGAAGGAAGGCGCGACGGGTGCGAGCTCGGTGGCTGACCTCGTCGAAAAGCTGTCCCAGCCTCGCGCCGCCTGGGTCATGGTGCCCGCCGGTGAGATCGCCGGCAAGGCCATCGAGTCACTGGCCGCCCACATGGTCGCCGGGGACACGATCATCGACGGCGGCAACTCCTACTACCGAGACGACATGCGCCGCGCGACCGAGCTGTCCGAGCGCGGTATCCACCTGGTCGACTGCGGGACCAGCGGCGGAGTATGGGGGCTGGAGCGGGGCTACTCGCTGATGATCGGCGGCGATGTCGACGTGGTTGACCGCCTCGGCCCGATCTTCGCGACCATCGCGCCGGGCATGGGCTCTGCATCGCGGACCGAGGGGCGAACCGGGGATCCGGTTCCGGCCGAGCACGGGTTCTTGCGCTGTGGTCCCAACGGTGCCGGGCACTTCGTGAAGATGGTCCATAACGGCATCGAGTACGGGATGATGGCCTCGCTGGCCGAAGGGCTCAACATCTTGCACAACGCCGACGCCGGCACGCGCGTCGCCCAGACCGATGCCGAGACCGCGCCGATGGAACAGCCGGAGTTCTACCGGTTCGACATCGACACGGCGGCGGTGGCCGAGGTGTGGCGCCGGGGCAGTGTCATCGAGTCCTGGCTGTTGGACCTGACCGCGGCTGCCCTGCTCCATTCGCCCGATCTGGGCGAGTTCGCCGGGCGGGTCTCGGACTCCGGCGAGGGTCGGTGGACGTCGATCGCGGCGCTCGAGGAGGGTGTGCCCGCCCCGGTGCTGTCCAGCGCGTTGTACTCCCGATTCGCCTCCCGGGGCCTTGACGACTTCGCCGACAAGGCTCTCTCGGCCATGCGCAAGGGCTTCGGCGGCCACGACGAGAAGAAGGGCTGAGATGCCCCCAACGACGAGGCCGACGCAGACGGCCAAGCCGGTCGTCGTGCTGTTCGACGTCGACGAAACCCTCGTCCACCGGGGGTTCGGGGGCGAGAAGCTGGAGGGCGGCGTTCGACAAGCTCTACGGCATCCCCGCCGATATCGGCGAGCACAGCTCGGCGGGTGAGACCGACCCCCAAGTGGCCCGCGCCACCTTCAACGCCGTGCTTGGTCGCGACCCGAGCGACGACGAGCTCAGCCGGCTCTACGCCCAGTACCTCCTGCACCTGGCCACCGACATCGGGGTCTCGGAGGGCTACCGGGTGCTGCCCGGCGCCGAGAAGACCCTGCTCCGACTGGGAGAAGCCGGCGTCATGCTTGGGCTCGTCTCTGGTGCCATGGAAGGCGCGGCGCGAACCAAGCTCGTCCCCGCCGACCTGAACCGGTTCTTCGTCTTCGGCGCCTACGGCTCGGACTCACCCGACCGCACCGAGCTGACCGGCATCGCCATCGAAAAGGCCACCCGCCTGCACGAGCGGCTCAGCGCCGACCAGGTCTACGTCGTGGGCGACACCCCCCACGACATGAAGGCGACCAACGCGTCGGGCGCGGTGTCCGTGGGGGTGGCCAGCGGTCACTACTCGGTCGCTGAGCTCGAGACGGCCGGAGGCGCACACGTGCTCCGCTCCCTCGAAGACGGGTTCCCGGGGCTGTGACGACCGGGCGGGTAGTGCCTCGGCAAGGGTCGCCCCGGCAGGTGGTGAGCCCCCCTGTGGCAGGCGGAACGCTTCCCTGCCACGCCATCGCCGCCGGGTCAGTCGCCGGGTCGGCGACGGTGCACCTGGACGCCCTGGCCGATGAGGACGTCCCTCGCCATGGCGGGCGGGAACAGGCCGTGCTCCACCGCCCTGGGTATCGCCGACAGCCACTGCCCCAGTTCGCCGGGGCCGCCGATCGGACCGAAGTAAACCGCGAGCACCCCTTTGTCGGGGCACGTGGGCCGCCATCGCGTCCACCAACTTGTTCGACGAGACGATCACGACATAGCGCGTTGCTGCCGCGGCGACGATCTTCTCCCGAGTCTGAGCGCCACCCCCGCCCTTGACCGGCCAGCCGGCTGGGTCCACCTGGTCCGCCCCGTCGATGGCGACATCGAAGTGGTCGATGCCGGTGAAGGGCCGCATGTCGAGTCCCAGGCTGCGGGCGGTGTCGATGGATCCCTGGTTGTCGTTGTCTGTCATCTCCGCTCCCTATCTCGACTGTGCGCCCTCCCCACTCGATGGAAGCGGCCTGCCGAGTATCACCAACCGATGAAGAAGGATTGCCATGACCTCACCACGTCGCCCGTCCGGTGATCTTGACACGATCTGTGTCAACACCCTCCGCACCCTCGCCATCGACGCCGTGGAGAGGGCGAACTCGGGCCATCCGGGGACGCCGATGGGCATGGCGCCGGTCGGCTATCAGTGGCCTACTGGGTGTCGACCATCGTGGTCCTTGCCGCGGCCGTCGGCCTCGCCACCGCGGCTGTCGTGGCGTGGCGCCGGTCCGAACGGCGGCGTCTCGCGAACCCGCGACTGTTGCACGGGGTCGGCCCCGAGGTGGCGGCCGCGGCCGGACTGCGGGAGGTACGCCGTCGGGCCCGGCACGCCCGCCCGTCCCTCCAACGCCCCACCGGCACCGAGGTGGGGTACCGGCTCGGCCGCTCCCGCGGCGTCCAGGCCTGGGCCTCTGTCGAGGACTCGATGCTCCTCGTCGGCCCACCCCGGTCCGGCAAGGGCCTCCACCTGGTGATCCCGATGATCCTGGACGCCCCCGGCGCCGTGGTGACCACCTCCACCCGCCCGGACAACCTCACCGTCACCCTCCAGGCACGCCACGCCGTCGGCCCGATCGCCGTGTTCGACCCCCAGCAACTCGCCCCGGGCGTCACCGGCAGCCTGCGCTGGTCCCCCGTGCGCGGCTGCGAACTCCCCCAGACCGCGATGATCCGCGCCCGCGCCCTGGCCGCCGGCACCGGCATGGCCCGCACCGTCGACGGCGGGGACTTCTGGCAAGGCCAAACCGAAACCGTGCTCCGCTCCCTCCTGCACGCCGCCGCCCTCGACGGGCGAGGCGCCCGCGACCTCTACCGCTGGTCCCTCGACCCCGCCACCGTCACTGACGCCATCACCGTCCTCGGCCGGCCCGGCGCCGCCCCCGGGTGGGACGACGCCCTCGAGCAAGCCGCCCACGCCGACCCCCGCACCCGCGACTCCATCTGGCTCGGCGTCCGCCAAGCCCTCTCCGCCCTGGCCGACCCCCGCGTCCTCGACGCCGTCACCCCACCCCCCGGCCACGACTTCGACCCCGAAACGTTCCTGCGCGACACGGGCACCCTCTACGTCCTCGGCACCGCCTCCGGCGCCGGTGCGGCGGCGTCGTTGGTCGCCGCGCTGGTGGAGGACATGGTGGAAACCGCCCGGCGGCTCGCCGCCGCCTCCCCGCGGGGACGGCTCGACCCGCCCCTGCTCCTCGCCCTGGACGAGATCGGCAACCTCGCCCCACTGCCGTCGCTGCCAGCGCTGATGTCGGAGGGTGGGGGCTCCGGCATCACCACCCTCGCCGTCCTGCAGTCCCTGTCCCAAGCCCGCGACCGGTGGGGCGAACAAGCCGCCGGCACCCTGTGGGACGCCGCCATCGCCAAGATCATCCTCGGCGGCGGATCCAACGCCCGCGACCTCGCCGACCTCGCA
>Ga0209539_1002156_pt1 | contig 10393 bp, 6 predicted proteins | sample BarGraNGADG00312_2_FD_184499 | JGI IMG/M metagenome (GOLD analysis project Ga0209539, IMG submission 184499) | Arctic peat soil microbial communities from Barrow, Alaska - Barrow Graham LP Ref core NGADG0011-312 (SPAdes) (version 2) | ecosystem: Environmental > Terrestrial > Soil > Wetlands >... | reverse complement strand
GCGGCAGCCGCACGACGATGTTCGCGCGAGCGCGTCGGGCCATCGGTCGCGAGGACCTGACCTGGCACGACCAGCGCCACTCGTCGATGACGCTCGCCGCGAGCACCGGGGCCACCCTGCCCGAGCTGATGCAGCGGGCCGGGCACGCCAGCCCGCGGGCCGCCCTGCACTACCAGCACGCCGCCGACGGCGCCCAGCGGCGCATCGCCGACCGCCTGGACGGTGTGCTGGGGCGGCGCCCGCGGGTGGCGTGAGGGTCAGACTCCGAAGGGCGTTCGCCAACGCGCTCTCCAAGTGCCTCAACGGGGGGTGCGGGGTGGTCGCCGGGGTGCGTTGTCGCAGGTCAGCGCGGTGCGCGGATGGTTCGCACGACCCGTGGATCGCGCTGGATCGGGAGGAACTGCTACCAAAACTGCTACCGCTCTTGCCCGTCCATTGGCCCGGAAGCCCACGGGATTGCCTCGGTCCCGTCCTCCGAGTTGTTGCGGCCGTCGGTGGGTTGGGGCTCCGCCGGCAACTTGGGTTCTCGACTACACCGTGCGACCAGGGCTCGGGCGCGGCTCGACGGCTATGCCGGGATACTCTTAATGTACTGTCGAGCGAGCAGCGGCAGCGTGACGCCGGCTTCAACGAGCGCCCGGGGGCGAGTTCAGGTGGTGACGTATTCGAGCGCTTCCACCAAGGCGGAGGTCACAACTCGGATGTACTTTCTCGGCGGCCGAACGGTCGAGGCCCTCGGCCCGGGCAGCAAAGAGAAGAAGGCTTCGCTTGATGCCCTCGGTCGTTTCGTCGGGCTCGATCTCCGCGACGTTCCCGGCAAGGTCGAGTGTGGTCGCCTTCTAGCAGGGCGCCTGGGGGTCCCGTGGGATGAGTCCTGCTACTCGACCGGGGAGACCATCACCCTTGTTGGCCTCAACCGCCTCGTAGACGCCGCGGTCCTGACCCTCCCGCCCGGGGACGAGACCTTACGTGTCTTGCGAGAGCTCGCGACACTCCCCCGCGCACCCAAGAGTCCATCAAGACCCCAGGAGAAGTCCCCAATGCCCGACCTCGACGAACTCCAGCGTGACATCGCCGAACGCGTTGCAGCCCTCTCCGAACCGAGCGAGACGCCAAGTGGCGTCTCCCCGATAACGGAGCGGCTGTTGCCAGAGGACGTGAGTTTCGACGATGGCAGCTGGCGGGCGCGCGTCGCGCACGTACAGAGCTGGCTGCACCTCCCGGAGGAGCTTGACCAGACCTCACCGATCGCGTTCGACCGCAGCCTTGCCGAGTCGATCGGCGTCGACTACTCGGTAGACGACGCAGACCCTCAACTCGGCGAACTGCTCGAACGACTCGGCGACCGGCTCGAGCGCGCGGTCGCGCTCCGCGAGAGTTTCCTGACGGAGATGGAGGCGGCGGCGGAGGGCGGCGCGACCCGCGAGAGCGCAACGCAGAGCTGGGCTTCGGCGTGGGACGAGGCAGTCGAAGAGGAAGAGACCGAGGTCGGCGGACCGATCCACGCCTACGCGGACACGTGGCCGATCACGGAGTTCGCCCAGTACGCGGATGACAACGAACTCGATCTGAGCCCGTCCTATCAGAGGGCTGACGTCTGGCCCACGGGTGATGCCCAGCTCCTCATCGAGTCAGTTCTGCGAGGAGTGCCCCTGCCCTCTGTCATCATCCTGAAGCTGCAGGGCGAGAGCGGGATCACCTACGAAGTCGTGGACGGCAAGCAGCGGTTGACGTCGATCTTGAGGTTCATGGGACGACACCCTCGTGCCCTGGACAAGGTTCGCGAGAAGTCAGTGACGTGGAACACTCCTGATCTCGTCGAGATCTTTCAGACGGACTACCCCAGGTTCAAGCGCCTCTGGAAGCAGAACGAGACTCAGAGCCTGACGACGCAGATTGAGCGCCTCAACTACTTCCCATTCGCGCTGCGCGCGGGTGACGTCAAGCCGCTGCGTGGTGACCTGGCACCCTTGCGCGGGCGGTACTACTCGCAGGTCCGCAACGAGACGATTGACGTGGTAGGCGAGTCGCGTCCACTGAGGTCGGTCTTTGAGCAGCAGTCGAAGTACAAGTTGCCTGTGATCGTCTACGAGCAGGTGACAACCGAGCAGATCCACGAGGTGTTCAGCCTCTACAACAAGCAGGGCAAGCACCTGAACGCGGAGGAGATCCGTAACGCTCTCTACCATCGCCTGGACTTCATGCGGGCGCTCCTGGTCACGGCGGGGGACTCGGATGATGTCGAGACCGTCGCGCCCTTCCTCACCAAGTACTGGCACGACCTGTCGTCGACGCCGAGGGTCCTCGACAGCTATGGGTTCGGCCGCGCCGGGTACAAGCGAACCAAGCTCCTGTCTTGGGTCGCTTCCGTGCTGTTCTTCGACGACGGTCGTCCCGATGCCCGGTCGACGGCGAGCCAGATCAACGCGCTGCTCAAGCGAATCTCCGGCGACTCCAAGGATCCGTTGCGGGACGAGGCGGCGGTTGTGGCAGCCATGCTTCTGCTTGACCGGGGGCTCGACGCTCACGCCGGCATCCCAGCCGAGACGTGGGCGCCGAGGTTCAGGAGCTCCCAGAGCCAGAGCAAATGGCAGGAGTTGCAACTCGTCGCGACGCTCATCGGCTTTTCTGCCGCAAGGGAGGTTCTTGGGGACTCACTGGACGACGTCGTCGATGCCGCCTTGCCGGAGATCAGTGAAGCGTCGACTCGCTGGAAGCGGCCGCAGAAGACCCAGTCAAAGGAGCAATGGGAGTTCATCGCTGGCGTCGTGGCCGAGCTCATGGCGATCCTTGGAGTCTCGCCAGCCGAGGCGGACGCTAGCCTGCGGGCTCGCTACGGGCATTCAGGGCTCGACCGGCTGCTCAGTATCATCGGACCGTGAGGCGCCCCGACGAAGATGCTCCGTACGGCGTCGAGCACCTGACGCTCGGGGAAGTTGAAGCGGAGCCGCTCACCTGGTGGACCGCTTACAGCGGCATCCTCAAAGAGTCCGGGTTCACGGAACGGAGCCGGGCCGTAGTCGAAGCCGACTCCGAGTACATCGTGCGCAACGGAGTGCTTGGGGCAGGGGGCCCTGGCGATAGCGCGTGGCCGGGCTCGAGAGTGCGCCGCGGCCTTGTGATGGGCGCAGTCCAGTCGGGCAAGACTGCATCGATGATGGCGGTCGCCGCAAAGGCCTTGGACTGCGGCGTGAACGGCGTGATCATCCTCGGCGGCACACGCACCGCCCTGTGGCGCCAGACGCTCGATCGCGTGGTCCAGCAAGTTGACACGCTGGAGGACCGTCACCTGCGCCGGGTGCTCCTCCCCCCGCGCAATCTGCCTCCAGATGCCCCGGCGGGCGGGCCCGCCGGCCTGTACTCATTGACACCCCAGCTGGCGACGAAGCTGGTCGCGAGGAACCGGCCCTTGATCGCCGTGGTGATGAAGCAGGTCGCGCACCTCGAGCAAATGGCCGCAGCCCTCGACCTCGTGTATGAGGAGATCGACACATGCGGCAAGCCGTTCCACCTCCTCGTCATGGACGATGAAGCGGACGACTCTTCTGTTGTCGATGCAGACTCCGAAGGCGCGTACGACGCTCTGACGATGCAGCGGAAGCAGGTTCCCAGACGGATCATGGATCTCTGGGAGTCGCGGCGACTTCCCGGGGAGACCAAGGTTGCCGGGCTCCACGCAACCTACTTGGCGTACACCGCGACGCCCCAGGCCAACTTCCTTCAAGACCCGCACAACCCATTGGCGCCTCGGGACTTTGTCGCAAGCCTGAGGACTCCGGGCGCGTCCGGGGACTTCGAGGTCCGCTCCTCGACCTACCGCGATCCTGCCGGTCCGCTCAAGTGGTACACAGGTGGAGAGGTCTTCTACCGCACCCTCAGCGACGTGCCGCTCTGCGCTGCAACCGACGACCAACCGGAAGGCGACGTAATACGGGATGCCGTCCGGGCCTATCTGGTCGCTTGTGCGGTCCGGCTTCTGCGCTCGGGTGCAACCGTGGGGCCCCGGACAGCCGAGACGCGCAGCTTCGTCAGCAGGGCCGAGGCCGCGATCGAGCCGATGTCGATGCTGATTCACCCTTCGTCAGCCAAAGAGGACCACTTCGACGTTGCTGACAGCGTCATCGCCTGGTCAGCCGGAGCCAGTGCGCCTTCCGGGGGCGGCTTCGACGAGACTGACGACGAGTTGGGGCGGCGCCTGCGTACGGCCGGCCTGAAGGCGGATCTTGAGGGCGAACCTGACAAGTGGCTCCGGTGGCTCGATGACTACGGGAGATCTGCCGGCATCGTTCGCGCGAAGTTCGAGTTCGCTGACCCACCCGCAGTACCTGGTCGCGTCGAGTGGGAGACGATCCGCCGGCTGCTTCTCGCGGAAGTGATCCCAGGGACGCGGGTTGCCGTCATCAACAGCGACGAGAATGCCGACGACCGCCCGCAGTTCTCGCCGTGGTACGACGGATCGACGTGGCGGCCGCCACGTAACCTGTCGACGATCTTCGTCTCCGGCAACGTGATGTCGCGCGGCCTCACGCTCGAGGGCTTGACGACCAGCGTGTTCGCTCGGACGGCCGGCACGGAACTTGCCGATACGCAGATGCAGATGCAGAGATGGTTCGGATACCGGGCGAAGATCATCGATCTTTGCCGAGTGTTCACGAGCCGTGACCAGATCGGGCTGTTTGGCCAGTACCACGAGAACGATGAGGCATTGCGTCGAGACGTCCTCAAGGCGATGTCGCTGGCAGGAGCGGTGCCTGACATCCGCGTGCTCCAGGGCCGCTCGTTCAAGGCGACCGGAAAGATCAGCAACATCCGCGGTATCCCGCTCTCGCCTGGGGCAAAGCCCTTCGTGCGCCATCTGACCGCCCCGGGCCTCGAAGACTCCAACCTCGAGCTGGTGGCACAACAATTCGGCGACGATGCGCTACGGGTTCCTGCGCGGACGGGAGGGCGGGGAGTCGTGGCGAGCACGCCGATCAGCCTTCTCGACGCTGCGAAGCTCCTCGACGGGCTGAGCTACTCAGATCATGGCCCTGGTCCCGAGAGCGACGAGGCGAGCCGTTGGCTCTCAGTCGCCAACCACGCGATGCTCTCCGACGACGACCCGCTGATGCCGCTCTACCGCGCTCCCTACGTCGCGGACGGCCTTGATCTGGGCCCGGCGTCTCCATATGCGATAGCCGCCTACCTGCGCCTCTGGGCGGCCTGCCTGGACCGGCACGTCCCAGGCATGATGACGACGGATGAGCCCGCGGTGCGATGGACGCTCGTCGATCTTGAAGCCAGACGTGCTCAGCAACCGCGATTCTGGGTCGGCCTCAGGTTCGGAGGAGGCTCAGTGGTCGAGCGCGGACCGCTCGCGAGCCTGCCAGTACCAGTTCGTTCGATGGCCCGATCCACGACGGCCGAGACACTCGACGCGTCGTGGGGCTCGCGAGGCTCGGGTCCTGATGGGATCGTCGGAGACGAGCATTTCGAAAGCTTGGCCACGGGCCACCGCTTCCCGATCGCGGCGTCGGGCGCGCGCGTTGCAGGAAGCGACGGGCTGATCCTGTTCCACCTCATCGACCGCGGAGACGGCCAAGTCTCGCTTGCCGTCGGCCTGAGCATCCCCTTGGGAGGGCCCGATCATGTCCAAGCACGCACTCGGACCGCCAGTGAGTGACTCTCCGGTTGAGCGGTCGTTCGAATGGCTGCGCGACCGCGTCGGGTCTCTTGAGCCTGCGGCCGGACCGCAGTCACGAACCGTGGTCTGGGTGGACGCCTCTCGCTCGCTCGCCGTTGCTCGAGACCATCGGGGCCGGTTGGAGGTGTTCCTCGTCGGTGACCAACTGGTTCCCACCGTCCCTATCGTCCGGGACTGCCTCGAGTATCAGCGCTGGACGACCTCGACCGGAGAGGCGCTAGACGCGAACCGCGTCGTGCTCCCGAATGCACCGCACTTCGATGCGGTCTCGGCGCTCATCTGTGTCGAGCTCGTCGACAACGGCTTGCACGGCAATCTCCAGGAAGCGTTCGTCCGGACCGAGCCCGTCCTAGCCCTCGCGCTCCGTAGGGCAGCTCTCGGCAACGAGGCGCTCCTGGGTTTGGCGGGCGAGTTGGTGGTGCTGAACGCGCTTACGCGCGCGGGAGCACCGGCGGCCGTGAACGAACTTGTCGAGGCGTGGAAGGGCAGTCGGCCTTCGACCCGGGACTTCCAGATCGGTCCGGTCGGGGTAGAGGTCAAGACGACGACAGGCGGGGCATCCGAGCACTACATCCACGGAGTCCAGCAGGTCGAGCTAGGAGTGCCGGTAGATGGGGCCCTGGAGACGTCGCTCTTCTTGATGAGCCTCGGGCTCCGATGGCTCGATGAGGCGGATGGAGGCTCCAACATCCCTGACCTCGTGGATGCCATTCTGTCGCGACTTCCGGACGATGCCGCGGCTTCGAGCTTCCTCGCCAAGGTCCGCCAGTACGGCGGTGATGTCGATCTCGGATACGACCACCCCGAGCACCGGAGGGCACCGCGGTATTCCCGTCGGTTCGAGGTGCGATTCGAGCGACTCTACGACATGGCCGACGAGTCGATCCGGGTGCTGCGCAGTGGGGACCTTGACGGGCTTGATCACGTAGAGCGCGACTCGGTCAACTTCCGGGTCTTGCTTCCCAATCACGTACGTGGGGACGTCAACCCGGTGGCCGGCATGCATGCGATTGCCGCAAAGGTTCTCGCACTCGCTCACCTTCCCCTGGCAAGTCCGGCTCAGACCTAGTCAGAACACTGTGCCCGCGGCGCAGGCAACCGGAACAGGCCTCGCGCCGCAAGTCACGGCGTCGGGAAGAGCTGCCGGAGAGGCTGGTCCGGCGAGCTTGGCGCATCGAGCACGGCCGAGATGATCCGACGTCCCTCAGCGCTAGCCTTGAGAATCGCTTCGTCGCGTGCCACGTGTGCCTTGAGGACGTTCCACACTGCGCCGACATTCACGCCGTTGCCGAGCTGGCGGTAGGTGGCGGAGGAAGGCTGGGTCCCAAACTCGAACCCGTCGGGAAGGCCCTGAAGGCGGGCCGCCTCGCGCGGGCTCAACCGTCGACCGCGGGGCCCAATGATCGAGGTCTGCGTGATGGCGACCAGTGCTGGGAGGTACGTGGGCCGCTTCGCCCTGATTCCCGAGGGCCGGAAGTGCATGACGCAGTCCCACAGCCGGGGAGTGTCCTGCGCCTGCCACTCGAGCTTCCGCCGCGAGGGCGGGAACGCATCGGTGAAGACGGCCCACCTGTCGGCCCAGCGGTCGATCACCGCTCGGTGGGCGTCGTAGAACGTCGCGTTCTTGATCAGGAAGTCGCGCTTCCACGACGGGGTTGCTCGGGACTCGATCGCCGTAGCGAGCTCGAGGGCTCTCGCCCTAGTGGTCGGCCAGGCGTCGGCCCACAGCGGGAAGCCGGGTAGTCGCCGACGTCCGCGCGCTTCCCGCATCACCTGGACGAAGTCGTCCCACGCGTCGATCCAGAGCTTCTCCGACGTTGACAGGTCGCAGCCCGATACGTGGTGGTCGGGGTCCAGGTAGTCGTCCAGCGTCCACTCGGCCGCTGGTTCGAACCCCTCGGCCCGGGTGCGGGTCGTCACGGCGGGTTCGGCCGGGAAGTCCCCTCCGATCCCGTCTGGATCGTAGGTCGCGGTGATGAAGACCCGCTCCCGGACCTGCGGGCGACCGCCGTGCGAGGGCGGCAACTGGTGGGGGGAGAAGACCGCGGGGGTTTCCGAGATTCGGTATCCCTCGGCGCGCAGGGTCTCGACGATGACCTGCCACTCATGCAGGTGGCGCGGGCCGGCGAGGTTCCGCACGTTCTCGAGGAGCACCACGGCCGGGTGGTGAGCCTTGACGATGTTGAGGATGTGCCAGTACAGCGTGCCGCGGGTCTCATCCATCCCGCGCTGAGCGCCGGACTTGGAGAATGGCTGGCATGGGAACCCGGCGGCGAGGATGTCGTGGGCCGGCACGTTCATGACTGTGTCGGTCGCGTCGTCGGTGATGTCGCCAAGCGGGCTGTAGCCCCAGTTGAGCTCGTAGACCTTCGCGGCCTTGGGGTCGATCTCCACGGAGTACACGCCCTTGCCGCCGAACGCTGTCAGGGCGGCGGCGAACCCGCCGATGCCGGCGAACAGGTCGACGAAGCGGAACGCCGGATCGGTGGACATGCGAGCAGCTTAGAACAGACGTTCGAGCTCCACAAGCTCCGACCGCGTGTCGCAGTGGACACGCCCCGGATCGTCCGGCCTGTGGACACCCCCAAGCCTGCGCGCGGCAAGATGGCTGAATGCCAACCACATTCCAGGTCCCCACCCACCCGGGTTCCACGGGCGAGGCCGTGTCGCGACGGATGAGCACCCTCAAGCGCAAGGACAACGATTCCGAGCTTGCGGTGCGCCGCCTTCTGCACGCAGCGGGATACCGCTACCGCGTCCACTACCCGGTGCCGGGGCTACGACGCCGCACCATCGACATCGCGTTCACCCGCGCCAAGGTCGCGGTCTTCATGGACGGCTGCTTCTGGCACGGTTGCCCGGTCCATGGGACCAGGCCGACGTCGAACGCGGAATGGTGGGCCGCGAAGCTCTCAGCGAATGCCGGCCGGGACATGGACACGGCCGCTCATCTTCGCGAGACCGGATGGATCGTCGTCCGCGTATGGGAACACGAGTCGCCCGAAGGCGCGGCGCAGGCAATCGGAGAGGCCCTCGGCGGAGCGGTGTCGTCCGTGCTCGTCCGAGCGAGGCATAGGGGCTGAGACCGTCGGCTCCCGGGCCCGAGTCCGGCCGGGCTCGGGCCGAGCCTTCGGGCGGTACCTTTGGCCGCACGGCGTGGTCGACGGTTCTCAGTCTGGGCAAGGGAGCGACAGAATGGTGACGGAGACCGCTGTGACCACGATCGCCGGGCGGAAGGTCGCGAAGCCCTCGAAGGTGGAGTTGGCGCGCGAGGTGGCGCGAATCCTCGGGGTTGAGCCTCCAGGGGTTTCGAGGGGTTCCACAGTCCTCAGCGCCTTGCTGGACCGCATCTATGCAGCTCTACTGGGCGTCGCGCCCGGGGGCAGGACTGCCTACGAGAAGCTTGCCGGCATCATGCAGGAGTTCGACCTTGTCGTCGACCCGCACTGGGACACCAGTGAGGCCTCAGCGAGTGGGGGCGGCTCCACGGTGACGGCCCGGGCGTACTCCCGGATGCGAACGGTGCTCACGGGAGCCCCCCGCTGCTTCGTGCTCAACAGCACAGATGCCGAGGTTGGTAGGGCGTGGGAGATCGACAAGGAGAAGCACTACAGGTACGACGCCCGCGTCACGGGCCGAGGATCCCTGAACGACGCGGGGCCGGGCTCGCTCGTCCTCTTCTACAACACGAGCAACCACAGCCGTCATCCGATGAGCTACACCGCGACCGCGCGTGTGAAGTACATCGCGCCCGGGTGGGCGGGGCCGTGGGACGCAGAACTCACCGACTACGGCGAGTTCGCCGACCCCGTTCCGGCGAGCCGTGTACATGTCCGCGGACGGAACAGCCAGCACGCGATCACAGAGATCTCCTGGTCGCAGTACCGGGAGATCGTCGCGGCGGGGAGCGGGCGCGCTCCGAGTGAGACGGACGACGTTGTTCGCGGTGACCTCGCCGGTGGACGGGTTGCCGAACTGGTCAAGGAGGAATTCCCGGCAGACGCCGCACCTGTACATGGCGACCCGATCCCACCGATGCCCAACATTGGCACGCTGACGCCGCAGGCGCAGCGCGAACCCGACTACGAGTCGGATGAGTGGCGAAGCACCGGTCTTGACCTTTCGGGGCGTAGGCGGTCCGAAAGCGAACGACAGCGGGACAAGATCGCCGAGGAGCGTGCGGTTGAGCTAGTTGTCAGGCACCTCACGTCACTGGGGTGGAAGCTCATCGCGGATCGTCAGAGTGACGCTGTGGGGTACGACCTCGAGCTGAGTGATGGGGATCGCACGATGCATCTCGAGGTCAAGGGTGTGCAGGGGCCCCGCATCACGTTCAATCTCACTGCCAAAGAGTGGTGGAGGACGCTGACAGACCCGGCGTTTCTTCTCGCGGCCGTAACCGATGTGCTGAGTCCGAGCGATGCGCGGGTGAACCTCATCGGGTCCGAGGAACTGGCGGCTGCGAACCGCATGGCGACGCAGTACCGCGTTGCTGTTGCTCGGCGTTGAGCGTTTCGGCGCTCCTCGTAGACGTTCCTCCAGATCTCTCCCAGACTCTTCTTGCACCATGTGCTGCGACGGGCCTCGGCGGTCGCTGACCGCATCGTGTGGCCGGGCATGGGCACCCCCGAAACCTAAGGGTGCCAAGGTCGCCCGCCCGAGGATCGCGCAGCCTCCGACTTGAGGACCCCGGAAGGTCGAACTCGTGCG
>Ga0209539_1002155_pt1 | contig 10393 bp, 11 predicted proteins | sample BarGraNGADG00312_2_FD_184499 | JGI IMG/M metagenome (GOLD analysis project Ga0209539, IMG submission 184499) | Arctic peat soil microbial communities from Barrow, Alaska - Barrow Graham LP Ref core NGADG0011-312 (SPAdes) (version 2) | ecosystem: Environmental > Terrestrial > Soil > Wetlands >... | reverse complement strand
AACTGAATAGAAGAGAGTGCAAGCTTCAGCCCTTTTGCGAATGCAGCCAGCTTATCGTAAAATAAAACCCTGACAGCCTCATCCTTTAGCAATAACTGATAAGCTTCTGCATCGCGTTTGTTTGTAACGGTTTTGAAAAGATCCCACAACTCCGAATGTTTTTGAGGCAATTTTTTTATTTCATCGTTGATGTTTGTGAGTGTTCCAATCAAATCATCATCATCAAAATCTTCAAATGAAGAATACATCTGCATAGCATCATCCAGATTTTCAATCACGCCATAATAGTCAATGATATATCCAAATTCTTTATCGGAATAAATCCTATTCACCCTTGCAATTGCCTGTAGAAGTTTATGTCCCCGCAAATTTCTTGTCAGGTATAATACTGTGTTCCTGGGTTCGTCAAAACCGGTAAGCAACTTATCTACAACAATAATTATTTCCGGGTCTTTCTGATTTTTGAAACGACTGATGATGTTCTTCTCATAGGTTTTTGAATTCCCATGTTCGTCCATCATCTTCCTCCAAAAGCGATTTTCTTTATCTGTCGATTTTTCATAAGCACTTTCTTCACCCTCTCTTTCATCCAATGGAGAAATCAGAACCTCAGTGGATACAAGTCCTATTTCATCTAAAAAATCCTTGTAACGGATAGCATTTATTTTTTTATCACAAACCAATTGTGCCTTGAACGGAGTTCCTTGCCAGTTATCCCGAAAATGTCTGCTAATGTTCCAGGCAGTGGCATATATCTTTTGTTCGGCTCCATTCAGCTGGTCAGCGCGGCTGAATTTTTTCTTAAAATCTGCTTTCTGATATTCTGTTAATGGTTCTGAAACCATTTCAAAGAAGGTATCCAGCGGACTTGCATTAACAATTTGCCTGGGCAACCTTCCTTCGTACAACAATGGTACAACTGCCTTATCCTTCACAGCCTGATCAACAGTATAAGCATCAATAATTCCACCGAATTTTGCTGCTGTACTTTTATCTCTTTTGAAGAGTGGTGTTCCGGTCATTGCAATAAAACAAGCATTGGGTAATGTCTTTTGCATCTCAATATTGAATGTTCCGTACTGAGTCCGGTGACCTTCATCCACCAGTACAAAAATATCGTGGCTCTCCAATGGCCTGGTTATCTTTTTCATAGCTGCCACAAACTTATTGATGATTGTAGTAACAACTGAATCACTTTTACTTTCAAGTAGTTCAACCAATCGTTGCCCGGTTGTGGCATTCTCAACAAACTTTCCGCATTTCCTGAATGTGCCTGTAATCTGATTATCCAGATCAGTCCGATCTGTTACCAATACTATTTTAGGGTTGCGGATTGATTTTTCCAGTGCAATAGCTTGTGCAAGCATTACCATAGTCAGTGATTTCCCGCTGCCTTGTGTGTGCCAAATCACTCCCCCTTGCCGCCGCCCCTCTCTAAACTGAAGGATACGATTCATGGATTTCTTAATTGCAAAAAATTGCTGGTACCGTGCAATCTTTTTCTCTCCATTATCAAATAAAATGAAGTTGAAAATAATATCCATCAACCTTTCAGGTCTGCACAAACCAAATATGTATTTATCCTGAACAGTAGGGAGAATATTTTCTTTTTCGAGATCATCAAAATACTGCCTTACATACTTAAACCGTTCGCTGAACAATTTTTCTTTCTGTTCTAGCTTTAATGGTCGATTTTTAATTTCCTGTAAATCGTTTCTGTATTTTTCCTCTTCTTCATCTGTTGTGAATTTTTCTTCCCACTTTGACCAGAATTTCTCAAGTGTAGCGTTGGTTGCATAAGCTGCTTCCTGGGTAGCAACACTCATAATCACTTGTGCATAAACATACAAAGCACGGATTCCATCTTCCTGTTGGCTACGCAGATGCTGGCTGATAGCCTGTGTCAATGGTTCTTTCATATCAGGCCGTTTGCATTCAATCACACAGATAGGGATACCGTTCACAAACAAAACCAGGTCTGGCCGGTAATGCTCCTTGCTGGCGCTTCGCATTACACTGTATTCTTCGGTTACATGAAATACATTATTTGTTAAAAATGTACCGGGATTCCAGTCAATGTAGTGAAGTGTTATGCTTTTTTTATCTCCGTCAAAAGTCTGTTCAAATGCTTTGCCCAAAGTAATCAGATCGTAAACCGTTTCGCAGGCAGCAATATAGCCTTCATTCATCGGTAATTCTTTTAATGCGCGAATTCCGTTTTCAATATTGGCATCACTTATATACGTTGTCTTTGTTGAACTGATTCTTTTATCTGAATTGATCTCCTTCAACTGTTTACGCAGAATATCATCAAGCAAAACATTACTGGTTTTACCGTCACGGAGTTTTTCGGTTTCTGCCGGACTCAAATATTTGTACCCTAGCTTTTGCAATAGCTGCAAGGCAGGGATCTGACTGATATGGTCTTCTTTGAAACTAGGGGTGTCCATTTTATAATTTACAGATTAATAGGTTTATCAAGACAACATTTTTTAAACTTCTTCCCGCTTCCGCAGGGGCACAGATCATTTCTGCCAATTTTTGGTCCGGGGTTTACAATAGGAGAGATCGGAGTCCGAAAATCAATATCATCATCATCATCATAATCATCGTCATAATTATAATCTGATTCTGATTCCTCTTTATTCTCGTTATGAACATCAATTTCAAGTTGTATCCTGTCAGGTATAATAAATGTTCTCAGGTAGTTGCAGGTTGTCGAAATATTCATAAATATCATCAGCATCTTTTCCGTACCAGTCAATTGTCTCAACCATGATTTTTATATGACTTTAAATATTTCGTGATAGGTTTTGAGAAATAAAAAGATCATCATCTTTCCAATTTTTCGGGTTATTTATTATATAATCTGAAATCAGTTCATAGGATTGATCGTTTCGGATAATGCGTTCGTAAAATCTTGATTGCCATTTAAAATGTGAATTATTGATTTTATTTACAAATCGTGTAACTGAGGATTTGTATTGTTGAATAATAACCGGGATAGAACCCGGAATTGGTTTTGAAAATTGGTTAGGGTTGTGGTTGTGGTCATGGTTGTGTAGGGACATCACATGTGATGTCCCTACGGACATGTCGGAATTATCGGGTAGGGACACGACATGTCGTGTCCCTACATTATTGGCAATCTGATTCGTGATGGTATTAATCCGTTTTAATTCAATTATCCCATGAACATGATTTGGCATTATTATATGTTCGTGTAAAACAACATTCGGAAAATGTTCCGGAATTTGCAACCAACATTCGTCGGCAATTTTTCCTGCGTTATTCAATATTATTTTATCATCAATGATTTCCCCAAAAAAACATTCCCTGTCCTTTACACATATTGTAATAAAATACAATCCCGCATGTGAATAATCATATCCTTTAAGGCGGATGCTATGGCGGTGGTGGATGTTGGGATTGTAATTCATATTTAATGTTTTTCTCATTTCTTAAACGACTGTATAACAGAAGCAATTCTGTTTGTACAAGGCAAAAACATGACAAATATCATATTATTTGGATTCTATGACTTGTATATTTGTACAGTCATTTCCCAAAGGGAGAAGGACGTGGCAAGTAACAAGTTTACTCCGTTCGTATTGCCTTAAGATACGTACCTCACTTACGAAGTGGGGTTTTTTATTTTTACTACTTTCTAAAGCCATTATATATATGCTTGAATTTAAAATCTTCATTTTCATCAACATAGAATGAAGTAATTAACATCAATTCCGGATCGATTTCCCTTATGATTACTATAAAGTGTTTCTCCTGATACCAATAATACTGCTGGTTATACCCATCATCGTTAATACATTCAAAATATTTTATCCTCGAATCATTGACATTCTCTATTATTGGCCTGATCCAATGTATTTTATTGGCTCTTGCTGGATCAAAATCCCTTTTGCCTGTATAATCATTCCCTCTCGTAATAAGATGCTCAAATGCTTTTAATTTACCTCTGCAAACAGGATGCTTTGAAATATTTCTGTTAAAGGATAAAGAAATACCTTTTATAATAATAGGATTTTTTTTAATATCGTTTAGGAAAATACCATACATTTTGTATAACTGATCAGTTGTGGGACCATTCATAGTCAGATCATTGAAAAGGTTGTTTAAATCACCCAGCAAATCAGGTTGATCAACTATATCTGATAGAATAATTCTAGTCATTGGGCCGAACTTATCTGAAAATCAAAAATGTTGAATTTTGTTTTCCAAGGAATAGTACCCTCGTCAAGTGAATACCCAGACTTTTTCTCCAGATAGTTAATTACCTCCAGTTTAATTTTCGATGCACCGGTTTTTTCGTTTTCTTTCCTGGATTTATAAGTAACAGCTCCAATAAATAAATCAGTTAACTGGATTAGCTCGTTTTCATTAGAGCGTATATACTGATAATATGTAAAAGGGGAACTCCCGTCATTTTTATTCTTCAAACAATCGCCTAAGACCTTTAAACTGGCTTTTCCCCTTGTATCCTTAATGTCCAATATTACACGGTAATTGTCATCAGTTGGATTTGTGTATTTATTATTTAATAACAGGTATATCATCTTGTAATAGAAAGCATTATGATTCCCTCTGTTATATCTTTCATGATCGAGATTGCCTTTGTTTTTTACTAATACACATCGAAATTCCATATTACTCAAGAAGAAAAGGTCGATAAGTTCTTTATAGAGAGATAATCTTGAAATAGAAAGTTTGCTCCACTTGATCTCAGAAAAGGTTTTATGTTTAAACCTAATTCTTTTTATAGCCTCCTTAATTGTCGAGTATTGGCCATATTCAAGTTTAATATATCCGATGCACATTACGGAAGAGTCATCATGCTCCAGATGACAGCTTTCGTCTATATATATATTGTAAGTTTTTTCCATTGCATAGATGTTACTTTTTATATATTTCGTGAATTTCCGTTGTTCTCTTAAGTACCATTTGAGTAATTTATGAATCTGGTTTTCTTTCTTTTAATATGTTTGACTTTTAATTTTTGCCCGTCTCAGGAAAACTTTAGGTTAATTGATTACCAATCTCTTCTTACCTGTCAGCAACACCTGCATCAAACCCTTTTTCTGCTCCCTCAGTTTTTCCGTTTTGGTTTTGAGTAGTTGAATTTCTTTGTCGGCTACCTGAAGTACTCGACCAATAGCGGTTTGTTCTTTAGGAGAGGGTATTTTTACTTCAAGTTTTAAGAAATCTTTTTTACTTAGTACTCTATTTCTTCCCGCCCCACCTGGAGAAATCAAATCCATTAGGTACTTAAACTTGGGTTGAAGAATATAATGCCTGAAATAATCAATTATGCCATTTTCCGGATTAAAAGTAAATGTTGGGAACCGGTGAGAAACCAAGGCTCCTTCATCTTCCTTGTTAACAATTGCAATAGCACCTTCCCATGCAAAAGTGATATTTACGATTAAATCATTTTCTCTAACCTCGAAAAGAGTATCCATATCTATTTTCCCAGGTTCAAAATCATATTTAAGGAAGGTGCCTTTCCCATGGCTTCTAATTCCTAGTGCAAGAAATGATGATAACGGTTTATCAACTGGCCTTGAAACTGGTATCAAAACATCTTCTATTAATTTAATTTTCCACTTTTCATTGTCAAACCCTCCTAATCTTTTATTCCCGGTCAATAAATTTTGCATCAGCCATTTTTTCTGCAATTCTTTTTTGGCAATAAGCTGGTTGTTTTTATTAATGGCTGTATCCATCAAACCCAGGATATGTGCAATGGCTTTTTGTTCGGGGAAAGGGGGGAGGGCAATTTTTAGCCGAATTAATTTCTCCACCGATAAACCGGGCTGAGCTGAAGACTCAGAGAGCCTATTTAAATTTTGAAAATCAAGTTTGTATGCGAGGAATGAATTATCATTTTTATTATCCGTCTGTACGGCAATTGCATGTTCAGAAATATAATTTTTACCAAAAACTCGGACAATATTTCCACACAATGCGCCCTGTCTCCCAATCAGAAAATAAATTCCTTCGTGAGTATACTTATTCGTGTAGCCTCGTAAGCCATTTCCACCATATACTGCATACTCTCCATTTACATATATTTCTTCTGAGGTAATTCCATAACCACTCTTAAATGTTGTACATACTTCTCCTAATCGTTTCACTTCCCAATCACCCGGAATTTTGCCGAGGGGTGAGTCTTTATATATTGTATTGTTATTGTTCATCTGATTGTAAATTAACAAAATATCATTAAAAATGCACAATTTTTTCGACTATGAAATCGTGCAAAAACTGAGATATAATACTGAATATCAATATAATTAATCATTTAAAATTGTAATTATCTTTCTTGTATCAAAACGGGGGCATTCATCATATTTTACATATCCAAGCTGATTTGTCGTAAGGATTGTTGATCCGATAAGAAAGTCGGATGTATTGCAATGGTGGTGACCAAAAATCCAAAAGTCTGGTTTCGATTTTAAAATATCATCATGCATTTCAACGGCAAATGCTTCATTCAGGCTGTCACCTTTGTACTTTTCAGGATAATTCATAAAAGTTGGTATATGATGTGTAACAATTACTTTTTTCTCTGCTCCTTCTTTCTCTGCTCCTTCTTTAGATATTTCCTCAAACAGGAAAGAGAGGCATTGTTCATGAAGGAAATTATAATGATCTGTAGTTAGTCCTCTCCGATTATATTTAATTGCATGAAAATCTGAAAGCCTTTGTCTTATTTCAAATTGGTTCCCTGGACTGATGTTTGTCCAGAGTGTAGAAAAATCAAGTTTTACATTCTCCTGAATTACAGAAACATTGTTAACAAGAAACAGGTTTTCCTTTATCTTCTCATTAAATGTTCCTGTTCGGGCTGAGATATCCGAATTATAGTACTCATGATTACCAGGGATCCAATAGGTAGTATTAAAATTATCTGAGATATAACTAAAAAAATCAGAATGCTTATCCATTATCGCAAATGGAACAATATCGCCGGCCAGCAATAAAACATCACCACAAGGTAGCAACGGATTTCTTTTTAAGAATTCTTTATTTTCAGGGAATTCCAGGTGCAAGTCGGAGGCGTACTGAAGTTTCATATTTTCTTTTTGCCTGTCAGTTTTTTCGGATTATCCTTCCTGTCAAGTTTTTTGATACTCTCGGCAGATGGTAAATTCTCTGGCATTGTACCGCCAAGTTCCTGAATGGTTTTCCTTACTTTTTTTCCAACTTCAAAATGTGTTTGATTCGCTTTTTGTTTCCCTTTTATGTTTTCTCTTTTCAGTTTTTCTTCTGTTTGTGTGGCACGAAAAAGATTAGCAGCTAATTCAGTACTACCCATGTGGTCCAGAATATTTTCACTTTTCTTCAATCCTTTTCGTTTGTGAATTCCCTTTGCATCAAGACCTCCATACAAACCCATGTAACCATGATTCTGAAATATTGCATAATCAATTGGTTCTATTACACCTGCTCTTTTTGCTGCTTCGGCCAGATGTTTATTATGGTCAGCCATTTCTTTCCTAAGAAAAACCCGTTTCTCTTCTTCGGTATTCAATTGCTGGTAAGCCTGCATCTGTTGAATTTCCTGAAGTCTGGTTTGTACGGCAAAATAAGTTTGCCCAAGTGCCACAATTTCTTTGGCCGGATCGGCATTTTGAACAATCAGGTAGCAAGCATATCTGGATAATTTTATATCTTCAATCTCTCTCTCAGCCTGAGACCCGATTGATACCATACCGAGGATATCCTCGAAATGGTTGTCAACAGCATAACCACTTTTTTTGCAGGCTTCCTTTGCACGGTCAATAACAGGTTTGAAATGTCTGTATTCCGAATATTCCAGAACTTTGCTTAAATCCCTGGCAGTCCAATATTCATTTTTGTTATAGCCGCTCCTTTTTATTTGTTCAAAAATAGTCAGGTTAGGATTTGATAATTTATTGTCCATCTGATTTTATGATTTAGTTGCTCCCAGTTCTGTTAAATACTTATTCAATTCGGCTTGCACTGTTTTTAATTCTCCCTCAAGTTTCTCAATTTCAATTTGTACAGCAGCAATATCGACTTCAGGTTCCTCCTCAAAAGTATCCACATAGCGGGGAATGTTTAGGTTGAATTCGTTTTCTTTTATTTCGTCGAATGTTGCTACAAAACTGAATTTATCTTCAACAATTCCAGCTGACAGTTTTCCTTCATTAAATTTCCAATAAGTATCCACAATATGTTCAATATCAGTGGTTCGTAGTTTATTCTGGTTTTTAGCTGATTCGAAATGCTTACTTGCGTCAATAAACAGCACATTTTTATTTTCGCCTTTTCCCTTGTTAAAAATCAAAATGGCTGCTGGAATGCCGGTTCCGAAAAACAAATTTGCAGGGAGACCGATAACTGCTTCAAGAATATTCTCCTCAATAGTCTTCTGTCGTATTTTCCCTTCGCTTGCTCCCCGGAACAGAACTCCGTGAGGTACAACTACTCCTACTTTGCCTTTACCTTCATAAGTGGTCTCAATCATGTGGCTGATAAATGCCCAATCGCCTTTACTCTTTGGTGGTGTACCTCTCCAAAAACGGTTGTATTTGTCAGTATCAGGGTCAAAACTGTCGCTGGATTTGTTCTCCTCTTTATCATCACTTTTTCCCCACTTGTCTAATGAGAAAGGAGGATTAGCAACTACTGTATCAAACTTCATCAGAGCATCACCTTCTTTCAGTTTTGGATTACGAATAGTATCTCCCCATCGAATAGTTGCATTATCAAAGCCATGTAAAAACATATTCATAACTGCCAGGGCCCAGGTGCTTCCATTGGCTTCCTGTCCATAGAGTGAAAAATTATCTGAGCCAACCTCTTCACCGGCTTTAATCAGCAACGAAGCTGATCCACAAGTAGGGTCGCAGATACGTGAACCAGGTTTTGATTTGGTAAGTTTAGCAATTAGGGTAGATACTTCTTTTGGAGTAAAGAATTCTCCAGCCTTTTTACCAGCATCGCTTGCAAAATTTTCAATCAGAAACATGTACGCACCACCGATAATATCTGTGCCTTCAAGATGTGAAGGTTTTAGGTTTAATGTTTCTTTATTAAAATCGAGCAAAAGATTTTTCAGTCTGGTGTTTTTATCCTTTGTATCGCCCAATACACTGCTATTGAAATTTATGTTCTGGAATATTCCTGCACCATCTTCGCTGTATAGTTTGTCGCGGTTGGCTTCTACCAGATCTTCCAATGCAATATCTATTAACTCGCCAATATTAAGTTCGTTTCGGTGGTCAAACAAATAGTTAAAATGGCTGTGTTCCGGAACCACAAAACGTTCGTGCTTCATTGCCCGGTCTGCACGTTCTTTGTCACCGCTATATTTTTTCAAATGAGATTCATATTTATCATCATGCACATCACTCAGATATTTTACAAAAAGCATAGTAAGCACATAATCCTTATAAACACTTGGGTCAATGCTTCCACGAAATGTGTCACAAGCTTTCCAGACTGCGTCGTTAATATCTTTTTGCGTTATTTTTTTTGTCATGTTAATGGTTTATAGCGTTAGTTATTTGTTGTTGAATTTGCTTTTCCCTGAGCATTTCAATTTGCTGCTGCAGTTTTTTTTCTGAGTTTCTGAGATATGTAATTTTTAAAATCAATTTTTGAGTATTCAAATCCGGGATGGATAAGTCCAATTCATCAAGCACAGTTTTTGAGATGGAAACTATAGAACTTCCTACTGCCTGACTTTTCAGGTAATTCTGAGATGAAACCTTGTTGAGATACCATGTCAAATACTCCGGCAGAATTTTGTCTTGAAAATCCTCATTTAAACGAATCACAAAGAACGAAGTGGAAGCTACTGCAGGTTTGTTTTTACTTTCATAGAGAGCTGCAAAATTTTTTGTTCCTTTCGCAGCAAATATTATATCACCATTCTGTAATAAATGTTTTTCAGAAATGCCTTCGGCTTTTAAATCAGGGTATAAAGAGCTTCTAAGGATTCCATTTTCATCAAAATGCTTTGACTGCAGGTACACAATCTGACCTTCCTTAATTGGTTTCGCAAAGACCCCGGTTTGAATAAAAGCGATATGTTTTAATGCTACATTCAAAATATATATTTAAGTAATGCGGCTACAAAGATGGGTAAAATATTCCTATCTACAAATATATTTCGATATATTATTGAGTAGTGGTTCTACAAAGTTAAGTTATGATCCTGTCAGAAATTAATAAAAGAAGTATCAGTAAAAAATAGGCATCCAGAATAATTGAATATCTCCTGTAGTTATTTTTATCGGCCCCAATCCTGATCAGGTCTATAAATTGCCAGACCATATATATAGATACAGCTACAAGAATAATATTTATCACTGGATTTTGAATGATCTCAAAACAGCATAGG
>Ga0209539_1002154_pt1 | contig 10394 bp, 7 predicted proteins | sample BarGraNGADG00312_2_FD_184499 | JGI IMG/M metagenome (GOLD analysis project Ga0209539, IMG submission 184499) | Arctic peat soil microbial communities from Barrow, Alaska - Barrow Graham LP Ref core NGADG0011-312 (SPAdes) (version 2) | ecosystem: Environmental > Terrestrial > Soil > Wetlands >... | reverse complement strand
GGGTCGACGTCGTGCTTGATGGACAGCTCGCGAGAGGGGATCACACCCTCGGTCTTGTAGCCGATGTCCAGGAGGACTTCGTCGCGGTCAACCTTGACGACGGTGCCTTCGACGATGTCGCCGTCATTGAAGTACTTGATGGTTGCGTCGATTGCGGCGAGGAAGTCTTCCGCGGAGCCGATGTCGTTGATGGCAACCTGAGGAGCCGTCGGCTTCGAGGGGGTAGTGATGGTCATTGAGGTAGGTGCTCCGATGCGGACAGAGAATAGGGCGGACAGGACAGTGGATGCGCAGACGTGGCACACCGCCGACCATCCTACCCATGCGCCTGAGCAGGCGCCAAAGCCCGTTGCTCAGGCGAGCGCGTGCGCCACCATGAGCAATTCCTGAGGCACCCGCTTGACCCTTCCCGCCACCTCGCTGAGCGGGACGAGCACGACCTCTTCGCCCCGAAGCGCGGTCATCACGTTCGACTCTCCCCGCGAGAGCGCGTCTATCGCGGCGACGCCGAACCGCGAGCCCAGGATCCGGTCGGTCGCCGTCGGCGCTCCACCGCGCTGCACGTGACCGAGCACGGTTACTCGCGTCTCGAACCCGGTCCGCGCCTCGATCTCGGCCGCCACCCGCTCGCCGATCGCGCCGGCCACGATCGCGCCGAACGGCCCGACGGGCGCCTCGTACGACATCGACGTGCCCTCGGCAGGTAGCGCGCCCTCGGCCACAACGATGATCGAGAAGTTGGCGTGGACGCGGTGCCGGTGCTTTAGGAACTTCACGATCTTGTCGATGTCGAACGGCTCCTCTGGAGCGAGGACGAGCTCGGCTCCGCCCGCGATGCCGGCGTTCAGCGCGATCCAGCCGGCGTGCCGACCCATCACCTCGACGACCATCACGCGGTTGTGGCTCTCCGCCGTCGTGTGTACCCGGTCGATGGCCTCGGTCGCGATGTTCACCGCGGTGTGGAAACCGATCGACAGGTCTGTACCCGCGACGTCGTTGTCGATCGTCTTCGGGATCCCGACGATCTTGATGCCGGTCTCGGCGACCTTGCTCGCGGCGTGCAGCGTGCCGTCACCACCGATGCAGATCAGTGCCTCGATGCGTTCGGCCCCGAGGGTGGCCCGGACCGCTTCGAGGCCGCCGTCGTCCTCGTGCGGATGGAAACGCGCGGTGCCGAGCAGAGTTCCGCCGACCGGCAAGACGTTGCGGACGTCCGCACGGGTGAGCGGCTGCACGTCGCCGTCGACGACGCCCCGCCAGCCGTTCCGGAACCCGATGATCGAGTGCCCATACTTGCCGATGCCGTGCTTGACCACCGCACGGATCGCCGCGTTCAGTCCCGGGCAGTCCCCGCCACCGGTCAACAGTCCAATGCGCACGCGTGGCTCCCGTCACTCTCTCGGTCCTCGGTCGACCCGCGTCCTTGCGTGCACCGGTGACCACCCTAGCCAGTCTGCGCCGCCGGGCCGAGGACCGTGGTCCTGGTCCACCGGCACCAACCGCAGACCCGCCACAATGTCACCATGGACTCCGACGAGACGACCACCGCCGCGTTCGCATCCGTCCCTGACGCCGAGGCGCGCGGGACCGGACGGCGCTGGTGGGACGGGCACGCCGAGGAGTATCTCGAGGAGCATGGCGCGTTCATCGGGCCGGACGATTTCCTGTGGTGCCCCGAGGGTCTGCGCGAGTCCGAGGCGCGGCTGCTCGGCGAGGTACGCGGCCGGACGGTCGTGGAGATCGGCTCCGGCGCGGCACAGTGCAGCCGCTGGCTCAGCGCCGAGGGAGCCCAGGTCGTCGCCATCGACATCTCCGTCGCGATGCTCGCCGCCTCGCACCGGCTGGACGCCGAGCTCGCCGTGTCGGTGCCGTGCCTGCAGGCGGACGCGCGGGTGCTCCCGCTGAGAGCCGAATCCGTCGACATCGCGTTCACGGCGTACGGAGCCGTGCCGTTCGTGGCGGAGGCGGCCGCGATCCACACGGAGGTCGCCCGGGTGCTCCGACCGGGCGGCCGGTGGGTCTTCGCGGTCACGCACCCGATCCGTTGGGCGTTCCCGGACGACCCGAACGAGCGCGGTCTCACCGTTACGCACTCGTACTTCGACCGCACGCCCTATATCGAGCGCAGCGAGGCGGGCGAGCTGGTGTACGCCGAGTACCACCGCACCCTGGGCGACCACGTCGCCGAGATCACCGGCGCGGGCCTGGTGCTCGACCGCCTGGTCGAGCCGGAGTGGACGCCCGGGCAGGAGCACACCTGGAGCGGCTGGAGCGCGGTGCGCGGTGAGCGGATCCCCGGGACAGCGATCTTCTGCGCGCACAAGCCGGTCTAGTGCCCGGCTTCGTGCCAGTCCCGGCCCACGCCGACCGACACGTCGAGCGCGACCGACAGATCCGCGGCCGCGGCCATCTGCTCCCGGACGAGCCGTTCCACCTGGTCCCGCTCCCCCGGCGCGACCTCGAGCACGAGCTCGTCGTGCACCTGGAGCAGCATCCGCGAAGCCAGCCCGGCTGACGCCAGCGCGCGGTCGACGCCGAGCATCGCGACCTTGATGATGTCCGCAGCGCTGCCCTGCATCGGGGCGTTGAGCGCCATCCGCTCGGCCATCTCGCGCCGCTGCCGGTTGTCGCTGGTCAGGTCTGGCAGGTACCGGCGTCGGCCGAGGATCGTCTCCGTGTACCCCGTCTTCCGAGCCTGCTCGACGACGCCGGCCAGGTAGTCCCGCACCCCACCGAAGCGCGCGAAGTAGTCGTCCATCAGCGCGTTCGCCTCGGCGACGCCGATCTTCAGCTGCTTGGACAGGCCGAAGGCGGAGAGCCCGTAGGCTAGGCCGTAACTCATCGCCTTGATCCGGGACCGCATCTCCGAGGTCACCGCGTCGGTCGAGACCCCGAAGACGCGCGAGGCCACGTAGCTGTGCAGGTCCTCACCCGAGCGGAACGCCTCGATCAGGCCTGAGTCCCCGGACAGGTGCGCCATCAGGCGCATCTCGATCTGGCTGTAGTCCGCAGTAAGCAGCGCCTCGTAGCCGGGGCCGACGACGAAGGCGCGGCGAATCCGGCGACCAGCCTCGGTCCGGATCGGGATGTTCTGCAGGTTCGGGTCCGTGGATGACAACCGCCCGGTGGCAGCGATGGTCTGGTTGAACGTCGTGTGGACCCGTCCGTCCGCCGCGATGGCACGCAGCAGGCCTTCAACGGTCTGCCGGAGCTTCGTGGCGTCACGATGCGCCAGCAGGTGCGCGAGGAACGGGTGCTCGGTCCGTTCGAACAGCTCGTTGAGCGCACCGGCGTCGGTCGTGTGGCCAGTCTTGATCCGCTTGGTCCGCGGCATGTCCAGCTCGTCGAAGAGCACGTCCTGCAGCTGCTTCGGCGACCCGAGGTTCACCTCGCGGCCGATCACCTGGTAGGCCTCGGCGGCGGCCTTGTCGACCTCGCCGCCGAAATGCTTCTCGAGCTCGCGCAGATACGTCTCGTCCACGCCGATCCCGGTCCGCTCCATCCGCCCGAGCACGTCCACGAGAGGCAGCTCTACCTCGCGCAGCAAGGCCTCACCATTGCGGTCCGCAAGGGCACCGCGCAGCACCTCGCTCAGCTCGACGATCGCAGCGGCGCGCAGCGCGGCCTCCTCGTCCGTCGCGCTTCCGTCGAGCACGAGGTCCAGGGTCGCCTGACCGTTGTTGCCTGCCTCCTCGACCCGCAGGTCGCGCTGCAGGTAGCGCACCGTAAGGTCGCCCAGGTCGTAGCCACGCTGGTCCGGGTGGCAGAGATAAGCCGCGAGATGGGTGTCCATCTGCACGCCGGCGAGCGTCCAGCCCCGGGCGCCGAGCTCGTGCCACGCGCTCTTCGCGCCGTGAATCGCCTTGCCGGCGCCCGGATCGCCGAGCCAGTCGCCCAGGGCCACGTCGTCGGGGTCCGAGAGCTCGCTGAGGTCGATCGTCAACGCCGCGCCTCGCCCGTCGGCGAGCGCGATTGCCCACGCGTCCGGCTCGGCCGGGGCGTCCCGTCCGCTGACGTCCAAACCGATCACCAGGCCAGCACGCTCGGCCAACCAGTCGCGCACGGGCACGCTCGACGAGCGCACGACCTTGAGCTCGAAGCCGGTCGCACCGTCGGCGCCGTCGGGCACCATCGCGAGGAGACGCTCACGCAGCGTCTTGAACTGGAGCGCGTCGAACACCCGATGGACCGCCTCCCGGTCCCACGGGCGTGCCTCAAGGTCGTCGAGACCCACCGGGAGCGTCATGTCCGTCACGAGCGCGTTGAGACGGCGGTTGAGCTCGACCTGGCCGCGGTGCGCGCGCAAGCTCTCGCCGGCCTTGCCCGGGATCTCGGCCGCGGCGGCGAGCACGCCGTCGAGGTCCCCGTACTTCTGGATCCACTTCGCCGCGGTCTTCGGCCCGACGCCGGGAACGCCGGGGAGGTTGTCGCTCGTCTCCCCCACCAGCGCGGCGAGGTCTGGATAGCGGGCCGGCGCGAGGCCGTACCGCTCTTCGACCTCTGCGGGTGTCATCCGCACCAGGTCGGAGACGCCCTTGCGCGGGTAGAGGACGGTCACCTGGCCGGTGACGAGCTGGAACGTGTCCCGGTCCCCCGAGCAGATCAGGACGTTCATGCCCGCGGCGTGCGCGCGGGTCGACAGGGTGGCGATGATGTCGTCCGCCTCGAAGGACTCTTGCTCGATCGAGGTGATCCGCAGCGCGTCGAGCACCTCCTTGATCAGCGGGACCTGACCCTTGAACTCCTCCGGAGTGGCCTCGCGGGTGCCCTTGTAGTCCGGGTACTGCTCGGTGCGGAACGTGGTGCGCGCGATGTCGAAGGCGACCGCGATGTGGGTCGGCGCCTCCTCGCGCAGCAGCGTCGTGAGCATCGCGGTGAACCCGTAGACGGCGTTGGTCGGCTGGCCGGTGCTGGTCCGGAAGTTGTCCACCGGGAGGCCGAAGAAGGCACGGTACGCCATCGAGTGACCATCGATGAGAAGGAGGCGGGGTCGCGCTGCGTCGCTCACGGTGCCAACCTATCCGGCATGACTGACCACGCACTCTTGAGCGGACTGCCCGCCACCGAACCCGGCACCCTGATGGAGCGGATGGGCATCACCTTGGTCGAGGCCAGGGTCGAGCGCCTGGTCGCAACGATGCCGGTCGCCGGGAACACCCAGCCGTACGGCCTCCTGCACGGCGGTGCGTCGGTGGTCCTGGCCGAGACGCTCGGCTCCTACGGCGCGGCGCTGCACGCGGGCGTCGGCAGGATCGCCGTCGGCATCGACGTGAACGCGACGCACCACCGGGCCGTGCGCGAGGGGACGGTGACCGCGGTCGCTACCCCGGTCCACCTCGGCTCGACGGTGGTGACCTACGAGGTCGTGGTGGTCGACGAGTCCGAGAGGCGCGTCTGCACCGCGCGCCTCACGTGTGCCCTGATCGACGAGCGACGTACCTCGTCCGGGGGAAGCCCGGCCGCGTCCGAAACGCCAGCCTGAAACTCGCGCATGTCGATCCCGCCGCTCTCGGCGCGCACGTGGCGACGACGGGCGATGAGGTCCTCGAGGCCGCGGGCTCGGCGGATCGGCGCTGGGGCCGCGTCGTCCGTGAGTCTGCGCCGGAGCGCGATGCTGGTCGAGACCCGGTGACCACCCGCCGGTGCGAAGCCGAGCTGGGCGAGGAAGCGCTGCAGTCCGCGCGAGCCGGGGAGCGGGATGACGCAGATGTTCTCCGCGCCGGCGTTCTCGGCAATCCCCACGGCGCCGTCGAGCAGGGCATGCCCGACGCCGCGGCGTCGGGCAGCGTCACCGACGTAGAGCGCGTCGATGTACAGGTTCGGTTCGTCCGCGAACGGGCCGGGGCCGATGACGCGCGCGAGCAGGAAGCCGACCAACCCGGTCTCGTCGCGCGCGAGCAAGGCGTGGCCGGCGCGCGTACTCAGCAGCACACCCAGGTGGTGCGCCACCTGCGCGACGTCCGAGCTGCACAGCTTCGAGCCCAGGACCGTCTCGTGGCGTGCCTGGACGCACAGCGCGGCGAGGGCCGGGAGCTCGTCCGGCTGCGCCAGATCAACGTCGATCGCAGGTCGCATGGGTCGCCCTCCCGGAGGTGTCGTTGTTGCGATGGTTCACCATGAAACGGTAGACCGACAAGTCGGAGACGCGAATCGGTTCGATCGGGTCCGTTCGGGCGCCCCGTTTCACCCGCTCGACCCAAGCTCCCTCTATCGTCGAGCCTGCACAACCGGCGCAAGCGGACTGCGGGTGGGGTGTGATCGGGCCCGATCGCGGGCTTGCCGAACGACGAACGGACGGAGGACGCGGCGCGCGTGACACGTGGATGCGGCCGAGCCGCATGATCGAGCCCGCGTAGCGGAACACCGAAGCAAGGTCGAGGTGCGCCCGGCCGCGAAGAGCGATCGTCACGGCGCCGACACGTTCCGCGGTGTCGACTGCGGCGATCTCAACCCGGGGCGGCGTGCGGCGGGGCCGGGTCGACCACGGCGCCACGCCCGGCCCAGGGGACCCGGAAACCTAGCCGGTTGATGTTGGGGTTGACCCCGTGTCCACCGTCCGGGGTCAACCCCTTAACGATTGACCTGTCTCACTCGACTCGACAGATACCGATCGGGCGTCAGATGTTTGCGGCACAGACGTGCGGGACGGCTACGCTGAATCTCGACGTCCAGTCCTTGGCCGGTCGTAGAGTTCGGGCTAATTGGTTCCCTGATCAGCTTGTAGGAACCCCGGTCGGAGGTGCTCGTGGCCGTCATCGGCGAGGTGCGCACAGTTCACCCGGTTGGCGAGGATCTGGAGCTGGCCTACCACCCCGACGCGCGCGGCGCCGACGTCGTCCGCGTCCCGCAGGGGTACCGCATTGACCTGCGCCCGGCGACCGGCTCGTTCGCCTCGATGGCCCGTGGCTGAGTTCCGATGGACGAACGGATGACCAACGCGGCCGGAGCGGTCGGTCTGGTGCTCGCCCGGCCGGAGCGGCTGCTCGGCATCGAGCCGTTCTTCATGGAACTCATCGCGGGCATCGAGGAGACGCTGGCGCAGCGGGACCTGTCCATCCTGGTGCAAGTGGTCCCCACGCACGACGCGGAGGTGGAGATCTATCGCCGATGGGCCGACTGGCGATTGGTCGACGCCGTCATCGTGGTGAACCTCGTCCAGGACGACCAGCGGCCCGCCGTGCTGCGTGAGCTGGGCCTGCCGTGCCTGCTTGTCGGTCCCTTGGCCGAGCCGGGATTCGTCACCATGATCCGCTCAGACGAGGCGACTGCAGAGCGGGCGGCACTCGCGCACCTGCTCGGGCTCGGTCACCGGCGGCTCGCGCGCGTCAGCGGCCCGGCGCGGCTGGAGCACACCCAGGTGCGGACCGCGGCGATGCTTGAGGAGTGCCGTGCCGTCGGGGTGGAACCGACCATCCTTGAGGGCGACTACTCCGACGACGCCGGTGCGCAGCTCACCCGCCGCCTTCTCGCGCTCCCGGAGCGGCCGACCGCGATCGTCTACGACAACGACGTGATGGCGGTCGCCGGGCTGCGTGCCGCACAGGTCCTTGGCGTCGCGGTGCCCGACCAGCTGAGCCTCATCGCGTGGGACGACTCGATCCTGTGCCAGCTGTCGTCGCCAGCCATGACGACGATGAGGGTGGACGTGCACGAGTATGGGGTGCGGGTCGCGCTGTCGATCTTCGAGATCCTCGACGGTACCCCGGTCACCGAGCGTTGGGCACCGGCTGCTCGGCTTGTGCCTCGGGGAACGACGGCGCCCCCTCCCCCTTCGGCCTGACTGCGCCCGCGGCGGACAGTTCCTTCCCCGCCGGCCGCGATCGCGTTCGACCTCACCCGCGACCATCGGCGCCCAGGTCGCGACCGAGCAGGTCGGGGGCGCGGTCGCTCGTGACTGCGGGCATGAACAGGAAGCCCTGGCCGGTCACGCAGCCGATCTCCTTGAGGAACGTGAGCTGCTCGTTGGTCTCGATACCCTCCGCGACCACGGCCAAGCCCAGCGCCTTGCCCATCGCGACGATGACGCGAACCAGTTCGTCGCTGCGGTCGCCGGTCGTCAGGCCGCGGATGAATGAGCGGTCGATCTTGAACGCATCCACCGGGAACCGTTGCAGCGTCTCCAGGGACGAGTACCCGGTCCCGAAGTCGTCGATGTGCAAGCGCAGCCCGGCGGCGTGCATCTCGCGCATCAGGCGCAGGGCCACCTCGGGGCGGCGCATGATCACACCCTCGGTAATCTCGAGCGTCAGGCGGTCCGCGGTGAGGTCGTGGCGTTTGAGGCTCTGGAGCACCCAGGCCAGCAGGTCCTTGTGCCAGAACTCGCGGTCCGAGACGTTGACGGCCACGTTGACGACGTCGGGTCCCCAGGCGGCGAGCTGTCGGCAGACCTCGTCGAGGATCCAGTGGCCGAGCTGGACGATCAGCCCCGCCTCCTGCATGACCGGCAGGAACTCGTCCGGCAGGAGCAGGCCGCGCGCGGGGTGGCGCCAGCGCACCAGGGCCTCGAACCGGTCGGTGCGACCCGAGGCCAGGTTGACGATCGGCTGGTAGTACACCTCGAACTGGTACTCGTCGAGCGCCCGCCGGAGCTCGGTGTGCAAGCTCTGCTGGTGCACGGCGTGCGCGTGCATCGCCGCGTCGAAGAAGGCCACGGTTCCCCGTTCGGTCTCCTTCGCGCGGTACATCGCGATGTCGGCATCGCGCAGGACGTCCTCGGCGCAGGAGTACTCGATGGCGCTGGTCGCGACGCCCAGGCTGGCCCGGATCGACAGCTCGTGGCCGTCGAGGTCCAGCACCTCCGCGAGGCCCGCCTGCACCCGCTGAGCGACCATCAGGACGTCGTTGAGATTCGTGTCGTGCAGCAGGATCGCGAACTCGTCGCCGCCGAACCGAGCGCCGGTGTCCACCGAGCGCAGCTCGCGCTCGATGCGGGCGCCGACCGCGTTGAGGACGCGGTCGCCCATCTGGTGTCCGAGCGAGTCATTGATGAGCTTGAGCCCGTCGAGGTCGAGAAAGATCACGGCGAACGGCGTCGCGGAGCGCTTCCAGAGCGCAACGGCGCGCTCGAGCCGATCGAGGAAGAGCCGGCGGTTCGGCAGCCCGGTGAGGGCGTCGTACAGCGCGTTCTCGCGCATCTGGTCCTCCAGGCACCGGCGTTCGTCGATGTCGGAGAGCGAGCCCACGACCCGCTCGACCGGGCCATCCTCTGTCCGCACCCCGAGCGCGCGAGCCAGCACCCACCGGTACGAGCCGTCCGCGGTCCTGATCCGGTATTCGGAGTTGACCGTTTCCTGCTGGCCGATGGCAGCCGTCCGCATGCCCCGCCGCATCTCCGCCAGGTCGTCCGGGTGGACCAGGGCCTGCCACTGCGCGAGACGGTCCGCCCGTGGGCCGGGCTCAAGCCCCAGCAGCGCGCAGCAACGGTCGGACGTGTAGAAGTCCCAGGTGCGCAGATCCCACTCCCACAGCCCGTCGTTGGTCGCCCGCGCCGCGAGCGCGTAGCGCTCCTCGCTCTCGCGGACCGCCTCCTGGAGGTCCTCCTCCGCGAAGGAGGCGCACAGCTGGCTCACCCAGTGGTGGTAAGTCTCCCGCGCCGACGTCTCGTCGACCTCGCCGACGACGGCGAGCAACCCCCAGTCGCGCTCCAGAGTGCGCACCGGCACGACGACGCACACGCCGCGATCGGCCGGCTGGGCCGCGGCGATGAGCGAGGTCGGCGGGAAGTGCTCAACGGTCGTGGCGACGCCGAGGACATTGGGGAGCAGGCCTTCCGGGTCGTACGTGCCGACGACCCGCAGCCGGCCGGACAACGGGCCGTCCTCCCACAACGCCAGCGCGCCCGCCCGCACGTGCGTGCCGGCGAGCCAGTCGAGGTGACGTGGGTCGGAGCGGTCGGCGTCCAGCATCCCGGCGTCGACGACGTACTGCTCTTCGAGCGCGGTCCCGGTGGCTTCCGCCTGCTGGAGGAACGCGCCGGCCTGCAGCTGCCACAGCGCGGCCGTCAGACGCTCCGGGCCGGCGGCCGTGGTCCCGTTGGTGCGTGCCTGGGCCGCGGTCGCGGCGCTGCGCTGGACGTACTCAGTCATCGCACCCGTGATGCGGCGCAGGACGTCGGGGCGCGGGGCGAGGCGGCGCAGCGACATCGTGAGCGACTGGATATCCGCGGCCGCGACGTCGTCGCCCGCCTGCAGCAGGCGCTCGACCTCGAGCACGGTCGCGAGCACCGCGTCGCGCAAGGGGCTGTCGACCATGCTGTGGCCGGTCAGCAGCGTCCCACAGAGCATGTCCCGGAGCCCGTCACGCAAGAGGTCCGGTGACGCGTCGAGCGACCGGTCGCACGCCCCGATCCCGGAGCCGAGCGCGTCGGTGGCGCACCCGCACGAACCTCGAAGCGC
>Ga0209539_1002153_pt1 | contig 10394 bp, 11 predicted proteins | sample BarGraNGADG00312_2_FD_184499 | JGI IMG/M metagenome (GOLD analysis project Ga0209539, IMG submission 184499) | Arctic peat soil microbial communities from Barrow, Alaska - Barrow Graham LP Ref core NGADG0011-312 (SPAdes) (version 2) | ecosystem: Environmental > Terrestrial > Soil > Wetlands >... | reverse complement strand
CGATTCACCCGACGCTCCTCGCGGTCTCGCGGCCTCCTCTTCTACCGGCTACTTGAGCAGGCTGCCCTCACCAGTCCTGCTCCCTATCGTTTCATCGTTGGAGGCAAACCCTGATTTCAACATAGTGTGGCTGGTGGAGCTCAATGGATACCTCCCCTTGGGGGCATATGGGTATATAAAAAATGCTCCATAGGCCACTGACTTTGGGCCACCTTCCCTGCCGCCTTCATATCCAACAAAGCCGCAATGCTTCCGTGCATGCACGGTCCGAGAGGTACAATGAAGAAACTCAATGCTGAATACATAGAACGCGTCACGCAATTCGTAAACCATTGCCCCTATTTCGAGCTGTTGTCGATGAAGCTTTTGGACGTGGGAATCGGCTTCAGCCTGCTTGAAGTCAATCTGGCCGAAAAGCATCTCCAGCCATTCGGCTTCGTTCACGGCGGGGTTTTTGCTTCGATTATTGATGCCGCTGCTTTCTGGGCGGTATTTTACGGGATTGAAGACCAGAACGCCGGCGCCACCACCGTCGATTTAAAACTGAACTATCTTGCGCCTGCGGTATCGGGCAAGCTCATCGCCAAAGGTCGTCAGATCAAACTGGGCAAAACGCTGGGATATGCCGAAGCTACGGTCACCGATGAAAACAGCAGACTCCTTGCCCACGGGACCTCCACGCTGATGATCTTGCCCGGCAACGGCCTGGCCATGGATCCGCCCCTGCCGCCCAAGTTCAATGTGTAAAGTTTCATCTGCAACGCCTGCATTGCTGCGGGGGAGATCGAGCTTCCGGGCTATGAGACACAGGTTCGCGTGACCTGTGACTGGCGCTTGGCCGAGCGGCCGCGAGCTGCCGCCTCGGAGGGGCTCAGAAGTACAGGTCGCGCTGCCCGTGCTCGATGGCGGCCAGACGGCTGAGAAGCTCACGTTTGCCCGCATCCTGTGGCAGCTTGGCAAGCTCGGCGGCGATGACCGAGGCCCCTCTCTTCTTGACCTCCGGCGAGGCGTAGTCGGTCAGGTACTCCTGCAGCGTCAGCAGCGCGTTGGGGGTGCAGAAGCGCTTGATGAAGCCGGGAATGGCGAACTCCATGAAGTGCTCGCCGGTGCGCCCTTTGCGATAGCAGGCGGTGCACCAGGAGGGGATCTCGTCCATCTCAAGCAGCTCATCCACCACCTCGTCGAGCGGCCGGCAATCGCCGATGCGAAACTGCTCCCGGTCGAGGTCCTGTTCCTGGCCGCTTTCGCTGTAGCCACCGATCTCGATGCGCGAGCCGGCGTCGATCTGCGAGCAGCCGAAGTCGATCAGCGCTCGACGCAGCGCCGCCGGCTCGCGGGCGGTGAGGATCATGCCGGTGTAAGGCACCGCGAGGCGCAGTATGGCGATCAGCCGCTTGAAGTCGCCGTCGCTGACCGCCCAGGTGGGATCGAAGGCCCGGTTGCTGGCGTCCTTGATGCGCGGAAAGGAGAGGGTGTGCGGCCCCACCGCGAAGCGCTCCTCCAGATGGATGGCGTGAGCCAGCAGGCCAAGGGCCTCGAAGCGCCAGTCGTAGAGGCCGAAGAGGGCCCCCAGGCCGACGTCGTCACAGCCGCCCTCCATGGCGCGGTCCTGACCGTAGAGGCGCCAGAGGAAGTCGGCCTTGTTGCCGCGCGGATGCATCGCCGCGTAGGTCGGCCGGTGGTAGGTCTCCTGGAAGATCTGGTAGGTGCCGATGCCCACCGCCTTCATCTTCCGGTAGCCCTCAACGTCCAGTGGCGCACAGTTCACGTTGACGCGACGGATCTCCCCGTTGCCGGCCTTCGTCGAGTAGATGATCTCGACAGCGTGGGCGATCACCTCGGCGTCGTAGTCGGGATGCTCGCCGTAGTCGATCACGAGGCGCTTGTGCCCCTTGGCGACGAGCGCCCGCACCTCGGCGCGCAGCTCGTCGTCGGAGAGCGTGCGGCGCACGACCTGGCGGTTCTCGGCGCGAAAGCCGCAGTAGCGGCAGGAGTTGGTGCACTTGTTGCCGATGTAGAGCGGCGCGAAGAGCACGATGCGGTTGCCGTAGATGGTGCGCTTGAGCTCGCGCGCGGCGGCGAAGAGCTCCTCCTGCAGCTCGGGATCGGTCACTGAGAGCAGGGCGGCCATCTCGGCAAGCTCGAGGCGCTTCTTGGCGAGCGACTTGGCGAGGATCTCATGGACCTCGCCGGGTTCGGCCGGCGCGCGGCGCAGGAGCTCCTCGATGAGCTCGGCGGGGATGAAGTCCGTCAGGCCTTCACTGTTCGGGCGGATCATGGCGGGCAGCTCCTTGTGCGGGGATCTTGGCCATCAGGGATCTGACCTGGACGCCCGGGAGCTTGCCCAGCTTGCCGGTGAGCGCGCTGAGGCGCTCGACAGAGGTGTCGGTGATCAGCGTGATGATGTTCACGCCGCGTTCGGGATACGGCAGTCCCAGCCGTCCGATGATCTCATCGCCGAACTGCGAAATCAGTTCATTGACGGCGGCCACCGGAGCAATGTGCCGTGCCACGATGATGGAGATGGTACCGAGCCTCTTTTCCACCGGATGGGTGCTCCCGTGAATCAGATCACATGGTCCTGAGTGCATCGTAGCCGGCGAGACTCGCCTCCGCAACCGTCTCACGCCTGCATCTGCCACACGCCCGGGCTGGGTCCGGTGGCTCTCGATGCGGCTGCGCGCGGTACCGGGGAAAGCCGCGGCATGTGCCTCATCGGCAAGGCGTCGGCAGCGCTGCCGTGTGCAGCGGTTTCTTCGACCTCACAGGATAGCCAGACCTGTACCGCGAGCTCGAGGCGCATATGCGACGTGCCGCGCCGGCGGCCGCATCGCGCCCTCTTGGTCAGCGTGATTGAGGTTCTCCCGTGCGGCACGCAAGTTGACCTCGCCGTGGCCGTCCGCCTCGTGCAGGACGCGCAGCTTGTACTCGGCGCTGAAGCGCCGCCGCTGGGGCCGCTCCACGAGCTCGGGATCCGCAGGCGCCGAGGGGGCGGCGCGTCCGGCGGCCCCTGCGCTACGCTCGCCTACGGCTCGCTGCGCTCCGGCGCCGCCGGCTCCGTTCCCCCGTACATCCTTCCTCTGCAACAATGACATCTCTGTGCTCCGATCTCGCCCGTCATGCTCAGTAATTCCTCGGTCATGATCGTCTCACATCATCTTGGCAGAGAGGGCAGGCGCGACCGGCCTTCGCTCGCAGCCTGACACAGTGGCAGCGTGAGGGGAGGGCAACGGTGATAGCAAAGGGCGTCGAGGCTTCCTCATGGGACGAGGTTGCGGAACTCGTAGGGATGTCGGAGAGTCCCTAGCCAACGTCGAGGTCACGGCTGCGACGCATGGAGCGAGTCGGCATCGTGTCGGTGCCCGTGTGAAAGCGCTGCAATTGGACCCGTTTATGTCGCGCAGAACGTGGAGACCTGTCGCAAGAGCCAATCGGTACGCCTCCCGTTCCTTTGCCTGGGGTCTCGGGCTCCGACTGATACGTCGCCCCTCTGATGCTGTTCACTCTTCCGCCGGACGCTTCCCCCCGCGTCAGCTCAACTCGAGTCCCTGAAGGGCACACAAACTCTCGGCAACGTCGCTGAGCAAGCGTTTCCTTCAGGTCTCCTGTCTCTCCCAAGAAGGGATTCGTCGGTGGTATTCGCGTTGCTCTACCTCGCTCTTCGTAGGCTGACTGGTTGGGCGCTCGGCTCGCCGACCGCCGACCGCTCCAAGGACGTCGAGATCCTCGTCTTACGCCACCAGCTGGAGGTCCTGCATCGTCAGACCCCTCGGCCGAGACTGCGGCGGCGCGATCGTTTTCTCCTAGCCGCCGCCAGCCGGGTTCTTCCCCGAGGCGCCGGGCACACGTTTCTGGTCACCCCGTCCACTCTCTTGCGCTGGCACCGGGAACTCGTGCGCCGCAAGTGGACTTTTCGGCGCCATCCCCGCGGCGGCCGTCCAGCGCTGGAAGCGAGAGTCATCGAGGTGGTGCTTCGCATGGCCAAAGAGAATCCGAGATGGGGGTGCCTGCGCATTCGGGGAGAGCTCGTCAAGCTGGGCAGCAGAGTGTCGGCCACCACGATCCGCACTCTGCTGCGCCGCCAGGGCCTGGGCCCCGCGCCGCGCCGGGAGGGACCGACCTGGTCTAAAGTTCATCAGAGCCCAGGCGCAGGGCATCCTCGCCTTTGACTTCTTCACCGTGGACAGCCTCTTTCTGCGCACCTTCTCCGTGCTGTTTGCGATCGAGGTCGCAAGCCGACGGATCCACATTCTCGGCGTGACTCGAAACCCCAACGCAGCCTGGGTCACCCAGCAGGCGAGAAACCTCTCCTGCGACCTTGCCGATGAGGGTCGAACGTTTCGATTCTTGCTTGAGAGACCGGGACTGCAAGTACGTCGCCAGCTTCGATCAGGTGTTCACCGCGGAGGGGATCAGAGTGATTCGCACGCCGATCCAGGCTCCCAAGGCGAGCGCCTTTGCCGAACGCTGGGTGCGCACCGTGCGCATGGAACGCCTGGATTGGATGCTTATCTGTGGTCGCAGACACCTGGAGAAGGTGCTTGCTAAAGTACGTCGACCACTACAATGCCAAGGGCCCCTCGTGGACTCGGCCTGCGCGCGTCAGACACCAGGGAAAGAGAACCCGTCGTGGTCAGCTCGACCGCGCCAGTACGACGGAAAGACATGCTTGGCGGGCTGATCCACGAGTATGAGCTCGCGGCATGAAGGGAGCGGGAGTTTCTGTGTCCTACAAGGTACTGTCCGGTTTCGCCGAGAATGAGGGAGCCACATCATGACCGCACGTTCCGAGGTCGCCGGGATCGTCGACCACACCCTGCTCAAGCCGGAAGCGACCGCCGAGCAGTTCGCCGCCCTCGTGGCCGAGGCGCAGGATCTCGGCACCTACTCGGTGTGCGTCTCGCCCAGCCAGCTGCCGCTGACCGGCACGGGGGACGTCAAGGTCGCCGCGGTGTGCGGCTTCCCCTCCGGGGCGCACCACGCCGAGGTCAAGGCCGCCGAGGCTGCCCGGTCCGTGGCCGACGGCGCGGACGAGATCGACATGGTCATCAACCTCGCCCTAGCCACCACCGGTCAGTTCGACGCCGTGCGCGCGGAGATCGCCGCGGTGCGCGCCGCCGCGCCGGCGCCGGTGGTCCTCAAGGTCATCATCGAGTCCGCGGCGCTGACGGACGAACAGATCGTCGCGGTGTGCCAGGCGGCCGAGGCCGCCAGCGCCGACTTCGTCAAGACCTCCACCGGCTTCCACCCCGCCGGCGGGGCCAGCGCCCACGCCGTCGCGCTCATGTCCCAGACCGTGGGCGGCCGCCTGGGCGTGAAGGCCTCCGGCGGCATCCGCACCACCGAGGCGGCCCTCGAGATGATCGCCGCCGGCGCCACGCGTCTGGGCCTGTCCGGCACGGCGAAGGTCCTCGAGGGGCTTAACGACTGACGGTGGGGCGGCCAGCCCGCGCCCGTCAGAGCGTCTCGAGGGGACCCGCGACGCCAGAACCCGGGAGAACGCGGCACCGGCGTTCTCCCGTCGCGGTCCGCCGAAGGGGGCGGGCAGGCACGTGCCTGCCCGCCCCCTTCGGAGTCCAGACCGCGGGCGCACTGGCGGTGTACCGTGTCAACTTCTTTGGACACTCGAGGCCCGAAATAGGTGTTGGTCTCCCGGATGCATCGCGAGCGGGATCCGCTGCCCGAGCGCCTCGTACGGCCTGACGTCGTTGTAGAGCGAGAAATAGGCGGGACCTCCTGGGCGAGGACCACCACCGGAGCCTCGATCGCGTCGGGTAAGGGCGTCGGCTCCGCGTCGGTGGCTGGGGGAGAGGACCTGCACAGGGCGCAGTTCCCGCGACGCGACACGTCTTCATAACCTCCAGCAGCACGCTGGGTTGCCATTAGGCTTGTCCTGCCCTGCCAGTCTTGTGATCCCGGCCAGGCGATTGTCACCCTTCAGAGGCGTGTGCTCCAGGAACAGGATCGGCTTCGCGGGTAGGACTGCTTCGCTGCCGGCTCAAGGCGATTACCGTGGAGACAGCTGAGCCGAGGCCAGCTTCCCGCCGCCGACCGCCCGGTTAGGTACCGTCCTCGCCGCCTGCGCCTGGCCGGCGTTCAGGCGAGAACCGGCTCGCAACCTGTTGCAGAGAGTGGACCAATGAATGGGGTCAGGTCAGTTGCGGAGGGTGGCCATCAATGACCACCCCCCACGCACGGAGGGTTACTCGTGCTCTGGCTGAACCTCTGCCTTCCAACCCCACATCTTGGCCGCCCAGTTTTGAAGGACGGTGACGAGCCGATCGGGCGCGAGCTGCTCGGCCAACGAGACGAGCAAGTCGACCGCGACCAGCGGCTCGACCTCGAAGTAGACACCGTTGCCCTCGGACCGGCAGTCGAGCGTCTCGTCGACCCGGCACTTGATCGTCTTGGCCGTGTCGGCTGACGCTCGCCGGCGGCTGTTGTGTTCGCCTTGTGGCATTGCTCCTCCGTGATCGTGATGCTGCTTCTCATGATAGTCCCAGGTAGCGAAGGCGGCAGCCGATCCGTCACGTCGTCGCCCCCTCCATGAGCGGCCGGCAAACACCGAGAGCGGCGAGGCTGTCGCGCGTCGCCTCGTCGCGATCGCGCTCCGCCTGACGGCGCAGCTCGGGGGTTCGAACCCTCCTCTCCGCCAGAACCACATTACGACTGCCCGCCTCGGTTGAGGCGGGCAGTCTGCGTACACGCGACCAGAAGGCAAGGCCGGGGACGTGGCGTCGCGTCAGCGCGCGAGAACCATACCGACAGCGAAGAGCACACTGTAGACGAGAGCCGTCTGCCCCGTCTCGGCGAGCGCGGCGTTAAGCGAGCGGCCGGTCTGCGCGAACACGCGACGCGTTGCCCGTAGCGCCAGTGGCAGCGAAAGCCATGTGAGAAGCGCAGCGAGCGGCAGCGCGTTCATCACTACGAGGATCGTGAGCAGTGCGTAGGGGAGCGTCATGAGCGTCCCGTACTCGAACTTGGTGGCGCGCGCACCGATCCTCACCGCGACGGTTCGCTTGTTGGCGGCTCGATCCTGTTCGATGTCGCGTAGGTTGTTCACCACGATGATGGCGGTGATGATGGCCCCGATCGCCGTCGCTACGAGCCAGGCGAGCACAGACGTGGTTCCGGTCTGCACCCAGTAGGTTCCCACCACGGAAGTCAGCCCGAAGAACAGGAAGACGAACACCTCCCCCAAGCCGTGGTAGCCGAGCGGGTAGGGCCCGCCGGTGTACGCGACCGCAGCGACGATCGCCGCAACGCCGATGACGAGCACCATCACACCTCGCACGAAGGTCAGGTAGATGCCTATCGCGAACGCGAGGGCGAGCACGATCTTCATGCCGCGCTTGACCTGATCTCGGCTCAACAGGCCCGACTGGGTCACGCGCACAGGGCCGAGCCTGTCTGTGGTGTCGGCTCCGCGTTCGTCGTCGTAGACATCGTTCGCGAGGTTGCTGCCGATCTGGAGCAGCAGCGCCACGCCCAGCGCGGCCAGGGCCGGCCCAAGGGAGAAGCCGCCGTTTCTCCACGCGAGGGCGGTACCAACGATCACGCCCGCAGCTGCTGCGGGCAGCGTCTTGGGTCGGATCGCGAGCCACCAGCGCTGGAGTGTGCTCGGGCTCTCTGGGTTGCTGTCAGGCGCCACAGGCGTAGACACGTGCACTTCTCCGCCTCACCACTCTGCAGCCCACACGCTGACCGAGTCGAGTACCGGTCCCAACGCCTCGCCCTTCTCGGTCAGGCGATAGGAGACCTGAGGTGGGCGCGAATCGATGACTTCGCGCACGACAACGCCGTTGTTTTCGAGCTCCTTCAGGCGCTCGGTCATGAGGCGGTCGCTGATGCCTGGAATCGCATCGCGGATCTCGCAGAAGCGCGTCGCTCCCTTGAGCATCACCGAGACGATCGCTCCGGTCCAGCGCCGGCCGATCAGCTCGATCGCCTGACGGAAGACCTCACAGACCTGCGGGTCGTGGTTCTCTGAACTTACCATGAGTGACCTACGTGACTTTCGTAAGTTATAGGGCTTACTCTTCACGAGTGACAGCTTACCAGAAGTAAGTTCTTCTAAGATGAACACTGGGAGGAAACACATCATGGCTTCATTCGGACTGCTTCTCATCCGTCTCGTCCTCGGTCTCGCATTCGCCGCTCACGGAGCCCAGAAGCTCTTCGGCTGGTTTGGCGGATACGGGATCGAGGGCATGGGCGGCTACTGACCTGCCCCCATTCAGTGGTCCACTTCCTGTGTTGGTGGGAGGGCCGGTTCTCTCGTGGGCGGCGTCGGGTCCTGCTCTTCCTCACCAGATGCGCTGATGGCGGTCCCAGAACGAGAAGAAGGGCTCGGCCTGCGGTGGCGTCCAGTCAGTCGTTTACGTTGGGGCGGCGTTCCTCGGCCGAGGCGCGCCGAGCGGCGGCTTGGCCCTCGACGGTCGAAGCGAGGCGGGGTCAACGAACGTGCTTCCGTTCGGCCCTGCCCGCACCGCCTCATGCAGCGCGCTCCCGCGCAGGAGCTTGGGCCAGGACAGAAACCACACGGTCCAGCCGTTGTCCCAGGTCCCGCCGCGCGGGCTTCCGCTGATTGTCACGGGGTCTCCGGGGACGGCAAGCTGGTAGTAGGTCTTGGCGTGGGCGGGAGAGAGGTTCACGCAGCCGTGGCTTACGTTGGTAAACCCCTGCTCGCCCACCGACCAGTAGGCGTCGTGCAGGTAGTCACCGCTCCAGGTGAACCTCACCGACCACGGCACCTCGATGTCGTAGCCCGGCCCCTTCATATGGGCGGGGTTCTGCTTCTCGATCGTCAGGTAGGTCCCGTTAGGGGTGTCGTCTCCGGACCGGCCGGCGCTGATCGGCCAGTCGGCGAACAGGTGCCTGTTCAGGTAGATGCGCACGTGGTGGGTACGCGTGTTTGCCACGGCGATCAGCGAGCCTCCGATGACGAAGCTCTGCCTGAGGGTGTGCGTGCCGTAGACGCCGGGCGAACCCTCGATGCCGTTCAGGTGCGCGACGAAGCGGACCTTGGTGTGCGCCGGCCAGTACCTTCGCGGTCGAAAGTAGAGGGTTGCATCCCCGTCCCAGTACCAGGCCCCGACCACCCGCCTCGAGGTCCACAGCCGAAGCGAGCGCTGCACCGCCCGGCGATCGGTGATGGGCCGGCTGAACTTGAGGATGATGGGCATGCCAACGCCGTAGGTCAGGTCGTGACCCTCGAAGATCTCCGTGGTGAACGTCCGGCGCGGAGCGAGCGTGCGAAACGTGCTCGTTACCGTGACTGTCCGGCCCGCCGCGTCGCGCGCTGTGGCGCGGACCGTGTAGCGCGTAGCGGTATCGAGCGCCCAGCGGCTGTGCCAGGTGGTGGCAGCGGAGTCGAGGATGCCGGTGACGGGGTCGCCGCGTGTGTCAACGCTGACCTTGACGATCCTCCCGCCGAGTACCTTGACCATGATGCCCTTCTGCGGCTTCACGTTGCGGGTGCCGCTGGCTGGCGTGATCGAGAGCCGGGCGGTAGGCACGCTCGTCGTCTGGCTTGCGGACGGGCGTTGCCCCGAACTGCCGGCGCAGGCACTGCCGATCAGGCTCAGGCACAGCGTCATTCGTACCGCAGCGCCCTTGTCGGCTCCACGGACGAAGCTTGCAGGGCCGGGCCGACCCGCGCAGCGATCTGGCGCAGCTCGCCAGTACCGTTTGTTCTACCGGACGGCCGCCCATGTCCAGGTCTCACCGTGCGCCACGCCGCTCGCCAGGTGGAAGTCGCCGAACTCGAGTGAAACTGGCGCTCCGGCCGTCTGTGTCCCGCTTCTCCCTCAGCCGCGTAGGAGCCGGGCAGCAGCCGGGCCACATGATCCAGAAACGGCGGCACGATTGCGCCGAACAGGGGCCGGGCATAGCGGAGGAAGGTAGAGGCCGGCGCGCTCCGGGCCGGCGACCACGCCGAACACTGGAGGGCAACATCATGGAGACGCGCAGACTCGGCAGCCGGGGGCTGGAGGTGTCGGCCGTGGGTCTCGGCTGCATGGGCATGTCGGAGTTCTACGGCGCGACCGACGAGGACGAGGCGGTGGCGACCATCCATCGCGCCCTCGAGCTGGGCGTGACCCTGATCGACACCGCGGACATCTACGGTCCCTTCACCAACGAGCGCCTCGTCGGGCGCGCCGTCGCGGGGCGGCGCGACGAGGTCGTGCTGGCGACGAAGTTCGGGAACGTGCGCCGCGAGGACGGCAGCTGGGTGGGCATCGACGGCCGGCCGGAGTACGTGCACTCGGCCTGCGACGCCTCGCTCAAGCGCCTCGGCGTGGAGCACATCGACCTGTACTACCAGCACCGTGTGGACAAGAAGGTCCCGATCGAGGAGACCGTGGGTGCGATGGCCGAGCTCGTGCAGGCGG
>Ga0209539_1002151_pt1 | contig 10397 bp, 9 predicted proteins | sample BarGraNGADG00312_2_FD_184499 | JGI IMG/M metagenome (GOLD analysis project Ga0209539, IMG submission 184499) | Arctic peat soil microbial communities from Barrow, Alaska - Barrow Graham LP Ref core NGADG0011-312 (SPAdes) (version 2) | ecosystem: Environmental > Terrestrial > Soil > Wetlands >... | reverse complement strand
CATGTAGATGTTCCGGTCACCGTCCTCAGTGCCGGTAACCTCGATAATAGCCTTATCTTGCCCGGAAGTGAACTTGATGGCGTTCGATATGAGGTTGGTCATGACCTGTGCTGCGAGCCGGCGATAAGCGAGCGCCCTCGGAAGCCGTCCCGAGATCTTCAGATCTACGTAGAGGTGTCCGGTGTGGATTTAATACCGGCTGGCTTTATTCCCCCCCCATTACCGTCGAGTGGAGCCAGAAGAGGCAGGCGGCGACACCCGCCAGCAGGACGGAGATGGAGCACATGCCGACGACGAGGCCCACGTACTGGTTGATGAGCCCGATAAGGTAAGGAAGAACAGCGCCACCGAAGGCGCCTACCGACAGGAACAGTGTGAACACCAGCGACGAGAGGTCATCGGGAAACCAGGACGCGTATCCGACGAGTATCGGGTAGATGCAGGAATAGAAGAGCCCGACCAGTGGATACATGAGGATTGCGGCTTCCTTCGAGTTGGTCAGTGGAGCGACGAGAAGAGTAACGCCTGCCGCTATGCTGAGCGGGACGAGCACGTTGAAGGGGTTGGTCCTCTTGAGGAGCGGACCGAACACCCATCGGCCAATGGTCAGCCCGAGCCAGAGTCCTGTCAGCACCCAGTGAGCGGCTCCCAGGCCCATGTGGTGCTGCTCTTTCAGATACGTTATGAGCCACATCGATACCGCTGTCTCGGCGGCGATATAGAAAAGCAGCGCCGCCAGGAGCCCGAAAAAGAGACTGCTGTTGAAATCGACGATCGCACGGATTGTCCGACGTGAGATTGCCTTGACACCATCGAGCTCTTTCAGAGAGACGAACGCTACAGGCAGGCTGAGCGGGATGATAAGCAGAGCCGGTGCTCTGAAAGCCCAGCGCCAGGCGGACGTGTGATCGTGGATAACAAGTGCGGTAAGCAGGGGGCCGATGACGACACCCAGAGAGAAGAAGCTGTAGAGGATCGTCTGCGCGTGATGGCTCGATTCGCCGGAGACCTGTGTGACATAGACGCCGGGGAAAGTGATGAGGATGCCGTTTGCCAAACCTGAGATCATGTAGAAAAAGAGGAGGAACGGGTAAGATGGAGCGAACGACGCCGCAAGGAGAGAGCCGACAAGTAGAGCGACCTGCGATAGGAGCAACCGCCTCGGATCGAACTTCTGCATCAGAAGCGTTATGGCCAGTATACCGACCAGGCCTCCGGTGAAATACGCAACCTGCAGCAGCCCTCCCAGGCTCTCGTGGAAGTGATAGAACTTCATTATCGTCTCTACCGTGGAAGGTGCGAGAAGGAGCACGATCCCCGGGACCAGCATCAGCGGGTAGAATGCCCAAATATTATTTTCGGCGCGGTTGCTTTCCAAAAGTTCTCCTGCATCTACCGTAGTGACCTGCAAGTCAGTATATCGTTTCACCGACCTGAAGGTTTGCTATTTGTAACGGAGAGAGCCTCGTCTTAACATTGATATATGTGGAAACGGCATATAGCAGCAATCATCATGGCGGTAATGCTTACGGTCGCGTCTGGTGCTGGAGCGACAGCCGACCTGGCGGGAAAAGGCGCTGAAGAAGCTCTTGGTTACGTAAAGTCGAGGCAGAACGCGGACGGAGGGTTTTCGGAGCCTGACGCTGCATCCGACCCTCGCACGTCCTGCTGGGCCGTCCTGTCGGGTACCGCGGTCGGAGAAGACCCCCTTTCCTGGAGCAATTCTGGCTCTACCGCCGAACAGTATCTGGAAAGTGCCGCCGGTTCGGTGTCGTCTCTCGAGGATATCGAGTTGATGGCGCTGACATTAGCGGAATCCGGCGGCGATCCCACCGACGTCTCGGGGAAGAACCTGGTGTCGCTGGTAAAAGCGCAGATGGCCTCGAGCGGGAAGATCGGTGCCGATATATACCAGCATTGCTGGGGCATCATCGCGATTGTCGCCTCCGGTGAGGACGCGCCATCCGCAGCGACGGAATGGCTCGTCGAACAACAACGCGTCGATGGCGGCTGGGGGGAATCAGACCAGGTAGTGGCCAAAGACACCTCGTTAGCGCTCGAGGCATTGAACGGCGCGGGTGAGTCATCGGGCGCCAAAGTCGACTCGGCGCTGCAAGTACTCCACCAGAAGATGGAGGGAGACGGTGGTTACAGGAGCACCTCACAGAAATCTGACGCACAGACGACGTCCACCGTGCTGGGCGCCATCTACGCGGCCGGTGAAGACCCGGAGTCCGATTCCTGGTCGTTCCATGGAAACAATCCCCTCGGGTTCCTGAACTCGCTTCAGGCTTCCGACGGACACTACCAGTATTCGAAAGGTATAGAGTCACAACCGGTCATGACCACCGCAATGGCGCTGCCATCGATCTCGGGAGCCTCGTTCCCGCTGGACAGCTCTAACACGCTTAACTCCGGCACCGACATCAACGCGTCGGGGGATCCGGACACCGGTACGGCAGGCGCCGGGATGTCGCTCCCTACCACCCAGGCCACCGTTGGAGGAGGGCCGGGATTGCAGGCCAGGGTTGTCGAGGGAGCAGCCACCGGCGCGTCGGCGGGCGTCATGGGAGCACTGGGATTATGGCTCTTCCTGATACTCTGTCTTGCATATGCAAGCCTGTTGATCATCATCGCGATCTCAGTCGCCGCTGTGTCCAAACCGAAAAAGACCCCACCACCCTTCCCTCCCTTCTAGTGATTCTCCGCCCCTCAGGACAAACGTCTTGAGCCGGGTCTCTGGAGAGATAGGGACAAGGAACTTGAAAACTCAGTCGTCGCCGAAGGCATCCCTGTTTTTCCAGAGGAGGCGCAGGGTCGAAGAGCCGAGGGCTGCGGTCCAGGAATGGATGACCAGCATCTGAGCACGATCGGAGTTGAGGGGCCAGTATTTCTTGTTCTCGAGCGAGTAGAGGATATCCATGCATGCCAGGAACATCATGGCGCTGCCGGCCGCTGCGCCTGCGAAAAAGCCCTTGCGGTTCATTTTCAGGATATTGATGGCGGCAACCATCGCGCAGCAGATCATCCACGAGTCGGCAAGTGGAAAAGCTCTCTCGAACGCCTCGTCCTGGAGCGTCTCCGTGGCTTCCATCTTGCCGGCGAAGAACAGTATCCAGAAGAGGGCTGTGCCAAATCCTGTTATGGCGAGAAGGATTGAGAGAACGGTCATTGCCAGAGGCCTGCGTTTTTCTTCCATCTCGAAACCTCCTGTCCAAAAGATTGACGATGTAGCCACAACTGACATTATCGATGATGCCGGCCCGCCATACAACGAAACCGCAGGTTGGGAAAACGTGCCAGTTCAAGGTGAGAATTGTCAAGGCGTAGCGGTCGGGCCCTGTGGTATATTTGACCTCAATGACCGGCCAGGAGCCGATGTGGAGGTATGCGATGAAAGACTCTTGCGCACTCAAGGCCGAAGAACTCTGGAACCCCTCAAGCTCTCTCTCCAAAAGGGTTGCGAAGCTCAGGGACGAGTATGTCGATATTCACGAGCGTGAATTCCACAACGAGATAATGCCGTTCACGACCGGTACGCCGTGGGACACCGTGTGGTCGCCCGTCCTGTGGGGAGTAGTCCCGGACCTGCTGGCATTTCACAAAGCGTTTCTCGAGACCCTTCCCATGGCCGCGAAGAAAGTCGAGCTGCCGCCGGACTTCTGGGAGCAGCCTCACGTGGTACGCGTTGCGCTGTTCTTCCGCGAGGTGATCTCGAAGTACCTGCCCGTGGAGATACTCGATGGGGAACTGATCGTCGGAGGACAGTACAACACGGCGATGTCGCGCGCGATGGATAAGAAACAGTCGAAGCCGTGGAGAAAAAAGACCGCCAAATGGCTCGAGGAGATCGAGGTCCTTAACTCACACGGAATGGGTAACGCGGGGGCCACTCCGGGACACCTTATTCCCGACTACCCGCGAGCGCTGAAACTCGGGCTCAAGGGTCTGGTCAGGTACTTCGAAGAGATGGGGTCCGAAGTCGGAGACCAGAACCACAAAGATTTTCTCCGTGCGCTCATCATCACGTGCGAAGGGGCCAGAGAGTTCGCTGCTCGGTACGCCGCCGAAGCCAGGAGGCTTGCTCATGAGTGCGACGGCCCGTTGCGTAAGTCCGAGCTCGAGGAGATAGCTCGCATCTGCGAGAAGGTGCCGTGGGAGCCGCCCGAGACTTTCCATGAGGCTCTGCAGGCATTGTGGTTCATACACATGCTGGTGATGGTCCAGGAGTCGTATCCGGGCCCAGGCCTTTCCCCGGGACGGATAGACCAGTACCTGTACCCGTACTACAAGGTTGACGTCGAAGCGGGGATACTCGGCCGCGAGCAGGCGAAGGAGCTCCTCGACTGCTTTTGGATCAAGCCGAACTACGCATACGACTTCCTGTGGCGCGTCATGCGAATACGCGGTGTGACCAGCGGATACGGCCAGTTGATCACGATAGGCGGACATGGTCCCGACGGTGAGGACGCTTCGAACGAGCTGACCTGGCTGATACTCGACGTCATCGAGGAGATGAATCTTCTCGAGCCAAAACCCAACGTGAGACTTCACAAGAATACACCTGACGACATGCTCATGAGGGTAGCGGGCATGATAGCGAACGCGCAGGGAGCCCCGTTCCTGCTGAACTTCGACGAGGCTTCCGAGGCGGCGCTGCGCTGGCAGGGTCTGCCCGAAGATAAGCTTTGGGATTACGCGCCGGTCGGGTGCCTCGAGAACACCCTTCAGGGAAATGACCGCTCCGGCACCGTAGATGTCAACGTAAATCTCGCAAAGGCGGTCGAGCTTACACTATTCGACGGAAGAGACCAGGCGACAGGCGACAGGCTCGGGCCGAGCACCGGTGACCCGCGCAAGTTCAGGACGTGGGACGAGTTCAGGAACGCTTTCGAGACACAACTCCTGGCGCTACTGGGCAGGTTCATCGAATACTACGATTTCAGCGATTCGATCAGGGCGGCGTACGAACCAACCCCTTACCTGTCGGCGCTGGTTGGGGGTTGTGCCGAGTCCGGACGTGACGTAACGAACGCCGGCCCTGAGCATAACTTCGTCACGGTGGAGGGAGTCGCTTTTGCAACCGCGGCTGATTCTCTTATCGCGATAAAGAAGCTGGTCTACGAGGACGGCACCGTATCCATGGGAGACCTCGTGAAAGCCATAGAAGACAATTTCGAAGGCCACGAGAGACTTCGCCAGATACTCATCAACAAGGCGCCCAAGTACGGAAATGACGACGATTACGCCGATGGAGTCGCGCGTTATCTTTCGAGATTCTGGACCGAGGAAGTGACAAAACACCAGACCTCTACCGGCAGGCAGTACCGTGGCGGGTACCTGTCGTGGAACTACTGGATAGCTTACGCTCCCTGTACCGCCGCAACTCCTGACGGGAGGAAGAGGGGGACGTTCCTTTCCAATGGGCTTTGCCCCGTCGATGGGACTGACCGTAAAGGACCGACGGCAGTTGCGGTATCGGTCGGAAAGCTCGGGCTCGAGACGGCGCCCAACGGCGATTCACATACGATATCGTTCAACCCGTCACTCCTGAGCGGGCCGGAGCGGGTCGACAAGCTTGCCGCGTACCTCAGGGGCTATGGCGAGAAGGGCGGCACCGCCCTGCAGATAAACGTAATAGACCCCGAAACGCTCAGGATGGCCCAACAGAACCCGTCGGAATACTCGAACCTGCTCGTCAGGGTGACAGGATACAACGCGTATTTCGTGATGCTCGGCAAGGAGATACAGGACGAGATAATAGCCCGGGAATCACATGAGCTCTAGCATGGATGGTGATGTCCGTAACGACAACGGCATAGTCTTCAACATACAGCGGTTCTCTATCGAAGACGGGCCGGGAATAAGGACTACGGTGTTCATGAAAGGGTGCCCCTTGCGGTGCAAGTGGTGCCATAATCCAGAGGGGCTCGAGAGAAAGCGACAGCTCATGTGGTTCGACGTGCGCTGCATCGGCGCCAGGGACTGCCTTTCGGTTTGCCCCGTTGACGCACTTACTCTCACGCCGTCGGGCATGGTCATCGACCGTGACGCCTGCGATGCCTGCGGCAAGTGCGCCGATGCCTGCCCGGCCGGAGCGCTCGAGGTCGTGGGCAAGGAGTTTGCGCCACGACAGGCGTTCGATGAGGTGATCCGGGACGAGGCGTTTTATCGCAACTCCGGCGGAGGGGTTACGGTCTCCGGGGGGGAGCCGACGATGCAGCCCCGGTTTGTCGAGGAATTCATGAGGATCAGCCGCGAGGGCGGTCTCCACGTCGCGCTGGATACATCCGGGTATTCATCGCCGGAAATCCTTGAACGCCTGTCGAGACATGCCGACATGGTCCTGCTCGACCTCAAGGTGATGGATCCGGGCAGGCACAGAGAGCTTACGGGTGTCGATATCGAACCTGTACTTGACAGCGCGCGCCTGATCGATGGACTGGAAAAACCCGTTTGGGTGCGAACGCCGATAATACCCGGTTGCACCGACACGGAGGAAAACATCGCCGCCCTCGGCGAATTCATCGCTGGCAACCTGAAAGCCGCGGAACGATGGGACCTACTCGCGTTCAACAATACTTGCGGATCGAAGTACGCCAGGCTTGGACTTGAATGGGAGTTGGATGGAGCCGGACTACTGGATAGATCAGTGATGGAGTCTCTCGCACAAGTAGCGCGAGCTTCGGGCGTGCGTGAGGTCGAGTGGTCCGGGGCGACCCGGCGCGAGGATTAGATCCGGAGAAGGAGGTTTCCTTGGAACTGGTCAAAGAAGCACATGAAGCCGCAGCCCTGCTTCCGGCTGCAGCAATAGCCATCTACGAGCAGGGAGAGGTGGCCAAGTTCCTGGCGACGGCATCCGCGGACGGTATTCCAAACGTAGTGCTCATCGTCAGCCAGACGCCGGTCGATCCCGGCAAGGTGGCTTTCGGGGAGTTCATGATGGTCAAGACACAGGCCAACCTTGCGGAAAACCCCAGGGTGGCAAGCCTCGCGCTGACACCCAAGCTTGAGATGGCCGGCTACAGGGGCGATCTCGAGGGTTGGGTCCAGTCCGGGCCATATGTCGACCGAATAAACAGCATCGAGTTCTTCCGGTACAACGCATATGGCGGTATACACAACGTGGCGGTTGTAAACGTTCGTGAGCTGTTGTCCCTGCCCGAGAAGGTCTCGTTCGTAAAGGTCGGCACCGAGTTCATTGCGATGCGGACCATCGGACGGGTAGGGAGGAGCGAGAGTGTTCGAGGTGCTGATATCCCGAAACCCATAAGAGATAAGTTCGACAGCATCATGTCGATCAAGGTGTTGTCATGGATCGGTGACGACGGCTACCCGGACGTCGTACCGGTATTCGGAGTGCTGTTCAGGACATCCGGTGAGCTTCTGTTCAAGGTTTCGGGTTACAACAACAGGTCAAGGGACATCACCCCTGGTGCACGGGTGGCTCTCAACGTCCTCACCCTCGATCTCCTGACATATCAGATCAAGGGAAAGCTGGTACGTTTTGAGAATCACCTGGGTCTCGAGGTCGGGGTGGTCCAGGTCGATGAAGCGTACTCGTGCATGCCGCCCCTCGTGGCCGAGCGGCTGGCGTAAGCAGGGAAGCGGGTTGAGCCGATGGTTGCTTCCGCCGAAGAGATAGCCTCATTCGCCTCTGAGGAGGTGCTCGGAACGCTGGCGGAGAGGTACGAAGCAGGCGTATTTTCGCGTACACTGTGGAAGCGTATGGGTGAGATTGGCTTGCTTGGTCTCACCGTGCCGGAAGAGTACGGGGGATCGGGGGGGACTCCGCTCGAGCTGGCCGTAGCCCTGCGCGAGTTCGCCCGCGCCGGGTGCGACCTTGGGCTTACGCTGTCTTGGATAACGCACCTCGCCCTCTGCGAGAAATCGATAGAGGACTTCGGCACCCATGGGCAGAAACTCGAATACCTCCCACGCCTCTCCGCAGGTGAACTTGTTGGTGCAGCGGCTGTCTCCGAACCGAGAACGGGAGCTCATCCCGGGGGCATAGGCACCGTTGCCAGGGAGACCTCATCCGGGTTCACGCTCGAAGGCGAGAAGATATACATCACTGACGGACCGGTCGCGGACGTACTGGTCGTGATGGCCGCGACCGGCGAGGAAGGTGGGCGCAAAGAGCTTTCAACTTTTCTGGTCGAATCGAAAGCCGAAGGCTTCTCCGCCAAACAGTTGGAGCTCAATTTCCTCAAGACCTCCCCGCACGGACGGATGCTGTTCGACGGCGTAGTCGTCAGAAAGGAAGCTATGCTCGGCGCCCGGGGTGAGGCTCACTCGAAGTTCAGCAGGGCCGCGTTCTCGAGGGAGCGCTCGCTGGTCATTGCGGCGATGCCTGGCCACTTCGAATCCGCAGCCCGCGTCGTTGCCCGGGGCATCACGGCGAGGTTGGAAGGGTTCGACCTGGAAGGAACTCCTCTCTATTCGTGGATACACCACATGGCCGCGCTGGAAGGCTACAGGCGGTTGTCCTCCAGCGTGGTCGAGGACGCTTTCCGGGACCCTGTGGGACTCCACTCCACCGGCTCCATGGATGTGCTCGTATATCTTGGAGTCTCGTATGCAAAATGGGCGGGCTGGATACAAGAAGTCGCATCCAGTCACGGCGTGGGCTCCGGGTTCCCACTTGAGCTGATGCTCAACGATATGAGGCTTGTGATGGTGGGGGAGAAGCTGCTGGTCAAGGAGGGCCGAAAGCGTTTCGTCCCTTGACCGGTGCGGACCTAATGCTTCTGCCGCCGGTCAGGGTGTCACTTTGATCGCGACACGAGGACGCACGTCAGGCAGACCAACGAAATAACCTTCCAGCTTGTATTGGCCCGGCTCCACAACGGGCGTATTCCAGGCGACCTTGAACACCTTGCTGTCACCCGGCTCGAAATTCATCTCGCTGACCGCCTGCGTAAAGAACATGCCCTTAGACCAGCGCCACACCTCCCCGCGTTCAAGAGAGAAAGCGGCGAAATCGTAGGCCTGGCCGGTTTGCAGCGTGAAAGAGCGCGCCTTGCCCGAGAGGTTTCGTACGTTGAGGGTCAGTGAGAACGTACCCGTGGCATTTGCCGAGGAAGGATCCGAGCGCAATATCACTTCGAAACCATGGACCTTCAGCGCGCCGGTGGCGCCTCCCGCCCCTGGGGAGGGGTTGGATTCCGCCGGGCCGGCGTCGCATCCACCGACCGTCAACAGTGCGAGCAAACACGTCCCGATGAGCGATACCGCTATCGAGAATCGTCGCAGCTTCACGCGGGGCTCCTAGAGGAACTCATCAAGGTACTGGTTGACGATGTTCGGGGCTTCCTGCTGTACCCAGTGACTGCAAGTCGGTATGTACCTGATCTGAAGGCCGTCGGTGAAGTACGGTTTGAGGCCGTACGTCAGCTCTTTCCCCAGCGCGCGGTCGCTTTCGGCCCAGATGAGGAGGGTCGGGCTCAATATTTGCGGAAAAGACCTGGCCAGCTTAAAGAAGCCAAGGCTCCGCATCGATGCACGGTAGTAGTTGATGCCACCGGTAAGCGCTCCGGGCTGGCTCGCCGCCCGTGCAAGCTCCTTCAGGTCCTCGTCACTGAAAGCTTCCTTGTCGATCGCCCATTCGCTGAAGAAGTATTTAAGAAGGCAGAAATCGTGGGCGCTGAAGAGCAACTCCGGAATGCGCGGGAGCTGGAAGAAGAACGTGTACCAGGAGCGCATCATCTGTCGCGGGTTGCTCATGAGGTTCTTTGCGAAAACGGCTGGATGTGGAGCGTTCATCACGACAAGCTTGTCGAGATGGCCAGGGAACGCAACCGCGAACATCCAGGCCACCACACCTCCCCAGTCGTGCGAGACCACGTGAGCTCTGGAAGCTCCGAATGCCTCTATCAGGCACCTTACGTCATTTACCAGCTTATCCGCCGCATACTCGCCTACGCCATCGGGCTTGTCACTCTCGCCGTAGCCCCTGAGATCGGGGGCCACGACCTTGAAACGCCTGGCGAGATAAGGTATCTGGTGCCGCCAGGAGTACCAGGATTCGGGAAAACCGTGAAGGAGGAGCACCAGGTCGCCCTCTCCCTGCGTCACACAGTGGAATCTAAGGCCGTTAGCTTCCACGAACTCGTGGTTCGGGGTGCTGGTTTCTTGCACGGCGTTGCTCCTTATGGACCGACGACCAGGCGTCAGCCATATTCTACTACGCATCCATCGTTAGTACGACGGGCAAATCCCTCTCAAGAAGGCCAAGAATTACGCCAGCCGGGGTACGGACAGCAGGCATCAGACGAGGTTTAATTTAATTGGAGGCATTATTGAGATGATACTGTACAATATGGTGCTGTTCGCCGGAAGCATAGCGCTGTCAGGCCTGATTGCCACCGGCTTTCTTTTTGTCTTCAACAAATCCC
>Ga0209539_1002150_pt1 | contig 10398 bp, 10 predicted proteins | sample BarGraNGADG00312_2_FD_184499 | JGI IMG/M metagenome (GOLD analysis project Ga0209539, IMG submission 184499) | Arctic peat soil microbial communities from Barrow, Alaska - Barrow Graham LP Ref core NGADG0011-312 (SPAdes) (version 2) | ecosystem: Environmental > Terrestrial > Soil > Wetlands >... | reverse complement strand
GAACTAACGCGCAGATTCTACGAAAAATTGACGGCCCAGTGTCCAGAGGCGCTTGATTATTTTATGGACTAACCGCCTTGACCACGAAATACAGTTGCGCCAAAACAAAACCGCTTAAGAGTCCTGGTATACGGTTAAGTTTTGGTAAAGTTTTGGTCAACTTCTTCCTCTGATTGATCTAATACCCCTCGAGCAGACTGGCCACAAAAAGAAGCACAAAAGCAGTTCCTGACTTTCAGGATACGTAAAGAGCTGTTCCGGGTTTCAACAGATTCTGTGTGATCGGGCTGAGTCACAAGACTAGAGGTTCAGTATAAACTTTGTGCAAGTCCTTCTCGTCTAGCAAACAGCTGAACCTGCGAAGTCTGAACTTCATTTTTAGGAGGCAATTTTTACAAACTGGTTCAGCCCCTGTATAAGTATTGCCGCAAAATTCGCAAACTTTTGGGGTAGGGTCCTCTTCTATTCTCGTCTTGAGATCATATCTCACAATATAAGCATTGGTAACTTGCATTGCAGCCATTAGCTCTTTCTTGCATATGGATATGCACTTGTCGTCATCATCAGTCCAGTCGGCCCACTCTGTTTCCAGCTTCTTGTGGATTTGCTCGATATTCGTCGTGTCCATTAGATCACTTGCTCTTGAACAGTTAGTGTAGTAGTTTATTTATTATTAATGTACCCATTTGCGATCTTGGGACGCACGAAGGGCAAAAATAGCTTAAGAGAGTATAGACCGGCTCTTTGCTCGTATATGGAGATAAGTGGATGCGGGATCGTTCGATCGCAAAGTGTCCCATCCTTTACGTTACTCCCTTTCTACAAACTTGAGAGAGAAACACTCACAAGACTAGTTGTATCTCTAGCTAATTATCTACACAGCGGGACGAAGACGTGCGATTGATACACAATACGCGTTGCAATGCGTTGGAACTGCGCCTAAACCTACTATAAGTGCAAAATCCGCCGTGACTTAATAGATTTAGACAAAAAAGGAGGAGGCAGCGCCACGCATTCTCCTTTGGGGCAGTCCTACCAAACTGAGGTCATGATTTGTTCTTAAAAACACCTTTTAAGGAAGCAACATTACGGACTGTGTGGCGCTGCAACAAACCGCCTTGAATAGTCTTAGCAAACAAGTCTTACACTAACCGCTATAAGTAGGTTTGTTACATCCATCTGTAACGCTCTATAACTATTACATAGCACGTAACAACTGTTGACTTTGCCTTGTCAGACATCATTGCTTTGCGTTTCTCCAAAAGACCTAAGCTGGTCGAGATGCGTCAAAATGCGCAAAACAGTGCAGGGGATCAAAGCTTTTCAGGAAGGAGTGGATAAGCATAAATAAACTCATGACATAAGATTGTAGACTAAAATACATTAAAAAGGAGGTGAAACCAAATATGGCTAAAACGTGGATGCGCGGCCTTGAGATCATTGCCGGCATAATTCTTCTTGTTATAGCAGTGTGGTTCGTTTTTAATCCGAGCCTAGGAGTTGGCCTAGTCAGGACCTTGCTTGCGATAGGACTAATGATCCTCGGTCTGGTCCTATTAGTACGCGCAGTTACCTCAGATGGCATTTCGATGTGGGGTAGGATACTCAACGTCATACTAGGGATTGTTGTTCTAGCTCTCGGGGCTTATGCAATAATTTACCCGGATCTAGGCACTGCACTGGTCATCTTCCTATTCGCGCTCGGACTATTGTTAAGCGCTATTGGAAGAATATCGTTTGCAGGATTCGAAGCAGGCGCGGGAGTGCCACCGTGGGCCAGAACAGGAAGCATAGTAATCGGTGTAATAGCACTACTGATTGCTATAGCGGTGATCGTTTGGCCCGGGCTTGGCGAAGTACTCATCGGCTGGTTGATGGCTCTGATCTTCGGCTTGTTCGGTATCGAGCTCATCGGATCGGGAGCAACCAGCAAAAGCGGCTAACACGCCGCTCACCTTTTCTTTTTTTTGTCACTTTGTAGAAATTCTCATGGTCTTTCTGCGTTCTAACGAAGACACGATTCTGGCTATGATTTGACCGTACGTGATGCGCGCTGATCTCTTTTTCTTGGCTATGCTGCCAAACCGGAACCGATATAAACACACTGCCGCATTTTACTTCTTAAAAAGCCAAAGGAGGTGAAAATTTAATGGAATTAGCAACTGTTGATCAAAAAAAGAGTCCTATGTGGCTGCGGATCCTTGAAATCGTCGCAGGTCTTATCATTCTTGTCCTGGGCGGCTACGTCATTGTATATCCAGGAGTTGCGATAGGAACGCTCATACTCTTCCTAGCTATCGCACTGATTATAATTGGAGTTGACTACTTCATACGAGTATTTGCAAAAGGCATTACCGGATGGCGACGACTGCTCAACCTGATTCTGTCGGCGCTGGCAATCATAATCGCCGCCTCTGTAATCGCCAATCCTTTCATCTATGGATCGCTTACGCTCGTCTATCTGCTCGGCTTAGCATTGTTGTTTGCCGGGATAGCTAGTGCCGCGCGCGGTACAGCAGGAGGTCTTATAGTCGGGATACTCGGGATTATCATAGGCTTTGCCGTGATAATATTCCCAGGTCTCGGTTTGGCGACGCTCGTGTTCCTGCTCGCGGTGTTCCTGGTAATCTTCGGATTAGAGTCGATAGTCTCAGGAATTCTCGGGAGATGGGTGTAACCCATCCCCGACCCTGTTCAAGCTCGGGAATAAGAAAGACGCCCTAATGCATCGAACTGAAGAATGAGCGTAGCTTAGGCTCAACCGCCACAATCAGCATACAGCCGAATCTAACAGTAGTGTGACAGGTCCTGCCCACGCATGCGCAGAGTCAAAAGCATATGGCTCAAAGCCCGCTAAGAAGCGGGGCTCGCCTTAAGTGAGTTTACCGCCGCTAGGGCTGCCGCTTCAACACAGTGGTGATATTCGCGTTAAAATCGTAGCGAATCGCAATCCAAGCGCTTAGCGGCATTTCTTTTTAAAGTCACAGAACGTTCGTCGCGTTAGCGTAGGGAACGGATATCCTGACTAGATTTTAAAACTCGTCTGGTAAGTGGTCGTTGAATCCTGAGATTCAACGTGCGTTGAACTCACATTCTTTCAGACGGCCTCACAGAACTCGAGAAATGTAGCGGAAGTCGGATTTGTAATTAATGTCTCAATCAAAGAGCGCAAGCACGTTACAAGCCGCATGGTGACTAAAAAAGACGTAGAGAATTTACTCTCAACAATTGAACGAGCAAATAGCAACGGCGACATTGACACTTCTCACTATCTGAATTATAAGGCGCTAGTACTCTTCGGTGCATTTACAGGACAACGGCCGTTAGCAACCATAGCACGACTCACGGTGAAACAATTTAAAAAAACTGTTACGCTCCGAAGACCCGTTTTAGACGTTTTTCCGTGGCAAGATAAAATTCGCATGCAACACTACTGTCCGTTGCACCCGCAGGACGTTGAGGCCATAGTGCCCGCATTGGGCGGTCGGCACAACAACGAGCCGATGTTCACACACTTTTCTTTTCAGCAGTGGCTTAGGCACACCGAAATTCGATTGCAGCAAAGCAACCTCAGTATGGTGAATGGGGATCTAAGAAAATTCGCTGAGCAGTACGGAGATATTATACGATGGGAGCAGTTTAATCGCGCTTATATTCTCACTCACGGCGTTTCAGGGGTCGATTGGCGCTTTTACAAGCATCCGCTGCCTGAGCACGTTTATGATGTTGTATGCAGTGCTGGGCTGATGTGGTGCTACGCGACGCGTAGAAAGCTATCGAAAAAGATTTGTTGTTACTTAGATAGTTGCTCTTTGCTGTTTTTGAACCCAAAATCTAGCAGCTTGACTTCACTGATATTATCTCACTATTCCTCAAGGCTTTAACAAAGTCTCAACATGTAGAGCTTCAACAAAATAACTAAAATCACCCGCAGCTTCTTCGACTTGAGTAATGTCGACAAAAATGGGATAGCCTTTGGTATCAACTCCAATGGCCGTTAAACCCTTGTTGTGAATACAAGAGTGTCTGTATCTTATGTAACTCCTAATTCGATCTAGTGTTAGGCCGATGTTCCAAAGCTGGCTAAACTGGATGCCATAACCTGTGTTAAATGCATCTTTACACTGTTTGAAGTTTTGAAAGTTAATCAGGCCCTTACCGTTTCTGATTTCGAGTATGCTGCTCAGAATACTTCCACCAGTTTTCTGTATGTGCTTCTCTCTTACTTTTTCCGAGTAGCCTTGTGGGTCGAGTTCTTTTAATAAAGCATTCGTGTTGGGCTTCCACCCCTCTTTCTCCATCTCAGCAAACCTTTGCCGAGCGTATGCCTCAAAACCTGTCACGAGGATTACGACGCATTGCATAGCAACTGTCGATTTGAAGAGAGTATTTCTCCACTTGCATTCTTCAACGCTCCAACAGGCTGATAGTCCATCAACTAGATTGTAGACATTACTTAGGTGCCAATCCCACAGTCCTTTTGCGGTCGAAGGATCAACATCCGCAAAGCTTTTTCGGTAACTTCCTGTAGACCACAGATTCTTACCGCGTATTGGGGCGCTGAGTTCTTCGCGAGGCAACAATCGCCCTTTGGTTTGCTGCGCGGCATAAACATAATTCGGGGTAAACACATCGCTTGCGCTAAGACTAATACCTTCAGTAGACCACGTTAAAGTGATTGCAAGACGCTCACTTGCCCGTAAGCCCGTTAAACTAATAGTGGCGATTCTAATATCGCTCTTAGGTCGCTCGTGAATAAACTGCATGTTAGCAAGCTTATCTTTAAAGAGCTGAAACCTCGAGTCACCAACTTTCATGTCGAAAAAGTAGCGATTCTCCAGAGATGCCTCCATTACGTTACTACCGACGAGTGTAAACTGCAGCGTACCTTCTTTTTCTGAAACATTTTCAAATGGCAAGTCCAGCGGGTTGTAATCATCCATTAAGCAAACCTAAAATTTTTTGGCGGTAGACGCGTAATAACAGCGTTTCTTTGATTTGTTAGCACCTGAATAGTATTGAGCCCGAAATAAACAGTTTGCGATGCTATGCCATTTTTTTTATAACGGGATTCTATCAAAGAACTTGCAGCGTGCGAGAAACAAATTGACGCTTCTGACTTGACCTATACGGATTTTAACGTTGAATGAGCCGATACAACTACTTCTGCAACAATTAGCAAAGTTGTGTGCGGTGTAAAACCTATAAGCGAACGAGCGACATCCAGCACAATTATTTCTGCGACCTGAAGAAGAGCGAAAAAGACTGACGATCGATCGGCATTGAATAAGACAACTACTTCTGAAACCCTATCTTAAAGCCGCTCCTCCAACACTTTTTATTTCGTTATCTTTCTCATGAGCAGTGAAAATCTAGCGCAAGCATGGTGGTAGAAACGACATTTGTTGATATCGAACTCGAAGAAGATGTCGAGTTAGACACGTGCACCGATAGGAATACCATTAACGTGTTCTACGTCCTTTCTAAAATGCCACCGAGCGAGTGGGTGCTTTTTTTTCTAAGTGAGATTAATGGGGGGCCCATTCACGGCTTTAGGGACAGCATACTGGCATACGGCTGTGACGCAGTATCGTACTGCAGATGTTGTCGGGGGCAAAGTTACGTTTGAATGCCCTTACGACGAGATCATGATAAAGGGAGAATGTCGGAAGATAGTAGTCGCGCACGTTAAAACTGCTAACAGACATTGTCATGAACTTGAAACAAAACGACGCCTAAAGGATGTTTGAATTGAATGGCAGTTCCGCATTGGACAAAACCGGAAGGGGTTGTATTTGCGTGGGTGTTGGGGGCGTTAGCACTATTCATTTACTATTTGGAGTTTCAGCAAGGCAAAGTGCCTGAGGTAGTGCAAAACTTTTTGTTGCATGCAATGCTGGCATTTTTCTTTGTTTTTGTCGGCACAGAGGCATATCTAAACCGAAAGGAAGCCGATTAAGCCGGGCTTCTTATGCCGTAACTCTATGCTTATTAGCTCACGGATGCATTACCAGTTCTTAGGGGTTACCCTAGGTGACTCTGCCCGCGACGAATTGCTTGTCTACGTCGATGGACAAGATATGCGAAGAAAAGCAGCCTACGCGCCGTTTCAAGGCTATACCGGTGAGGTCTATTTGCCTTCTCTTAATAGCCCCCTCGCGGTGATGCCGCCGACTGAGGAATATGCCGACGTCGATTTTGCTCAGTCAGTTCCGGGCAAAAAAAATAATTGCCCCGGAGGTGAGGGAGCTTTTTGGTCTTGAGTCGTAAGAGTCAGCAGGCGCTTTCCGATTTTGACTTTGAAGAGATGCGGTTCGATTTTCTCTGCGTAGAGAGAAATTGCCGAATTGAGATAAACTCAACGGGAAGGCCTGACAAACGTCTCTAAAAAGAAGGCCTAAAATATGTAGGCAGATCAATGTTGGTCCTCACTACAAATGGACTGAGTGGTTTGCCACAGCTCGTGCAAACGGCAACAAACTTTACCTTCCGTGAGTATTAGATTACTTCGCTTTGAAAACAAGCATTGAGTTAGTCCATGGGGGTAGTAGGAGAGGCCTATCAACACTCATTGACCCGCGCTACGCAGAAGCCGGGCCAAAATTAAATTAGAACAAAGGCGTATAGTGAATTGTTTGTTAAATGCAGCAAGATAAGCATCCGTTTTTGCGATCTTGCGAAAGAATTTGCTAAGTTTATCTATGCAATCTGATTTGCATTCTCGCCAAAGAAAGATTCGACGCGATCCATTATACCGCGTATCAGACGTAAATCGCTGGATCATTGAAGCTGAAAGCGTTTTTTCGGATGAGCTTGACCGTCTACAGGATATCAACAATTTGGGAATTATCCCCGTAGTCGACAGAAAGATGCCAACATACTCGAAATATGAACACGCTTTCGGCACTGTCCACCAAATCGTCAACTTGCTTAGAATATGGAGCAAACAACTAGAAAACCATGAAAAATCTTTGACATTGGCATCCTTGGTTTTGCACCTTGGACATTTACCTTTCACTTATTCAACGGAGCACGCGTTATTACTAGCGAGTTCCATTAACACACAAAATAGCAAAAAAGCACGCGCGTATGTAAAAGAGCGCGTGGTAAATTGTCTCAAGAATTCAAACGACTATAACCCGATAAGAGAACAGCAGATCCTGCAAGAGTTATTTCACCAACGCAATTGCACATCCCTTTATAAATTTTTTTCGGGGGACCTTCTCATAAAAAAAATAGGCAAGGCACCGTTCAATGATCTAGTTGGGGACGATCTAAAAATTATCATTTCTGATTTGATAGATCCAACGGACGATGGTTACAAATATTTAGAACTGGCCGATCAAGTTGATTTTGTTCAAAGGGACGCTTTGTACTTCGGATCGGTGAGACTAGATATTCACCCCGATCATTTGTATAGACAACTTACGACGCGACCCGAGCAAGGTGAAACTAAGTTAATTAAACAACTCGAAGAAAGACCGTTAATTGAAGCGCAGAGCAGGTACTTAAAAGCGCTTTTTTATAATCGGCCTGATATTGTTAGTTTTGATAGCTTATACAGCAAAATTGTCGCTTCAATAATTACGAATACAGATTTTAACTTCAGCTGGCTCGAGGATTATGACGACGCTAAATTTGAGACACTGCTTATCCACGGCAAAGATATAGATGATCAACAGGTTTTGCCGGCAGTCTGCACAATTGCAGCGAGAAAATTATTTCAGGGTGCTCTAAAGTTCGAACCATTATTTCAATTGAATCATGTGATTTTCGATGAGACAAGCGATATTCTAGACGTTGAATGCGAGCTCGCAGAACTGAAGAGAGATGATGCTTCAATTTTGTCTTATCCGTTTACCTCTGGCATCTTGATTGTGGTTCAACACTCAAAAAACGATGAGTCTTACAATAGCGGCCAGTATTCGATTAGCCTGTATCAGGACCAATCGAGAAAACATCTTTTGCAAATCCTCAGAATCATTAATCGACTTATGCAGCGCGCTTCCATTGATCAAATGAGACAAATTCGTAAAGCCTTAGCGACTCGGATATCTTGGACAGGCAAAGCACGCATGTCAGAGGATCAACTCGTTCCAATAATTGCTGATGCTCTTTCGTTACACTATCAGAAGAGCGGAAAAAAAAATGATGATATCAAACTATTTGCAAAACTCTTCGAACTCACAGAGCCTTACAGAGAGCGACAAAGCGACGTGATAAAACGTCTGTCAGCTCCGCCGATAGAAGATAAATATTATGCGGACTTTTGGGGTGGCTATCTTATGGCACGTTTTGGAGTCACTGACGGTTTGTTAAACACTAGCCTGTATGACGATCTTGTGCGGGATTTTATTTCATTGCCAACTGAAGTCTTACAGGGGCCTCAAGCAAAACAGTTCCTCAATACGATGTCGAGTAAGCTGTTCCAGATGCTGGAATCAGGTTCGAGGAAAAAAGATAACAAAGGACATGCTTTTGAAGCATTGTGTTTGATAAACAAAATGAAGACCAAAAAAGGCGTATTTCAATTTTACTTATGGGGCGCAGAAATTGTTAATGACAATAACGTTACAGAGGGCGAGTTCGACATAATTGAGTTGTTAATAAACAATAGCGGCCAGCCAGAATGCAATATTTACGAGTGCTCGATTAGTCGGAATTATCGAGCTGCAAATCAAGAAAAGCTGCAAACGATTAAGAACAGTTTAGAAGGAGTCTTCGCGGACGCAGACATCAACACATATTGCGTCATTCCTACAGCGTGGGGTAAGAACTGGCTGCCTAAAGAAATTCCGTTATGCACTGATCTGCAAGCAGAAAATTAGTATTTTGATCTATAGCCCGTTCCGCTAATTTTCACATCCCTTGAAGCTTCGCTTAGCAATCTTTAAAAAATGCTAGAGGCTAAGATTCGGCCAGATTCGAACCGGCGACTTTCGCTTTCGACGGCGATGCAATAACCGCGAAGACCACGAGCCTATAATTTAACACGTCAAGTCCCTTGAGTACTCATTTCAGTAATATGAGCTAGAAGATTAAGCGTAAGATCGGCCGAAAATCTGCAAAAACTTAAGGTTCACAAGGCAATATTCTGCGCTCTGAAAAAGTATGGGGCCTTTTCCATGTCAAAAACGATCGGACTTGATGATGACGTTTATGCTGCCTTAAAAGCTCGTGCTTCTAAGGAAGGAAGAACACTAGGCGCGGCTGTGTATGCGTTGACGCATACAGCTGACGAGCAGACTTCCACAGAAAAACGAATTAAATCGTTGAAAAATCGAATTGCAGATCTAAAATCATTTATTTTCTTTACATGTGTCAGCTTCCCTTCTGCCTCGAAAAACATGTGATTTTAGCTGTGCAATGTGCTCACAGAGACGGCGAGTCGCTAATTCCTGTCAAGTCGGTCTTTCTTAATGCGACCAGCAAGCTTGGAGGTAGGTGCTCCGACGTCTCTGCTTGGGTCATAGACGTGCGACTCTCTCAGGAAACGTGACGTCGATATCCGGGCTTTTGCGCGGTCTAAATTTCCCCACGGCGCTTAGAACCTCTCATCGAGAGTGTGCCACCCGAGCGTGACGAGAGAATGCCCGTTACGCACCTGCGACAGCGCGGTTTACCGAGCGCAATGTCTCGTCGTATCGAGCCTCATCGAGGGCAATGTCATCATAATCGGCGAGTGCTTCCATCATCGCTAGCAGAGGGTCGTTGCGTTTCGACAAGACCGCCCTACGCTCGTCCCATCCTTCATAATCGGTGTCGTACAACAAACGCTTCGCCAGATGAATGCGCTCACGCACGTTCTTTTCAAAACGGTCGATCGAGTCCACGAAGGCATTGATGGAGACGGAGCGTTGCTTCATGACGTCTCTGACAACCTGAGCCACCGCTTTCAACTCAGACGCTTCCTGTTCTAAGCTTTCGATAACCTCGGAAACAAAAGCTGAGTCCGCGTCAGACATTTGAAGGGAGATGGACTTACTCCCCTCGCTCTCTTCTTGTAGCGCGATATTGTAGAAATACGGCATGAGTTTGCCAGTAGAGACGATACGCTCCTGGAGTCGCTCATTATAGTCACCGTCCCTCTTCAAGCAGAGCTCGTTGAGGAGCTCTTGAAAGCGCCAATATTCACTCGCTTGGCTAAAGTGCCAACTTAAAAAAACTAACCGTGTGACAACTTCACGGTACGTGCTTTCCGCTTCCCACACACAGACGAAAAGACTTCGGGCAGCCGCGAGTGTCTCGGCAAATTCACGGCACTCATCTTCCGTCTTGAGGCTTTGCTGCAAGTCGTTCACTTCGCTTTCCGTCAGGATCGGGGTCCCGTGCGTCGCGGTTTCAAACACACTGCTAGCAACTAACAAGGCCTTTCTTCGTGCGTCTGCCTTACGCATC
>Ga0209539_1002149_pt1 | contig 10414 bp, 8 predicted proteins | sample BarGraNGADG00312_2_FD_184499 | JGI IMG/M metagenome (GOLD analysis project Ga0209539, IMG submission 184499) | Arctic peat soil microbial communities from Barrow, Alaska - Barrow Graham LP Ref core NGADG0011-312 (SPAdes) (version 2) | ecosystem: Environmental > Terrestrial > Soil > Wetlands >... | reverse complement strand
GTTGGGTGAAGTGTGATCGGTGAGCGAGGGAATATCAGGGAAGGAGCTGATTGATCACGTCGACTATGGGATTGACTATGGGATCGACTATCTGGTCCACCGGGCCTTGCGGCTGAGTCGCCGGCGCCTGCTTTTTAGGGGCCTGAGGCTGAGTCGCCGGGGCTTTGCTGGCCGGAGGCACCTGGGTGGCGGGCGTGGTGTCGGTGGCGGGCGCGTTTGCCGGTTGGGCGTTCGAAGAGCTCTGCGGTGAGGTTGTGGTAGTTGCAGGCTGGCCCGAGACAGAGGCTACTGCTGCTGGAGCAACCGGTATGCCCGCCGGCACCAGCGACTGCAGTGAGGCCTCAATAGACCCGACGGTTGCGACGCCGGTCTCCAGAAGGACATGCTCGAGATCGGTCGCCATGCCGAGCCCGACCACGTCGGAGAGCAATTCCGAGATGCCCGACGGCAGACCTAGCCTCCCGACAATATCCAGCAGCGGGTCCGTGAGGGCGTTCAATGTCTTTCCGAGCCCGGAGGTCAGAAGCTCGAGCCCGTTCCCGGCGTCCTGGACGACGCTCGTGATGATGCCGCTGACAGGGACCAGTGGGCCTTGCGTCACTCCAGGCTCAGTCGCGACCCGGGGTGCGACCACCGGTGTACTACTGCGCGCCTCTGTCGTTTTGGACTCTGACGCCTTGAGGCCCTGCAGAACCGGGACCTGGGTGTTGCTCGCGCCGGTGGGGGACGCGGATCTGGTGACTGCGGGAGCACGGGTGCCCTGGTTGTCGTACGCGGCTACCGCAACTCCCGCCCCGACCGCTGACCCGACCAGGATGAGCGAAACCAGGAACGCGGCAAAGGATTGGCCCAGGCCGATAGAAGAAACCGAGGCCGATATGCTCGCGGCACGTGCCGCGATGGATTTCGGAACAGACGCGATCCGGCCGGCGATGGCCTTCTTTATGGTTACCACCGTGATCGGGAACGCCGACCACCATCCTCCGCGCTGCTCTCTCGCGTGCGCCAGCTCGGTCTTCAACTGGACCCGGGCCCGGTGGAGGAGGCTCTCGGCGGCCTTCTCGGACATGCCCAGCTTCACGGCCATTTCGCGATACGAGAGCCCCTCGAGCTCGCGCAGCATTATCGCCTGGGCGTGACGGGCGGGAAGCTTTGACAGCACCGCGTGGACGTCTCCGCGGGTCTCGCTGGAGATGAACGCATCTTCCGGCGAGTCGTAACAGGCGAACTCGGTGCTATGAACAGCCGCCACGTCGTCCTCGACGCCGGTCCTCTCCTGCACTGGCCCGTGGTTCTTGCGGAAGTGATCGATCAGAAGGTTCTGCGCGATGCAGAACACGAGGTTTCTTGTGTAGGCTTCATCGGACAACGCTTTGCCGCTGCGGAGCACCCTGTAAAAGACCTCCTGGCCGAGGTCTTCGGCCGCGTCCTGTTGCAGCCCTTTGGACAGAAAGAACCTTACTACAGGTGAATGGAACTGCTCGTAGACCCATTCGATCGAGTAGTTTCCTGTGCCGCCATCCTGGTTGCCGTACTGCATCATCTCGACTCTCCCAGGAACAATCCGCCCAAGGCATTTTCCTTTTCTGTATAACGTTGAACTGTCACGAGAGAAACCCTGCACATTCTGTCCATTGGTATGACTTTCTTCTCGTGCTCGTCCCGTTATGGCACTATTATGGCGTATTCATCGATGCCTTCACAACAAGTCTCTGCCTGGCGGTAAATGCCGGGTGGCAGGCGATCAGGGTAACGGTCGGGTTGGGTGTCGGGTCCATGACCGAAACATCGCGCGGATCGACGACCGTAATGCCAGTGACAGTGTACGTGTCGAGGTGACCCGTCAGATCGATGAGCTGGATGACGTTGCCTCCCCGCATCTGATCCAGATGCAGGAAGGGACGGGAATGCGTGGTCCGGTGGCCAGCGATGACGCAGTTGCCCCGCGCCCCCGGCAGCGCCGTCTTTGCGATATGTGCCGGCCCCTTGTTCAGGTTTTCCATGTCGTCGACATTGGCCATCTCGACCAGGGGAGCGTCAAGGCCCAGGGCGGGAATCAGTATCCTCCCGATGACATCTCCCGGCTGGACGTCGCGGGGCGGCGCTGTGCCGGCGACCTGGACCGGCCCCTGCGCTATGCTCCCCGAACCTTGGGTGCCGCCCCACCACTGCTGAGCGACCCAGGCCATGGCGACCGCGACCGAAACCGCGAGGCAGCAGGTGAGGACGATCCTCACGACGCGCGCGAACGCGAGAGCTGTGCCCGCAGGCCTGCTTTCTTCAACGCGAAGCATGCCGGTCGCCACCTTCTGTCGAGGGCTGATGGCCGTCCAATCCAGCCCTGGTCATGGATCGCTCTATTTGAACGGTCTGACCTGGAATACGGACGGGGGAAGGTTTTCATTCGTACGCGCGTTCTTGATCTTCCGTGGCGCCGAATGAAACGCGGAGCCGCCCCGTATTCATCTTCATAGCTCGGCGAACGACGTCTCTTGAAACGAGAGGATGTGCAGCCGAATGCCCGAGGAACCATGCCCCGGGACACAGGAACGACAGCTCGAGATCAACAAGGCGGTCGTCCTCGACGCTTTGAAGGCTTCGTGCCTCATAAGGTCGTGGGCGCGGTCCGGGAATGTAGATTCGGGCTTACATGATGTAGCAGTCACCGACGCGGAACTGGGCGCCGACCTCGATAGCTGGAAGCTGGTGGAGACGCTCCGCCAGGAGAAGACCGGAAGGTATGAAGAGGTCAGATGCCCCGACGACCTGCTGTTGATATCGGACGCGCTTGCGGTCTCTCTCTTTCTCTCGTCCGAGAAAGAAGAGTATTTCGCCATCAGGCGCGAGCTCAACAAGATCAGGCTCTGGCTGAAAGAGGGTTTCAAGATCGATCCGGGGGAGTCGCTGCCCTCGTCCGCCGCCCGCGCGGACGGGTCCATATCCGGGTACGAGGAGCTGCAGACAGTAGTGAGGTACCTCCCGGAGCTGAAGCAGGGATGGAGTGAGGCCCGCGCCGACGGAGTCCAGGACTACCTGACCGTACTCTCTCTCGGCCTGAACGAGAAACGAAGAGGTCCTGCTTAGGGCGCCAGCGCGAGGCGAACCAGCAGACCGAGCATAAAGGTGCTTCGCGCCCCTCACCCGGCCACGCGAATGAAAACTGCTGTCCATCCGTAGATGAAGAGACAGAGAAGCCGTGGCTGAGGAGAGGTCCAGCTATGAGTGAAGAAGCGAAGGCTCGAGCGCTCGAGTACGGCAAGGCTTCGAGGGGAATCAAGGCAAACATCCTCATGGTGTTCGCCCTGGGGTTTGCTGTCTTCGTTTCCGCGGAGACCCTGTTTCTCGTCAGTGGCAGCAAGCGCTGGCCGATAGCGCTTGCCGACTTCGGGGTTTACTTCCTCGCAAGCGTCTTCCTTGCAGTATCCGCGTATCACCTGACCATGCTGACGTGGAAAGCGGCTCGCAACGCGGACAAGACACTCCATTCGATAACCGACATCTCCTCCGATGCCGTCTTCTCGGTCGACAACGAGACGGCATTCACCACCTGGAGCAAAGGAGCGGAACGCATATTCGGCTACGCCGCGGACGAAGCACTGGGCCAGAGCCTCGCATTGATCTTGCCCGACGACTTCTGGGACCGCGACGTCGCAGTGCTCGACCCGCTCCTGAGCGCCGGGCTAGTGGTCGGGCACAGGACCCTGTGCAAGCGGAAAGACGGCCAGCTGTTTCCGGTAGAAGCTTCACTGACTCTTCTGAATGAGGACTCGGGAGAACCTTCCGGGGTCCTTGCAGTCCTCCGGGACATCAGCGAGCAGGTCTGGATGGAGAACGAGCTGCGCCGCTCGCGCGACGAGCTGGAGGTGAGGGTAGGGGAGAGGACGGAAGCGCTGCAGAAGGTGAACGCCGAGCTCCAGGGGTTCAGCCATACCGTCTCCCACGACCTCAAGTCGCCTCTCGCAAACGTGAGCATGGCGGCCTGGTACGTGATCGCGATGCGCAAAGGCGAGATCCCCGACGACCCGGACCTCCTCGACAACATGCTCCAGGTGATCGACGAAGGCACGAACAAATGCTACGAGCTGATAGACAGCCTGCTGAGACTGGCGGAAGCCGGCCAGGAGCCTCTCGCCCCTGTTCCCGTGGACGTGCGGGCGATCGTAGACAGGGTGGTCCGCGAGCGGTCCGAGAGCATTGCGGCCGCGGGCATCGATGTGCGGGTCGGGAACGACCTCGGCCTGGTGGTCGCGGAGGAGACCCACATGTACCAGCTCTTCACGAACCTGATCGGGAACGCCATCAAGCACTGCCCTGGCGAGCGCGGCGCCATCACGATCGAGCGCTTCGAATATGTCGAAGGCATCCACTACTTCACGGTCCGCGACAACGGGGAAGGCATACCGGAGTGCAACCTCGGCAAGATCTTCGAGCCGTTCTTCAAGGGCCCCGGCGACGGTTCGGGGATCGGGCTCGCGACGGTGGACAAGATCGTCAGAGTGTACGGGGGATACATCGAAGCTTTCAACGACCGCGGAGCCTGCTTCGAGTTCGCGATCAGGGACTTCGACACCGAGGGCTCGCGGTCGGTTGCCGGGTAGGCCGGTCAGGCGCTGGCTCCCGCCGTCTCGAGAATACTGCCGGGCAGATCCCCCGCCAGCTTCTCGTCGATGAAACCGGCGCACCGCATCGAGAGCGCCATTATCGTGAGCTGAGGATTTACGCCAAGCGCCGTCGGGAAGATCGAAGCATCACATACGTACAGGCTGTCGACGTCCCATGTCTCTCCGGTGGACCGCACCACGGAGGAAGCCGGATCGGAACCCATCCTGCAGGTGCCCATCGGATGCCACCCGCTCATCGCGTAGTACTGCCGCGCCTTGACCTTCGAGTTCCGCAGCCGCTCGACGTCGGCCGCTCCCCTGAGCTCGTCGTGGCCGGCGATCATGGTGATCACCCGCTCGGCGCCGGCGGCGAAAGCGATCTCGGCCGCGACAACGTTGCCGAAGGTCATCGACTCGACGTCCTTCCTGCTGATCTGGTAGAGGATGGTGCGGCCGCCCCCGGGCCGTGGCATGACCCGCCCGGTTGCGGAGTCCTTGACCATCACGCCGAAGAGGCCGGTGTTTGGATATTGTGACATTATCTCCGCGTGCTGCGATGCGGCGTGCGGTATGGTCATCGAAAGCATGTCCGGGGGCAGGACCGTGGTCTCCAGGCTGATGCCCCGGTCGATGAAGTCGTCGACCCAGGCACTCTGAGAGACCCCTCTGTGCGGGTCGGTCCGCTCCGGGAAGACGGGCACGACCTGGGTAACGGGGTGCATCCTGTAGTTGCGACCCACCTGCCCGCTGGAGTTGGCCAGCCTGTTGCGCATCAGCAGGAGCGGGGTCCCGATCGCGCCGCACGAAAGGACGACGACCTTCCCGTGAGCCGTGAGTCTCGGGCCGAGCGCCCCGGTCTCGTGATCGACGAACCTGCCCGAAACGCCAGTGGCTCTGCCGTCTTTGACGAGCACCTTCTCGACCCGGCAGTCGGCGTAGACCTCGGCCCCGCGGGAGACGGCCTCGGGAATGTAGGAGACGTTCGTGCTCTGTTTCGCGCCGCACGGGCAGCCGAAACAGCAGACGCCGAAACCTTCGCAATCCTTGGCGTTCCTCGGCAGGTACTCCGCGCCGAGGCCGAGGGATCTTGCGCCTTCGATGAACTTTTCCGCGTTGCGCCCGACCACCGACGGCTCGGACTTCGAGACGTAGATGAACTCCTCCACCGCCTTGTAGTAGAGGCTCAGCTCGTCGTAGGAAAGCTCGTCCAGGCCGTGCTCCGACCGCCAGTCATCGAGCACGTCGGGCGGCATGCGGAGCGCCGTTCCCTGGTTGATCGTCGTAGTGCCCCCGATGGTCTTGCCTGTCGGGCAGAGAGCGATGGGCATGCCGAGCGAGAAAGTCATGCCGCCGTCACGGTACAGAGTCTTCACTGACTGGCAGCAGTCGAACCCGAACGATTCCGTCGGGAAGTATCCTCCCTCCTCGAGCAGCGTGATCGAGTACCCCTCCGCGCTCAGCTCGTATGCGATGGGAGCGCCACCGGCTCCCGAGCCGACGATCACGACGTCAGACTCGAGCTCCATGTCGGGCGTTCTCTCTGTGAACCCGAGGGTATCCCACGTGTGCAGCATCCCTGAACCACCTCGCTATTCAAATCGCTTGATGTCCGGACCCGGCGGGTCGACCGGCGTTCGTCGGTCGAGTACGCTCAACCCCGGGTGACGGGGTGAAGGGCGGCCTCTTTCCGAAGCTCATGCCTGTCGACGCCGAGCAGCCGGCACTGATCGTCCTGGTTGTAGTACGCGACCTTGGCCGGGAGCGCCGCGAGAACGGACGCCCCGCGCAGCAGGTACAGGCGGCTCTTGAAGGCCCGTTCGAGGATCCTGGACTGCTTCTTGCTCCCGAGGGAGGTGAAACGCCTCCCGCCTTTCATAATGGCCAGCAGGTCGAGCATGAAGATGCTGCCCATGACGGCGAGGAAGACTTCGATCGGGCCCATGCAGATCAGGGCCGCGGCCGACGCCGCTATCCTCGTCCTCTCTTCGGGCGCAACCTGCTCGCAGCCGACCAGCGCCGCGAGCCGGGGGGCAAGCGACCTCGCGAGCAATCGCTCCCTGATGTTTACGAGCCGCGTGCCTGCTCGGCGGCACTGCACGCGTTCAATGCCCGGTCCCTGGGATTGCTCGAGAGTTCCAGTCTTGCCCCTCTGCCCGCGGATTCCACCTTGAAGATCGAAACTTGCCGCATCGACGTTCAATGACATCATCACCTTTCACCGTGTGTCACAACCTCCACATTTCCATACGGGTGTCCAGGGGATTTCCTTCGCGCATGACGCCGCGTAGAAAGGCTTAGTGAGCCGTCGTCGAGCTCCAAGAGAAGTCGAAAAAGGCACCACTGGGGTCAGACCCTGGTGGTGCCTTTTCTACTTTCCGTGAATGGTGGAGGAGCGTAGTGTTGAGCCGAGGGATTCGATTCCCGGGCGTTCCGTCAGTCGTACTTCACGAACGAACGGATGGTCTCGTAAACGTGGTCGAGGAACTCCGGGTCGTCGATCGAGATCTTGACCGCACCCGAGGGGCAGACGGACGCGCAGCGCCCGCAGGCGCGGCACATGTCGCCGATCACGGCCCTGTCTTCGACCACTTCAATCGCCTTGATGTAACAGTGCTCCGCGCACGTGCCACAGCCGGTGCAGTCGTCGGTGACTTCTATGGTTATGGAATCGAGCCGCGGAAATATTGAGTCGATGTACTTGGCCGGGGCATACCTGTTGAAGCGCGTGATGCAGCAGCACTCGCAGCAGAAACAGACCGTCAACAGCCGCGCCCGGTCCTTGATGCCGAAGATGAAGTTGTCGATCCTGACCTTACCAACCACAGGCACCAGGCCCGCGGCGATCGCGTCTTTGACGTACTGCTTCGCCTCATCCACACCGACCTCCCGGCGGAGGGACGGGTCCGAGTCCATCGCCGAGTCCCCCATCTGCAGGCAGCCGATGCCGACCGGATAGTGCTCGCACCCGGCGGTCTCCCGGCAGACACAGTTGTTGTAGACGACCCGGTGCGAAGCTTCTTCGATGAAGCGGTACAGTATCTCGTGCGGCAGCGGCGCGCTCTCCGGCTGCTCGATGTCCTTGTTGACAGGAAGCCAGCGGATGTTGGTCTTGTCGGGCCGCGTCCACGGGTGAATGCGTGCAAGCGGTCCGAAAGCAGTAAGGCTGAAACCCTGGCCCATGCTGAAGAGCGCTTTCATCTTCAATTTCGGAAGGTTTATCTTGTCGATGATCGTCCGCCTTTCTCGACTCAGCCCACTTCGACTGTACCGGATATCCTGCTGATGGCCTGTTCCATGTAGTCAGCGTTGTCCAGGGTTATCTTCACCGCTCCCTGCTTGCATGCCATTGCGCAGCGGCCGCAACCCTTGCACTCTTCGCCCACCACGGCCTTGCCGTCTACCACCGACATCTGCTTGAACATGCAGACCTCAACGCATTTACCGCAACCGGCGCATCCGTCGCCCACCTCGATGCTCAGACCTTCGAGCTTCACGAGGATGTCGCGGGCCTCGCGGGAGGCCAGGTGCAGGCTGGTGCTGACACAACAACAAGGGCAACAGTGGCAGATAGTCATGAGGCGGGAATGGTCGCGAACTCCCAGGGCTATGGCGTCCCCTTTGAACTTGCCGACCAGCGAGACCAACCCCATCTCGCACGCGTGGTGCAGGTGTTCGAGCGCCTCCGACTTCGTGACGTGGCGCCCGACGGCGGGATCGATCTGTCGCGCACCCTCCCCAACAAAAGTGCAGCCGAAGGTAGGCTCGTAATCCTTGCAGCCCATCTCGCTGCGGCAGGGACAGCGATTGAGTATCACGTGATAAGACGCGCTCTCGATGAATTGCTCGATGATGTTTATGGGAGCGACGGTGCCCGGGGGCAGGTCGAGGTCCTGGTATATGGGGATGTAAGTCAGGTTGGTCCTTGGCGCGTCGAGCGCTATCAGACCCAGCTGCTTGACCCCGGGAATATTGCTCATCCTCGCCATGACGTCTTTGTACTTGAGGACGAATGTCAGGTGGTTGAAGGCGTTCCTGGTAATGAAGCTCATCTTGCTGATCGTTGTTCCTCTCACAGGATTTCTGCAGCGCCCGAAGTGCATATTATCATTGATGGCGTGCTTGCCGGCTGCAAACGGAGCCGCGACCTTAAAGATTCCAGGCCGTATCGAAGCCGTCGCGGACCGCGTTGAAGATGCGGCCCGGGCAGCGGGAGTCTCCGACGATCAGGACGCGTCCCAGGTACGACTTCAGCTCGTCGGCCAGCCGGTCGTCGCTCCTGACTCCGATGGCGAGGACCACGTTGTCGACCTGGCGCTCGACCCGCACGCACGTGCGCACGTGCTCGAGCGTGATCTCGCCCGGCCTTATCTCGACAAGTTTTTGAGAAGTGATGAGCTCCGGGTGGTGTTCGAGGAGCCTGTCGAGGACGTCGTCCAGGTTCTGAAAGTAAACCCCGGGCCCAAGCTCGTCGGCCATCTCGATGACCATTATCCGGTTGCCGTCCTCGGCGAGCTTCTCCGCGGTCTCGAGGCCGGTCATCCCGGCGCCGATGACGGCCACGCGCTTCCCTTCGAGCCTGACCGTTCCGTCGAGGACATCGTTGACGGTGCACACGTGCTCGAGCCCCACTCCCGGTATGTCGGGAACGAGCGGCAGCGCCCCGGTGGCCACTATGACGTCGCGGGCATCCAGCAGTTCGAGCTCATCAATAGACAGCGGCGAGTCGTACGCGATCTCGGCGCCGCGACGAAGCGCAGCCGCTTCCAGGTCTTCTATACACCATGCGATCTTATGTTTCTTAGGGGGCACGGCCGCAAGCCTGACCTGCCCGCCGGCTGATGCCTCCCGCTCGAAAAGCACGGCTTTGAAGCCCCGCTCTGCAAGCACCTCGGCCGCGGCTAGTCCGGCCGGACCGGCGCCTGCCACCGCCACTACGCGGCCGTCACCGTTCACGCGTGGCGCAGCGGTCTCGAGCTCGCGCCCGGTCCTCGGGTTGACGGCGCATTCCAGGCACTGACCGATCTGCGCGTTCTGCTGGAGCGACTCGATGCACCGCAGACAGGAGATGCACCGCCTGATCTCTTCATCGCGGCCCTCCATAGCTTTGGCAACCCACTCCGCGTCGGCGAGGAAGGCGCGCCCGAGCGACACGAAATCCTGCGTTCCCTCTGAGAGCAGGGCCTCGGCCTCTTCCGGCATCCGCACGGTGTTCGCGGCGATCACCGGAATGGAGACCGCCTCCTTGACCGCGCGGGCGAGGTGCTTGCGCCAGCCCTGCTCGAACGACATGGGCTCGAGCCAGTAGTTGGTGTTCTCGTAGGTCGCTGAGGAAACATCTATTGCGTCGACCCCGGCCTGCTCGAGCCGCCGAGCGATTTCGATGCCCTCTTCGAGCTCGATGCCCTCGTGGGGCTTGTCGATGACGCGGTAGTACTCGTCGACCGAGAGCCTTACAGTCACGGGAAAATCAGCTCCGCACTCCCGCCTGATGCCGCTCACGATGTCGAGAAGAAATCGCATGCGGTTCTCGAGGATGCCCCCGTACTCGTCCTTGCGCAGGTTCGTGTGCGTGCTCAGAAACTGCTGGATGAGGTAGCCGTGCGCGCCATGGAGCTGGACGCCGTCGGCGCCCGAAAGCTTGACGCGTTTCGCGGCTCTCACGAAGTCATCGACGAGGCGCCTGACCTCCCAGCGGCGCAGGGCGCGAGTCTTCTGATTGTAGAGCCGGCTGGGCACCTTGGAGGGCGCTACCACCGCGGGCCAGCGCCAGTGCTCGATGAACCAGTCGGAGAGCTCTGGGTCCTTGGCGGCCA
>Ga0209539_1002148_pt1 | contig 10416 bp, 5 predicted proteins | sample BarGraNGADG00312_2_FD_184499 | JGI IMG/M metagenome (GOLD analysis project Ga0209539, IMG submission 184499) | Arctic peat soil microbial communities from Barrow, Alaska - Barrow Graham LP Ref core NGADG0011-312 (SPAdes) (version 2) | ecosystem: Environmental > Terrestrial > Soil > Wetlands >... | reverse complement strand
GATTTCCTCGTCGTATTGACCGGCATCCTCCTCGCCTCTTCCGCGCGGATAAGCGCGGAGGTAGCGAGTCATGACGTCACCCGCGCCGTCGATCAAACGCGGGTTCCGCTGATCGAGCATCTTCGAAGCGATAGCAGCTGCGCGCGGATGACGCTCCATGCAGGCGACGAGCTCGCCCAACCACTCCGGCGAAGCCTCGGTGTCGTTGTTGAGAAAGGCGACGTACTCGCTCCCACCCGCACGGATTCCGGCGTTCATAGCCTTCCCGAAGCCGAGGTTCTCTTCGAGGCGGATGATCGTCGCCTCGGGGAAGCGCTCGTTCGCGACCGCCACCGAGTCGTCAGTCGAACAGTTGTCGACGAGAACGATTTCGAAATCTCCATAGGCTTGGTTTCGAAGCGAGCTCAGGCAGGCAGGCAAAAGCTCCCTGCCGTTCCAGTTCGGAATAACGATCGAAACCCGGCTGCGCGTTGTCTGTGTTTCCGGCATATCCCGCGCCTTTCCGGCGCCCATCATCGGTCTGGTCGGCGATTCTTCTCCCACTCGACGTCGGAGTCCACCATCATCTCGACGAGCTCCTTGAACCCGACCTTCGGCGCCCAGCCAAGTCCCTCGCGCGCTTTCGTCGCATCGCCGACGAGTAGATCGACTTCGGCCGGCCGATAGAACTCCGGGTTGATCACGACGTGTTTCTCGTAGTCGTCGATTCCGACCCGGGCAAGAGCGCTCTCGACAAGCTCGCGTACACTATGCGTCTCTCCCGACGCGACGACGTAGTCGCCGGGCTCGTCTTGCTGAAGCATGAGCCACATCGCCTCGACGTAGTCACCGGCGAAGCCCCAATCGCGTTGTGCCTCGGGATTGCCGATCTCCAGCTTCTCCTGAAGGCCGAGCGAGATTCGCGCCGCTGCGTTGCTGACTTTACGAGGGAGAAACTCGAGCCCTCGAAGTGGCGACTCGTGGTTGAAGAGAATACCGTTCGACGTATGCAAGTCGTAGCTCTCGCGGTAGTTGACAGTGATCCAGAACGCGTAGACCTTCGCGACTCCGTAGGGGCTACGAGGCCAAAAGCGTGTCGTCTCACTTTGCGGTGTTTCCTGAACCTTGCCGAACATCTCGCTCGACGAAGCCTGGTAGAAACGGATCGTGGGATCGACTATGCGTATCGCTTCCAGGCAGCGCGTGACTCCGATAGCCGTGAACTGTCCGGTCTGAACAGGCGTCTTCCACGATTCGGGCACGAAGCTCTGGCCGGCGAGGTTGTAGAGCTCCATGGGGTTACAGAGCGTGAGTGCGTTGATAATGGAGCCGCCATCGCCGAGATCGCCTTCGATCAGGCGAACGGAATCCAGAATGTCGAGCCGTTCTAATCGCTCCAGATTCGGGGTGGAGCTGCGGCGTACCAGCCCGCTCACCTCGTAACCTTTATCCAGAAGCAACCGAGCGAGATAGGGACCATCTTGCCCTGTGATACCCGTTATCAAGGCGGATTTGCGACTCAATTGCGCCTCCACTTCTAGTCGTTGTCGGGAATTGAAGAACCGAGTCGTTCGAGCGCCGCGTCGACCATCAAAGCAACGAGTTGTTGGAAGGTAAGTCTGGGTTTCCAACCGAGCACACGCCTGGCTTTGGCAGGGTTACCGTACAGAATCGTGGCATCCACCTTGCGAATAAAGCGTTGGTCGGTGCTCACGTGACGCTCCCAATCAGAGACACCCGCGTGCTCGAATGCGCACTCGAGAAAAGAAGCGATGGAGTGTGGTTCACCACTCGCTATCACGTAGTCGTCCGGTTCAGCCTGCCTCAGCATCAGCCACATGGCCTCGACGTAGTCGGCCGCGAAGCCCCAGTCGCGACAGATGCTCGTGTCGCCCAGGGTGATCGAATCCTCCAACCCAAGCGCGATCTTCGCAACGCCGGTGGCGATCTTCTGCGTCACGAATGTCTCGGGGCGAAGCGGGGATTCGTGGTTGAAGAAGATGGCGTTACAGGCGAAAATCCCATCGGATCGCAGCGAAATAGCATATTCGTGAGCGATTAGCTTGGAGCGGCCGTACGGAGTCTCGGGCCGAAAGGGAGACAGCTCGTCCAACACGCCCGGCGTGCGGTAGCCGAAGATTTCGCTACTGGACGCCTGGCAGATACGAAGCTTCGACAGGTCGATCGTCGCCTCGCGACACGCATCGATGAGATGTGAAAGCCCGTGTGCGTTGACGGCGGTGGTGGCTTGTTCTTCCTGAAAAGAGGCGGCAACGGAGGATTGCGCGGCGAGATGATAAATCTCCGAGGGTCGTGCTTTACGAAGGGCTGATACTAGAGAGGAATGGTCTGATATATCGCCGACGAGAGAGTGGTCATCGTCGCGATCGCCTCTGATATCGAGACCATAGACGTCATACCCTTTCTCTCGGAGCAATCGAGAAAGGTAGTGACCGTCCTGCCCGCCAACACCGGTAACAAGAGCGCGCGTCATCGGACACGTGATACTAACACCGCGGATCTCCGCCTCCGACAACGGCACCCCGGCGATACGCAACCGCGATCACAACGGTTCCGTGCCCACGCTGGGCGCGTGTAGTACCGTTTGCGCGCTCGGCGGGTTGATCGAGTCGAGCCCGGCGCAGGCGAGTCCGACTGTCCGGTATCGTCAGGGTCTATGACCTCCCTGGCGAGCGACCTCTCAGAACCTATTCCGAATACCGGCGCGGCGACTCGCGTGGGACGAGCTAAGCGTGTCTGGAGGCTCGTGACCGTCCTCACTGGAATGGATATCAAGCTCCGGTACGGGGATTCCGCGCTCGGCTACATCTGGACGGTCGGCAAGCCTTTGGCGCTGTTCTCGATTCTCTACGTCGTTTTCGGCAAGCTCGTCCGCTTCGGCGCGCCCATGCCTCATTTCGCACTGTACCTCGTGATCGGAGTCATGCTCTGGACTTTCTTCGTCGACGGCGCCACGCGGACGATGGGCTCGATCGTCGCCAACGCCACGCTTCTGCGCAAGCTGCCCTTCCCGAGACTGGTAATCCCGCTGGCCGCCAGCCTGACTTCGTTCGTCACCTTCGGGCTCAGCCTGTTCGCGATCGCGATCTTCGTCGCGGCGAACGGAATCGCTCCCAAGCTTGACTGGCTCGTCTTGATCCTGGAGCTGATCGAGCTCTACTTGTTCGTGCTCGGGCTCGGTCTGATCCTGGCCGTCATCCACGTCCACCTACGCGACATCGAGCAGGTCTGGGAGCTGTTGGTACAGCTGCTCTTCTTCCTTTCTCCGATCATCTATCCGTTCAGCGTCATCCAATCGGCGACGTACAGGAAGATCATGCTGCTCAACCCGTTCACCCAGATCATGCAGGACTTCCGCGCGCTCATCCTCTACCCCAACCACAAAGAGATCGTGGACACGGGATTCGTGGCCCCGGCGGCCTTCACACCGTTACGCATAGCGCCGCTCTTCATCGTCGTTTGCACGCTCGTTCTCGGCTTCTACATGTTCAAGCGGGAGGAGCCATGGCTAGCGGAGCGCGTTTGAACGGCCACGGTGCCATCGCCGCGACCGACGCGATCGACGTGTGCGGGATCTCGAAGACCTTCCGCATCCCGCAAGAGCGGCTGAGCCTGCGGCAGCACTTTCTTCATCCGCTGACGCGGACGACTTACGAGACGAACTCCGTCCTGCGCGAGGTCAGCTTCTCGATTCGCAAGGGCGAGCGCTTTGGGATAGTCGGTCGCAACGGCTGCGGCAAGACGACGCTCTTGAAGACGATCGCCGGCATCTACCGCGCCGATCATGGCGAGGTTCGGCTTCGCGGCATGCTCTCGCCCTTCATCGAGCTAGGCGTCGGTTTCAACACGGAACTGAGCGCGCGCGACAACATCATGATCAGCGGCGCCCTCCTGGGCCTGAGCAAGAGCGACCTACTGGAGCGCTTCGACGAGATCATCGCCTTCGCCGAGCTCGAGCGCTTCGTCGATCAGCGCCTGAAGAACTACTCCTCGGGCATGCAGGTACGACTCGCTTACTCGGTCGCGATCCAGGTGCCCTTCGACATCCTCATCGTCGACGAAGTACTCGCCGTCGGCGACGCCAAGTTCCAGGAGAAATGCATCAAGACTTTCGACGACTTCAGCGCGGCCGGCAAGACCGTCGTCCTCGTCTCGCACGATCCCGCAGCCATACGCAAGCACTGCCAGCGGGCGATGCTGCTCGAAAACGGCTCCGTCGTCTCCGTCGGCTCGTCCAATGAGATCGTCGATCTCTATTTCGAGCGCGAGGGAATCAGCACGCAGTAAAGCCATGCACGCTTGCACGATCATCGCGCGTAACTACCTGCCCTACGCACGGGTCCTGGTGGAGTCGTTCAACGAGCATCACCCGAACTCGCGCTTCACGGCCCTCATTCTGGACGGCGTCGACGATCTAGACGAGCCGTTCGAGGTCTTGAGTCTTTACGAGATCGGCATCGAGGCGGACGAAGTGCACCGGATGGCGATGATCTACGACATCACGGAGCTTGCGACCGCCGTCAAGCCCTGGCTGCTTCGGACTCTGCTCGACAAGGGCGCCGACGCGGCCGTGTACTTCGATCCCGATATTGCGATATACCAACCACTCGACGACGTCGGAGTGCTTGCGCAGAGGCATTCGATAGTCCTCACGCCTCATACGACCGAACCGCTTCCAGACGACGGTTGCCTGCCCGACTACAGCATGATCATGCATTCCGGTATCTACAACCTCGGGTTCATCGCCGTGAGCGAGCGCGCGATACCTTTCCTCGACTGGTGGTCGGATCGCCTATCGAGGCACTGCCTCATAGCGTCCGATCAGGCGTTGTTCGTCGACCAGCGCTGGGTCGACTTGGTGCCCTCGCTGTTTGAGCATTTCATCCTCCTCGACCCCGGCTGCAATGTCGCATATTGGAACTTGCACGCACGTCAGCTCCGTCGAAGTAGCGAACTGTACGAGGTCAATGGTGAGCCACTTCGCTTCTTCCACTTCAGCGGTTACAAGCCGGATAAGCCGCACGTTCTCAGCTATCACGACAGCACGCGGCCGGGCGTGAGACCGCGCATCCTCTTGAGCCGTAATCCGGATCTTGCGCAGCTCTGTAGTGAGTACGGCCGTAGAGTCCTCGCATACGGCTTCGGCAGCGGCAAAAAGGCTGTATACGAGTTCGACAGATTGCCTGGCGGAATAGCAATCGATGTGCGGATGCGCAGGCTCTTTCGAGAAGAGCTTCTCGAAGCCGAGCGAGACGGGCGGCTCCTGCCTCCGGATCCGTTCGACCCGGCCGCGACCGCGAGCTTTTTGGACTGGCTTCGCGAACCAGTCGGGAGAGGAAGGAAAGCCGGCGTCTCGCGCTACGCCTACGCTCTATATTCGGAGCGCGCGGATCTACAAAGCGCGTTTCCCAGTGTGCCCGGAGCCGACGCTCCCCGCTATAACGAATGGCTCCACAAGGCCGGGCAGCATATCGGCTTCCCCAAGGAGCTGCTGCCGGGCGGCCCGCGGCCGGCGACCGTTATCTCGACTGGACGCGGCGCGGTGATCCGAGCAGGAGCGCGCACCGAGAAGCGCCTCCGCGCGCTTTCCTACTCCCATCCGATCATGGCGCGCGGTAGGCCCGCTTGGCGGGCGCTAAAGCGCGCGCGGATCATTCCGGGCAGGGGGCGGCATACTGGCGGTTTCGCAGCGGCACCGGCTGAAGTCTCGGGTCCGGTGATCGAGGTGGCGGCTGAACCGGCGGCGGGAGTCAACCTCGTCGGCTACCTGAATGCCGAGCTCGGTATCGGCGAGGTCGCTCGGAAGCTGATGAGCGGACTCGATTGCGCCGAGATCGAGTACTCCACGATCACCTACGACCGCACGCTGAGCCGCCAGGAGCATAAGGTCGACGAGCGCAGCCCGCAGCAGGCGCCCTTCGATATGAATGTCATCTGCGTGAACGCCGATCAGCTGCCGATTTTCCGCGAGGATGTCGGCCCGACATTCTTCGAGCAGCGTTACTCGGTCGGCGTCTGGTTCTGGGAAATCTCACGCTTCCCGTCCGTTTTCCGCAACGCTTTCGGGATCGTCGACGAAGTCTGGGCTGCATCGAGCTTCGTGCGCGACACGCTCGCGGCCGTGACCTCGAAGCCCGTGCATATCGTCCCGCTACCGCTCGAGATGCCCAGCGCCGAGCCAATCTCGCGGGAGCAGCTCGGGCTGCCGGACAGCTTTATGTTCCTGTTCAGCTTCGACTTCCTCAGCATCTTCGAGCGCAAGAACCCGCTCGGGCTCGTCGATGCCTTTACCCGCGCCTTTGCCGACGGAGAAGGTCCGATACTTGTCTTGAAGTGCATTAACGGCGAGCACGATCTCGAGTCGCTCGAGCGACTTCGACTTGCGACGGCCGAGCGCTCCGACATCTACCTACTCGAGGAGTACCTCGCTCCGGAGAAGAAGAACGCCCTGATGGCCGGGTGCGACTGCTACGTGTCGCTCCATCGCAGCGAGGGCTTCGGATTGACGATGGCGGAGGCAATGGCGTACGGAAAGCCCGTGATCGCGACCAACTACTCGGGCAACGTCGACTTCATGCACGAAGGAAACAGCCATCTGGTTCCCTACAAGCTGGTACCGATCCCGAAAGGCTGCGACCCCTATCCCGCCGGCGCGGAATGGGCCGATCCGGATATCGCCGCCGCCGCGGCGGCCTTGCACCGCGTGTTCGACGATCAGGCGGCTGCACGCGAGCTCGGAGAGCGGGCGCGTGATGACGTCTTGGAGCGCTTCTCGGTGGATAGGACGGCGGCCTTCCTGGCGGAGCGATTCGCGGCGCGGGCGCCCAGGCTGGCCGAAGGTCAGTTTGGCGAGTCCGCTTGGTCCGAAGACGAGGCGCTCGCCGCCGCTTATCGCAGGCTTGCGCAAGGTCCTGGCACTCAATTCGTCAGCGCGAGACGCCGTCACCCGGGAACGCGCACGGCTCGAGCGGTCCTACGCCGGCTCCTTTGGCCGTACGTCGCCGGCCAGCACGAGCTCCAGACCATGGTCGTAGAAGCGATTACTCACCTCCATCGCGAAGTCGAACGTTCCGAGAGTGCTCTCGCGGAGCTGCGCCGCGCAGAAGTGGGTCCGCTGCAGAACCAGGTCGAGCGTCTCGAGACGGAGCTGACGGCGGAAGCTGGCTTTGGGACCGTGCGGAGCACCGACGAAGCGGGACGGCCAGTCATCGGTTTCAGCGACTCGAGTCTCGCTGAGGGGAACGTCTATCGTGGATTCGAGGACACTTTCCGCGGTGGGGAGGACCTTATTCGAGAGCGCCAACGTCCCTACCTCGATCTGCTCGGCGAACGCTCACCCGTACTCGACGTCGGCTGCGGTCGGGGCGAGTTCCTCGAGCTTTTAGCAGAGGCTGGCATCGAAGCTCGAGGTATCGACACCGACTCCGGTATGGTCGAGCGCTGCCGTGAGAAAGGACTGGTCGTCGAGCAGGCGGACGCGATCTCTTATCTCGAGACGCAGCCAGACAGTTCACTCGGTGTGATCTTCTCCGCTCAGGTCATCGAGCACTTACCCTACGAGGGGCTCATGCGCTACTTCCAGCTGGCAGAGCGGAAGCTTGCACGCGGCGGGCTGTTCATCGCTGAGACGGTGAACCCACACTCCGTTCAGGCATTCAAGGCGTTCTGGGTCGACCTTACGCACCGCTCCCCGATCTTCCCCGAGGTTGCGGTTACACTCGCCCGTCTGCATGGGTTCGAGTCCGCGTATGTGTTCTTCCCGCTCGGGACTGGAGAGCTCGAGAGCGATCGGCGTACCCAAGGCGATTACGCAGTCGTTGCGAAAAGCGCGACGTAACTCGGGAGTTCGTCAATGCGGGGCTGCCAAGTACCCGAGCGCCTATTCGTCAGCTCGGTCCGCTTGCGTCTGCTCCACGACGTCTACTCGGCGCTCCACCTCATCGTCGCGCTGCTTCAGCTTGGCGAGCTGCTGGTCGAAGCGACCCGCGAGCCGCTTGATGTCGTCTTCGATGCGAGCGGTGAGTGTCTGACGCGCACGCGCTTCTTGCTCGAGCTTTTCGGTCGCCACATCGACGCGCTGTTGGAGCGCAGCCACGTGGTTGTTCAGATCCGCAGTGCGGGATGCGACGGCGTTGTCCATCAGCGACCGCCATTTACGACGCAGAGCACGTAATGGCGGGCCGGTCAGGCGGTTACGCGCCAAGCGCCGGGCGATGCGCCGCGCGGCAGGCTCGACCGTGGAGGGGCGGCTGCCGGCGCCTCGCGCTCGCACGAGGTCGAGGCGCTCACGCATCGCTGTACCGCTGACGACCGCGTTGTGCCGCTCGGTCACGCGACGCCAACCCCGCTCGGCCATCGCGGCGGCGGCCTCGGGTTGCTCGACGATCCAGCGGAGTGCGGCGGCGAGGTCGTCGAGGTCGGGATCCGCCCAGCGGCCGTCGGGCGGGTAGGGCCAGGCGCCCGGGCCGACCTTTGCCGGCGTCCACTTGACGATCCGCGCGACGGTGTCGTCGGCGTACTGTGTCGTACCGCCGTACCCGGTCAACACGACTGGCTTGCTAAGCAGCATCGCCTCCGCCGGCGCGTAACCGAAACCCTCAGAGCGATGTGGCGAGACATAGCAGTCACAGAGCTCGAGTAAGGCGTTTTTCTCGCGGTTACCGAGGAAGCGGTCGATGAACACGATGTCGCTACGGCCGGCGGCGGCCCGGCGCACTTTCTTATCGACCTCGGGGACGCTTTCGTGGTTGATGCACTTGAGCACCAAACGCGTCTTCGACCCCGACTCCTCCGGAAAGGCGCGGCGGTAAGCCTCGACGAGACCGCTCGGATTCTTGCGCGCCTCGGTCGAGCGGTAGTCCCAGATATAGAGGAAGACGGTCTCGTCGTCTTCCCAGTCGAAGTGCGCGCGGTCGAGCGGCGACTCCTGGCGCTGCACCGAGACCGGCACCGGGTACACCCAGACGGGCACATCGACGTGCGGCTCGATCAAGTCCCGGATGAAGTCCGTTCCGACCCACAGCTCGTCGAGCCACTTTAGTGCCGGCGCCCACTCCGCGCCGGGGAACGGGTCGACCTCCCACCACCAGATACCGATCGTCGGGCGCTCGACAAAGAATCCTTTACCGACATCGTGCACCAAGGCCGGCATCTGATAGCCGTTGGCCACGACGATGTTGACATCGTGGTGGGCGTCCTGCGGGCCGACCGGGGAAAACTCCGCCTGTTGGCGCGTCGATGGCACGAATAATCCCTGAACCAGCGTGGTCGGGACACCGGCCGCCTCGAGCGCTGCCGCGATCTGCCGCATACTTTCTCCAACTCCGATCCCGGAGGTGAAGTGCCCGGCGAGGTTGACGCCTTCGGTATCGGGTCTCCGGCGACTCGGCGACTTCTTTGCGGCCGCTTCGACGAAGTTGGGGCGCGGCGGCAAGAAGCTCTTCGGGATGGACATCTCCTGACGGCCTGAGTTCCATGCCCACTCGATGAATGCCAAGCCGTCGTTACCGTCGAGCGACGGGAACGCCGCGCGGACGTCAGAGCGCACAGCGAGTATTGCGGCGAGCAGGCGGGTGACGCCGACCGAGCCGCCTTGTCCGGCAGGTTGCAGCGCGTATGTCCGAAGCTGGTCGAAGCCTGCCTCAGTGAAGGGCGAGTGCGTGATGGTGCCGTCTCGCAGTCCGTCGCGAATCAGGCGCTGCGTCATTTCGTTGTGCGGAAGGCCCTCCGGAAGTACATCCCAGCGAGTGCCACGCGGGGTCTCGTCCGTAAGGTCGCTCTCGTTGGCCCTAGTCCAGCCAGCTGCCATCAGCGCCGCAGCTCGTTGGCGAAGCAGAGGCGCGAGGGGGAGCTGTTCGCTCACAGCCGTCGCGATCTCGTCGTCAAGGAAATAGGGTTGGCGTACGTCGAACCCACGCAGGCGGAGCAGAGTCAATGGCTGGTCGTCGACGAGAGGCGAGGTGTCTGTTGAACCGGGATCGAAGGTGCGAGATATAAGTTGCGCTGTCGATAGCAGTGATCCTGCCGACCGAACAAGGGCGACCTCGTCAGACAACGCCAGCGCGTTGAACCACAGTTGTGCGGTAGCACTCGTTGCGAGCGATTCGTGAGCGGGGAAGTCCTGCGGGACAGGCCACTCAGAGAGCACGCTGGTTACGGTTCGGGAGCCGACCGTCCAGCCGAGTAAAGACCGTGAGATGAGTTTTCCGTCGTGACGCGTGACGGCAGACGCCGACTGCAGCGCATATGGACGATCGTTTGCGCTCTCGCCCTGCGCGTGACCATTTGGCGCGAGTAACGGGGCAGCGATACCGGCGACTACGTCAGACTCCTCCAGCGCCGCCCAGAACGGGGCGGGGGCCTGCACGACCGCGACGTCGGCTCCGATCCAGAGGATTCGATCACCGGGGTTACCCA
>Ga0209539_1002145_pt1 | contig 10430 bp, 7 predicted proteins | sample BarGraNGADG00312_2_FD_184499 | JGI IMG/M metagenome (GOLD analysis project Ga0209539, IMG submission 184499) | Arctic peat soil microbial communities from Barrow, Alaska - Barrow Graham LP Ref core NGADG0011-312 (SPAdes) (version 2) | ecosystem: Environmental > Terrestrial > Soil > Wetlands >... | reverse complement strand
AGGAACAGTGGCAGGATCTTGACTGTTACCTCGCTGCTGAAATCTGTCAGCATCGACACGAAGCCAAAGACGAAGACGTTCTGGCTGAGACCGAAGAACTTGCGCTGCGGCCTCTCCTGTCCCGTCTCCACCGGCGCGTTCACCTCACCTGCGTTTTCCATGTACTACACCTCTCCCGTGATACATGTAACTGTCGTTACAGTATATCCACCGTTACGCGACGTCAAGAGGGTGGAACGATGTTGTGGGCGCGACAATTAGAGTCGTGTAATTTGACAATATGTCGTGTAATCCGACAAAAGAGTCGTGTAATTGATGACGGCGGCGTGAAAACTTGCCTCTGTAACAGCCGCTTGTGGTTCATCGGCTTCCAAACCTGGTTTGTGGACATCGCCATGCCTGTTCTCTGTGACGCCTTGTCCTTGCCTTGCCTCCAAAGACGACTACGCTTTTTGATTGACGCTATACTGTTTTTGAAAGCACGGCGTGATTGTCTTGATAGCTAACGCCGAAGGGGCAACATGGCACAGCAGCTTGATGACACGACCGCTTCGAAGCTGATCGACGACCTTGACGGTCACTTCGCGTCGAAGCGCCGGTACCTCATGCCCCCATACGCACCTACCGGCATGAAAAAATGGTCAAAGCGTAGTCAAATACTCGATACGGACGGTTTTCAGAAGATTGCCGACGAGATGCGGCTGTATCTGAACCTTAGTCCATCAGTGCACGTCAGTCTTCGAGGAGGAATCTCCGACGCAAACGCGGATTCGGGGGACATACTTGCAGGTACACACCGATCCGAGAATCCTTGGAGCAACGAGATTCTGTTGTACATTCGGCCACATTGTCTGACGATCCAATTGGCAGCAGTACTTGCACACGAGATGACTCATGCCTTTCTTGAACACAACGGGGTTCGAGATTCTGACGTGGACCGCAATGAATTGCTCACCGAAGCCGGAGCCGTCTACCTTGGGATGGGTGAATTGCTTCACAAGGGCTATGTTCAGTCTTCGTGGAGCGAAAAGGCTCGAATTAGCACTCCGTGGACAAATACTCCGTTCGGCCCTATGCCTGGCGTCTGGCATGAGGAGGACGGAACCAGAAGGCACACCGAGTCAGTCGGCTACGTGAACGCCAATAGCATTGGCATTCTCATGGATCTATCCTCTCGGTGTGCTGGATGCCACTACGCGGACGTCGCAGATGTCGACATGAATCCCGCCCGCGGAGCCGTACAACGAAGAATGATGTCCTTTCTCAAACGCTTTGCGGATCGGCAGAGTCAGGCCAACGATAGAGAATCAGCGCGCCTTACAGAGAAGATCGAGGATGTACAACTTCTCTACAATAGGCTGGCGGCGAAGTTCGAGTCCTCGTCCTTCATCGGAAGACTGCCACGCTTGATCGGTTCGGAATGGACAGAGGTCGGAAAGATGTACGCGTTGTACGCTTCCGGAAGCCCGAATGTGGACCTGAGAGACATGCGTGCTCGGTTATCCAATCTGAAATCGAATACGCGTTGGAACGCACGTGAGGCTCATGTTCTTGAGGCAGACGCAGCAAAGGAGGCCGAATTGCTCCAGAAAGTTCTTGACCAACTTGAGAAGTAGAATCTAGAAGTATTATCGCTGCAGCTTGGTGACTAGCGCTGAGGATGGCGAGCATCGCAGCAGACGATTCAACTGATGAAATGGAGGATTTCATGGAACGATACCCGAAAGATCTCGTAGTGGGAATTGACGACTTTCACCGACTGGACTTGAAGTCAATACTTGGATCCGACAGGAAGGCTGGGTACGTGAGTCTGTGGGACCCCCTCACGACAGCCGCTGCTTCCGCTATCAAGGAAGGCAGGACTTCTGAAGGAAAAGCGCTGTGGCTACTGGCGGATGCATCCTCGATGATGCTCCACCCAAGCACTCCCGAAATACCTTTTGAGCCGGCGATAGTCATGGAAGGCAAACGGAGCTCAATTCCGGAGGACTTCACGGCTTCCGATATAGAGTTCTTCTCTACCATCGTGCAGGATGTTGATGATCTATGGCTCAAAGCCCGCCTCGCCGACCTGATCTGGATATCGACGACGAAGGCACGCAGGTACGAATATGCACTAATTGCCATCGATGCGTACCGCAAGATTCCACTGAGTCCTGATACGTGGGCTCGCGGTGTTCGTGAGTGTTGGGAACGCGCAATCTCTCTATCACAGGCACTAGGGAAGGTCGCTGCAAATCGCGTCAGGGAAATCGAGGAAGCAATATTGGCGTTGCTGAGCGCTACAAGCAGTGGCAACAGGTTCTTTGCTGTTATCTTGGCTGAAATACTCATGGCTGGCGGTCTTGCACATGATGAGGCACTTAGCGTTGCCGACAAGTTGGAATCACTGGCACACCAATTTGATGCCGAGAATGATCTTCGATCCGCAAGGGAATACGCTGCCGCTGCGGCCGATTGGCTGATGCAGGTGGGGAACAAGAGGAAAGCTGCCGAACTGACCGTCTTCGTTGCTGAATGTTGGTATAGGGAAGCTGTTGCTCAGGCGTCGTCAGACCCTCCGAGCTATCTTGGTGCAAGACACTTCTATGAGCAATCGATTCACGTGTATCAGGCTATTCCTCGAGACGCTTGGACTGATCTTCACATAAGCGAACGTCTCGTCGAGCTTGATAGGCTGATGACAGATGCTGGACGTCGATCCATTAAGGAAATGCATGTGTTCAGATCGCCACCGATTAACCTCAAGCCATTTGTTCAAGCCACGAAGAATGCTGTAAGTGGTATGTCTGCGCTGGATGCAATGAGGTTCTTGGCTACCGCATATCCTGGTGCAGACGTAGAGAGGTTGAAGGAATACGCTGGTCAGATAATGCGCGACTTTCCCCTACAGTCCTTGATCTCCACAGACTATCTCAGCGATGACGGCCGAGTGGTTGCAAAATGTCCAGGAATGGGCTCCGAGGACGACAATCGTGCGGTAGAGCGGGCGAGGATGAGCGAGCGCTATGGCATGGACATCGAGCTTGCTGTCAAATGGTTCATATTGCCAGCTCTGGACACCATACGGCATGAGCATCGTCTGACCGAAAAAGACTTCATTTCTCTGGCAAAAAACTCTCCAATCGTCCCCACTGGACATACCGTCGTGCTTGGAAAAGCCATGTCTGCTGGATACAAGAGAGACTTTCTGGTAGCATCGTCCCTAATGGTTCCGCAAGTTGAGAACATCGTACGCTGTGTGCTCAAGAAAGCCGGCGTTACAACGACTAAGCCTCTTAAGAACGGAGTTCAGGACGAGAAGGGGTTTGGCACTCTCATGCACTCTTCCGAGGCGGGAAGAATCTTTGGTGCAAACTTAGCATGGGAACTCCAGGCGATATTCTGCGAACGCCCGGGGCCAAACGTTCGCAATGAAATTGCTCACGGTTTCATGAACGATGAGAGATTCAAATCCTCGTCTTCGGTCTACGCTTGGTGGCTTGGGTTTAAGATCGTATTCGATGCATTCTGGGATACAGCACCGCAGGTCAATACTGGACGAAAGCCCAAAGCACGATGAACAATTGCTAATGGAGAAAGAGGACATAAAAAAGATTCTGTCAGCCTTCATCGCAGTATGTCTCGTTCTATCATTGTTTGTTGGGAACTTCGTATACGTGCCTTCCGCAATGGCTGCAGACACTTACGAGTGGGTTCTCGTAAGTGGCATCTTTACAAATCTCAATGTGTGTTCTCTCGCTGTCAATCCAAAGAGCCCGAGTGTTATCTATTCAGGAAGGTTTGGAGTATCCAAGTCGACGAATGGAGGAAGATCTTGGAACGCAATTGGGCTTGCGAATTTCTCTATGATAGAGGATCTTGCTGTCGATCCGAAGAACCCGAATGTCATCTACGCAGGAACGGAAGATGGAGTGTGGAAGACTACGAATGGTGGATCGGGATGGGAGCAGACTGATCTCACCGATTCCTACGTGAGCTCTCTTGCGATTGACCCGCAGAATACCAGTAGCATCTATGCAGGAACACAAAACCATCTCTACAAGTCGACAAATGGCGGTTCAAGCTGGACGGTTATGGAAGGACCATCTTTTGTTAACGCCATCGCTGTTGACCCCGAAGATTCAAAGACCATTTATATTGGGACGTGGCTATGGTCTGGAGGCGGCCTGTTCAAATCAACAGACGGGGGAAGCACGTGGTCTGGAATTGGCTTTGCCAAACGCCATGTGTCTTCTCTTGAAATCAACCCCATAACTTCCAGCATCATGTATGCTGGGATATTCGACGGGGGAGTATACAAGTCAACGAATAGTGGCTCTTCCTGGAGTGCCATCAATAATGGACTCACGAGCCTAGATGTTGAATCTCTCGCTGTTGACTCCGGAACGCCTCAAACAATCTATGCGGGGACGGATAGCGGTGGGATATTCAAACTTCAGATGGACAGCAGCGAAACGATTGCTGCGCCTTCCACTGCCGCGATCACGAGAGTAATTCAACTGACGATTTCTTGAAGCATCTCCCGTCATCTTGAATTCGCGCACATTTCTTCCCATAAGAGCAGTTGTCGAGGCCGCCGGAGGAACCATCGCCTGGGAAGCGGCTGCGCAGAAGGTCACGATTGTCCGGAAAGGTACGACACTGAGCCTGTGGATCGGCAAGAACCCCGCAAACCTCAACGGCAAATCGGTCAAGATTGACACAAATGCCAAGGTCGTACCTATCATTGTGAGCGGCAGGACGCTTCTTCCACTTCGTTTTGTCGCGGAAGCACTTGCGCTGGATGTCGGATGGGACTCGAAGACTCAGGTGATAACGATAACGTATACATCATAGGACAGAGTGCCAGTCGCCCCGGCCAGTCGTTTTGGCCGGGGTTGTTCCCTGTCTCAACTCAGTCTCTCGTCAATGTAGTTTGGATCGTAGGGAGACGCAGGTATCGGGACGAAGGTCCCTTTATGGTCGATGAAGCCGCCCTTCTCATCAAGTTCGACCATGGCGCGACCGTTGGAGAACGAATAGGCGCTATCATAGATAGCAGCCACAACCATGTCTCCCCTCTTGTTGACGAAGCCCCATTTGTTCTGAAGTTGAACAGCTGCAAGACCTTCGCTGAACCCAAGCACGCTGTCATAGATTAGCGGTATCACTACCTTTCCCTTCGTGTCGACGAATCCCCAGCGATCAGAAGTGAAGTGCCACCGTTTCTTGCGTTTGACAGCTGCAAAACCTTGGCTAAAGAGGCCCACCGCGTCATAGACACCTGGAGCCACGGGTGTTTTTCCCTCAGTGTTGATGTAGTCCCACTGGCCATTGAGTTCGACACGGGCAAGACCTTCTCTGAAAGAACATGGCTTCCCGTAGACAGCCGCTATTACCATGTTTCCGTGCGTGTCGACAAAGCCCCACTCGCCATTGAGTTCGACACAAGCAAAACCTTCGCTGAACGAACGCGCGTCATCATAGACGGCCGCTACTACGATGTTTCCTCGGGTGTCGATGAAACCCCATGACTCGTTGAGTCTGGCGCACGCAAGGCCCTCACTGAACAACTCCACATCATCATAGACAGCGGCTATTGCCATGTTCCCTCGGACATCGATGAAACCCCACTTGCCATCGAATTTGACACGGGCAAGACCACCGATGAAGGGGCCAGCGGAATCGAGAGTAGCTGGAACAATCGTGTTTCCCTCGGAATCGCGGTACCCGTACATGTTACCTTTCTGATACGGTGTTGGAACTGGAGGCTTGCTCCCGGTCGTCAGTTCTTGTACGCCTTCCACGGCTGTTCCTTCACTCCCAGACTCCGACATGGCAGAAGACACTTCGTTACCTGACAGAGACTCCCCGTCTGACTTCCCTGTTTCTTCAGGAAATGTACCGACTTTGTTCATGTCGGCTTCGGTTCTACGTTCGGGGTGAGTCAGCGACATTGGATGATTTTCCGAAGGACCGATATCCGTGACAAGAGGGTATCCACAATCGGGACACGCAATCGTGCCTGGCTGGACCAGCTTGCCACAGTCTGGGCATCGCATGAGTGTGTCTATCCGGAAACCACAATGAGGACAGATATGAGCTCTGTCACTGACCTTTTCGTTGCACTTGGGACAGGAAATCAGCATGGTCCCTCCGAAAACTCATCCATCACGCCGTCCGTTCTCCGTGGCTTGCTGACAGCCCCTCATCTTGTCTCTTCCGTCAACCTCGACAACATCTTGGCAACGGCTATCTATTCTGCAGCCTGCTTCGCCTTGGCGGGTCGAAGGAAATTCACATCCCGCTAACCAAGAAGTAGTCAAGGGCACATCTACCTTGTCACTGCCAGACTGACAGCCTGCGCTAGCGCCATCAAGGCGCCTTCGACCAGAGGAAGAGCAATCCAGAGCCCAAATCGCAGCAGCATTCCTCTCCAGCTTCTCAGTGGCATGGCTCTAAGTAGAATCAGCAGGGTCCCGGGGTTTCCACATGCCAGAACTCCGCCTATTTCGAACGCCCAAAGAAGGGTGAAGATGCTCAGCCTCTCATCTTGAGGCGTCTGACCTTCCATCACCGCAGCGTCCGACTCACTTCTCACATCAACTCCGACAACACCGGTATGCGATGAGGATGTGATTGGCACGCCAACCTGCTCGGCGCTGTCCGACGCGGATGTCGCGCTGGGCAGCTTACACGCCGTTGACGAAACAACTTCCGTGCCAGGCGCAGGAAGAAGAACAGCGTCTCCCTTGGTTTTCTGAACTGGCTCCGGGTGCGCAGATCGAGAGTCACCTGCGATGGTCCCCCCGTTCGGCGATGGCGCTGTCTGCCGCTCGGCCGGGTTACTGCGAGCGGCAGACACTCGCTCATCTGCCTTCTGTCGCTCCGGAGAAGTCTGATCCATGCGAGAGAACACCACATACTTTGACGCTGGCCGCCACTTGTCGGCCCCATTCGTCCAGACTTCCATGTTTCTTGCCATACGACCACCAGCTATTCTCCTGCGGACCTCGTTGGTGGAAAGGACCTCCTGGGACAGGATCCCAGCCTCACGATATCTCCAACAAGGATAGTCATCGCCGGTCGACCTCCTTCTTGGTTTCTCGGACACCTCGACTGCTGACGAAGGGACTGGTTCCTGGCTCCTTGCCGGTCTCGCCGAGTCTCTCTTCACACCTGACTGCGACGACGCGCCCGTTCTGCCAGCTTGAGGAGTGGAGGCTGGATCTGACGCACCTTTGACGATTGGGAACCCTGCACCTTCCTGGGCAAGTGGACACCCGCACTCAGGACAGGCGCTTGTCTCGGGCGGAACCAGTCTACCACAGTCGGGGCACTTGATCAGGGTGTCTATCTGAAATCCGCAATGCGGACAAACGTGCGCCTTATCGCTAACCTTCCCGTTGCACTTTGGACAAGAAATACGCATGGCCCCTCCAGAAGCAACTCCACCAGACCGTCTATCTTCTGACACCAACCGATAAACCGTCTTTATCTTAGCCAGTCTGGAGGGCGACGCAACTTCTCCGAAACGGTGTCTGAAGTCAACACGCTTGGTCCGCTGCAGATGCAGCGGACCAAAGGACGGCGCTCTCTTCTCGACATGAATTGTCGCTTGACGTAGCCCCAAAAAGGGAGATTCTTGGAGTAGACGAGAAAGAGTGGCAAGATCCTGATTGTGCTTTGAGCGTTTGCGAGGAGTGGCCGCGTGTGGATGTGTACTATCCCCAGGAAGTGACAGGATGATTGGTTCTGCTCCGGTTGGTCCAGATGAGCGCATGTGTCCGTTTTGTCATGCAGTCGTGCCGGAGAATGCCGATGTCTGTCCCCGGTGCGAACGGGTTCTCAGGGAGCACTTTCCAGTAACTGACTCAGCGGCGACGGCGCCGACTGAGACATTTACGCCTGCACCCAACGAGGCAGGTCGTCGTCCTAGACGGCGATCAGTATGGCCAGGCCTTGCAGTCGTCGCGGCGTTAGTCGCCTTCGCTGTCATCTTCGGAGTCACTCAATCTAGAAGAACGGTTCCTGAGAATTCAGCGTCGCCAGTTGCTCAGATATCTCAGAGTGAACAGACTGGAAGCATAAGCGTTTCCTCTGAACCGTCAGGAGCCAGCGTCCTGTTGGACAATCGCTACACGGACGCCGCAACCCCTGCAACGCTAACGGCGATTACGCCAGGGTCACACGCCGTAGGAGTTCGGATGGAAGGCTACGACGATGCCAAAACGCAAGTCGAGGTAGTGGCAGGAAGTAGGTCGTCATTTACGCCCACTCTCGTCAAGTCGAAGATCATCACTCCTGTCGTGCCGTCCGTGTCAAAACCCACGGTCAAGCCGGCTGTCTCCGCACCTCCAGTGAAACCGGCAACGCCAAAGACATCGCCACGGCCAGCCAACGGAGCGATTCTGAGACGGCTGTCTGCGTTCCAAGGAGGGCCGGGAACTCTGTCGATTCATATCAACAGTGGTCTGGATGCAATTGTCAAGGTTGTGAAAGAGGGCAGCTCCCGGGCGTCCATAGTCGTATATCTCCAGTCCAACTCGACGACGAACGTGTCGGGGATCCCGGATGGCGTATACCGCATACTGTTTGCCACGGGACGTGGATACGACGCTCTGCACAAGACCTTCATCAACGACCTCAGCTGTTCCCAGTTTGACGATACATTCGAGTATGCGACGACAGTGGAGTCAGGTTGGCGACACTACACCAAGTGGAGCGTTACGTTGAGTCAGGTGTTCAACGGCAACGCCAGTTCAAGCGATGTGCCAGCCGATTCGTTCAGTGGATACTAGCCGGTGACGCAGCGACAGACGGAACGGGGGAGAGGTATGACCGACGATTGCTTCTCTTGCTCTGCTGAGATCAAGGAGGAGAAATGAGGAACATCTTCAGGAAAGCGAGCAAGCCACTCGACGACTCTAGCAGAACAAAGACGGCAATTGATGGAATCGACAAGGAACAGGACTTCCATATGATCGCTCTTCTCGTTTTTGGCGCGTCCGAAATATACGGCACAGTTCAGGCCAAGGAAATCCTCGATGGAGTCGACGTTGCGAAACTGGTTGGAAAGATATACAGGGAACAGGATATCGGACAGATCGGAGCGCTCATCGCCGCAGCTGCGCGTGCAGACTCCGAGCTTGCGAAGAGAATCGTCGAGAGGCTGGATGCAGCGAGATTTGTCGAGAAGATAGCTGCGTGTTCTACTGACGCCATCAGACTCTGCGTGGGCAACATGTGGCTAGCAATCTTCGGACTTTCGACTGGGGAGGTAGCCTATGATCTCAAGAGCGGATTCAGGTTTCCCTCAACGGAGGCCCCGATGGAGAATGCAGACAGAACAACCGGTGGTCAGATGTGGATTTCAGATAGAAAAGTGCGAGCAATAGAGAGCCCAAGCGGGGCAACTGTGATAGAGATCACCAAGAGATTAGAGGCAAGAGGGATCTTCCTGCAGGACAGCAAGAAGTAGATGGAACTCACTCTCGTCCTTCGCACTCCCCGTCCATTTCCCAGAAACCGGGTTCATTTCCAAATTCCCCGATTCGCCGCCAATTCTCCAGATTCGTGATGGCGCCGCTATCTGCCTGACTTTCCTGCCACTTCTGGTCGAGAATCGCCTTCTGTTTGTCATCAGTATGGCCAGATCGTCAGCATCCCGCTTCGGGCCAATGTCGTGTAATTCTGAGTGCCCTACGCAACCATGCGGGTTTGCGGAGCCGGAATTGCAGGACTCCAATTGCAGAAACCATTTCAGAACTTCAATTCATCATTCCAGAAGATGCTAATTGTTTCTCGCCTTTTTGGCTCAGATTATCTGCATCATTGATTTCGTTTCTGCATATTGTGGGGAACAGAATATGCAGATTTGTCGGAATATGTCCATGGCATACTCATGTCTCGGAATTGTTCGCAGTTCGCATCTGTGTTATCGAAGAGAGATCCTCTCAACTACTCCCGCAGCGTTTCTATTGTCTTATCTTCTTGATGTACTTCGTGCTCCGCGCGCCGCCGGTCTTCGTGATCTCGCCGTTTCTAACCATCCTTCCCAGGACCGCTTCAATGGTCGTCGGGCTGATGTCCGGGTAAAGGTCTGAGATCTCCTTTTTGGAGATGGGCTTTATACTGCGCAGAACTGCGGCTTCTATCCTTTCCGCCTTGGTCGCGTACTTTCCCTGAACGATATCGAAACGTTCATTCAATTTCCTGTAACAGATTAGCAGCGTCGTCAGGAAGTTTTCAATGAACGGGAAATAGGAGTTCTCATTCGTGTGCCAGTCTTTCGAAGACATCATCAACGCTTCGTAGTATTGAGATTTCGTGCTGTTGATCTGCTCCTCGAACGACACGTATTTTCCCACGTCGAATCCGCTCTTGTACAGCATAAACAGGGACAGCAGGCGCGACATGCGTCCGTTGCCGTCCGTGAACGGGTGGAT
>Ga0209539_1002142_pt1 | contig 10436 bp, 9 predicted proteins | sample BarGraNGADG00312_2_FD_184499 | JGI IMG/M metagenome (GOLD analysis project Ga0209539, IMG submission 184499) | Arctic peat soil microbial communities from Barrow, Alaska - Barrow Graham LP Ref core NGADG0011-312 (SPAdes) (version 2) | ecosystem: Environmental > Terrestrial > Soil > Wetlands >... | reverse complement strand
AGGATCTTGATCTTCGCGCCCTTCGCGATCAACTGCATGACCGCCACGGCGTCCGCGTAGGCGAGGCCGGCCTGCCCGGACGCGACGAGCTTCGCCGTCGTCCCGGAGCCCTGCCCCTTGGCGATCGAGACGTTGAGCCCGGCGTCCTTGTAGTAGTTCTCCTGGAGGGCGAGCGCGAAGCCGGCGTTGTAGCCACCGGCCGTGAAGTTGAGCTGGAAGGCAACCGGCGTGAGGGAGCCGTCGGTGCCCGGCGCGCAGGTGACAGGGCCCGCGGCGGCCGAGGCGACGCCGGCGCTCTGGGCCGGCGTCGTCGTGCTGGCGCCCGAAGACGGTGTGGCCGACGTCGTCGTGCTGACGCCCGAAGACGGTGTGGCCGATCCCGAACAAGCGGCGATCGATCCAAGCATGAGGGCCGCGGCGAGCACGGCCAACGGCCGCTGGAGGTAGGTGCGAGTCATCTTCTCTCCCATGTGATCACGTGGCACGCGCTAGTCGTGGGCGCGCTGCCACGGCATGACGAAATACTCGAGTGCTTCGATCGCGTAGTTCATCCCCAACCCGATGACGGTCAGGATCAGCAGGATCGCGAAGATCAGCGGCGTATCGAGATACAGGGTCGCGACGAGCAGGCGATAGCCGAGGCCCGAGTTCGACCCAACGAACTCCGCCACGATCGCCGCTGTGGTCGCGATGGTCGCCGCGGTCTTGAGCCCCGAGAAGATCACGGGCAGGGCGCTCGGCAGGCGGATGCTCCAGAACGTCTGTGAGCGCGAGGCGCCCATCGTTTTCGTCAGGTAGAGCAGGCGCTGGTCGAGCGTCTGGAAGCCGGCGATGCTGGCGAGAAGGAGCGGGAAGAACGTCATCAGGACGGTCAGCAGGAGTTTGGACTCCATGCCGAAGCCGAACCAGACGATGAAGAGCGGCGCGATCGCGATCTTCGGGATCAGCTGGACGAATACCAGGATCGGGTACGCGACCCGTCGCGCGGTAAGCGAAAGGGCGATGACGAGGCCCATCGGGATCCCGAACAGCACCGTGATGAGGAACCCGAGGACGATCTCGGTGAGTGTCGTCGTGGAATTCGTCCAGAGGTCCGGCCAGTTGGCGATGAGGCTCGGGATGACGGCCTGGGGGGCCGGCACCAGGTATTCCGGAATGGTGAACAGGGCGACCAGCGCCCACCACAGGAAGATCAGCACCGCGAAGGTCAGGATCGGCACGAGCACCCCGACGATCCGTCCGCGGGACCGGCTGCGACGGGGTACCGAAATCGCGGCTACCTCGGTCGTCAATGCCCGCCCGGCACCCAAGTCCATCGCACTGGCCTCTGTTTTAGCCTTTCCCGCGCCGATCCGTCAGGACGGCACTCCATGTTGTCGCTCGGCGAGAGATCCCCCCACAGCCGTGACACGATTCTGCGCTCGCGTGACCTCCTTGACTGCTGGGCAGCCGGCGCCCCGATGAGGGCGCCGCTTCCCGGCGACGATCGGATCGATACCGGATTGACACCACTCCGATACTGTAACACCGTTACAATGGCCATGTTGAGCCCGCGCCGGACAGATGTCAAGGGCCGGAACGCAACTTCCGGGACCCGGCCGGGCAGACGGAGCCGAACCTATGCATGTCGTCGTAATGGGGGCCGGTGCACTGGGCACCCTGTTCGGGGCAGCCGCCTCACGCGGAGGTGCGACCCGGGTGACGCTCGTTGCGCGGAACGCCCATGCCCGGGCCATCAACGCGGACGGAATCGTCGTTCGGAACCCGGACGGCGAGTTGCGCGTGCGGCACCCGGGCCTCGTCGCGGTCACCGACATCAGTGGTGTCGAGGGCGACGTGGATTGCCTGCTCTTCACCATGAAGGACGGGGCGATGTCTGCGGCACTGAGCGCGGCCGGGGCGCTCGGCGACCGGGCTCGGTGCTTCCTCTCGCTCCAGAACGGGGTGGGCCAGGTCGCGCGGCTCCAGAGCGTGTTCGGGAGCGAGAAGGTGGTCGGTGCGACGACGATGGAGGGCGCCGCGATGGTCGGTCCGGGCGTGATCGATCACCTGCTGGCGTCCACGACGTACCTCGGCGAGCTGGACGGCGCCCGAACGGCTCGGATCGAGATGATCGCGGACATTTTCCGCCGTGGGGGCGTTGACACCGAGGTCATCGGCGACATAACCGTCGCCCTGTGGACCAAGTTCGTCCAAAGCTGCGCGGCGTCGGGTGTGTGTGGCGTCACTCGTGTCGGATTCGCACCGGCAACGCGAACGGAGGCCGGAGCACGCCTGTACGTCGCCCTCGTGCAGGAGGGCATTGCGGTCATGAGGGCCTCCGGCATGGAGCCCGGGGCGTACTTCACGGACGCCGCGCGCGTCCGAGAGGTCGCAAACCTGAGCACCGACGTGGCGGTCGGCCTCGTCCGCGGCCTCGCCGCGGAGATGGTCGAACGCGGGTACACGGGCGCCACGTCGCTTGCCCGTGACCTCGCCCAAGGCAGGCCGTCAGAAGCGGACGCGCTCATGGGCGAGATGTGTCGCATGGCGGACGCCTACGGGATCCCGGTCCCTACGACCCGGGCCGTGTACCTGGCGATCGCGACAGTCGACGAGATGGCGGCGCGGGCGCTCCACGCCGTCACGACCGCAGGTGCGGCATGCCCATCACCGCGGCGCGATAAAGGCGCGGATCCATGACGCGGAGCGCCGGTGAGACGATCGGCGCGAATTCCATGCGGGCAAGCACGTCACGCTCGAGATCGATGCCTGGAGCGATCTCGACCAGCTCCATCCCCAGCTCGGTCATGCGGAACACGGCGCGCTCGGTCACGTACACGATCTGGCGCCCGGCCGCCAGGGTCTCCCGCGCCGAGAACGTAATATGGTCGACCGCCATCACGAACTTCGTGTACCGGCCTTCCTTCACCACGGAGATGCCGCCGTCACGGACCTGGATGTCCAGCGCGCCTCCGGTCATCGTGCCGCAGAAGACGACCTTCTTCGAGTTCTGGGTGATGTTGATGAATCCGCCGGGGCCCACGGCCCGCCCACCGAGCTTGCTGACGTTGACATTTCCGAGCGCGTCGACCTCGCCGAACGAGACACAGCAGACATCGAGCAAGCCGCCGTCGTACAGGTCGAAGGTGGCTCCCTCGTCGATGTACGCTTGCGCGTTTACTGCCGTCCCGGAATCGAGGCCGTGGCTGGGAGCCCCGCCGATGATTCCCTGCTCCAAGCTGAACACGACCTCGTCGTAGCAGCCCTCCTCCGCGAGGACCGCGGCGACCCCAGTCGAGATGCCGAACCCGAGGTTTACCACGTCTCCGGAGCGCAGCTCGTCGGCGGCGCGCCGGGCCACGAGCTTCCGCGGCCCCGCGGGAAGGTGTGGCGTCTCCGTCGCCGGCGCGCGGAGCGTGCCGGCCAAGTACGGGGAGTAGGTCGTGGCGGCCGTCTGCTGCTGGTCCGGGACCACTGTTACGAGGTCAACGAGGATCCCCGGGACGCGGACATCCTTCGGCGCGAGCGACCGACTCTCTGCCAGGCGCTTGACCTCGGCGATGACGATTCCGCCCGAGTTGTGGACGGCGGACGCGAGAGCGAGGTTGTCCGCAAGCCCGGCCTCGTCCTCCATCGTCAGATTGCCATCCATATCCGCGGTGGTCGCCCGGATGAACCCCACGTGGATCGGGAACGACGGGTAGAAGAGCCACTCCCGTCCGGCGAGCTCGAGGACCTCGGCGATGGAACCCGTCGTGCGGGCGTTCAACCGACCGCCTTCCACCCGTGGATCGACATACGTGCCGAGGCCGACGCGCGTGATGAGTCCCGGCCGGCTGCCGGCGATCTCGCGGTAGAGCAGCGAGAGAACGCCGCCCGGGATCCCGAACGCCTCGACCCGGTCGTCGGCGATCGCGTCCATGAGCCGTGGGTTATGCCCGTAGTGCGAGCCGATGAACCGCCGGACGAGGCCCGGGCCAGCAAGGCGGCCCATGCCAGCGTCCGCGTTGTCGCCGATCCCCATCGTGTGGACGACGGTCAGGTCGCGGGGCTCGGCGGTCATCGCGTGACGCCGCTCGAGCGCCGCCAGCAGGCCATCGGGGGCCTGGAGGAGGTGGCCGGTTCCACCGATGGCGACGGTCTGCCCACTCTGGACGTGGGCGACCGCCTCGTCGGCGGCCATGATCCGACAGCGCGTCATCGTGTCCCCTCGCGCGCTCGCGCGACCGCGCCCGCGAAGTCCGGCTGGCGCTTCTCCTTGAACGCGGCGATCCCTTCGCGCATCTCCGGCGCAAGGAACAGCGCCTCGACGCCACCCATGACGATCGCCTCGACGCGTTCGATGAGCGGCGCTGTCGCGGCGGCGATGGAGGCCTTGAGGAATCGCGTCGAGCTGCCCGGCTGGGCCGCGAGCCGGCGCGCCAGCGCCATGGCCCGCTCCTGAGCTTGGCCGGCGGGCACGACCTCGTCCACCAAACCGACGCGGAGCGCCTCGTCCGCGGCGAGCGGATCGCCGAGCAGGAGCATCCGGCGCGCCGTGCCGAGTCCGACGAGAAGCGGGAGCCGCGCCAGCGTCTGGATGCCGGGCCCGCCGCCGATCTTGATCTCGGGAAGCCCGAATGTCGCACCGGAGCCCGCGATCCGGAAGTCGCACGCCACGGCCAGCTCAGTGCCGCTGCCGAGCGCATGGCCCTCGACCGCGGCGATCGACGGCTGGGGCAGACCGGCCAGGAGTTCCCAGAGCTCGAACTCGAATCGGGTGCGCTCGGTGGCAGACCCTGGCCGATCGTGGTCTCGCGCCAGTTCGAAGAGGTCAGATCCCGCGCAGAACGTCCTGGGGAGGGCACTCGCAAGAACGATGCAGCGGATCGACGCGTCTTCGCGGACCGCCGACAGCAGGTCCTGCAGAGCTCGCTTCAACTCCCAGTTGAGCGCGTTGACTGGCGGTCGTGAGAGGGTGACGAGGCCGACCCCGGCCTCTTCAGTCCATCGGATTCCTGGCGTGGCGGGTGCTGAGGTCATGACGCTCCTTCTGCCGACACGGCCTGATCCGCGCCCTGCGTGTGACGGCGGCGCCGCGGCCGGCGCCTCCGGGTCGGTCAGCCCAGATGCGCCCCCACCACCGCCCGTTGGGAATACCGCGCCGGGCGTGCGTCCGGCTCATGACCCTCCGAGCGGCCCGCTCAGTGCCGCGAGGTACTCGTAGACATGCCACTGCTCGGCAAGCTTGCAGGCCGTCGCCAGCAGCGCCGGTGCGAATTCGAGGAGCACGGGCGGCGTCAGCCGCGCCGACGGTCCGGCGATGCTCACGGTTGCGACGCCACGTCCGTCCGGTGATTCCGGCGGGACGATCGGGGCCGCGATGGCACTGATGCCCACCTCCATCTCCTCGTGAATCACCGCGTAGCCGAGGGCGCGGGCGTGGGCGATGTCGGCCATCACCCGGCGCAGGTCTGTCCCGGTGTGCGGGGTCTTCGGATCGAGTCCGCGGGCGACGAGCAGTGCCTCGGCCCCGTCGGGTGGCAGTGTCGACAGCCAGGCCTTGCCGCTCGCTGTCGCATGGATAGCCACGTCGGTGCCCGAGCCGCTGTCGATGATGAGGTCGGAGTTGGCCCCCTGGGCTTTCGCGACCCATCGAAGGACCGTTCCCGACACGACAGCGAGGCGGACCAGCTCCCGAGAGGTCGCCGCGAGCGCGTCGAGCTCATCACGCGACCAGCGCGGGATGCCCGCCGTCTCCAGCTGGCGCAGGCCGAGGCTGCCGAGTTTGAAGGTGGCACGATACCGTTCGGTCGTCGGGTTCTGGACAACGTAGCCGAGTTCGATCAGCTCGGCGAGCAGGCGATGCGGGATGGCGCGATTGAGCTGGAGCGTGGTCGCCATGTCAGTCACCCGGACTCCTTCCGGCTCCCCGGCAATGATGTCCAGGATGCGCATGGCGCGATCGATACTCGACATCTGTGGCCTCCAGTCAACCTGCAACTCGCCTCACCGTCCCGGCGCTGCGCACGCACGATCACGCGATCGCCGGCGAGCCGGCTGCCACCTGCTCGAAGATCGCCCGAAGCCGACGGGCGCTCTCGGGAAAGCCCACCGCGGGTTCGGGGAGGTCCTCCGGATTCCAGCGGTACTCGTACTCGAGGGAATACGAGCCGTCGTAACCCACGGAGCGCAGGCCGTCGATGATCGCCGGCCAGTCGAGGATCCCGTCGCCGATCATCCGCGACATGTGAACCCGGTCCGCCTTCTCGATGCTCGCCACGGCGCCCGTGCTCAGGGCCCTGTCCGGGTGAATGAACTCGAGGTCCTTGACGTGGACATGCCGGATCCAGGGAGCCTGCGCCCGGATCGCCTCTTCGAACGGTTCGCGATGGGTGAATGCCAAGTTGGCCTGATCATAAAGAATGCCAACCCCGTCCGAGTCGACCTCTTCGATCAGCCGCGTTGTGTCGGCCGCGGAGACCGTCATCGTGCTGAAATGGTTTTCGATGCAGAGTACGACGCCATGCTCGGTCGCGATCGGGCCGAGGCGGGCCAGGGAGTCGACGAGACGCGCCCACCTGGCGTTCACCTCGGACTCGGGCTCCCGCCCGAGCAGGGTCCCGCCGTACACCCGGACGCGCGGACAGTCGAGGTCCGCCGCAGTCCGGATTGCCGCCGTGAGGCGCCCGATCTCTCGCAGGCGGACGTCCTCGTCGAGGCTGTTCAGCTCGGTCACGTAGGGCGTGAGGCAGCCGATCTGCAGCCCGAGGTCCCGCGCCAGTTGCCTCGCGACGCGGGTGGCGGTGCCGTCGTCGCTCTCTGGGATCGCTGACCTGTAGCCGTCCTGCCAGATGATCTCGGCGCCGTCGAGCCCTGAAGCGGCGAAGAGGTCGAGCGCCTCGGCGAGCGTGAGCCCGGGCGTTCCGAGGGTGTGACCAAGAAGCACCGCCATGCTCAGCTCCCGTTCGCTCGGCGGACTGGAGGCCCGCTCGACGGGATTGTAACAACGTTACGAATCGCGATCAAGAGGACCACGTCATCGTTGGACCCGGCCCGACGCGTCTCCAGCGAGGAGTGCCTCCACCTCCTTCTCCGAGACCAGGTTGAAGTCACCCGGGATCGAGTGTTTGAGACACGACGCCGCGGTCGCCCACTCGACGCAAGACTGCGGGTCGAGGCCCCGAAGCAGTCCGAAGATGAGGCCCGCCGAAAACGAGTCGCCTCCCCCAACCCGGTCGACAACCGGATGGATCTCGTAGGACCGGCTCACGTAGTGGCGCGTGCCGTCATAGAGCATGCCCGCCCAGTGGTTGATCGAGGCGGAGACGCTCGTCCGCAGCGTCGTTGCGACGTACCGCAGGTCGAAGGCGCGCGCCAGCTCGGCCGCGACCTTCTCGTATGACGCCAGCACGAGGTCGCCGCGCGCCACATCGCTGCCCTCGGCCGTGATCCCGAAAACCTTCGCGGCATCCTCTTCGTTGCCGATGAGGACGTCGACGTACTGCATGAGGCCGGTCATGACCGGCTGCGCTTCCTCCGGGCTCCAGAGCTTCGCCCGGTAGTTGAGGTCGCAGCTGACCGTGACGCCTCGTTCCCGGGCAGCCGTGAGGCCGTCCATCAGGACCGCCCTGACATTGTCCCCGAGCGCCGGAGCCGTGCCCGAGAAGTGGAACCAGTCTGCGTCAGTGAGGATCGCGTCCCAGTCGAACTCGTCGCGCCTCGCGTCCCTGATGGCAGTGTGCTCGCGATCGTAGATGACCTTGGAGCCGCGCTGCGCCGCACCGGCCTCCAGGTACATGATCCCGAGGTGGTCGCCGCCCCGCGCGACGTGGTCCGTGTTGACACCGAACCGCCGCAGGAAGTTGACGCAGGCCTGACCGAGCTCGTGTCCCGGGACTCGGGACACGGCGAATGTGTCGAAACCGAGGCCGGCGAGCATGACGGCCACGTTCGCCTCGGCGCCCGTGTATCGGATCTCGAATGCATCGGCCTGGATGAGCCGCTGCTGGCCGGGCGGGTTGAGACGCAGCATCAGCTCCCCGAAGCCGACCATACAGGGTCGACGCGCGCTCATGGCTCGACCCTTCTAGCTCCGTCGACGAGGGCCCGGAAATCACGCGCGTTTTGGGTGATCACATCCCACTCGCCGTCGCGCAGCGCCTTCGGGTCGACCAGCGCCTTGCCGACACCCACGGCGACCGCTCCGGAGCGGATGTATTCGGGCGCGGTCTTCCGGTCAACGTTGCCGGTCGGCATCAGCTTCACCGACGGAAACGGGCCCATGAGGTCGGCAAAGTAGCCGGGTGTCGCCACTCGTCCGGGGAAGAGCTTGATCACGTCTGCTCCTGCGGACCACGCCTGCACGATCTCCGTCGGCGTCAGACAGCCAGGGACAACGGCGACGCCGTAGAGATGGGACATCGAGATCACGTCCGGGTCGAATGTGGGGCCGACAATGAACGCCGCACCGGCGCTGATCGCCAGTCGTGCGGTGGCCGCATCCAGCACGGTACCGGCACCGACGAACACCTCGTCGCCGAGTTCACGGACGGTCGCCTCGATGGCCGCGATCGCGCCCGGGACTGTCATGGTGATCTCGACCATGAGAACGCCGCCGTCGCGGAGCGCGCCCGCGAGCTTCGTGAGCTCGGCAGGCCGGTCCACGCGGACCACGGCGACGACGCCCGTATCGGTCAAGACCTGCAGGACTTCCTGCCTCGAGCGACCCATCTGGTTCCTCCCTCGGAGTGTGGTAGCCGGTGCACGAGGCGCCGGTTCATGGATGCACGGACGCGGCGACGGTCAGCCCCGGGTCGGCGACCGCCGAACCTGCGCCGACCTCGACCCAAGGAGACCGGCGCTCGCGATGACAACGGCGCAGCCGATGAGCGTGCTGCCGGTCACCGGCTCGGCGAGGAACGCCCAGCCGAGCAGGACGGCCACGACGGCGTTCGCAAACGGATAGGTGGCGACGACGTTGGACGGCAGGACACGGAGCGCATAGGTATACGAGCCGAACGTTACGACGCCGGCCGGGACGACGAGCCACGCCAGCGCGAGCCATGCCTCGCTCGGGACCATCGTAGCGTCGAACCCGGTGATCTCTCCCGTCACGATCGCGACCGCGAACAGGGAGATGCCCCCGGCCGCCATCTGGAGCGTCGCGATCGTGAGGGGGCCGTGCGCCGACTCCACCTGGCGTGCGCTGAGCGAGCCAACCGCCCAGCATGCCGCCGCCAAGACGATAGCCCCTGCGCTGAGAAGGTCGGTGTCGCCCTGGGTCGCCGGCCCGACAAGGACGACGACACCGACGATCCCGCAGACCAAGCCGGCTGCGATCGCCAGCGATGGGATGAGCCGGCCCCGCACGATCTCAAAGGCGACCATCCAGAACGGGATCGTCGCCATGAGCACGGCGGCCATCCCTGATGGGACGTGGAGCTCACCGAAGCTCAGCAGCCCGTTCCCTCCGAGGAACATCGCCGTCCCGGTGATGCCAATGCGGACGAGATCGCGGACAGCGGGAGCGGACGGGCGCTCGACGATCAATGCGATCACGCCGAGGATCGCGGCGGCGGCGAGGTACCGCCAGCTCGCCATCAGGAACGGCGGGACGTGCTGGACGACGACGCGGATCGCCATGAAGCTCGAGCCCCAGAGGAGGTAGATCGCAGCCAGCGCCGCCCACGGAAGCAGACGCGACGGCAGGCCGGCGACGGGAGCCGCCAGGGGCGACGGCCCGACGTGCTCCACGCGCGTGCCGGCGACCGTGTCTGCCTACCAGATCGTCCAGCCCCCGTCGAGCACCAGCATCTGGCCCGTCATATAGTCGGACGCCTTGCTGGCGAGGAAGGCGAAGGTCCCCTGGAGGTCCTCGACGAAGGCAAAGCGACCCATCGGGATCCGGGCGAGATACTCAGCTTCACGCTCTGAGTGGATCCAGCTGTGCGTCATCGGTGTGTCGACGTAACCTGGTGCGATCGCGTTCACGCGAACCCCGAACCTCGCCAGCTCGACAGCCGAGCTGCGCGTGTACTGGAGCAGGCCGCCCTTCGTGATCGCGTAGACGGTCTTTTGGTCGAGGCCGACGAATGATCCGATGGAGCAGAGGTTGATGATCTTCCCGTACTGCTTCTCGACCATCTGGTGAACGAGCTTCTGGGTCACGGCGAAGACACCCGCAACGTTCACGCTCCATACGAAGTCCAGGTCCTCTGGCGTCGCCTCGAGCAGGGGGCGTCGACGCTGTACGCCGACACTATTTATCAGGATGTCGACGCCGCCCATGGAACGCGCCAGTTTGTCCAGCTTCTGGATGTCCTCGGGCCGACGCGTGTCGCCCGCGAGGGTCGTGACGTCGCCGCTCGACGAGAGCGTCTCCTTCGCGGTAGCGAGGCTGTCCTCCGCGATGTCGAACAGGACGACGCGCGCACCCGCGTCGAGCATCGCCTCGGCGGCCCCACGGCCGATGG
>Ga0209539_1002135_pt1 | contig 10454 bp, 10 predicted proteins | sample BarGraNGADG00312_2_FD_184499 | JGI IMG/M metagenome (GOLD analysis project Ga0209539, IMG submission 184499) | Arctic peat soil microbial communities from Barrow, Alaska - Barrow Graham LP Ref core NGADG0011-312 (SPAdes) (version 2) | ecosystem: Environmental > Terrestrial > Soil > Wetlands >... | reverse complement strand
CCGGGAACCATCCTTTCTCTATCGTGGGTCCACGTGCCTTCATGGCCTGATGCGCTTGCGCCGGAGCTCCTTCCACCACTTCGAGAACTCTCACCCGTTGCCTGTCTACCCGGGGCGAGAAGTCTCTTTATGGAGGTGTGTGCCGATGTCTATCGTTTGCATGTTACCTCCTCCTTACATCAACCAAACCGGGCTCATAGCATGCCGTGGCGCGCCATCCACAGGAACAGCGGCCTGGCCCATCCCATCTTGTTCAGGAAGGACAGCTGGCCGAAGTACAGGGAGGGTGAGAGGCGTTTCTGCATCCAGAAGACCTTGCCGGACAACTGGGGGATGATAATAAGCTTTTTCCTTTCGACCCCTTTGACCACCACCCGGGCCACCTCGTCGGATGTGATCCTGGAGTTTTCAAAACAGGTGTGGCCCAACTCACTCTCGAACTCATCCGTATAGCGCAAGTCGTCCAGGAGACCCGTGTTGAAGAACATGGGGCACAACACGCTGACCCCGATGTTGAACGGCGCCAGCTCGGTTTTCAGGGTCTCTGTGAGGGAGATCACCGCAGCCTTTGAGGCGTTATATGGCGCCATCTCCAGGAATGAGGCTATCCCCGCCGCGGATGCGGTGTTTACGATATGACCCCCGCCCTGGGCTTTCATGCGGGGAATGAAGCTATGGCAGCCGTAGACCATCCCGAAGTAATTAATATCAGTAATCCACTTCCAGTTCTCCAGGGGGATGTCTCCGACGAAACCCGTCACTGCGACTCCTGCGTTGTTAAAAAGGATATCCACCCCTCCAAAGGTCTGGAAGAAGTGTTCCGCCATGGCCTCTACTTGCTCGGGATCTCTCACGTCGAGCTGGAAGACCTCCCCGCTGCCTCCTCTCGAAATCACCATCTCCAGGGTTTCCTCGGCGCAGGTGGCATTTTTATCGGCTATCCCGATCCTGCAGCCCCTGGAGGCTAGCACCAGCGCAAGCGACCTTCCCAGCCCGGAGGCGGCCCCCGTGATCACCACTTTCTTGCCATCCAACTTGTACATACGTTACCCCTCCTTCGTCCTCAGGCCGACCCTATTGCTCATACAGCTTCTCGAAGACCTGCCCTTTGTACGTGGAGCGCTCCAGTTCACCGGGCTCGATCCAGATAATCTCCGGCGTGAACTTGGCCTTGGTGTGGAACGCTTCTTTCATCTCGGCCTCCAGCTCAGGCAGCTTTTCCTCAGGGAAGTCTTCCCCGCGCTCAATCTTTACCTTGAGAGGGGGAATGACCCGGGGCGGCTTCTCGGTGAGCACGATCCGGTACTCGCCGGTGACCCTGGGAACGAATGAAGAAACAACGCCTTCCACCATAGTCGGATAGACTATTGCTCCCTTGACCTTAAGCATGTCGTCGGTCCTGCCTACTACCTTGTAGCGGATACCGGTCTTTCCGCAGGGACACGGGGAGGTGAAGACCTGCTGGATGTCGCCCAGGCTGGTGCGCAGCCAGGCCATGCCGTCACCCTCCAGAACCGTGAAGAGCGCCTCACCCTCGGCGCCGTCCTCCAGCGGGACGGGCTCCTTGGTCTCGGGGTCAACCAGCTCGTAGTAGGCCAGGTCGTCGGCGGTCCAGTGCATGCCCTGGTACTCGTCATGGTCGCAGGAGAACCCGTAGCCCGCCCCGGCGTCGAATAGGCGCGCCCCGTAGGCGGACTCGAGCCTCTGCCTCACCTCGGGTATTCCCGCCCCCGGCTCGCCGCCGCACATAAGAACCCTGAAACCCAGGTCCTTGGGGTCCCTGCCCTGGGACTTCACCTTCTCGATCAGGTACTCGGCCATCGAGGGCGTACCGGAAAAGACGGTTCCCCTGAAGAGGGTCTGCATCAGGAGCACCCGGTCAGTGCCTGCCTCCGCGCCCACGGGTATTGCCATTGCGCCCAGCTTGTGCATTCCCATCATCGTCGGTATTCCAGCGATGACCATTGAGAGCGCGAAGCAGCAGAGCACCCGGTCTTGGGAGCGCATGCCGGCCCGCCACGCTCCGCGCACCATGGCCTCGCCCCAGACGTCCACCATGTCGTGCCAGGTCATCGGGTAAGGTGTAGGTATGCCCGTAGTGCCGGTGGTTGTGGCCATTATGCACAAGTCATCGACCGACACTGGCATTATCTGGTCGAGGACCGCCAGGAGGTCGCCGCCGAACTCCGCCACCATTGCGCGGAGGCCGTCTTTGTCGAATATCGGGACGCTCCTGCCGAAGTCCTCGAAGCTATTGATTTTGTCCGGGTTCACCCCCAACGCGTCGAACTGCTTCTTATAGAAGGGGGCGTTGTCATTGAGGCGCGCGAGCTGCTTCTTGAGCTTAACGAGTTGGAGCTCGCGCATCTCGGGCGTGTTGAGCTTCGTCTCGACTTCCATGTTCCAGTAAGGCCTGTCGTTATCCATCCTTGCTTCCACCTCCGTAAATCGCGTGCTTAGCTTTCGATTCGCTAGACCTTCTCGAGGATGTGGACACACATTGCCGCTTCGCCCATCCCTATGAAGCCGCCCCCGTTCTCGGCCAGGGCAATGCGGGCGCCTTCCACCTGGCGCGGCCCCGCATCTCCGCGGAGCTGGGTCACCAGCTCGAACATCTGTGCGATACCCGAGGCGCCTATGGGGTGGCCCCGGCACTCGAGCCCGCCGCTGGGGTTGACCGGAAGCTTTCCGCCGAGAGTGGTCGCCCCCGACTCGGCGAATGGACCTCCCTCCCCCTCGGGGCAGAAGCCCATTCCCTCGTACTGCCACAGCTCGCCGAACGCGGTCGCGTCGTGGACCTCGGCGACGTCGATGTCATCCGGGCCGAGCCTGGCAAGCTCGTAGGCTCGTCGTCCCGCCCGCACGCTGATAGGATCGAACCCGCCGTCGGGGAGTGACCCCGCCGTCAATATCGAAGCCCTGATCTTTACAGGCCGGGCGTCGGGGAACTTCTTGAGTGCTCTTTCAGAGCAGATGAGAGCAGCGGCCGCTCCGTCACCGATAGGAGCGCACATCGACCTGGTTATGGGGTACGAGATGACCTTGTCCTCCATGACCTCCTCGACGGTCATGTCTTTCTGGTACTGCGCGAGCGGGTTCATCGATCCGTGATGGTGGTTCTTCGCGGCGATGACCGCGAGTTGGCGCTGGGTGGTACCATACTTTTCCATGTGCATGCGGGCCGCCATGCCGTAGATGTCCATGAAGGCGGAGTGCCCGCCCTTCTTCTCCTTGCCCTCGGCGCCCGATTCCCTGGCCTTCTTTTCCGCATCGGCCTTCATGGAAGATATCATGGCCTCGGCGAACTCGACGTCGACGCCCGACATGAACCCCTTGAACATCAACGCGGGATCGTCAGGCAGAAATATCTTCTCGGCGCCGATGGCGAGCACGACGTCATAGAGACCGGCCTTGATGCTCATCCATGCCCCGTGCACGGCGCTGGAGGCGCCGGCGCAGGCGTTCTCCACATTCATTATGGGGATAGCCTGGATGCCGAGCGGCGGGAGGGCTACCTGGCCCCTGATGGTGTGCTGAAAGTTGTACATCCCCCACGCGGAGTTACTGAACCACGCCGCCTCGATATCCTTCCTGTCCACGGGAACATCCTGCATCAGGGCTTCAAACCCGTCCGCTGCCAGCTGCTTGACGCCCTTCTCGGGGTACTTGGCGAAGCGGGTCATCCCGATGCCGAGTATGTAAACATTGTCACTCATCTACTGCATCCTTTTCTCTAATCGGCGGGCCACCATGGATCGTGGCCTCTCACAACCTAGTTGATGGACATGATTTTCGTTAGCTTGGTCAGTGCAATCGGGTGGGCGAACATCCCTTTGATTTTGAGGTCGCGCCGGGCCAGCTTCTTCAGGAATTCCCTGCCGACCTCATCAAAGTAGTAGGGCATGCCGAACCTGATGTTGATGTTGGCCAGGTCTAGCAGGGTAGCCGAGTCCGTCTCGATGCTCAGGTCCGGTCTGAATTGCTTGCCTCCGTAGAAGGTCAGGCTGCCCCTGTTGAAGACCATGGTCACGTCGGTGCCTACATCTTTCGCCAGGATGTAGGCTTTTGTTCCCAGGGTGTTAAAGGCCTTCAGCTTCTCCGGCCTGTCCAGGTTGCCGCCCAGCAACTCGGATAGCATCAGTGCCAAAGGCACTTCTTCAGCTCCAGGCGCGAGCTTTATGCGCTCCACGTTAATGCCTCCTTTCACAGAAGGGTGGATTCGGAGTCATAGCAATATGGTTGTCTGACCTGTTGTTGAGGCTATTCCCCGGCTTTGTTCCTCGCCTTTATGACGTCGACCCTCTCCCTGAACTGCGGCACGATGGACAGGATTTTGGGAAGCAGGTTGTCCTTTGCCTCGTTGATCTCGGGGATGGGGGTCACGCCCACAAAGTCCTGGGTCTCCGCGTCCCACCACTTGTCGTAGGTCTTAATGGGTGGATGCGCGTTACCGCTGAACGTCTGGAACATCACCGGGAAGAGAGTGCGCTGGAGGTTCATCCACCAGGAATCGTTCCACTCCTTGTTCCAGCGCTCGGTGAAGACCGGGCGGTTGTAGTACCAGAACTCCTCGAGGGGTCCGAGCGAAAGCCCCAGGATGTAACTGACATCCTCCAGGTAGTTCAGGTAAAGGGCGGAAAGGCCGACCGAGACATGTATTCGATTCTCGATGTCGTACTTGCTGGCGGCGGCGCAGGCGTAGTCCCCGACAATCCCCATGTCCAGAACGTTCAACATGCACGACGGCCCGCCCGCGCTCAGTCCCATCCCGCGGTTCAGCTTGCTGTACTTGTTGAACTCGGCGCAGGTCGCGAAACCGCAGGCGCCGCAATCCCAACCGGAGTTGGAGGTCGTCAGTTCCGCTCCGATCAGCAGGAGGACCGGCGGGTTACCCTCGTCGTAGGCTTTGCGATAGGTCATGCCGTCCATCCACAGGATCAGCTCTTCCTCCCCAACGGCCTCCAGGAACTCGATGATTGGCAGGAGGTCGTCGCCGGTCACTATGGCCGTTTTCACGTCGAGCCTGCTCGTTACTTGGGGAGTATGCTTGATGGCGTGGATCACGTGGTTGGCGACGTCCAGTACGCCCTTGTAGGCCATCTTGTTGGTGTCTTCGGGTCCTGCGAACATCTTATTCAGCCTCCTCTTCGCCACCGGACGGTTCCCGTGAAAGGCGGCGTAACCTGTAATCGGGCCCCGCCTGCCTGGCGATGACGTAGCTCTTTCGGACGGCGTCTATCATCTTTTCCATATTGATGACGTGGTAATCATGGTGTATGTCCACGTAGGGGTTCTTGGCCGTGGTCGCGATGGGAAGTCCGACTACTATCTCGGAGTTGCGGCAGTAGCCCATTTTTTGTCCGGCGATTCCAACGGTAAGGAACGGCCTGCAGTCGACGAACAGGTTCCTGGCCATCCAGAGCGCCGAGCCCACCGAGAAGCCGAGATCCCCTACCCTCACACCGCAGAGCGGGCCGTCGATGGCGGTCTTGCAGAGGCTCCTGTCGGTTATATCAATCTGACCGGCGGCGACCCGCCTCCGCTTGTAGACATGGCTGCAATCCAGCGTCCCGCTGCAGACGCCGCAGTTCAGGTCGAACGGGGTCTCTTTTGCCCTGTAGTTCCCAAGGAAAAGCACCACATCTGACTCGCGGACCATCACCGCCTCGTACTTCCACTGGTCCTCTTTCTTCTTGTTGCCGAGCGAGTAGGCGAGCTCTTCCATCTTTCTCGCGATGTCGTCCAGCTCGTCGTGACCGTAGACTATTTCGCCCTCGACGTTGTCCACTCCACCTGTAACCGGAGCTGTCTGAGCAGCGTTCATCATCAGCTTCGCTGCGATCAACGAACACTCTTTGCTGTTCTGGTTGGACGGAGCATAGGGCGGCCACTCGTTGACGTGTATTCTAGGCACTTGTATCACCCCCCGGGGCTCGTGCTCACTTGAGCGGTATAGATTTGTAAACCTCGGCAAGCTGGTTCATTGCGGCCATGTGCTTGAGGATATACTTGAGGTTGCCCTCGAGCTTCATCTTGCCGCCCATGATGAGCTGGATTGCGGTCTGCTGTCCGGTACACAACTGCTTCCATGCGAAGTACGTTCCCCACAGGGTGAACGGGGCGTCCTCGTACTTGTCCGGTGGTAGTGGCTCCATCTCCTTCAAGACTCCCCGGTCAGTCCACCAGCTCGCATAGATGACGCAGTCCTTGAAGTCCTCGAGGGTAAGCCCCTCCGCTTTCTTCACCGCTTCGGCGACATCGAAGCTTCCGGGCTCGTCGTCTAGCGAGTAGCCCAGCTTTCCCGCCAGCTTCTCCAAGCCAGTTCCCTTGTACTTCAACCGCTCCTCTTTGGGTAGCATGCCCAACGTGCCCACTAAGCCCTTGATCCCGAAGTCAGTGCGGTAGTCCTTTACCGCCTCTTCGTCTTCGCAGTCTATGATGCAGCGAACGCAGCCTTCCCAGTCGGCCGTAGCTTCCTTGAAGACCTCGTCGCTCCGCAGCTTTTCCTGCGCCGCCTTGAACCAATCATCCGAGGCGAATGCCACTGCTTCTTCAGCCATCTTCGCACCTCCCCTTCAACGATTTGTCTTGGCGCGCGGTCGCTGCCAAGGCGCTGTTTCAGACTCTGTAATAGCTCGAACCACCTCCCCGGATCGTTTCTTAATCAACTGTGTAAAGGTCCTCCTCCAGCATGTCCGCCACCGCCTCCAGGCTGAGCATCTCGCTGCACCCGTCCATGATCAAGCCGACCCTTGCGTCCCGGAAGAGCTTCTCGATAGGCATCTCCTTGAGGATGCCGGCCCCACCGAAGAGCTGGAGGCCGTCGTGGGCTATCTGGAAGGCCGTGTTTTTGCAGTAGGCGTGGGCCGTGAAGGCGTGGGCCGTTGATTGGTAATAAGTGTGGTTCTGGAAGATCTCTTCGAAGACGTTCCTAGTCGCCGCGCGCAGGAAGGCACGGGCGGTCTCGATCCCCTCGAACATCTTGTAGAGCCTGATCCTGGTCAACTGGTGGTCGATGATGGGCTTCTTGCCCTGGATGCGCTCCTTGCAGTACTTCAGGGTCTCCTCGAAGGCGGCTCGCGCCACGCCCAGGAACATGCCGCCCATGTAGACGCTGGTGCAGCTGACGAGCATCTTCACCAGGGTGCGGCCGAACTCCGGCGCCTGGGCGAGCATGTAATGATTGGGGATGCGCACGTTCTCGAAGATGATCTCTCCCTGGGGGTCGTCCCTCATCCCCAGCTTGTCGATGGGAGGGGACACGGTGACCCCGGGGAGGGTCAGGGGGACCATGCCTGCGCCGATGTCTTGGGGGCTGGAGTGGGGCGGCAGGATGGGATGGACCAAGGCCCAGTTGGCACAGGGGCCCGAGGAGGTCCAGTAGGACTTGGTGCCGTTAAGGACCCATTCATCGCCATCCCTCTCCGTCTTTAAGAACCCCTCCATCCCGAACTCCTCGGGGTGCGGGTCGTCCATGGCCGTGATGTAGTCGGAGCCGCGGTCCGGGTCCATTACCGCCCAGCAACCGTGGTATTTATCCTCCTCATCCTCCATGAACGGCCGTACCACCTCCTCTATTGCCTCCGGCGACCCGATCAGGGCGGCGCAGATGGCCGGAAACGAGTTCACCCCACAGGCGGTGGTCAGCCCCATGCTGCCCCAGGCCAGCTCCTCGCAGTAGGTGTTGAACTCCAGGGGGCCCAGCATCTCTCCCCCGTACTCCTCGGGGACCAGCACCCGGTGGTAGCCGTTCTTCTTCATCTTCCGGATGACCTCGAAATAGGGGGAATCGTGCTGCGCGACCTCCCTGGCGTCCATCTTGTCCAGCTTTTCCGCCGCCGGCCTTAACACCTCCTTTGCGAAGCGGTGCAGCTCCGACCGGAACATGCTGTGTTCCTTGTTCTCCCTCACCAACTTGTCGATCTCGAAATACATAGCTCCCCCTTTGTCTCCATGGACCCCCTCTGGCCCGCGTTACTCTTCGAACCCGATTACCGGCTGTTTGCGTGTGGGCGCGGCGGCTGCTGGTGGGATTTCACCTCCCGGGCGAAGAGGAGAATTGCGCTCATCCAAGTACATGCTCCTAATGTGGACTCGAGTTTGATATTGTACTATAGTACAAATTCAGACTATAGTACAATGTGACAATTGTATGTGACAATTCCACTGTCAAAGATTAGTACAGACTTCTAAGAAGGTGGTGGGAGATGGCTGAGGCGGCCAGTATGACACGGCGTGAACAGTTCGCGATGGAAACTCGCCGGATAATATTTGAGACAGCGATGGACCTTTTCGCAGAGAAGGGTTACGACGGTGTAACCGTTGATGACATCTGCGAAAAGGCCGGAGTCGCCAAGAGCACCTTCTACAACCTTTTCAAATCCAAGGATCAGATAATAGTCGAGGAGTTCCTGAAGATTGACGCCTATTACCAGGAAATACTGGAAAAGCTCAAGAAGAAAAAGAAAAGCCACATCGACAAAATGGTCGAATTCATAACCCTTGCGCTTAAGTATATAAGTAACCAGGGAATAGAGACTATAAAGGTGACGTACCATAGCCAGATAGGGCCGAGTCTCGAGGGCTCGCCGGTCGCCTCTTCCGCACGACCCCTTTACCAAATAGTCGAACAGATTGTCCAAGAAGCTCAGGAGGCGGGGGAGGTACGGACCGACATGAACGCAGCTATCATTACGCAGACACTTATTCGGTTCACCAGAGGGGTTGTCTATGACTGGTGTCTTCAGAACGGAGGTTTCGATTTAGAACAGGCTGGCAGAGAGTACCTGAAGTTGGTCATAGACGGCCTACGGCAGCCGTAGCCCAAAGCCGTTCCCGATTTTCTTCTGTCTATTGGACGGAGGCGCACTTCCCGATTAAATCCACGACTTCCGCATTTGGCTATTCCTAAACGAACCGGACCTTGCCAACATTTTGCCAACATGCTGGGGGGTACTGGATGGTACAGGATGGTACGAACTTCAACGGTCTTGAAAACCGTTGAGCCTCACGGCTCCGGGGGTTCGAATCCCTCTCCCTCCGCGACTCACGAATGGCTTGATTTGGTTACACGTTGGTGGCTCGGAAGGCCGATTCTGGTAGGATATTAAGCGGGCTGAATCGCCTAGCCGGGCAAATCTCTAGGGAGGTGCTTATGGACAAGACCAAACTCGGAGCGGGCAGCTACCTCCTCCCCATGCCCGTGGTGCTGGTTGGGGCCAATGTGAACGACCGGCCGAACTTCCTGACCATTGCTTACGTGGGCATTGTGAGCCACACCCCCGCCATGATCGAGATAGCGCTGAGAAAGAATCGCTTCAGCAGCGCAGGCATCAAGAAGAACCAGACCTTCAGCGTGAATGCCGCTTCCGCGGCCCTGGTGGATGCGATCGACTACTGCGGCATCTACTCCGGAGAGAAGGTCGATAAATCTCAGGTCTTTGAGGCCTTCTACGGAGAGCTGCAGACTGCTCCCATGATCGCGGAAAGCCCGCTCAACCTGGAATGCCGGCTGGCCAAGGTCCTCGATCTCGGCGGCAGCCACGAGGTCTTTATCGGCGAGATAGTGGAGGCTTACAGCTCCGAGGAATACCTCAGCAACGGACGGCCGGACCTGCAGAAAATCCAGCCCATCGTGTACGACGGGAGCAGCACGAGCTACTGGACGCTGGAGGACAAGCTGGCCCGCGCCTTCCAAGTGGGCAAGGATTACAAGCCCTAGCACCGGTACAGTCAGTGCAGCGCAAAAGAGCTGGCGGCCTGGCCTGCAGTCATGTCTCAACATAAGCAATGCTCAGGACCGTGTCTGCCATACGCCGCCCTCACTGAACGTCAGAATTCCCCGTGCGTCCTTAGGAAGCAGCGGAGCCGTCGGTGAAACACAAACGGCAAGTGGTCGAACGCTGTCCCTCAGAAGAGAACCTCTATGGCTCAAGTTCGAACTTTGTGTCAAGTGCGAACTCCAGTCCTGATTAACCTGATTTACCAGACTTCAACTACCGCTTTGTGTTTGTTGACATGCGACCTATCTTATTCACAGCAAACTCCGTGAACCAGACTGTCCCATCCGGGCAAGCAGTGATTCCTTGGGGCCGACTGCCTGAGGTCGGGATCGGGTATTCGGAAATATGCCCTGAAGTTGATATCTTTCCCACCTTGTTGCCGTCTTCCTCCACGAACCAGATGTTACCATCCGGTCCCGCGGTAATGCCCAGGGCTCTACTCCCTTTGGTCGGGATTTGGTACACGGTGAGTTTCCCCTCCGGCGTCATCTTGCCTATCGCGTTGGGTCCCGGTGGATTCTTTACCGGGATGCCACTTTGCACCGTGAACCAACGCGCATGATGCCAAGAAAGTCGACATCGTGATGTTCGCCAACGAGCACAAAGATACCCTGCGAGATTGTGACCTGGTGGCTACGGGCGCTACCGGCAGCCAGATCACCGAGAAGACGG
>Ga0209539_1002134_pt1 | contig 10455 bp, 7 predicted proteins | sample BarGraNGADG00312_2_FD_184499 | JGI IMG/M metagenome (GOLD analysis project Ga0209539, IMG submission 184499) | Arctic peat soil microbial communities from Barrow, Alaska - Barrow Graham LP Ref core NGADG0011-312 (SPAdes) (version 2) | ecosystem: Environmental > Terrestrial > Soil > Wetlands >... | reverse complement strand
TTCTCGCTAAGTTCGCAGTGTGACCGTGAAGCCCAGGGCTGTGCGGCCGACCCCGATTGGCCGGATCCCGGTCATCGCCGTCGGGCCCGTCATCGAGGCCGGCCGTTGGCCGGCGAAGGCTGTCGTCGGCGAGGCCGTGCCGATCGAGGCCACCGTCTTCCGCGAGGGGCACGACGCCGTCGCCGCCACCGCGGTCCTGCTCCGCCCGAACGGGACGGTCCACAGCACCGCGCGCATGGTCGACATCGCCCCCGGCCTGGACCGGCACCAGGGCTGGGTCGTCCCGGATGCAACCGGCCGCTGGTCGTTCCGGGTCGAGGGCTGGTCCGACCCGTACGGCACCTGGAGCCACGACGCCGCCATCAAGGTCGGGGCCGGCGTCGACGTCGAGCTCATGCTCACCGAAGGAGCACTGCTCCTGGACCGCGCCACCAACCGCCCCCGTCAGGACGCGGCCCACGCCACCGCTCTGCGCAACGCCGTCGCGGCCCTCCGGGACACCTCGCGGCCGCCCCAGGCCCGGCTCGCTGCGGGCTTGTCGGCCCCGGTGCGCGCGGCGCTCGACGCCACCCCCGTCCGCGAGTACGTCAGCAGCTCCGCCACCTACCCGCTCCAGGTGGACCGCGAGCGCGCGCTGTACGGATCCTGGTACGAGCTGTTCCCGCGCTCCGAGGGCGCGACGTACAACAAGCGGACCAAGAAATGGACATCCGGCACCCTACGCACCGCGGCCGAGCGGCTGCCCGGGATCGCCGAGATGGGCTTCGACGTCGTCTACCTCACCCCGATCCACCCGATCGGCACCACGAACCGCAAAGGGCGGAACAACTCGCTCACCTGCCTGCCGACCGACCCGGGATCGCCGTACGGCACCGGCTCGGTCGACGGCGGGCACGACGCGATCCACCCGGATCTCGGCACGTTCGCCGACTTCGACGCCTTCGTGGCCCGTGCCCGCGAGCTCGGCCTGGAGGTCGCTCTCGACCTCGCGCTGCAGTGCTCCCCCGACCACCCCTGGCTGGCGGCGCACCCGGAGTGGTTCACCACCCGCGCGGACGGCACGATCGCCCACGCCGAGAACCCGCCGAAGAAGTACCAGGACATCTACCCGATGAACTTCGACAACGACCCCGAGGGCATCTACGCGGAGATCCGCCGCGTCCTCCAGGTCTGGATCGACCACGGCGTGACGGCGTTCCGGGTCGACAACCCGCACACCAAGCCGCTGCCGTTCTGGGAGCGCATCATCGCGGACGTCGGCGCCGCCCACCCGGACGTCATCTTCCTGTCCGAGGCCTTCACCCGGCCCGCCATGATGCGCACCCTCGCGATGATCGGCTTCCAGCAGTCGTACACGTACTTCACCTGGCGGAACACCCGCGACGAGCTCGCCGAATACCTGACCGAGCTCTCCACCGAGACGGCCGGAATCCTGCGCCCCAGCTTCTGGCCGACGACGCACGACATCCTCACCCCGTACATGCATCGCGACGGCGCGGCGACCTTCGCGATCCGCGCCGTGCTCGCCGCGACCGGCTCACCGACCTGGGGCATCTACTCCGGCTACGAGTTCGTCGAGAACGTGGCGCGGCCCGGCGTCGAGGAGCAGATCGACAACGAGAAGTACGAGTACCGGCCGCGCGACTGGGCCAAGGCTGAGGGCCTCGGGATCTCGACCCTGCTCACCCGGCTCAACGACATCCGCAGGGACAACCCCGCGCTGCAGCGCCTCCGCGGCCTGCACGTGCACCGCAGCACGAACGACCAGGTCCTCGCGTTCTCGCGCCACGTCCCGGCCGAGCACTCGCCGACCGGGCGCGCGAACACCGTGATCGTCGTCGTCGCCCTCGACCCGACCAGGGTCAGCGAGTCGATGCTGCACCTGGATCTCGCCGCGCTCGGCATCGAACCAGAGCGCACTCCGACCACGCCGTCCTTCGCCGCGCACGACCTGCTGTCCGGCGCCACCTACGCTTGGGCCGAGGAAGCGTTCGTGCGCCTCGACCCGACCGTGCAGTGCGCCCACATCATCGAGGTGCGGAGCCTATGACTCGACCGTTCGACGCACTGAGGAGCCAGGAGCGGCGCCTGCTCACGGACGACCCGCAGTGGTTCCGCACGGCCGTGTTCTACGAGGCGATGGTGCGGTCGTTCGCGGACGCGTCCGACGACGGCATCGGCGACCTGCGCGGCATGATCGACCGGCTCGACTACCTCGGCTGGCTCGGCGTCGACTGCCTCTGGCTCCTGCCTTTCTACCCTTCGCCGCTGCGCGACGGCGGCTACGACGTCTCCGACTACCGCGCGATCGCCCCGCAGTACGGCGCGATGCCGGAGTTCACCGAGCTGGTCCAGGCCGCCCACGAGCGCGGCATCCGGGTCATCATCGACCTGGTCATGAACCATACGAGCGACCAGCACCCGTGGTTCCAGTCGTCTCGCGCGAACCCCAGCGGCCCGTACGGCGACTTCTACGTCTGGAGCGACGACAACACCCGGTACGGCGACGCGCGGATCATCTTCACCGACACCGAGACCTCCAACTGGACCTTCGACACGGTCCGTCGGCAGTACTTCTGGCACCGGTTCTTCTCGCACCAGCCGGACCTCAACTTCGAGAACCCCGCGGTGCAGGACACCATGCTCGACGTCGCGCGGTTCTGGCTCCGGCACGGAGTCGACGGTTTCCGGCTCGACGCGGCGCCGTACCTCTTCGAGGACGATGGCACCGACTGCGAGAACCGGCCGCGCACGCACGCTTTCATGCGCCGGATGCGCCAGCTCGTCGACGCCGAGTTCCCGAGCGCGCTCATGCTCGCCGAGGCGAACCAGTGGCCCGACGACGTCGCGAAGTACTTCGGCACCGAGGCCGAGCCCGAGTGCCACATGTGCTTCCACTTCCCAGTCATGCCGCGCATCTTCTTCGCCCTTCGGGAGCAGCGGGCGGCCAAGCTCGTGGAGATCCTCGAGGACACCCCGAACATCCCGGCGGGCGCCCAATGGGCGACCTTCCTGCGCAACCACGACGAGCTCACCCTCGAGATGGTCTCCACCGAAGAGCGCGCCGCCATGTACGGCTGGTACGCCGCCGATGCCCGGATGCGCGCCAACGTCGGCATCCGACGCCGCCTTGCACCCCTGCTGGACAACTCGCGCGCCGAGATCGAGCTCGCGCACGCCCTGCTGCTCTCTCTGCCCGGCAGCCCGTGCCTGTACTACGGCGACGAGATCGGGATGGGCGACAACATCTGGCTGCCGGACCGCGACTCGGTGCGCACCCCGATGCAGTGGACGCCCGACCGCAATGCCGGGTTCTCCGCCGCGGAGCCCGGGAAGCTGTACCTGCCCGTCATCCAGTCGCTGGTTCACCACTACACGCACGCCAACGTCGAGGCGCAGATCGCGCAACCGACCTCGCTGCTGCACTGGATCCGCGGCATGCTCGCGGTGCGCCGGCAACACCCGGCGTTCGGCGTCGGCGAGTATGTCCCGGTCAAGGCGAGCAGCGAGTCCGTCTTCGCCTTCTTGCGCCGAACGCCGCAGGAGACCCTGCTCTGCGTCGCGAACCTGGCGGCCACCCCGCGTGCGGCCACCCTCACCCTCGACGCCCTCGCCGGGCGCGAGATGGTCGACATCTTCGGCGGGACGGCGTTCCCGGCCGTCGGGCCGGACGGCCGGCTCACCGTGACCTTCGGCTCGCGGGACTTCTTCTGGCTCTCCGTGGTCCAGCGCGGCTGAAGGAGGGCGGCCGTGGACGAAAATGTCGCGGTGCACGAGCCGGGCGACGACGAGCTGCTCACAGTTCTCACCGGGTGGCTTCCCGGTCGCCGCTGGTTCCCGGCCAAGGGCGTCGCCGCCGACCTGGAGTGCGTCGGCGGCCTGACGCTGGCGGATCCACGCGACGAAGCCAGGGTCCGGATCCTGCTGGTACGGATCGTCGCACGAGGCGTCGACACGGTGCTCCAGGTGCCGCTGACGGTCCGCGCCCCTGATCGACCCACGTCACCCACCGTGATCGGCTCACTCGAGCCGGTCGCCGCGACGGGGTCGTCCGAGCGCGGGCGGACCGAGGTCCGCGACGGTGTCGGGGACCCCGCGTTCCTCCGCGCCTGGCTCGCATCTGCAGAGGGGCCGGGCGCGGGCGTCGACCCCGAGCTCGCCGACGTGCTGACGGGCGAACAGTCGAACACCTCCGTGCTCCTGCCTGCGTCGTCATCGGCGCCGGCGGGCCGCGGCGCGATCCTCAAGGTCTTCCGAGCACTCGCCCCCGGCAACAACCCGGATGTCGACGTGCCCCGCGCGCTCGCGGACGCCGGCTGGGCACACGTCCCGCGCCCGCAGGCCTGGCTCGCGGCCACCTGGCGGGTGGATGACGAGCTGGTTCGCGGGCACCTCGGCGTACTGAGCGAGTTCGTCCCGCACGCCCGCGACGGATTCGAGCTCGCCTGCGCAATGGTGGGCCGGGGTGAGTCGTTCGCCGCACTCGCGCGCGACCTCGGCGAGGGGATCGCCGAGATGCACGAGGTTCTTGCCCGGGCACTGCCAACGCCCGAACCCGCGGCCGGCGTCGATCGCGCGGGCGACCTGGCCCGCGCGCTGCGCAGCCGGTTCCGTTGGGCCGTCCGCTCCGTTCCCGGGCTGGCGCGCCGCGCCGCCGGCGTCGAGCAACTCGCGGCGGGGACACGCTCCGTCGTGGACCCACCCGCCCCCCAGCGCATCCACGGCGACCTCCACCTCGGCCAGGCACTGCACGCGACCACAGGCTGGTACATCCTGGACTTCGAGGGTGAGCCGCTCGCACCGATCGCGGCACGCACCCGCCCGGACCTGGCGCTCCGGGATGTCGCCGGAATGCTCCGCTCGATCGACTACGCAGCCGCCGTCGGCGGGACCGGTGGCACGACAACCCCCACGCCGGCAGACCTGGCCTGGGCGGACGAGGCCCGGCGCGGTCTGCTGGCGGGGTATTTCCACGGATCGGAAGGCGCGGAGACAGCCGTGCTCCTGCGCGCGCTCGAGGTCGACAAGGCGCTCTACGAGGCGGTGTACGAGGCACGCAACCGGCCCACCTGGCTGCCCGTCCCGCTCACGGCGCTGGACCGCCTGCTGGCCCCGATCCCGCGACAGCACGACTGGGGCTGAGCCGTCCGTCGACCGCTGCTGAGCCGTCCGGCGACCGCTGCTGAGCCGTCCGTCGACCGCTGATCGAGGTGCGCCCGTCGATCCCGTCGCCACAGCCGTTGACGCGAACGGCGTATCCGTCGTTGGGCAATCTCGCCAGCCGCGTGCAAAAGTGACCCCATGATGCCCAGTCCACCCGGATCCGGGCCGGTTCCGTGCCCGGTGCCGGCCGCGGTGCTCGTCGAGGTGGCGGCGGGCGTGAGCTACGACCCGCACAGCGTGCTCGGGCCCCGTGTCATTGACGGCACCCTGACGATCCGGGTGCTGCATCCCCTCGCCTCCTCAGTCACGGTCCTGACCGCCGACGGCGAGCTCCCGATGACGCACGAGCAGGACGGGATCTGGGTGGCCGCCGCCGTGGCAACCGAGGTGCCCGACTACCGGCTCCGGGTCAGCTACGACGGCGTCGCGTCGGAGTGCGACGACCCGTACCGCTTCCTGCCGACCGTCGGCGATCTCGACCTGCACCTGATCACCGAGGGGCGTCACGAGCACCTCTGGCAGGTGCTCGGCTCGAACATCCGCCGCTACCCGAGTCCGAACGGCGAGATCACCGGCACCGCGTTCGCGGTGTGGGCGCCGAATGCCCGGGCGGTGCGCGTCGTCGGCGACTTCAACCACTGGCAGGGCGCCTCGCACGCGATGCGCAGCCTGGGATCGAGCGGCGTCTGGGAGCTCTTCATCCCCGACATCGGTATCGACACCCGGTACAAGTACGAGATCCTCACCAAGGACGGCTCGTGGCGGCAGAAGGCCGACCCGCTCGCCCGGGCCACCGAGCACCCGCCGCAGACCGCCTCGGTGGTGACCGAGTCGCAGCACGCGTGGGGCGATGAGGCCTGGATGGCGGCCCGCTCCGAGCGCGACGCCCACCACGGCCCGCTGAGCGCCTATGAGGTCCACCTCGGCTCCTGGCGACCGGGCCTCAGCTACCGCGAGCTCGCCGAGCACCTGACGAGCTACGTGCGGGACCTCGGCTTCACCCACGTCGAGCTGATGCCGGTCGCGGAGCACCCCTTCGGCGGCTCGTGGGGCTACCAGGTCAGCTCGTACTACGCGCCGACCTCGCGGTTCGGCAGCCCGGACGACTTCCGGTACCTCGTCGACTCGCTGCACCAGGCCGGCATCGGAGTCCTGCTCGACTGGGTCCCCGCGCACTTCCCCAAGGACGAGTGGGCGCTGGGCCGGTTCGACGGCACCCCGCTCTACGAGCACCCCGACCCGTTGCGCGGCGAGCAGCCCGACTGGGGCACGTACGTGTTCAACTTCGGCCGCAACGAGGTCAAGAACTTCCTGGTCGCGAACGCCGTCTACTGGCTCGAGGAGTTCCACATCGACGGCCTGCGGGTGGACGCCGTGGCCTCGATGATCTACCTCGACTACTCGCGCACCCTCGGGCAGTGGCACCCCAACGAGCGCGGCGGACGGGAGAACCTCGAGGCGATCGCCTTCCTCCAGGAGGCCAACGCGACCGCCTACCGGCGGGCACCGGGCATCGTGATGATCGCGGAGGAGTCCACCGCGTTCCCGGGCGTGACCGCCACGACCGAGGCCGGCGGCTTGGGGTTCGGCCTGAAGTGGAACATGGGCTGGATGAACGACACCTTGCGGTACGTCGAGCACACGCCCGTCCACCGTCGCTACCACCATGGCGAGCTCACGTTCTCGCTGATCTACGCGTTCTCCGAGCAGTACGTGCTCCCCCTCAGCCACGACGAGGTGGTGCACGGCAAGAGCTCGCTGATCCGCAAGATGCCGGGCGACGATTGGCAGCAGGCAGCCGGGCTGCGCGCCTTGCTCGCCTACCAGTGGTCGCACCCCGGGAAGCAACTGCTGTTCATGGGCGGCGAGTTCGGTCAGACCTCCGAGTGGTCGGAGTCCCGCGGGCTCGACTGGCACCTGTTGCAGTACCCGATCCACTCCGGCGTGACCACCCTGGTGCGCGACCTCAACCGGGTCTACCGCCAGCACCGTGCGCTGTGGGCGCTCGACAGCGATCCGGCCGGCTTCGAGTGGATCGAGTCGAACGACGCCGACAACAACGTGCTGGCCTACCTGCGGCGCGACGCCCTCAAGGACGACGTCGCCGTCGTCGTGAACTTCTCGGGGTTGCCGCACGAGGGCTACCGGCTCGGGCTGCCGTCCGGCGGCGACTGGGTCGAGCTGCTCAACACGGACGCCCACATCTACTTTGGCTCCGGCGTGGGGAACCTCGGCCGGGTGCACTCCGAGCCGGTGCCGTGGCACGGCCGCGCGCACTCCGCGGTGCTGCGCCTGCCGCCGCTCGGCGCCGTGTTCCTGGCGCCGGCGCGGAACTGAGCTCTGCCTGGCCCAGGCGCCGAGTGGCGCGCCTAGTAGAGCGCGCTGGCGAGCGCCCGACGAGCCGCGACGACGCGCGGGTCGGTGTCCCCGACCACCCGGAACAACTCGATCAAACGGACCCGGACCGACTCACGCTCCTCGCGCGCCGTGACTCGGACCAGGTCCACCAGTCCCCCGAACGCGACCTCGACCTTGCCCCCGGCCAGGTCCAGGTCCGCCACCAGGAGCTGCGCGGCAACGTCTCGGGGCGCCGCGGCGGCAGCCGCGCGTGCGACGGCCGGGTCGGCCCCGTGGATCCGCTGGAGCAGCGACACCTGTGCGAGCCCGGCGGACGCCATCTCGTCGCGCGGGTCCTCCTGGAGCGCCTGCGTGTACGCCGCCACGGCGCCGTCCAGGTCGTCGCGCTCGAGCGCCTCGAATGCCGCGAGGTGCAGCGGCGGGAGCGGCGGCTCCGCCGGCTCCGGGGCGACGTCGGCGACGTCCGCCTCGGCGACCGCAATGCGCCCGGTCACACCCTGCGAGGCGGCGAGCTCCAGCACCTGGTCGATGACCGGGCGGATCTGGTCCTCGGGGTGCGCCCCTTGGAACAGGGGAACCGGCTGGCCCTTGACCAGGGCAAGCACGCTCGGGACGGCTTGCACCTGGAACGCCGCCGCGATCTGCGGGTTCGCCTGAGCGTCGATCCGCGCGAGCAGCCAGCGGCCGGCGTCGTCCTTCGCCAGCTTCGCCAGCACCGGCGCCAGCTCGTCACACTCCGGCCAGCCATCGGCCCACAGCATCACGACGATCGGCACCGTCGCACTGCGCTCGATCAGCGCGGTGAAGGTCGCCTCCGCCACGTCCACGACCACGGCGCTCCCGTGGGTGGTGCTGATCGCACCGCCGGCTCCACCGGGCGGGGTGGCGGGCGGCCGACCGAGCGAGGACAGGTCGACGGCGCCGCGGACGTCGAGGGGCGGGCGGGCTGCGGTGGGTTGACTCATCGCGTCAGGGCTCCCGAGTTCACTTTCCGGTGATCGCGGTACGGACGTGCTCGGCCGCGAGCAACTGTATCTTCGCTGACGAACCCTTCGGCGGCACCGAGAAGACGACCACGTCGGACCAGACGAACGTCGCAGAGCTGCTCACCGTCGTCGTGCCGAGCAGGGCCGCGACATCGTTCTGGAACTCGACCTTGCCGCCGCTCAGCGTCAGCGACGTCGTCGTGGTCATCCCCGCGATCACGAGCGCGCCGCCGTCGAGCGTCGAGAACGAGTACAGCTCGCCCGCGCGCGGATGGTAGGTCTCGGCCACCTTCGCGGCACTACCGAGCCCTTGCACAAGGCCCTTCGTGGTCGCGGCGAGGGTCGCCGCGAGCTGCTTGCGGAAGACGTCGGGAGCGAAGCTCGCGGCGAAGGTCGAGGAGTCACCCTTCGCCAGGACATCGGCGTAGCGGGTCACGACGTCCTTCGGGCTGACCAGCAGACCCGTCGCGTTCGGTGCCAGCGGGACGGTGCCCGCGGCGGGGGTGGCCGTGGGCGGCATCCGAGTGTCCGGCAGCAGCCGGGCCCAGCCCCAGAGTCGGTACGGGCTCCGGGCGTCATCCTGGACCAGGGTGAGGATCCGCGGAGTCTGCAGGTTCTGAGGCTGCTCGGTCACGACGACGAGCGCACGCGGCCAGGTGTTCGTGTCCGGTGCGATCACCGTCTGCGTGCCGACCGGTAGCTCGGTTCGCAAGGACGGGTCGGCCGACTTGGCGCTCACCAGGTACTCCGCCGTCCTGCTGGCCAGGGCCGGCCCGGACAAGCGCGCCGCGAGCGGTGCGGGGTTGTTCTTCGCGTCACCGGCCTTCAGGGCGGCGCCCACGCTGCGCAGCACGGCGCTGATCTCCTGTACATCGAGTGCGGGCCGCGGGACTGCCGGCTCGGGATCCGGATGGGGAATCGGCAAGTCCGCGGCGCAGGACGTGAGCAGCAGGCCGAGGACGCCGATGAGAGCGGCAGCGGTCAGGCGACGACGGGTACTCATCGACCCTCCCCCTGATCCGCGGTGTCCTCGGTCGCGTTGTCCGTCCCGGAGGCGATCCCGGGGAAGCCCCACGCCCGACGCCACGCGTCGGCGCGGATCGAAGCGGCCGTGGACTGATGCTCGACGGGGGCGCCCGCCACGGGCGCCACCGGTGCAGGTGGCACCGGGAGCAGCTGCGAGTCGGGCGGTGGAGCGCCCCAGCGCGCGGCAGCGGCAACTGGCGCGGGTGCCGGTGCGGCGGGCCGAGGCGCCGCGGGACCGGGGAAAGGCAGGCTCGACGGCTGCGTAGCTCGGCGAGGTCGCGCGCCCGGGGGCGGGCACCGACGGCGTCGGCGTGGCCACCCGCGGGGACGGCGTCGGCGTGCCCACCCGCTGGGTCGCGGGGGACAGCAGCGCGAGCGCCGAGGTCACCATGCGGGCGCGCAGCCGCGCGAGCCGCCCGGGTGTCGCAACGACCGGGACGTCCTGGTGCGATCGCTCTCGTTCGCGCAGCTGACGCCGGGTCAAGGTGCCCTGCTCGGTGTGCGCGGGTGCCGCATCCGGGACGCCGCCGCTCGGCGTCGCCGCTCCGGCCGGCACGGGCACACCGGTACGCCACGCCTCGACGAGCTGAGGCGAGCGCGCCCGCAGAACCTGCAGAGAGAGCAGGCCGAGGCCCGCGACCAGCAGCGCCCCGCCGAGTGCGATCGCCGGCACCAACCACGGGGTGCCGACCGGGTGCGGCCAGGACAGCTCGAGCTCGGGCATGGTCGCCTCGTCACCAACGCTCGCCGCGAGCACACTCCACCGACCCGGACGGTTGCTCCAGGTCAGCGTCGCGGCGTTGTCGCCGCCCGCTTGGACCAGCCAATTGTCGGAGACCGCAGGGTCCGCCGTCGCGGCGCTCGTGCTCTGGCTCCTCGCCGTCGCGGTTGCCGAAGCGCTGGCGCCGGCCGTCGGGCTAGC
>Ga0209539_1002133_pt1 | contig 10457 bp, 7 predicted proteins | sample BarGraNGADG00312_2_FD_184499 | JGI IMG/M metagenome (GOLD analysis project Ga0209539, IMG submission 184499) | Arctic peat soil microbial communities from Barrow, Alaska - Barrow Graham LP Ref core NGADG0011-312 (SPAdes) (version 2) | ecosystem: Environmental > Terrestrial > Soil > Wetlands >... | reverse complement strand
ATAGCTCCAGATATGAGCACATCCATATTAACTGGGAGTTCAGAACCAAAATATTCGTTCATCTTTTCTCCGCTTGCCCTTGCTACATGTACGACACATCTTTTGTGAGCCATAAAACTAACCCTGAGGTCCGGGCCACATAAAAGAGTAAAAGGGATCTTTTCAAGATCCCCAGGTGTCAGGACACTTCTCTCAAGTGCTGTTTCCCAAGTTTTAGCAGTTTTTTCCCTAAGTGATTTGTCCTTTATCCACTCAAGTTCCGGCCACAGTTTTTTTACTTGTTCAGTCATAAGATTATTTAAATTACTTTAATCTGGCAATAATAGCATCGGTCATCTGAGAGGTTGATGCAGCTCCGTTATTTACTACTTCCGGTCTGCCTGCCATCTTCATCATATCGTACGTTCTGACTTTGCCTTCTGAAATAACGTCAGCAACTGCCTTACGGATAGCAGATGAAATTGTTTTTTCATCAAGATAATCAAGCATCATGCATGCTGATTCAATCATTGCAATAGGATTAACAATTGAAACTTTATAACCGGCATATTTAGGAGCTGATCCATGCGTCGGTTCAAAAACTGCTATCCCGTCAGAGGAGAATTGTGCACTGCAGGCAAATCCTAAACCACCTATAAGGCCGGCAAAAGCATCGGATGCAATATCGCCGAACATATTCCCCGCAACGATTACACCATATTCCTCGGGATTCTTTGTAAGCCACATCATCTGAGCATCGATATTGGTATTCAGAAGCTTAATATCCGGGAAAGAATTCTTCTGGATCTCTTTTGCCAGTTTCCACATCAATCCCGATGTTTCTCTTATCACATTAGGCTTTTCACAGACCGTAACTGATTTATATCCATACAGTTTTGCGTGTTCAAAAGCTGCCATAAGTATCCTGATTGTTGCTTTTCTTGTAAATATTCGTGTGGAAATTGAAAGTTCTTCTGGCGGAACTTTTCCAAAATTCTCGACAAATTTCGGATGTGTCATCAATGCCTGATGGACCTTTGCAGGAGGATTAGTCCACTCTACACCTGAATATAAACATTCAGTATTCTGCCGGAATATTACAACATCAACCAGAGGCTCATCTATTGTATTTCCTTTCCCTCTCCGTACAAAATTGAGTGGGTTGCCTTTATATGAACGGCACGGACGGACACATATATCAAGATTAAAAAGCTGCCTCAAACCAACAATAGGACTTGAGTATGTATAACCTTTATCCTGAAGCTCCGGAGATAACTCCGCTTTTGCCTCATCGTTAGGTTTTGAAGTTATAGCTCCGAATAAGGCAATTTTATACTTTTCAATGAGACTGATGGTTCTTTTCGGCAAGGGATTACCTTCTTTACACCAGAACTCCCATCCTATATCACCATGGACATAATTTGCTTCAAATCCTGCTGCATCCAATACCCGGATTGCCTGCTCCAGAACGACTGCACCTATGCCATCGCCAGGTAATGTGACTATTGTAGGTTTCGACATACGATTTTTGTTTGTTTAGTTTAAAACAGGTTGCTATTTGTAAAAATAGTTAAATTTTGTTACGACTTAAAACATGACTATAATTTTATAGTTGCATCGGAAAAATCAAAAAAAATAGTATTTTTGCGGCAAATTAGCACTTTTATACCGGGTATGAGCTTATTAAGTCAACTTAATCCAACACCGCTCTGGATCTATTTTGAAGAAATCTGTAGTATTCCACGTCTGTCAAAAAACGAGTGGAAAATCAGACAGTATCTTCTTGAATTCGCGAAGAAAAACAATCTTGAATCAAAAGAGGATGAGGTTGGGAATATATTGATTATCAAACCACCAGCCATAGGAATGGAGAACAGGAAAATAGTCGTTCTTCAGAGTCATATGGATATGGTAGGGGAAAAAAATGCTGATTATCCTCATGACTGGACAACCGACCCAATAATTCCAGCTGTTAAAGGCGAATGGGTCACAGCAACCGGAACAACTCTCGGAGCTGATGATGGGATTGGTATTGCATCCCAGCTGGCAATACTAACAGATAAAAATCTTAAGGCAGGGATGATCGAATGCCTCTTCACCGTTGATGAAGAATCTGGTATGACAGGAGCTATAAATCTGAAAGCTGATTTTTTCAATGGAAGAACTCTTCTCAATCTTGATTCGGAAGACGAAGGGATACTATTCATAGGTTGTGCAGGAGGAATGGATACTGTTGGAACTATGAACTATCAGGCTGTTCCGGTACATGAAGGTTCGTATGCGTTTAATATATCTGTTACCGGTCTTCATGGTGGTCATTCAGGCGATGAAATACACAAAGGATATGGCAACGCGGTAAAAATAATGAACAGGTTAATATCAGATCTTTCAAATCAATTTAATATTGCAGTGGCCTACTTTGATGGTGGAAATCTCCGGAATGCGATACCAAGAGAAGCTTTTGCAACAATTGTATTAGACAGGACTGTTCTGGAACAGGTAAAAGACCATATTGATAATTTCTATTCAACTCAAACAGAGGAATTCGGAGATCTTGAAAAAGACCTTAAGATTTCTGGAAAGGTAACTAATGTTCCATCCTATGTAATGGATAAAGAGAATCAGACAAAATTCATCAATGCATTAACCTGTTGTCCACACGGGGTAATTGCCTGGTCAAAAGAGATGGATGATCTTGTTGAGACTTCCACTAACCTTGCCTCGGCTAAGTTCAGTGAAAATCATACCATAAGAATTATTACCACACAGAGAAGCTCGGCAGAGTCAGCTAAGATAAATGCGAGTGCAACGGTCGAATCTTGTCTCAGGCTGGCAGGAGCAGAAGTAGTTCATTCTGATGGATATCCGGGATGGAAACCGGATCTTACTTCAGAGATCCTTCAGATAACTCATAAATCATATATTTCTTTATTCGGGGAAGAGCCTGCAATCAAGGCAATACATGCCGGATTGGAATGTGGTCTCGTTTATGAAAAGATAAAAGGGATTGATATGATATCCTTTGGACCGACTATCAAAGGAGCGCACACCCCTGAAGAGATGATTGAGATCAGGACGGCTCAGATGTTCTGGGATCTTCTAATTGATGTTGTTAAAAATATACCGGTCAAATAAAGGGTGTTTTACTGTTAAAGGAATTGTTGGATGGTCATTCATATAGAATGAATTCCTCCTTTCCGGCACCGCAAACCGGGCAGATATAGTCAGCAGGCAGATCGTTGAAAGAGATGCCTGGTTCAATACCTCCCGACGGATCCCCCTCTTCCGGATCATAAATGTATCCGCATACAACACACTTGTATTTTTCCATTGTATGAACTACTGTGTTTTTATTTTTCTGACAACATCAATAACCGTTCCATCAACCCATTTTATAACAGCTACAATATCTTCTTCAAATTGAGGTTTTTGTGGTATTCCGCAGATTCTTTCAGCTTCATCTTTCAGTTCTTTCAGAGATTTTAAAGGAAGTCCGCTTCCTTTAACGCTGTCAATAAGATCCTTACGGAGAGGATTGATAGCAATCCCCCTTTCTGTTATAATCACATCAATCAGTTCACCAGGGCCGCATAACGTTGTTACTTCATCCACGATTACCGGAATACGGTCACGAAATAATGGTATTGGAAGAATAACATTACGTGCGTGAAGACAATTTTGCCAACCCCCTATGCCATGGAGAAGGTAACCATCTGAATGTGTAACGACATTGCCATTGAAATTTAAATCAACCTCTGTGGCCCCCAGGATCATAATATCCATCAAGCTGGTAAGATTTCCCTTTGAATGATAGTTATAAGCATTGAACACTGAGTACGGAAAATGGTTAGGGTTCTTCCCGATTGACTTAACCGAGTCAAGATCAAATACCTGAGCATCAAGGATAACTCCCATCTGTCCCTCCTCAAGCATATTTACCATATATTTAGTACTTCCTCCAAATCCAAATTTCGATTTCCATCCCTTGTTTTTCAGGATCTGATGCACAAATACTGCTATAGCCAGGGATGTTCCTCCCGCTCCGGCCTGCATTGTTACTCCATCTTTTAAAATACCTGATTTTTCCAGAAATGCGGCGGTTAGTTCTGCAATCAAAAGTCTGTCCGGGCTCTTTGTAATCTGTGTCGTTCCAGATATGATTTTTTCAGGTATCCCGATTTTATCCACCACTACAACATAATCAACGTAATTTCCTTCAATTTCCATAGGGAAGCATGGAAGATCGACAAGATTATCCGTCACCACAATAACTTTGGTTGCGTACATATAATCTGCCTTGGCATAACCGAGAACACCACATGCTGATGAACCACCGGTACCTTTTGCATTTCCAAAGCAATCAGCCGTTGGCGCAGCGAGAACGGCGATGTCAATCCTGACCTCTCCATCCTGAATTGCCTGAACCCTTCCGCCATGAGATCGAAGAACAGCTGTTCCCTTCATTCTGCCTTCTGAAACATATCGTCCCAACGGACCGTTCATGCTCCCCTCAATCCTGTTTATTGTACCATCATCCAGATATTTAATCATAGGATCATTGCATGGAAAAGAGGCAGAAGGGAACCATATCAGATCCTTTACCCCCATTCCCGAAGCCAGTTCAAATACTTTATTGCTTACCAGATCGCCATCTCTTAAATGATGATGCGTCGAAATAGTCATACCGTCTGCCAGACCACATTTCCTTAGAGCCTCTTCAAGGGAACTGACAATTTTATAGCCATTATCCGGGAAATCAGAACATGATGGAATAGGTGGTGAATATTTTCTGCCAACAGGCTTGTGTTTACCAACTCCTTTAAAAGGGACCACAGATTGACCATTGACCTCCAGAGGAACTAGCCTGCCGGCCGCATTTAAGACAGTTTTCTTTGGCATATTGTCTCCTTTATCGTTTATTTCTCAACAATGGGAATTTCATTTATCCAGTCGGGTGATAAAAGTGTAAGCTGAACAGCTAGGTCAATTATTTTTTGCGCGCGTATAACTACAGGAGGATCTATCATTTTTGATCCAAGAGCTACAACACCAAGACCGCTAAGTTTTGCAGTTTCAAATGCTATAACAATTTTTTTCGACCTTTCTATTTCAGTATCATCCGGAGAAAATCCCTGCCTGATTACCGGTATTTGTCGTGGATGAATACAACCCATTCCTTCAAAACCCAGAGATTTTGATGTCAGTACATTTTGTTTAAGCGCCTCCATATCAGCAACATCTGAAAACACAGAATCGATAGGTTGAATACCTGCGGCCTTAGCTGCTACCACAAGTCTTGTTCTTGCATAGAATGATTCCTTGCCCTCAGCAGTCCTTGATACACCCAGATCGGCCGTATAATCTTCCAACCCGATTGCGACAGCCACAATATTTTCAGAACTGCGTGCAATCTCAAATGAATTCTCTATCCCCAGGGCACTCTCAATAATTGGCATTAGAAACACATGATTATTGAGATTGAATTTCTTTTTAATCCCGGCAATCTCTTCTTCGACCTGTTTAATATAATCCACGCTTTCGCTTTTTGGCAGGAGAACAAGATTAACGTTATGAGGTATGACGAAATGAAGATCTTCTAATCCTCTTTTTCCCTGGTTAATTCTTACCATTCTTTCAGCTCCGCAGAAATTTATCTGTCGCAATGCGTTCCTGACAAGAATTCTTGCTTCATCTTTCTTTTCCGGTGCGACAGAGTCTTCAAGATCAAGGATTATTCCGTCGGCAGAATGAAGGCCGGCATTTATCATCAGTCCCGGAGTATTACCTGGTAAATATAACCGCGAAAAACGAAATCTGTCGCGTGTTGTAGAATAATTGTTTTCCTTCAGAAAGCCGGGAAGATAATCCAGATCAGTAGTAATCAACTGTTTAACAGCCGATTCCAAACGAGCAGCTATTACGAAGGGAAGTGCACCAGAATCATTAATCTTTAAAACAGCATGTTTAACTCCAAAAAAATCGAGGATTTCCGCAACCAGTATCTTTATGGATTCACCATATAGTACTTTGACTTTTGAATTAAGATCAATTACTATATCACCTTCTGACCTTAACTCTAAAACGATTTCGCAATCAGATCTGACCTTTGGACCGGAATTTCCGGTGATTGCCACGGATTTATTCATTTTGCCACATGGTTGGTAATGTTATACAAACCTAATGATTTTTTTAAACATGAACCATAGAGGCAGTCAAGAGATTCGATTCGATTCAGTTCATTTCAATGGCTCGCTTTTCTTTTCGCAAAGCTCGATAAGAACTCCAGAGGTTGACTTTGGATGTAAAAAGGCAATATCTAGGCCTTCAGCGCCTTTTCTTGGTTTAGAATCAATCAATGCAATACCGTGTTTAGCCGCATGTACCAATTGTTCTTCTATTTTTTCAACAGAAAAGGCAATATGATGAATTCCTTCGCCTTTCTTTGCTATGAATTTTCCAATTGGACCTTCAGGGTCGGTAGATTGAAGAAGTTCAATCTTAGTTTGTCCAACCATAAAGAATGCAGTCCTGACTTTCTGATCAGTTATTTCTTCAACATTATAGCAAGTCAGACCTAATACCTTTTCATAAAAGCTTATAGCAGCCTCAAGATTGGCTACAGCGATTCCAATATGTTCAATATGTGACGGTTTCATTTTAAAACGGAAACTCTACCGGTGTCTTTATATCTGACTTCACATTCTCAGGTTTTTTCGCAGCCACATGAACGGTATTCCCATCAACAAATATAGCTTTATATGGTGATGCCGGACATGCAAATTCACAGTGGCCGCAGCCGATACAAATATCTTCTGTAACTTCGGGAATAACCAGATTGCCTTCATAAGGAATCATATGACAAGCTTTGGTCGGACAAGCTTCTGAGCATGCTCCGCAGGCTGTTTTTTCTGTTTTTACTATACAATTATCTTTAATAAATTTCGCTTTACCGATCTGGGTAAGTTTTTTAGCCTCAAGCAGCAGGGGATGTAATGCATTTGTAGGGCAAATCTCAGTACATTTTGTGCAATTATATGTACAGAAGCTTTTATGGTAATCCATCACAGGTTGCATGATACCTGCAATACCATATTGCTTATAAGCCGGTTGCAGGACACCATTCGGACAAACATTAATGCACAAAGAACAAGCTATACAATCGGTATTAAAATCCACGATCCCTCCTCCACCGGGTGGACAAACAGGACATGTTCTGTTTTCTTTAACTGTTGACTCTTTTTTCGGCTTTGGTGCGGTTTTGTTCTGACCATTTGAAACACGCGATATTCCGAAAAGGAGGAGAAGCGATCCGACTATTAACTTGCGTTTACTTTCATCTGTCTCATGGACTTTCTTTTTAAAGGTTACAATCCCATATGATATAGCATTATCCTGGCAGGTATGTATACAGTTGAAACAACTAACACACCGTGTAACATCAACATCTGGTTTAAGAAAGTCAATGCAGGAAGATTTACACCGCATCGCACATCTTCCGCACCTTGTACAGGCAGATTCATTAAATTTTATCCTGAAGAGTGAGATTTTGGAAATCAGGCCAAAAAATGTTCCCACCGGGCAAAACATATTGCAATAGAGCCGACCCTTGGTCAGGGAAAGTCCGCCAATAAGAAGAAAGAAAGCCGCGGGAACTGAATATACAATCAATGGAAATCCTTTTACGGGAACATTACTCAGGGTGTAAACATCAAATTTTCCAAGTATTCCGGAAAGAAAATTGTTTATTATAATAATGACCGGTTTGACAAGATAGGTCATAAACCTTCCAAAAATGCTGTAAGGATCCAGAAGAGTAATCATATAAACGCCCCAAATCATGGTTACAACAAGAGTTGCTGCCAGAATTGTGTACCTTAAAACAGTAAATGGCTTCTTGAAACCATACCTTCTGAACTTTTTCTTAATCCGCCCTCCTATCCTGCTGTTAAGATCCTGTCCGATACCAAGCGGACATAGAAATGAGCAATATGTACGTCCGGTAATTAATGTTAGTAAAAGAACTGCAAGAAAACCGCCTGCTGCTAAAGTTTTCAGATCATAAAACTTTAAAACAGAAGGTATAAACTGCAAAAACATTAAGGTATTAATATAGTTTGCCGGAATTAATGATTTGAAATCGACAAAAACCAGGACAAAAAAGATAAATATAAGAGTTGAAAAGACGATCCGGATTCTTCTAAGTATCGATGAACTCATCAGGAGCTACATTTTAATTTTTTTAATATTCAGTGATTCCAAATTCATATTACCAAGCCCCATCTTATGTGCAATCGGAATGTATTCAATCTTTTCAACTGCAACTCCCAGCATTTTGGCTGCAGCGGCATCTCCTGCGACCCAGTCGGTTGTAAGTATCTGTGATTTCATAGAAACTATATCTTCTTTAGATACTCCCTGGGGTCCATGTTTTACCATAACATTATAACAATCAATGACATTAAGAGCAGGTTTTTTCTCATATAGGGCAAAATCAGCGATACATTGGTTCAGATTATTCGAATGCCAGTAACCTCTGTCCCACACAATACCCATCGTGTTCTTAAGACAGCATGTCATATTAGTCGAATTATGATCTTTGAGAACCGGTACATTTATAAAAACATCCGTCTCAAGCAAAAGCTGATGTACCTTGGCTTTTTGAAGTTTTATACCACCCGGAATTTCAATTTCATGGTAATAACTTTCCGAGTTGCCTGGTACTACTTTTGCACCTGCAGCCTTTGCAATTTTCTCTATACCGGAATTACTATAACAATTGACCCAGTTATCGCATGTGTGATCGAATACATATACCTCTTTGGCTCCTGCTTTAAAACAATGTTCTATAATCCTTTTAACAAGAAGCGGATTAGTATTCGCTGCAAGTTCAGGAATTACATCCCATCCAATATTAGGTTTTATCAATACTTTTTGTCCTTTCTGAACAAATGTACCCATCCCACCCAATTCCTGGATTCCAAGATCGAACATCGCATCAGGGTTACCACCCATCACAGCAACCATATCATATTTTGCTGAAGGTGGCGTTGATGACAAGAGTTTATCAAATCCACCCATTTTTAAAGCTGCACCAGCCGCTAAGCTTCCACCAATTGATGTTTTAAGAAAGTCCCTTCTTCTCATAATCTTAATAAAATGGTTAAATAAACGAACTTTGAATACGTGCCGAAAAATACAATTTTTTTTTATTATTCCGTAAAGTTTGTAAAGAGTATATTAGCGGATCAAAATAACGGCAGATGCTTTCCAATAAAAAAAACATTCTTTTGTTTTAATTGTTGCACTTAATACTACTGTAGAATATGAAAATTATTGGTTATGATTGCTTCTCAGGTATAAGTGGAGATATGAATCTCGGTGCCATGATTGATCTTGGGGTCGACAAAACTTATCTTATTGATGAATTAAATAAGCTTAACCTTCCGGGCTGGGAACTTAATGTAGAGAGAGATCAGAGACATGGGATCACTGGAACAAAAGTGACTGTAAATCAAACCAGGCACGAACATGCACACCGGCACCTTTCTGATATAGAAAAGATTATTAAAGACTCGGCTCTTGACAATCCAACAAAGGAATTAAGCATGAAAATATTCATGAAAATAGCAGAGGCTGAAGCAACCATACATGGAATCTCAATTGACCATGTTCATTTTCATGAGGTCGGAGCAATTGATTCAATTATTGATGTAGTCGGTGCTGCAATATGTTTTAATGCATTAAAGGTCGATGCTGTTCACGTTTCTACTATTGAACTCGGGAGCGGTTTTGTATTATGCGATCATGGCAAACTTCCGGTTCCTGCACCTGCAACTGCGGAACTTATTAAAGGTATGCCTGTAAAAAAAGGCGGTGTAGACTTTGAAGCTACAACTCCCACCGGGGCAGCAATACTGGCTGCCCTTGCAACCAGCTTTGACCCTGATCTGCCTATTAAAATTGAAAAAACAGCTTATGGTGTAGGCCAGAAAGAACATCCTGATGTTCCCAATCTGCTCAGGGTATTCCTTGGTGAAACTATTATGAATCCGGGATCAGGACATGATGCGCTTCAGATTGAATGTAACATTGATGATATGAATCCTGAGTTTTTTGAATATATCTCCGAGAGTCTGTTTAAAGCCGGCGCTTCTGATGTTTTCCTTTTAAATATAATGATGAAGAAAGGCCGCCCCGGCATCTTATTAAATGTCATTTGCGAAAAAGAATTAGCCGATAAAGTAAAAAATATAATTTTTACGGAATCTACTTCCCTGGGAATCAGAACATTTCCGTTCAAAAAGGATACACTGGTAAGGAAATTTGAAACAATTAAATCAATCTATGGCGATTTAATTATTAAACGATCATACTATAATGGCAAAGAGGTATCCTCCAAACCCGAATATGAAGAATGCAAAAGAATAGCCTCTGAAAAACAGATTCCGGTAAAAGAGGTTTACAATAATATTATTGCA
>Ga0209539_1002131_pt1 | contig 10463 bp, 6 predicted proteins | sample BarGraNGADG00312_2_FD_184499 | JGI IMG/M metagenome (GOLD analysis project Ga0209539, IMG submission 184499) | Arctic peat soil microbial communities from Barrow, Alaska - Barrow Graham LP Ref core NGADG0011-312 (SPAdes) (version 2) | ecosystem: Environmental > Terrestrial > Soil > Wetlands >... | reverse complement strand
ACCTAATACATAAATTACTGCTTAATGGATCCATTTAAAATATACAAAGCCGTAAAGGAACAATACAAAAGTTATATCCAAACTTTTCAGGTATTTCAAAATCCGGAAATAAAGCAATTTGTAGAAGATGGTATTAACAAACGCAAAATGCTTTGGCAGGAGCCAGTTATTCAGATCAGTAAACGTTTCAAAGCAGGTGAGCCCCTTTCCGATTTAATTGCTAAAGGTTGGCTACATCCGTCCTGCTCAAAAGTCTTTTTGAAATGAACAACCAACAACTCCCAATTTTTATTACCGGACCATTCAGGCAATTGCTGACGATGGATAAACTGTCATTGAAAGGCAGTTTGAAGGATGCTCAGTTGGAAGTGGTTGAGGAAGCCGGTATTGTACATCAAGACGGGATCATTCTCGAGATTGGGAGGTTCAAAGATTTATGTGCCAAATACAGCTCATCCAATTTCGCAATTCAATTGATTGAATCTGATGTTGTTGCGCTTCCTGGATTCGTTGATCCGCACACCCATCTTTGCTGGGCCGGAAGCAGGGCAAATGATTATTCCCTTCGGTTGCAGGGAGTAAGTTATGCGGAGATTGCTAGTCAAGGGGGCGGGATTTGGGATACCGTCACCAAGACACGAATGGCATCCGACAAGGAGTTGGGGGAACTATTGATCTCCAGAGTATCACGACAATTGAAAAATGGAATCACCACCTGTGAAGTGAAGAGTGGATATGCGCTCAATCCGGAAGGAGAGAGCAGACTACTCGAAATTATCGGATCGGTGAACCGGGAATGTCCCATCGATTTGGTTTCCACCTGTCTGGCGGCCCATATTAAACCAAAAGATTTCGAAGGATCGCAGGAAGCATACCTGCAGATGCTGATCGAAGAATTACTTCCTAAAGTCAAGAAAAGTAAACTATCCAGACGTATTGATATTTTTGTAGACGAAGGAGCATTCGGAGTCCCGGAAGCCGAAAACTACCTGCTGGCCGCCAAACGCCTCGGCTTTGACCTAGTTGTTCATGGAGAGCAGTTTACTTCGGGAGGCGCATCTCTGGCTGTCAGGGTTGGCGCAAAGAGTGTGGACCACCTGGAGATGATCGCTACTGAAGCCATTGCGCTGCTGACTGCTTCTGAAGTTGTGGCTATGGCATTGCCGGGTGCCTCCATCGGATTGGGCTGCCAGTTTGCCCCAGCCCGTAAACTTCTCGACGCTGGTTGTTGTCTGGCCATCGGATCTGACTGGAATCCTGGTTCAGCACCGATGGGTGATCTGCTGGTTCAGACGGCCATCCTGGGTGCTTTCGAAAAACTGAGTATGGCTGAGCAGTTGTCGGCCATCACCTTCAGGGCGGCTCATGCACTGAATTTGGCTGACAGAGGGATACTGAAAAAGGGCAATATTGCTGATTTCATCGGCTTCCCCAGTAGGAGTTATAAAGAAATATTGTACCAGCAAGGGATGTTGAAACCCAATTTAATCTGGAAAAGAGGGAGACAGGTTTCCTGAAAAGATTACGATGGTTTTGACTATTTTTGGTATTATAAGGAAGCATTTTACGAAAGTCCTAAAGGCAAAATGGTTTTACAGACTATTTGGAATAAGCGAATCCAAAATTAAGAAATTGTATATTTGTGTTTAAAAATTAACTTTTTAGTAGATAATTGATTAATGGAAATTAGAATCTTGAAACCACGGAAGGCACTCAATAAAGCCTTTCTGAAAGTAAAACCAAACAGGACTGAAATCGAGAGTTTCAAGACCAATTTAATCCAGTTACTCGACAGGATTAATGACAAGGAATCGGAAGAATTTCATAAAAACCTTGTAATTGACTTTTTAAAGAAAACTTATTACGACCCGAATCATTTTATAAATACAAAAGGCCGAAATGACCTTGTAATACATAACACCAACAGCGCCTCCGGTTTCGTGGGGATTATTGTTGAAGCTAAAAAGCCGACCAACAAAGCTGAAATGCTGACCCAAAACAAAATCAATGTGAAAGCATTTCAAGAATTGGTTTTGTATTATTTGCGTGAGCGGATTACGCATAAAAATATTGAGATTAAATACCTGATTGCAACCAACATTAACGAATGGTTTATTTTTGATGCAACGCAGTTTGACAGGTTGTTTGCTCAAAATAAAAACCTTGTAAAACAATTCAACGACTTTGAAGGTGGGCGGTTAGCTGATACCAAAACAGATTTTTTCTACAAACAAATTGCCGAGCCATTTATTGCCGACATAAAACACGATATTGAGTTTACCTATTTCGATATTCGGGAGTATGAAAAACCTTTACGTAACGATGACAGAAAAGACGATAAAAAACTCATTTCGTTGTTCAAATTACTTTTGCCCGAGCATCTTTTAAAACTTCCTTTCGCAAACGACAGCAACAGCCTTGATAAACGATTTTATGGTGAATTGCTTCACATAATCGGATTAACAGAAACCAAAGATGGAAGTAAAAAACTAATTGAGCGGAACAAAGAAGGCGAACGAAATAGAGGCTCGTTTCTTGAAAATGCAATTATCCACTTAGACAGCCTTGACAAAATAACACGGCTTGAAAAACCAAGCCAGTTTGGGGCAAACTTACAAGAACGACTTTTCAATGTTGGGATTGAATTGAGCATTACATGGATAAATCGTATTTTATTCCTAAAACTTTTAGAAGCACAATTAATTACCTATCACAAAGGCGATAAATCATACGAGTTTCTAAGTTTTGATAAAATCAAAGATTACGATGATTTAAATAGCCTGTTTTTTCAAGTGCTCGCTCGCAAGCAAAACGAGCGTAACGAAGATATAAAAGGGTTATTTGCAAAAGTTCCGTATTTGAACAGTTCGCTTTTTGAACCAACAGAGATAGAACATTCCACGCTATTTATAAGTCAATTAAGCAACGACAAAACAATTCCGATTTATTCATCGACTGTAATAAAAGATGACAAAGGAAAAAGACGAACAGGCAATATTAATCCGCTCGAATATCTTTTCGAATTTCTCAATGCTTACGATTTTGCAAGCGAAGGCAGCGAAGAAATTCAGGAAGACAATAAAACTCTTATTAATGCTTCGGTTCTTGGACTGATTTTCGAGAAAATAAATGGATACAAAGACGGCTCTTTCTTTACACCTGGTTTTATAACCATGTATATGTGCCGCGAAACCATACGTAAAGCGGTGGTTCAAAAATTTAATGAAACCAAAGGCTGGAAATGCAGCGACATTCATTCACTTTACGATAAAATTGAAGACCGAAACGAAGCCAATAAAATAATCAATGACTTAAAAATTTGCGACCCTGCCGTGGGTTCAGGTCACTTTTTGGTTTCGGCACTCAACGAAATGATTGCCATAAAAAGCGATTTGAAAATATTGCAAGACCGAGAAGGCAGACGGTTAAAAGAATATCATTTTGAAGTGGTAAACGATGAATTGATAGTAACGGACGAAGATGGCGAACTTTTTGAGTACAACCCCACCAACAAAGAAAGCCATCGCATTCAGGAAACGCTGTTTCACGAGAAGCAAACCATTATTGAAAATTGTTTGTTTGGTGTTGATATAAACCCCAATTCGGTAAAAATTTGCCGCTTGCGTTTGTGGATTGAACTTTTGAAAAATGCTTATTACAAAAACGCAAAAGAGCTTGAAACCCTTCCTAACATTGATATAAACATTAAATGCGGAAACTCGTTGATTAGCCGGTATCCGCTTGATTCAGACTTACGCAATATTTTAAAAAGCAGCAAATGGACGATTGACTCTTATCGACTGGCAGTTGCTACCTACCGCAACGCCAAAGACAAAGATGTAAAACGCGAAATGGAAAAGCTTATACTAAATATAAAGCAAGACTTCACTTCAGAAATCCGCAAAAACGACCCGTATAAAACCAGGATCGAAAAATTAGCAAATGAATTATACAATAAATTTACCGGCAACTTTCTATTCGAACCACAGATACCCTTTGGCAGATATGAAAAAGAACTCGAAAAGAAACGAAAAAAAGAACAGGAAAAACTTGAAGTAGAAATTACCCAGCTAACAAAAAAAATTGATGAAATAAAAAGCAACAAAATTTACGAAAACGCTTTTGAATGGAGGTTTGAGTTTCCCGAAGTGTTGGACAACAACGGCGATTTTGTCGGGTTTGATGTGGTGATTGGGAATCCGCCTTACATTGACAGTAGAGAGAATCAAGAAAGCCAAAAAGAATATTGGAAGAAAAATTATCGTTCAACTGAATTTGGCAAGACGAATACTTATGAAATATTTATTGAAAGAGGAATTGAAATTTTAAAATCCGACAGACTACTAACATATATTTTCCCTATTGTATGGCTTTCAGTTGAAGCATGTCAATCTTCAAGAAGATTTGTTTTGTCAAACTACTTGGCAAATGAAATTGCATACACAGAAGCAGCAGTATTTTCAGATGCAAATGTTGATACAATGATACTTCAATTATCAAAGACGAAACCGATAAAGGATTATAAAATTAATGTCAAGAAGTTTAATCATAATTTTTCAGCCATTGATGAATTGAAAAATGTAGTTCAGCAAAATGAGAAAGATGAATTCAAAAGAGTTTATTTAAAACTAGATGCGATTTATGAAAGGATTTTAAATACCATTTCAGACAAATGCACACAGCTTTCAGAATTGGTTGACATCGTAAATGGAATTGCAACGGGGCCTGATAAAGAAAAATATTTTGCAGAGAAGAAACTTGATGAAAATTACAAACCGCTTTTGATGGGTAGCAACATTCAGTATTATCAAACCGACTTTTCAAACACTTGGATAAACTATGATAGAAAACTTTTGCATAGAGCAAGAGAAGAAAGCATCTTTCTTTCTGACGAAAAAATAATCATGCAGCGAATCAGAAATGTAAAGCTGGAAAGAAGAATTGTTGCAACATTAGACACCGACCATTATTACACTTTCAATTCCGTAAACAACTTATTACAGAAGAATAAAGAATACAACCTAAGATACATTTTGGGTGTTCTCAATTCTACTCTTGTTAATTACTTAATCAAAAATCTTTCATCAAATACAAACTTGACTGCACAGGATTTAGATACAATTCCTTTTCGTAAAATTAATTTCAAAGACATAATTGACAAGCAGAGTTGCGAAAGGATTATCAAACTTGTAGATGAAATTCTAAAAGTGAAAAAGAAAAACATTGACACAACAAAACTTGAAACAGAAATTGATGAATTAGTTTACCAACTTTACGATTTAACAGCCGAAGAAATAGAAATAATAGAAAATGGGGTAAAATAACAGCCATGACCAAAGAAACCGCCATAAAACTTTTTGAACAAAAAGGAGTTCGCTCACTATGGAGCGATGAAGATGAGAAATGGTATTTTTCTATTATCGATATTATCTCAATTTTAACAGACCAACCTACATACCAAGGGGCTATAAATTACTGGAAAGTACTGAAAAGCAGGTTGGTTAAGGAAGGCAATGAAACGGTTACAAATTGTAACCGTTTGAAATTACTTGCCGAAGACGGTAAAATGCGCGAAACCGATGTTGCAGATACCGAACAGCTTTTTAGGCTCATTCAAAGTGTTCCTTCGCCCAAAGCTGAACCATTCAAAATGTGGCTGGCACAAGTTGGCCGTGAGCGTATCGACGAAATAGAAGATCCCGAACAAGGCATTGACCGCCTAATGGAAACATTCTTACGCAAGGGATATAGCAAAGAATGGATTAACCAGCGGCTTAAAAGTATCGAAGTCCGCAAGGAACTTACCGATGAGTGGGAAAACCGTGGCTTGCAAAAGAGTGTGTCTGTCCAAACGCACGGCAGACAATACATTGCAGCAAATTTGCTTGAAAATATAACGGAAGACAAGAATCACCAGCACCTACTTCCAGGCAACTGTCTGACAAATATCCAATTATGAAAAGAATTATCGAATGTGTGCCGAATTTTTCGGAAGGGCGGGAGTTGGAAGTCATCCGGCTGATTACTGAAGTCATCGAAAATGTACCCGGTATCAAATTGCTTAATGTGGATCCGGGATATGCCACCAACCGCACGGTCATATCCTTCGCAGGTGAACCCGAAGCTGTGGTGGAAGCGGCTTTTCAATCCATTAAAAAGGCTTCTGAACTGATTGATATGCGTCATCACAAGGGGGAGCACCCGCGTTTTGGGGCGACTGATGTGTGTCCGTTGGTACCGGTTTCGGACGTGACCATGGAGGAAACGGTGGAATATGCCAGGGCCCTGGCCAAACGCGTCGGAGAAGAACTGGCGATTCCGGTTTATTGCTACGAACATGCCGCTTTCGAGCCCAGGAGGCAGAGTCTGGCCAATTGCCGGTCCGGCGAATACGAGGGTTTATCCGAAAAAATTGCCTCTTTGCAGTGGAAACCCGATTTCGGTCCTGCCGTTTTTAATGCCCGCTCAGGTGCCACAGCCATTGGTGCGCGCAACTTTCTGATCGCTTACAATGTGAACCTTAATACCAATTCGGTCCGCCTGGCCAATTCCATTGCTTTTGATGTCAGGGAGGCAGGCAGGATCCTTCGCGAAGGTGATCCCGTAACAGGGAAAGTCGTCAAAGACAAGAAGGGTGAGCCGATTCGCGTTCCGGGTACGCTTAAGAATGTGCGAGCCATCGGATGGTACATCCAAGAGTATAGAATGGCTCAGATATCTATGAATCTGACAGATATTACCGTAACGCCTATTCATAAGGCTTTCGATGAGGTCTGCGAAAAGGGTGTCACGCGGGGGGTCCGGGTTACCGGATCAGAATTGATTGGGGTAGTGCCACTCTCCTGCATGCTCGACGCGGGGAAATATTTTCTCCATAAGCAGAAACGTTCATCGGGTATTCCGGATGAAGAGATTATTGAAGTAACTGTCAGGACTTTAGGGCTAAATGAACTTGCGCCTTTCGATCCTAAGAAGCGGATCATCGAATATCTTCTTCTGGAGGAGCAAGGAGACCAATTGGTGGATCTCTCCTTTAAAAACCTTGTCTATGAGACTGCTTCAGACGCTCCGGCGCCGGGTGGAGGGTCTGTCTCCGCGGCAGTGGGGGCGCTGGGTGCGGCACTCGGGACGATGGTTGCCAATCTGTCTGCCCATAAACGTGGGTGGGACGACCGATGGGAAGAGTTTTCAACCTGGGCAGAGAAAGGCAAGACCGCCTATCTTGAATTGTTAACTCTGGTAGACGAAGATACCCTTGCTTTCAACGGTATCATGTCCGCCTTCGGCCTGCCAAAGGAGAGTAATGACCAAAAAGAGATTCGCAGAAAGACCATACAGGAGGCAACCATTAATGCAATTGAGGTCCCATGGAGGGTGATGAAAATAGCTGCTGATGCCCTTGAACTGTTAGAAGAGATGGCTAAGAAGGGCAATCCCAATTCAGCCAGTGATGTTGCCGTTGGCGCGCTATGTCTTAAGACGGCCGTCTCAGGAGCCTTACTGAATATCAAGATCAATGCTGTTGAATTGAGCGACGCATCTCAGGTTGAGGACCTTCTGTTGCAGGCAGAAATAATGGAGAAAACGACCATCAAACGTTGTGCACAAATTCAGAAACGGGTACTGAAAACTATCAATTCAAAACCCTAACTTTGTGCGGTTCGTGGATCCGGTGAAATAGTATAAATATGAAGTTACTGAATAATCCTTTCAAGAAATATCTCATCTTCTTTTGGTCAGTATTTGCGGTGGGCCTCGTTGCCATTATAGTGCTTTTTGCACTGATTGGTAATGGCAAACTCGGCTATATGCCAACCCTGACTGAGCTGGAAAATGTTGAATCTTCGCTGGCATCAGAAGTTTATACGGCAGACAGCCTGGTGATGCGCAGGTATTATTTCAAGGAAAACAGAACTTTCATCAGTTTCAATGCCATCAGCCCCAATGTCATCCATGCCCTGGTAGCGACCGAAGATGCACGTTTTTACAGCCATCCGGGGATCGACCTGCGCGGGCTATTCCGGGTATTTAAAGGCATCGCTACCGGCGACCAGAGTGCAGGCGGAGGAAGTACCTTGTCGCAACAATTGGCCAAGATGCTGTTTCCCCGGGAGGATATCAGTAACAAATTTCAACTGGGAATCAGAAAGTTACGTGAGTGGGTGATCGCAGTGAAACTCGAACGGAGTTTCACCAAGGAGGAGATTATCTCGATGTACCTGAATAAATTCGACTTCCTTAACCTGGCTGTAGGAGTCAAGTCTGCAGCCGAGATCTATTTTGGAACGACGCCCGATAAATTGGACATTGAACAGTCTGCCATGCTGATCGGGATGGCCAAGAATCCATCTCTGTACAACCCCATCAGAAGGCCCGAATTGGTTCGAAACCGACGAAATGTAGTCTTGGCACAAATGGAGAAATACGGCTACATCAACAAAGCCGAGATGAATTCCTATAAGAGCCGGCCGCTGAATCTGAACTTCCACAAAGAGGATTTCAAGTCTACTCCCGGGACCTATTTTACCGAATACCTCCGCACCTTGTTAAATTCATCCAAACCGCTGAGAGAAAGATACAAGGCCTGGCAGGTACAGCAATTCACTGAAGACTCAGTCGAATGGGAAAACAATCCGTTGTATGGATGGTGCGCCAAGAATCCGAAACCGGACGGCAAACGCTACGACATCTATACCGACGGACTGAAAATATATTCCACCATAGACATGCGGATGCAGGCTTATGCGGAAAAGGCCATTGTGACACATCTCAGTAAAAATGTTCAGCCTCTGTTTAACGAGCGGATCAAAAGTCAGCGCAACCGGCCGTTCTCCAACGATCTGACCAATGAGCAGGCGCAGCAGGAGTACGACAGGATGATGAAGGGAAGCGACCGATATCGATCGCTTCGAATCCAGGGAATCCAGGCGGAAGAGATAAAAAAGGTCTTCAATACGCCGACCGAGATGATGGTATTCTCCTACAGGGGTGAGATTGACACCATCATGACTCCGCTCGATTCCATCAAATACCATCTGGGATTCCTGCGTTCTGCGATGATGACCATGGAGGTAAAAACAGGTAAGATCAAGGCCTGGGTTGGCGGACCAAACTACAAACATTTCATGTATGATATGGTGAAGAGTGGGAAACGGCAGGTTGGCTCTACCGTGAAACCATTCCTTTACACCCTGGCAATGCAGAACGGTTTCTCTCCCTGCACGCTCGTTCCGAATACGGAACACTCTTTCGCGCTTTACGACGGAACCACCTGGACTGCCAAGAACTCTGGCACGACCAAGATGGACGGCAAGATGGTGACGCTAAAATGGGGACTGGCCAACTCGGTCAACCAGATTTCGGCCTGGGTAATGAAACAGTTTAATCCGCAGGCGATGGCCGATATGATGCACAAACTAGGGATTACCAGTCCGATTGATGCTGTACCTTCCATGTTTTTGGGAACATCAGATGTGTCTGTGTATGAGATGGTTGGTGCTTATGGTACTTATGGGAATCATGGTGTCTATACCAAGCCGTATTGTGTAACCAGGATTGAAGACCGGAACGGCAATGTGCTGGCCCGTTTTTCACCCGAATCACATGATGCCATCGATGCCAAGACGGCTTATCTGATGATTAACCTGATGGAAGCGGTTGTGAATGAAGGAACCAGTGCCCGCCTTCGCAGGAATGTCGAGTATGGAAATATTACCGCTGATGTGGCAGGAAAGACAGGAACCACGCAGAATCAGTCGGATGGCTGGTTCATGGGAATAACTCCGGAACTGGTTACCGGAGTTTGGACAGGAGGAGATCTTCGCAGTATCCACTTCGAAGGACTCTCTGCGGGACAGGGGGCCGCCATGGCATTACCCATCTATGGCTATTACATGAACAGCCTGTTTCGGGATCGCACGCTTGGGTATAACCAATCATCTGTTTTTGAGGCACCACCCGGATTCGATGTTAACACGGATTGTAGCAAAGTGATGAAAGCGGAGAAGGAAGATGATTATTCAATTTTCTGATCGCTGTTCAATTCCCTAATTGCCTTGCTGAGATCCTCATCAGGCTTGATAACGTTGTAATTACCCCAGAATTCCTTGTCGTACGAGATAATCATCTCCGAGAAAACATCCCTTTCACGAAAGATCCCTTCCGGTCCAAACCTCGCTTTTTTGGGGAATGGAAATTGTTGTGTGACAAGAATATCGGTCACGTTTCGGTATTCCGTCTTGAATTTCTTCTTCTGTTTGACCCTGAAAAGGACGTCACTGTGGGCAGAATAGAAATGCCATTTGCCATTCAGAAGTCTGTAATGGACAGAATATTCAACATTTTCTGGTCTCGTATCGAAGCCAATCGGCTCTTTTTGAATAAAGCTCTCGCCATTGATTTTCAGGCTTTTTTTGTCATAGGAAAACTCAGCTCCGGCAAGGGCATAAGTATCTGAGTCAATG
>Ga0209539_1002128_pt1 | contig 10472 bp, 9 predicted proteins | sample BarGraNGADG00312_2_FD_184499 | JGI IMG/M metagenome (GOLD analysis project Ga0209539, IMG submission 184499) | Arctic peat soil microbial communities from Barrow, Alaska - Barrow Graham LP Ref core NGADG0011-312 (SPAdes) (version 2) | ecosystem: Environmental > Terrestrial > Soil > Wetlands >... | reverse complement strand
GCGGTCGCGGAGGGTGCGGTGGCGGAGATCCTCATCCCGGACGCCTGGTCCCCGGCCGTGGTGCGCCCATGACCGGGCCGGGAGAGCGCGTGCGGTGCCTCGTCTACGCGCCGTACTCCTTCAGCGGACGTGGACCGGCCGAGAGCTGCGCCCAGATCGCTGGAGGGATGGCGAAGGCCGGTGTCGTCCCGGAGGTCTACGCCGGCCGACGCAGGACACCGCTGCCTGACGGCGTGCAGGTTCACGAGCCGTTCCCCGGGCTCGCGCGCCGACTCCCCTGGCGACCCGTCGAAGACGTCGCGCTGCGCCGGTTGGAGGGGCAGTTCCGCCGGGCCCTGTCCCGGGTGGACCCGCGGTCCACGGTCGCGCACTTCTGGCCGGGCACGCCCACCCGACTCGTCGTCGAGGCGCGCGAGCGCGGCATCGTCACCGTCCGCGAGATGATCAACTCCGCCTGCGCGACGTCGGGACCCATCCTCGACGAGGCGTACGGCCGGCTGGGCATGGAACCGACCCACGGGGTCACGGCGGAGGTGATCACAGGCGAGACGGAGGAGCTGAAGCTCTACGATTACCACTTCGCTTCGAACCCGGAGGTCGAACGCTCCCTCCTGGCGCTCGGGACCCGGCCGGAGCAGGTCCTGCCGACGACCTTCGGCTGGCGCCCCGAGCGGTTCGCGGGCAGTCGGCCGATCGGCCGGACGGCCGGGTTCCGCGCCGTGTTCGTCGGCCGGATCGGCGTGCGCAAGGGCGTACCCGAGCTGCTGGAAGCATGGGCGTCGCTCGACATCGACGGTGAGCTGGTCCTCGTCGGTGCGGTCGACGACGAGATCGCTGCGCTCGTGGAAGCCGCCACGCGGTCCGGCCGTGTCCGGCTGTGGGGCTACGCCGACAACCCCGGCTCGATCTACGCCGGGTCCGACGCGTTCGTCTTCCCCACGCTGGAGGAGGGCGGACCGCAGGTCACGTACGAGGCTGCCGGCTGCGGGCTCCCGGTCGTCACCACGCCGATGGGCGCGGCGCGCCTGGTCGTGGACCGACGCACGGGGCTCGTCGTCGCACCGTCGTCACCGGACGCGATCGCAGCAGCCCTGCGGACGCTCGCCGAGGACGACGAGACCCGCTCGTCGTACGCAGCCGCGGCCATGGCTGCGGCCGCAGACTTCACGTATGACCGAGTCGGGGCGCGTCGGGCGGAGCTACTCCGCGGGACGCTCCACGCCGCACGCTAAGGGTCCTGGGATGACCTGCTGAGGCGTCGAGGTCACACGGGCCCCGCCGAGGGCGGACGTTCTGCAGGGTACAGATCCGGCTCGGCATCCTCGGCACCGCCTCCGTACGACGCCCGCCGTCGTCGACCGGCCCGGTCCTCGAGGAGCACCACGGCGGCGAGTGCTCCCGCCCCGCAGAGGACCCAGATCATCGCCAGGGCGCGGACCTTGCTGCCGTCCAAGTAGTACACGGACGGAGTAGCGGGAACGACGGTGGTGGTGATTCTGTCCGATTCCACGACCCCCTCCTGCAGTACCGCGAGCTCGGCGTCGATCCGCGCGAGAATCTCGCTCTTGCGCGCGCGCACGTCCTCGACCGTCGGGCCACTCACCTGGACGTCCAGCACCTGTCGCGAGTAGACCGTCGACCACTGCCCGCCGTAGTCGGGCAGGTGCACGGACCAGCCGTCCAGGACGCCCTGCCCGACGATCGTCGCCGCGGGATCAGCCATCTTGTTCCAGGTGATGTTCCCGTTGACGCGCTTCGCGACCGCGCCCGCGGTGATGATCAGGTCGCTCGACCGCGTCGTGAGCATGTTCGGGTTGATCGCGCTGGAGGGCGCGAGGAAGGTGACCTCCGCGCGGGACCAGTACACGCCCTGCGCTCCCATGGCGAGATAGCTCACCACGAGCCCCGCCACGACGGCGACCAGCACCACGTACCAGCGGCGCGCGATCGTCTGCAAGGCGTCCCAGATCGTCACCGTCGCACTCCTCCCTGCGTTCGACGAGTCTGGCATGGCGACGGGGGCCGGCAGCTGGGACGCAGGGTGAAGACATCGTGACGAACCGGACACTCTTCTGGATGCAACGCTCTCCCTACGGTTCCCCGGCGCTAGCCTCAAGGAACCGCTGCGGACTCTGCGCGGCTCGTCACGGGAAGTTCGGGGACACGCCATGGATCTCAACGCTCTCGCCGCAGCCCTGCTGCGACGGTGGTACGTCGTCCTCCTGGGCCTCGCGATGACGACCGGCCTGGTGTACCTGGCCTACACCGCGGTCCCACCCACATACAGCGCCCAAGGGAGCGTGCTTCTCCTGCCCCCGGGCGCGGCAGTACCAGATGGCTCGAACGCGCTCCTGCAGCTCGGTGGTCTTGAGCTACCCGCATCGCTCGTCGTCGCCTACCTCACCGGCGACGCGGTTCGTGAACCGTTCGACGCCCAGTACCCCGACGCCACATACGAGGTTGTCCTGGACCCCGTGTCTCGCGGGCCTCTGATCGTGCTCACCGTCAGCGCGCCGACGTCGGACTCCGTGATGGACGCGCTGGGCACCGCTCTCGCGAACATCCCTGACGCGCTCGCCAGCCTGCAGGACCAGGTCGACGCCCCACCGTCGTCTCGAGTGCGGTCGACGCCGCTGTCCGTCGACACCGAGCCTACGACTGTGGTGAGCGCAACCGTGCGCGCCGTGATCGCCGCTGCCGGGCTCGGGCTCGGGCTCACCCTCATCGGCACGGTAGGTGTCGACAGCCTCGCGTCACGGCGCGCCGAGCGGCGCACGCCAGCCGCTGGCGCGACTGCCGCGTCGGACTCTGCTCGGTCGACGCACCCCGAGCCGACTGCTTCCCCGGAGAACCCCGCGGACGACGCCGCGCCACTCCTGCCGCAGACGAGTCGCGGCACGGCATCGCCAACCGTCGGGGCGGCGCCGAGGGGCGTGCGCAGCGGCGGGACGACACGATGAGCGACGTCGGCGAGCCCCGCGTCGCGCCCCGGGCGTAGCGCGGCGCCGTCATGCCTGCGCCACCACGCGACACGCTTCGCCAGACGGGCGTCCTTGCCTGGCTGACGGTGTACCTGGTGCTCCTGTTCGCTATCCCGTCGCGGCTCATCATTCTCCCTCTGGGCAGTGCGGGCGCGCCCTCGATGCTGTTCGGTCTTGCGAGCGCCCTGGTGTTGCTCCTCGCGCAGCTGTGGCGATCGTCCGGCGGCACGGCGCCCCGTCGACCGATCCGCCTCGCCCTGGCCCTCTTCCTCGTCAGCGTCGGGATCAGCTATGTCGCGGCCATGGTTCGGCCCATCGACTACGACGAGGTCAGCCCCGCCGACGTCGCGGTGATCGTCGCGGTGTCCTGGTCCGGCGTCTTCCTCATGGCCCACGACGGTCTCGCCAGGCTCCGCGACGTCGAGGTCCTCGTCCGTCGGTTCGCGTTCATCGGCGGCCTCATGGCCCTGCTCGGACTCGCCCAGTACGCGACCCGGCAGGTGCTGATCGACCAGATCACCATCCCGGGACTGACCGCCGTGAGCGACGTCCACGCGTTCTTCCGGAACGGTCTGGTGCGCATCTCGGGCACGGCGACCCACCCCATCGAGTTCGGTGCGCTGCTGTCGATCCTGCTGCCGCTCGCCCTGCACGGGGCGCTCCATCCGATGGGGCGGGGCGTGGTGCGCCGGTGGTTCCCGGTCGTGACGATCTCCCTCGCCCTGGCGCTGTCGATGTCACGCTCGGCCTACCTCGCCCTCGCGGTAGCTCTCGTCGTGCTGCTGTCCGGCTGGCCCCGGCCGGTGCGCTGGCGCCTGGGTACCGCCATGGTCGTGGGCGGTGCCCTCCTGAGCCTCGGGGTCCCGGCCCTGTTCCGCTCGGTCCGCAGCATGTTCGTCACGGCGACGGACGACCCCAGCATCACGTCGAGGACGGACAGCTACGCCGTCGCCATGCAGTTCTTCCAGGACGCACCGTGGGTCGGCCGCGGCCTCGGCACGTTCCTCCCGAAGTACCGCATCTTCGACAACACCTACCTCGGGCTGCTCGTGAGCGGCGGCGTCGTCGGGACGATCGCGTTCGTCGCGATCTCTGTCACCGCCATCGTGGTCCTCCGGCGACGCCGTCGTCGTTGGGCCGACGAGCAGTCTCGCGACCTCGCCCTCTCGCTCGTCGCGGGGATCGCTGCCGGTTCGGTCTCGCTCGCGTTCTTCGACGGCTTCGCGTTCCCGATGACGATGGGGACCTTCTTCCTCACGCTGGGGATCGCCGGAGCCCTGGTCCGGCTGCACCGGGAGGAGGCGCCCCGCGGGCACCCGCCGACGGCGTCGACCGACGTCGAGGGGCTGGCGCCGCCCGCTCGACCGGACACGGAGCGGGCGGAGGCGATCCGTCCCTCCGTCGGAGACGCCCGAGCCAGAGGCGACGGGACGACCACCGTGGCGCAGGGCCCGGATGTCCTCGCCCTGCGACGCCAGACCTGACTCACGTCAGTCGTGTGGGCCGCGGGCCCGGACGAACGACTCGAGCGCTCCGTCCCCGTCCAGGTCGACGTACGGCCGCCCCCACGCGTCGACGGTGTCCGTGCCCGCGGTGTCATCGGGCACGCGCGAACGGAACCCCAGCAGGCCGTCGAACACGCCCACGTACCGTCCGCGCTGCGGACGCCAGTCGAGCTCGGTCACCGCGCGCTCGCGCGCGGCGAGGGACAGGGCGACCCGACGTTCCTCGTCGTCCAGGAGGCCTTCCACCGCGTCGGCGAAGGCGGCGATGTCGCCGGAGGGCACGGACACCCCGGTGTCGCCGGCGGAGAACTGCGTCTCCACGAGGTCGAACGAGACCGCCGGTACGGCGTATGCCATGTACTCCATCGTCTTGTTCATCGTCGAGACGTCGTTGAGCGGGGTCTTGCGGTCGGGCCCCAGGCCCAGGCTCGCGGCACTCAGGTAGTCGCCGATCTCGCGCGGCCCGACGCGTCCGGTGAACTCCACGACACCGTCGAGCCTCAGCCGGGTGCACTGCCGCCGAAGGTCCTCGAGCGTGTCTCCGAAGCCGAGCAGAGCCGCGCGCACGTCCGTGCGTCCCCGCACATGCACCAGCTCGTCCATCACCTCCAACAGGACGTGCACGTCGTCCTGGGGCCCCATGATCCCGAGGTACACCAGCAGGTGTGCGCCTGGCGCCGGATCGACCGAAGGGACGACGGGCCGCATGCGGCGAGTGTCGGGGCCGCTGCGAACGACCTCGGTGTGCTCGTGTGGCACGGCACCCCGGCGCAGCGCAACCCTGCGGTATGACTCGTTCGTCGAGATGACCCGGTGGGCCGCCCGGAACGTGCGACGCTCGAGCCAGAGCAGGCCGCGGTACTGCGACCGCGCGCCGACCGAGCCCGGCTCACCGAACCGCGACCGGAAGAGCTCGGGGTTGAGGTCGTGGTGGTCGAAGACGAACCGGACGCCCGCAGCCCGCCACAGCAGCGCGAGAAGCCAGTAGGTGTCCGGCGGGTTGCACGCCTGAAGGACGTCGAAGCCCCGCTCACGACGGACGAGCAGCGAGAGGGCGGCCGTGCGCACCCACGAGTACACGAACTCGACCACGAACCCGATCAGGCCGTTGGCCTCCGGCGCGGGGCGGTACTTGTAGAGCGCGACACCGTCAAGGACCTGACGCGCGGGGTCACCGGGCCCCTTCGGGCAGATGACGCTCACCTGGTACCCCGCCTCGGTCAGCGCCTGCGCCTCGAGCCACACGCGCCTGTCGAGGGGGACCGGCAGGTTCTGGACGACGATGAGCACAGCCGGTGGACGCATCGGGCGCACCCGTCAGGTCGGGTCGGCTGCGGCGAGCTTGAGCTCGACGAACCGGACGAGCGATCCGAGCGTCTCGAAGATCTCGCCGCTGAACTCCTCGTCGTCGACGGTGATCCCGAGACGCGCCTCCAACGACGTCACCAGCTCGAGGACGCCGAGCGAGTCGAGCTCGGGCACAGCTCCGAACAGTGGGCTCGACGCCGTCAGGCCGGCAGCTCGGTCCTGGATGCCCAGAGTCGTGACGAGGACAGCCTTGACGTCCTCGAACAGTGCGTCGGTCATGAAGCTCCTTCGGTGGTTCAGATGAGGATCTCGACGGGGGCCGGGTGCCCGAGGAACGCCGTCGGGCTGGCAGTGAGCCCGTATGCCCCTGCCTGGAAGACCACGACGAGGTCGCCGACGTCCGCCCGCGGGAGCTCGACCCGGTCGCCCAGAAGGTCCAACGGGGTGCACAGGCAGCCGACGACCGTCACGGTCTCCTCCGGCTCGGCGGAGACGGCCAACCCCACGGCGAGCGGGTAGTTGCGGCGGATCACCTGCCCCAGGTTTCCGGACGCGGCGAGCTGGTGGTGCATCCCGCCGTCAACGACGAGGTAGGTGCTACCGCGCGAGACCTTGCGATCGACGACCCGGGTGACGTAGACCCCGGCCTCAGCGACCAGGTAGCGGCCGAGCTCCACGACGAACGACGCATCCGGGAGCGCCGGCGCGAGCCGCCCGTCGACCACCTCGGCGAGGCTGGCGGCGACCGTGTCGATGTCGAGCGGCTGGTCCTGGGGGAAGTAGGGCACGCCGAAGCCACCGCCGAGGTTGACGTACCGGACCGCCTGCGGCGCGTCGCCACTCAGCGCGAGCACGAGGTCGGCCGTTCGCGCCTGAGCCTGCGTCAGCAGGTCGGCCGAGAGGTTCTGGGACCCGGCGAAGACGTGGAACCCGAGCAGGTCGACGCCCGCCGCGTGGGCCTCGCGCATCAGGTCGGGGACCTGTTCGGCGTCGACGCCGAACTGCTGCGGGCCGCCACTCATCCGCATTCCGGAACCGCGCACGGCGAAGTCCGGGTTGACGCGGATCGCGACACGCGGCCGGACACCGACGGACTCGCCCGCACGGACCGCTCGCTGTGCCTCGCCGGACGACTCGATCTCGATCGTGACGCCCGAGGCGACGGCTTGCTCGAGCTCCGCGTCGGTCTTGCCCGGTCCGGCGAAGCTGATCCGCCCGGCGTCAATCCCCGTGTCGAGCGCGACACGCATCTCGTGGGCGCTCGCCACGTCGAGGGCGTCCACCAGCGAGGCGAGCAGGTGAACCACCGCCGGCATCGGGTTCGCCTTGACCGCGTAGCCCAGGCTCAGGCTCTCCGGCAGCAGCGAGCGCAGCATCGCGACGCGGTCCCCGATCAGGCGACGGTCGTAGGCGAAGAACGGAGTCGAGCCGACCCGCCGCGCGAGCCTGTCGACACCCACACCGCCGACGGTCAGGACGCCGTCGGCCTCGCCGAACGCGGCGACGGTCGGCAGCGTCATCACGGCTCGTACTCCGCCCGGACCCGCGGACGGTCGTACTTCCCGTTGGGCGACGTCGGGATCGATTCCCTGACCACGACCTCGGCGGGGACCATGAACGCCGGCAGCGTGCTCCGCAGGGCTCCGCGGAGCTCGTCGGGGTCCAGCACCGCTCCCGGGCGCGGTGCCACCACGAGGACGATGCGCTGCCCGAGCCGGGAGTCATCCGCCCCGAAGGCGACGGCGTCGACGGCGAGCTGCGTCTGCAGTGCGGCCTCCTCGACCTCCGTCGGACTCACACGGTAGCCCGAGGTCTTGATCATCTCGTCCACCCGACCCACGAAGTAGAGGAAGCCCTCCTCGTCCGCGACCACCGTGTCGCCGGACCACACGGCGAGCTCGGGCAGCCGGTGGCCGGTGGTCGGCCCGGGCACGGGCCGGAAGCGCTGCGCCGTGCGCTCAGCGTCGTCCCAGTAGCCCAGCGACACGAGTGCACCGCGGTGCACGAGCTCCCCGGGCTCGCCCGGGTCGCACGCCGACCCGTCTGGACGAACGACGATGATCTCCGCGTTGGGGATCGCCTTGCCGATCGAGTCGGGACGACGGTCGACCTCGGCCGGGTCGAGATAGGTCGAACGGAAGGCCTCGGTGAGCCCGTACATCAGGTACGGGCTCGCCGTCTCGAAGACCGAGCGCAACCGGTCCAGCACCGTCTTCGGCATCCGACCACCGGTGTTGGCGAAGTAGCGCAAGGAGGTGCGGGCCTCCACTGGCCAGTCGAGGTCGGCGATCTGGATCCAGAGCGGCGGGACGCACGTCAGCCCGGTGACCTTCCACCGGGCACACGCGCGAGGGACGTCGGCAGGGACGAGGTAGTTGAGGAGGACGACGTGCGCACCGACGTACAGCCCGGTCGTCACCTGTGACAGGCCCGCGTCGAAGCTGAGCGGCAGCACGGACAGGATGACGTCGTCGGCCGTGTTGCCGAGGTACTGGCTCACACTCTGCGCACCGACCACGAGGTTACGGTGGCTCAGAACCACGCCTTTCGGCAGCCCAGTGCTGCCTGACGTGTAGAGGATGGCCGCCACGTCCAGGTCGATCCCGGGGGCCGGTGGGGTCGCCTCCGCCTCGGCCAGCAGATCGGCCCACACGTGGGTCGTGAGGCCTTCGATTGCAGGGGGCGGCCCGTCGACCACGACGACGTGCTCGAGGTCGGGGCACTGGGCGAGAACGCCCTGAAGGAGCTCGAGCCGCGCAGCGGAGGTCACCAAGACGCGCGCGGAGCAGTCGGTCAGGATGTGGGCGACCTGCAACGGCTTGAGCAGGGGGTTCACAGGCACGAAGGCCGCCCCCGCCACCGAGGTTCCCAGGAACGCAGTCACGGTCTCGGGGCGCTTCTCGAGGAACACTGCGACGCGGTCCTCGCGCTGGAGACCGAGTCCCGACAGTGCGGAGCCACACTTCGACGCAGCGTCCCAGAGTTCTCCGTATGTAAGCGTCACTGCCCTATACGTGAGCGCGGGTGCGTCCGCAACGATCTGCGACCGCGACTCGAGGATCTCATGCCAGACCGTCACCACGGCGCCAGTCTAGCGGCGCCCGTCTCGCGACCACTGAGGCGATGGACTGGACTCACCACGGCACGCAGGTCATCTCGCCGTACAGGTCGTCGACGTCCGCGGGCTCGACATCCGCGCCGAGGAAGAGCTTGGGACGCCCCTGAACCGTCCGCGAACGCGCGACAGGTCCACCGACGATCCGGTGCTCGGCGAGCAGCACGGGCATCCCCCGGAACAGCAGGTGCGCGCCGAGAGGCCCGACGGCGCGCGGGAAGAGCCCGGGGGCACTGACATGGATGATCGACGCGAACAGCGGCATGCGCTTGCGTCGGACTCGTCTGTACACGACATAGCACGGGACACCGTCGAGCAGGACGACGACGTGTCGCGCCGCAGCCGCTCCGACGTGGTCCCGGAAGATCTCGGCGTCACCGCCGGTGAGCAGGCTCGCGATGCGAGCCGTGTCCGTGACGACCTCCACCCCGCCGCGCGTTCGGCCAGGCAGGTTCGGCCGGACGGATGTGGTCGTGTCCAGCCGTCGGAACCCAAGGCGCTCGTCGATCGCGACCACTGACCCGCTCGGCGACAGGTCGGTGTACACGTCGGCCCCCGACCTGAGCAACGCCCGCAGCAGCCTCGGGGCGTGGGCCCTGTAGAGCTCGGCGACGCACCACGCTGCGAGGTTGCAGAACCGTCGCGTCCGCCCGTCCACCACGCGGTCCGATGAGAACGTGAGGTACACCCCCACGACGGCGTCACCGTCGCGCAGGCAGACCCCGTGGTCGGGCTGGTCCGTCCGCCAGGGCGGAACAATCACGCGGGCCCACTGCTCCGCGGACAAGCGGTGGTTGAGCTGGTCGTGCAGGAATCGCGCCACCTCGGGGACGCTCTCACGGTCGATGGGGCAGACACGGACGACCGTCACGGCAAGCAGCCTGCCATGCCCGCAGTGGCGTGTCATCGGCGCCGGCCCCTCCTCGAACGCAAGGCCGGACATGGAGCGAACCACGTTGGCGGAAGCGTGGCGCTCATCAAGGCCAAGACACCTCATTTGAACCATACCGACATGACACCCCCGACTCTCGACCTTTCACCCAGTTCAGCCCGATGCCCGGCGGAGAAGTCGGGATTACGCTGACCGGGTGACGCAGACCTCCCAATCCGCTCGGTGGGGGGCGCAGGGGACGCGCGATCATGGGAGTTCCGCAGTGAGCCGGTCCACGATTCATGGGGCTGCTGCCGCACGGCGACCCGGCGTCCTCGCCCGAGTCGTCGCCGCCGTCGCTGCAGTGGCGGTCGCCGCGGTCGTCGCCTTCGGCCTGACGAAGAGCCCGGTCCGTGCAGAGACGCAGACCGTCACCATCTGGGGCGACGAGAAGCCCGAAGGCGCATCGGTGGACACCGATTCGAGCAGCGTCGAGCTGGGCACACGGTTCACGGCGTCGGCGGACGGGGTCGCCATCGGCGTCCGGTTCTACAAGACGCCGGAGAACGACGGGACGCACGTCGGCAACCTCTGGGACGCGAACGGCAAGCATCTGGCCACCGCCACATTCGAGAACGAGACCGCCCGCGGCTGGCAGACCGTCTACTTCGACGCCCCCGTGACGATCGCCG
>Ga0209539_1002124_pt1 | contig 10481 bp, 10 predicted proteins | sample BarGraNGADG00312_2_FD_184499 | JGI IMG/M metagenome (GOLD analysis project Ga0209539, IMG submission 184499) | Arctic peat soil microbial communities from Barrow, Alaska - Barrow Graham LP Ref core NGADG0011-312 (SPAdes) (version 2) | ecosystem: Environmental > Terrestrial > Soil > Wetlands >... | reverse complement strand
TCGTCCAATCAAACAATGGGGGCTGATTCTTAATCAATATTTAATTATCTTTGAAAATAGGTGCAGACTATAGAAATACCTGTTTACACAATTTGATTTACACTCTCGCATTCACCTTGATTAATTCATCTGCAGATGCCCTCAAAAGCGAAGCGTCATTGATTATTGTCTGTTTCTGGTTGAAAAGGTCAAGAAATACATTGATTTTACTTACGAGGATACGACTATGAAATGGTTTATGAATATAATCGACAGCTCCGTTATCATACCCCTTAAATACCTCAAGTTCGTTTATGTAGTTTGCAGGTAAGAAGATGACTGGTACTTTATCTTCCGATCTTTCTTTATTCATCCGCATTGCCAATTCATAGCCATTCATACCAGGCATTTGAACTTCGATAATTGCCAGGGCAAGTTTAATCCCTTTAGGTTTTCTCCATTGCCTCATCTCCGGATAATTCCTGAATCAGGTTAACATTGGTCTTTTGGGCGATAATGGCCCTAAGTACGAACAGATTTTCCTTGGAGTCGTCAACAATAACAAGGTTTGGCAAATGTTTCATTGAATGGATAATATACTTTAAATCCTTTTTTCAAATCACAAAACTAATTGTCAATGTATTAATGGCAAAGCTATCAATTTTTATTTAAGAATTTTTAAAAGATATAAAAAAGCATTTTCTAATATTTTTTCTTGTGACAATAAGCTATCTTTTGAGAATTTAAATTTTATTAGTGACAATGAATAAGCCTGTTAGTGATTTTTTAAAATACTTTACCAATCGGAATGTCTAACCGATGGTTTAATCATACCGATTTTTCTATTTTTCCAATGACAGAGGATGCTTAGGCTAATCCCGGCAACTCCATTCCGGTTATTTTCCGGTACAAATTAAGCGCAAAGAGATCCGTCATTCCTGAGACAAAGTCGACAACTGACTGGATTTTTCCATACATCGAATCATCCGGATTTGCGTATTGGGAAGGGATAAGCATCAGAAGTTTTTTCGAGAGAAAATCATTTGGATGAACGACTGCTGTGATAAATGCTTCGAGCAATGTCCCGAGTATTTTGTAACCCGCAATTTCAATTTCGATGACAGCCCGATCATTGTAAATCCTTTTCTGAGAAATTAATTTTATTTGAGCCATGGCTCCCTTTGATGGTTCAGTCAATGAATCGAATAGCGGAATTATTTTCACTTCATTTCCGAAACTTTCGATTCGCGAAATGAAAATCGCAGCACATTCCTTTGTAAGTTTACTAATAACCATTGCCCGGAGGTAAGCAATTCTTTCATTACAATCGCTGACAAGGTTTAAGGTGCTGGTTATGTTAGCGAGCAGCTGAAAATCGGCTGTAGCATGAAAGAATTTAAGAAAAAGAGCTTCCGTTTCGGGATAAGTAAGAATCTTTAATTTATGGGCATCTTCCACATCCATAATCTGATAACAAATATCATCAGCAGCTTCAACAAGGTAGACCAATGGATGCCTCCTGTATTGCAGCGGTTTTTCCGATATTTTAACCATCTCAAGTTGAGAAGCAATTTTTCGGAACAGTTCTTTTTCACTTTGAAAGAAGCCGAATTTGGGTTTTCCTCCGGCGAGCGACGATTCGTACGGATATTTGACAATGCTGGCTAAAGTGCTGTATGTTAATGCGAATCCTCCGTTTCTTTTTCCTGCAAACTGATGGCTTAGAACCCTGAACGCGTTGGCATTACCTTCAAAACAGGTGAAATCGGTCCACTGCGCCTCAGTTACTTCGTTTTGGTATTTTGATCCTCCGCCTCGTTTAAAAAAATCGGCGATGGCACTTTCTCCCGAATGTCCAAATGGCGGGTTTCCCAGATCATGAGCCAGACAGGCGGCTGAAACAATTGCTCCAATTTCACCAACAATATTTTGAAGGTGAGAATCCTGATTGTTTCTGATTGCTGCTGTAACAAGATTTCCGAGCGAACGCCCGACGCTGGCCACCTCGAGTGAATGCGTGAGCCTGTTGTGAACAAAAATACTGCCAGGCAAAGGAAATACCTGTGTTTTATCCTGAAGTCGTCTGAAAGGGGATGAGAAGATGATCCTGTCGTAATCGCGCTGAAACGTTGACCGTATATCTTCAGTTTCCTGAACCATTCGATCCTCAAGACCGAGTCGGCAGTCTGCAATCAATTTTTCCCAATTTACCATTTCTGACATATTTTTTAAATCGGATCCCTAAGTGAATCAGATTTCATTGCGTCAAAGTTGTCCGTTTTTTTGATGATTACAAAATTTGTTTGCTCATTCCTCTTAATTGAATACCTTCGCAGCTAAATTTTTTCCTGAATATGCTATCACCAATGCTTAATGGATTGCTTCTGCCATTTCTGGTTGCCATGTTCCTCGCAATTAATATGGGGGGCAGCGGCACTTCCCCTGCTTTTGCAACAGCTTATGGTTCAGGCATACTACGAAAAGATCTTATTCCAGGTCTTTTCGGGTTGTGTGTACTGGTCGGCGCTCTGCTTGCCGGTAAGAACACCGCAATCACTTTGGGTAAAGGGATTCTTCCCGCCGAAAGTCTCAATTATACTTTGACGACAATTATCCTTTTTTCAGTGGCAATCTCATTACTTTTTGCCAACCTCGTTGGAGTTCCTCAATCTACTTCGCAGTCGACAGTATTGGCATTGGCAGCACCGGCTTTTTATATGGATCAGTTAAATGTGCGGAAGGTTTTTTGGGAGATCATTCCGACATGGGTTATTCTTCCTCTTATCTCATTTGGAATTATGTATCTGATAGCCAGAGTATCAATAAAGCGATTCGACTACAAACACCCAGGCTATTTTCAGACCGTTAAGAGGCAGTCTTTCTTTCGCTGGGTTGTAATTGTAACCAGCTGTTATGTCGCTTTTTCGATTGGGTCGAACAATGTCGCAAATGCTTCTGGCCCAATTGCCTCAATGATTACTAATGAATTACACATCAATCCCACCGGTGGTAATTTTGTTTTGATCATGATTCTAGCAACCCTGATCATCGCCCCATCTTTTGGAATTGGCAGCTCAATATTTGGCCGGAAGTTAATCGTTAAGACAGGAACTGAAATTGTCGAAATTGGCAGAGTAGAAGCTTCTATTATCTCTGTAATCACTGCAACGTTGCTGCTTTCAGCTTCAGTTAGCCGTGGCATCCCTACTTCGCTGGTTCAGCTTAATACTTTTGCAATTCTTGCCTTAAGTGTCTCAAAGAAAGGATGGAAAGAAACTTTTTCGAATAAGGTTGTGAAGCGGCTCTGGATTATCTGGTTTATCGCACCTGTGTTTGCGTTTCTTCTTTCTTACGTTCTGACCATGATGGCCGATCATGCCGGACTGATACATTTTTGATTTTAATAGATTCCTGTTCTCGCTTTCTTTAACTCCCGTTCAATTTCAGCAGAATTCTGAAAATGGTTATGCAATGTTGACTTGAATTCAGACCCATGATTCGGTATGATGGTATGAACAAGCTCGTGAACGATGACATAATCTATCAGATGGTCGCTAAGCCGCATCAGGTGTAGGTTGAGATTGATGTTTTTGCGGTTTGAGCAGCTTCCCCAATTAGTTTTATTATTTTTAATCGTTACTTTTTTATACGTATATCCCAGGTTGGATGCAAGTTCAGCAATTCGCATCGGCAGGTATTTTTTAGCATCAAATCGTAAAACATTCTCAATTGCCAGCCTTAATGTGTTTTGCAATTCTTTCGATTCAATTAATTGACCTACAGGATATTCAAAAAGAACATTTTTCTCTTTCTCTATATACCTTATCTTTAATCGCGTTACATCCGAAGAACATACATAGTAGTTGTAATTTCTGGTCGAAAACAAATGACCAGGCTGTATCAGTTTTGGAGCCCCTAATTTGCCTGCCAATTTTTCTTTTGTCTGAAATATCCACAGGAGGTGTTCGTTTAGAAATTTCTCTCCGCTTTGGAAAGAAGCGGTCCATGGTATTGTGACCCGTGCTGTGCCATCGGGTCGAACGGCGATTTTAAACCGTATTGCCTGACGGTTTTTTGTGATTGTCACTGTTCCTATTTGGGCGATATTTACCTGTTTTGTATTCATGAATTCGTATTTGTAATTAACACATCATTAAATCAATACGTGTTTAATTATAATTTATTAAGATTGCATTGCAGAATAGAAATAGTTCACAGACGAAATAACTATCCAATTTTTAATGCAGCTATACTGACTGCAAAAATACCGGAATAACAATTGATTTGCTATCAAAATATTTGTAATTTAACTGCGTTTTTGGGATGCCCCTGTTTATATGAAACCTTTGGATTGATTCCCGAATTCAACCAACTAACTTTTTAAAACTTTGCAGCTATGGGGAAACACAGAAAAGACGAAGTTTATGGGACGCTTGGGAAGAGTGAATCACTATATGTTGTCCATGGAAAATTATTGCATGGTTCCCTTGTATTCGAATCCTTTGCACCTTTCCCTGGTTATTACAATCATCAGGAAAACGATGTAAAACCGGTTTACCTCTATTTAGCCCTGGATCATGAGTACAGTGTTTTTGACATTGAGCGGGCAAATATGGCGGTTAAAAAAACATTTAAATGCTGTTTTGAAGCAGCAAAAGGGAAAATTGAACTTTTTGACAAACACTTCGACGTCGTTCGTTTGCGTCATCTCGACTGTTTTGATCAGCTTATACCAATTCAAAATGAGTTTATTAAAGCTGGCATAAGATTAAAGATGAATACGTTGAATCATTTAAAAAATGATGACGGTTTCATTCAACTGTCGAAGATATTCAATATCAGAAAACTGGGAAAAGGGATATATATTGATACCAGCGAAGATTACCATGCTTACCTGCTCCTTCCGCACAAGTCGACACAGAAAGAATTTGAAGAGACAACATTGAAGGTTAAATACAATTGGGAATTAACGGGTTTTGATGCCGCCGCCGGATGCTTCTTTATCAGGGGGAAACTGAAGGAAATGGTCCGTATCTATTCCAAGAACCTTTCAATTGAATACCTGGAAAAGCTCAGAAAACTTTATTTGTGCAAAATGAAAAGGTAAATAATTAAATCCTTAACGTTTAAAAGACAAAAGGTTGCATTCAAAGCAGCCTTTTGTCTTTTATTTGGTTTAACCTTTTTTTGAGTTGGCAACCAGTTGGTTGAAAAGCGCTAATTGTTCTTTTAGAGCTGCAATTTTATCAGCAGGTTCGGTACGGGCTTCGAGTAGAATCCATCCGTTATAGTGAATTCCTGCGAAAAGATCGAAAAGTTGCTGGTAAGGGTAATCTCCAACGTTGAATTCCCGGACATGTACGGTATCGCCAAACCACTTTTTAACACTGTTGAAGTTTCCTTCGAGGCCGGGAGGCAGAAGATCCTGATCGTTGCAATTCCAGCACATCTTCACATTTTTTTCAGTCACCTGATCAAAAATCGCTTTCATATTGGGCAGTTCCTGTGTCTTATTGCCGTGAACTTCTACTCGCACAAGTTGACCGTAACCGAGCGCAAATTTTCCGACTTCGTTTAACGAAGTGGCAATCTGTGCGATGGTTTTCTCCTTTGACACACCTTCCGGCAGATCATTTGGCTTTACTTTTATACCGGAAGCACCAATATCTTTGCATAGTTTTATATATTCTTTGGTCTGGTCAATATTCATACGAAGTTTAACAGGATCAGGGCTATGATACTCAAAATTAGCGCCATATCCTATGCATGTGACAGGACTGTCTGCAAACATTTTTTTCACTTCGGCGCGTTGAGCCGCACTTAATCTGGTTTCTACTCCATGCGCATGCTCCGTTCGTAACTCAACCCCAAGTACTCCGGTTTTAACACAGTTGGCAATCAGCGTCGGCAAATCCCAATCCTTTGCCCACTGATAGGTCACCAGTCCAAGTCTCATACCCGGTTTCTCGGATTTCGCCCAGGCGGACAGCGGGTTAATGGTTGCCAGTGCGATGCCGCCAATGATACCTTTTTGGATAAAATCCCGTCTTGAAAAGTTTTCCTCCATGATTTGCAAATTTAGTTTTGTAGTTTGAAAGGGTGAAGATAGAAATTATCGGTTTTAAAACGAAATGTTGACTCAAAATCCCCGGATGTCAATCACCGGTTGCAAGTAACATGAAGCTATTCCCTTAAAAGACACCTTAATTTAATATATTTGTCTGTCATAAGGCTAAAACTTTGCTTATTTTGCACGCTGAATGGTTTATGCTACGGGTGTCTGTCGGTGAATGTCGTTGGCAATATATCCAGTGCTTTTAATTTTATGAATTTATTAAACAGGTCGGGAAAATATGAAACCCTCAGGAGTATAAGCTCGCTAATGAAAATAATTTTTTTTGAGGGTTTCATGTGATTATTAAAACAAATTTTATCCTATGAATATTCTTATCATTGGTTCAGGGGGAAGGGAACATGCTTTTGCCTGGAAGATTAGTCAAAGTCCAAAAATTGATCAACTTTATATTGCTCCGGGAAATGCAGGGACAGCTGAATTTGGTACAAACCTCGAGATTGGGGCAACTGATTTTCAGGCGATTCGTCAGGTTGTGCTTGATAAGAAGATAGACATGGTTGTGGTTGGCCCTGAAGTGCCTTTGGTCGAAGGTATTCATGATTTTTTCCTGGCAGATGAGCTGTTAAGGAAAGTTTCGGTGATTGGCCCGGTAAGTCGCGGTGCCAGACTGGAGGGAAGTAAAGATTTTGCCAAAGAGTTTATGTTACGTCATGGTATACCAACAGCCGGATACCTTTCAGTAACGAAAGATAACCTGGATCAGGGAATCAGTTTCCTTCGTGGTTTAAAAGCTCCCTACGTTCTCAAAGCTGACGGACTTGCTGCCGGCAAAGGTGTTCTGATCATTACCGGACTGGCCGAAGCGGAGCAATCGTTGCGCGAAATGCTTGGCGGAATGTTCGGGCAGGCCAGCGAAACTGTGGTGATTGAGGAATTTTTGTCAGGAATTGAATGTTCTGTGTTTGCATTAACCGATGGGAAAAACTATAAAATTCTGCCTGTAGCCAAAGACTATAAGCGGATCGGGGTGGGGGACACCGGACTGAATACGGGAGGAATGGGTGCCATTTCACCCGTACCTTTTGCCAATGCGCCTTTTATGAAGAAAGTTGAGGAGCGGATTATCATTCCTACAGTGAATGGTTTGCAGCGCGATGGAATCAATTACAAGGGATTTATTTTTTTCGGAATAATTAGTGTTAATTCAGAACCAATTGTAATTGAGTATAATGTTCGCATGGGCGATCCCGAAACAGAAGCCGTGATATTAAGGTTGAAATCTGATCTGGTTGATTTATTCGAAGGTGTTGCCAATGGCGACCTCGCTGATCGTGAGCTAGAAATTGATTCAGATGCTGCCGCTACCGTGATGCTGGTTGCAGGTGGTTATCCAGGAGTTTACATTAAAGGAGATGTAATTACATTCCCGGATGATGTTTCCGGCAGTATCCTGTTTCACGCCGGAACCAAAGTTAACGGAATCAATATTGTCACGAACGGAGGAAGGGTGATCGCTGTAAGTTCAAAGGGGAAAGATTTCAGGGAGGCCCTTAAGGTATCGTACCAAAATGCCTCGAAGATTGAGTTTAAAAATAAGTACTTTCGGACAGATTTGGGCTTTGATCTTTAAACAACGACTTTATGTTGCTACGCATTTTTAAGAGTAATTCGTTATTTAGTTCGTTATTGATTCCTGTAGTCGGGATTCTTTTTTGGATACATAGTTTTCAGGCGCCGGTATTGTTGGATATTAAACTTGCCAATGGTGCTATGCCATTGTACTATTTGGTTTTTAATCTTTTGAACGGCCAGGACTTTTGGCAGGTTTTTTTCGCCTTTATACTTGTGTTAATCAATTCTTTTATTGTGGCACAATTGGGTTCTTCGTTCCTTTTTGTTCGAGAACGATCTTACATGCCTGGAATCATCTATCTGATGACGGTTTCTTCGCTTCAGTGGCTTCATGCACTTGTACCTGTTCATCTGGCAACACTATGTGTTTTAATTTCAATCTATTTCATTCTCGATACTTACCACAAGCCAGTAGAGATTACCTTTACTTTTAATGCTTCATTTTTTCTGTCATTGGCTTCATTGTTCTATCTCCCGGCCATATTTCTTTTTCCTTTGGTTTGGATTGCCATCTTTGTGCTGCAAAAAAGTGATAACTGGAGGCTATTGGTCGTTCCGGTTTTGGGATTTGGTGCTCCCTGGATGTTTATGTGGGCATTTTCATTTCTAAATGATACAGATACGTCGTTGTGGAAGGATATTCTCAAAATGCTTTGGACCGATAACAATGCTTATCTTTTAGAACCTTATTTTTTGGTTCTTACTGCAGTAATCACTTTTATTTCAATACTGGGAAGCTTTTCGGTCATCGCAGCTTATCACCGGATGAAGGTGAGTTCGCGCAAGTATTTTGTTATATTTTACTGGATGCTTGGTTTGGTTTTAGCCGCTGCTTTGGGATTGATGACAATCGGGATAGAAATCGTCGCTTTATCAACAATTCCTGTCGCATTCTTCATTTCCTATTACCTTCTTTCAGATAATAAACAGATATGGAAAGAGATACTGACCTGGATTTACCTCGCAACAATGATATTCTCCCTTTATTTTTATAAGTGATCCTCTCCTTTTATTCTGAAAATACCAACTCATCGTTGAAGTTAACATTCACGTTCCTAAAAAACGATGATTCATTCTTCATAGCCTATTATTGATATAAATAGGGGGGTAAAAATGTTTGTTGGAAAATGAAAAGGGGCGAATAACATATTTTCGCCCCTTTTAGGTGTGGTTTTACGGATACTATCAATCGGGAAAATACCCCTTGATAATACCTCTTTTCGAATCTTTAAGGAAAAGGAGGATCTCATCGCGTTCACGTGAGGCCTGCAGTTCAGCTTCGATTACTTCGAGTGCCTGCGTGTTATTGTAACCTTTCTGATAAATGATCCGGTAGATATCCTGGATCTGGCAGATAACCTCATTGGAGAACCCTCTGCGACGAAGACCGATTGAATTAACACCTGCATACGATAATGGTTCGCGACCTGCTTTAATATAGGGCGGAACGTCTTTACGTACCAGCGAACCGCCTGAAAGCATCACGTGCTTACCGATATGGCAGAATTGATGAATTCCTGTATGACCACCGATGATTGCAAAATCGTCGACAACGACTTCGCCTGCAAGGGCAACAGAGTTTACAAGGATAACACTATCTCCAACAACACAGTCGTGTGCAACATGCACATAGGCCATAATAAGGCAGTTACTGCCTATTACGGTTTTTCCTTTTGCCGAAGTCCCTCTGTTAACAGTAACACACTCCCTGATTGTGGTATTATCACCAATCTCAACGGTCGAATATTCTCCTTTGAATTTTAAATCCTGTGGCTCCCCTCCAATTACTGCTCCCGAAGAGATCCTGCAGTTTTTGCCAATGCGGCTGCCTGGCAAAATAACGGCAGTAGGACCAATGTACGATCCGTCGCCAATAATAACATCGCGCGATACAGTTGCGAATGGTTCAATGATAACACCCGTGCCAATCTTTGCCTCGGGATGAATATTTGCTAATGGTTGATTCATTATAGTTGAATTAAAAGCCAGTATATCAAACAACCAGCATCTCTATTTATTTTTTGCTATTACAGCCATAAATTCTCCTTCACATACTACGGTATCGCCGACAAAAGCAATCGCACGCATATTTGCAATTCCGCGACGGATGGGCCCGAGTAGTTTCAATCTGAAAACAAGTGTATCTCCCGGCACAACTTTCTTGCGAAATTTAATGCTGTCCATCGTCATAAAATAGGTGGAATAATCACCGTCGGAGGGTTGCGAGCTAATTACAAAAACACCGCCGCATTGCGCCATCGCTTCTATAATCAGCACACCAGGCATGATTGGTTCCGCAGGAAAATGTCCAACGAAGAAAGGTTCATTGGCAGTTACGTTTTTCACCCCGATGATGTAATCAGCGCCTTTCTCAATAACCTTATCAAGTAAAAGGAACGGATTTCGGTGAGGTAACATTTTCTTGATCTGATTTACATCGTACAATGGTGCTTTATTGGGATCATATTCGGGTGCCGTATTTTCTGAAATGCATTTAAGATACTCTTTCTGAAGCATCTTAGCAAATTCAGTATTTGAACCATGACCAGGTCTTTTGGCAACAATGCGTCCTTTGATCCGCTTTCCGATCAATGCCAGATCACCGATTACATCGAGCAATTTATGCCGTGCGCATTCATTGTCGAAACGGAGTGTAATATTGTTTAAGATGCCTATTTTATTGACTTCGATGTGTTTTTGATTGAATAAATCGGCAATCCTGTTCAACTCCTCAATGGTCATGGGCTGATCCATGATTACAATGGCATTATCGACATCGCCCCCTTTTACAAGG
>Ga0209539_1002122_pt1 | contig 10490 bp, 5 predicted proteins | sample BarGraNGADG00312_2_FD_184499 | JGI IMG/M metagenome (GOLD analysis project Ga0209539, IMG submission 184499) | Arctic peat soil microbial communities from Barrow, Alaska - Barrow Graham LP Ref core NGADG0011-312 (SPAdes) (version 2) | ecosystem: Environmental > Terrestrial > Soil > Wetlands >... | reverse complement strand
CCTGAGCGTCTACGGTCTCAGCCCGAGCGGCGCGATCCACCACAACCGCATCTACCTCAACCAGTCCAACGACGAGGGCGGCGGCATCATGATCGCGGGCCAGCTGCCGGCGACGCCCGGCACTCTCTCGCCCGGCACCGGCCCGGTGGACATCTACGCCAACCAGATCCAGTCCAACCTGGCCAACGACGACGGCGGCGGGCTGCGCTTCCTGATGGCCGGCAACTTCCCGATGAACGTCTACAACAACATGATCGTCGACAACGTCTCGAGCCACGAAGGCGGCGGCATCGGCCTCAACGACGCACCGGACGTGCGGGTCTTCAACAACACGATCATGAAGAACCTGACGACGGCCACCGCCCTGACCTCCAACGGCCAACCAGCACCGGCCGGGCTGTCGACGTCGGCCAACAGCGACCAGCTGCAGGCCACCCTTCCGGGCGGATCGCCGCTCTTCAGCAACCCGACCCTCGTCAACAACATCTTCTGGGACAACCGGGCCGGCACGCGGGCGGGCACCACGGTCACGGGCCTCGGCCTGGTCGGGGACGCCAGCCCGATCAACCTCTGGGACGTCGGCGTCGCCAATGGGTCCGGACCGCTCGCACCGACCAGCTCCGTGATCCAGCAGGACGCCGCAGCCCACCCGTACACGACGAGCCCAACGAACAGCTCCGCGGACCCAGCGGTGGTCGCCTCCTACGACGTGTCCGTCTCCTTCGCCACCTGGCGGCAGAACCCCGCCTTCGTCGATGCCACGCTCGTCACTCTCGACGCGCCGCCGAACCTCCTCGGCAACTACCACCTGCAGTCCGGGTCGCCTGCGATCAACCTGGGTGCCGCGACGTCTGGCGGAGTCACCGCACCCGCCACCGACATCGACGACCAGGGACGTCCCGCGGGCGGTGGCTTCGACAGCGGCGCCGACGAGTTCGGCGCAGTGGCGCCGGCGCCGGCCTCGGACCTGTACTTCTCGACGCTCGGCAACACCAACCCGCCCGGTGTCACCGGCACCGCCGACGACGCCGACATCTACCGATGGAGCGGTTCCTCCTTCACCCGCGCGATCGACCTGACGGCTGCGCCGTACAACGCACCGGGTCTGTCCAACACCGACGGGCTCTCCCGCGTGGACGACACGCACTTCTACGCCTCGTTCAGCGGCCTGACCGCCCTTGCCGGAGTCGGGCTGGTCCAGGACGAAGACGTCGTCTACTTCGACGGCACGACGTGGTCGATGTGGTTCGACGGGAGCACGCACGGTCTGGGCGGCGCCGTCGACCTGGGCGCGGTGAGCGTCGTCGGCTCCACGCTGTACTTCTCGACGAACAACACCGCCGTTCCGCCGGGCGCGGGCGGCACCGGCGACAACGCGGACGTGTACCGGTGGAACGCCGATGCCCCCGGCAACTCGTACACGCGGGTCGTGGACGCCAGTGGGGCGCCGTACAACCTGCCCAACTCCGGCTCCGCGACCGGCTCGACCAACCCGGACGTCGACGGTCTCGCCTTCGTCGACCCGACGCACCTGTATGTGTCGTTCAGCAACACGACGACGACCGTGCCGGGCGTCGGCGCGGTCCAGGACGAGGACGTCCTGTACTTCGACGGCACGGCCTGGTCGGTGCTATTCGACGGCACCGCGCATGGGCTCGGCACGTCGGGGAACCTGGACATCGACGCGATCTCGTTCGCGAGCGGGGCGCTCCCGCCGCCGCCACCACCACCGCTGCCGCCGTTCCAGCCGCTGTACTTCTCGACGGCCGGTGCAGGAGCTGTCCCCGGAGTGGCCGGCCCGTTCGAGAGCGCCGACGTCTACTCCGGCACCGGCAGCAGCTACAGCCGACTCTTCGACGCCTCGGCCTCAGGGGTCTTCGCGAGCGTGGTGGCCAACGTCGACGGCTACGACCGGATCGACGACACGCACGCCTTCTTCTCCTTCACCGACCTCACCCTCCTCTCCGGGATCGGGTTCGTGCAGGACGAGGACGTCGTCTACTTCAACGCCGGCACCTGGTCGCTCTACTTCGACGGGACTGCCCACGGGTTGGGCACGAGCGGCAACCTGGACCTGGATGCGATCAGCGTCGTCGGTGCCGTCGGCGGTACCGGCGGAACCCTGTACTTCTCCACGCTCGGCAACACCAACCCACCCGGTGTCGGCGGAACCGCCGACGACGCGGACATCTACAGCTGGAACGGCACCGCCTACAGCAGGGTGATCAATGCCGGCTCCGCGCCCTACAGCCTGCCGAGCAATGCGAACGTCGACGGCTACGTCAGGACCGACGCCACCCACGGGTACTTCTCCTTCAGCGGTGCCACCACCACGGTGCCGGGGCTCGGCGCGGTCCTGGACGAGGACGTCGTCGGCTTCAGCGCAGGCACGTGGTCGGTGTACTTCGACGGCACCGCCCAAGGCCTCACCTCGGACACCCAAGACCTGGACGCCTTCGATGTCCCGTGACCAGCGACTCCACCCAGCCATTTCCACTGACGCACCCAAGGGAGACCCGGCCATGAACGAACGGGCAGGACTCGACCGTCGTCAGTTCCTCAAGGTTGCCGGTGGCGTGGTTGCCGTCGTCGGGGGCCTCGCCTGGGCCGGCCGGGTGCTCGAGCCGCTGCCCGCCGGCGCGGTGCCCGGTGCCCCCGACCTCTACCTGGGCGGGACGGACGGGTGGATGTACCTGCCACCGACTCCGGCGATCCCGCCGTTCCATCCCGACGTCCTCGCCCCGTCCCCCCTGACGACGTACATCTTCGGGTTCCGCAACCTGACCGGGATGGACGACACCCAGAAGGCGAACCAGAAGAACAAGGCTCAGCACTCGGCTCCGCTGTTCTGGGTGAACCAGTTCGACCCCGCGCATCCGGTCGACTTCACGGTCGCGGTGACCAACCTCGGGCTCGCACTGCGACCTGACCTGTTCGACGCCCACACGCTGCACTGGCACGGGTTCCGCAACGTGATCCCGTTCTTCGACGGGGAGCCGTCCGGCTCGGTGGCCGTGCGGAGCGGGCGTGAGTTCACCTACGTGTACCGACCCCGCGAACCGGGCACCTACATGTACCACTGCCACGTCGAGGACACGGAGCACGTCCACATGGGTATGACCGGCCTGGTGTTCGTCCGGCCCCTGCAGGACGGCAACACCTCCTACTACCCCAGCGGCCGGTACCTGTACAACGACGGCGACGGCTCGACCGGGTACGACCGGGAGTTCGCCATGTTCCTGTCCGAGGTGTGGGCCGAAGCGCACTGGGCCGATGCCCACATCCAGCTCCCCGAGTGGAGCGACTACCGGGCCGACTTCAGTCTGCTCAACGGCCGGGTGTACCCGGACACCATCGCTCCCAACGGCTCGGTCGACGCGTTCAACCCGGTCCACGACGCCGACGGCGATCTCGTTCCCGTACCCGGGTTCGAACACCTGAAGTACCAGCCGCACTCGTCGCTCGTGACCTGCAATGCCGGCGAACGCGTGGCCCTGCGGTTCTCGAACCTCGGCTTCCGCGAGCAGGCCATGACCGTCGCCGGGATCCGGCTGCGGGTGGTCGGCCGCGACGCCACGCTGATGCGCGGACGCAACGGCACCGACACCTCCTATCAGACCGACACGCTCAACATCGGGCCGGGTGAGAGCTACGACGTGGTGTTCACCGCACCGGCCCATCAGGGCCCCGGGGACTACGACACCTACATGCTCTACAACCGCAACTACACCCGGTCTAACAACCTGGCGCCGAGCGGGTTCGGCGGCGCGGCAACCGAGATCCGCGTGTACGCGAGCGGCGTGACCGCGCAGGCACATCCGAACGACTGGGGGCTCTGACCGCCATGACCAGCCACAGCGGAGCAACGAAGAGCCGGATGCCCATGCGGGCGCCGCGCCGTGCGACGACCGTCGCCGCGCTCGTGACGGCCAGCGGCTTGGCGGCCCTGTCCATCGCGCCGGCCGCGGCCGACACCCCCCCGCGGATCGGGATCGTCTGCACGACCGGAACGGCCGGCGTCGGGGACCACCCGGTCTTCGACCTGACGACCACCACGGGGTACATCAGCCTGCCCGACGGCAACACCGCCTTCATGTGGGGCTACTCCAGTAGGTTCGACTCGTTCCAGCACCCCGGCCCCGTGCTGTGCGCCAACGAGGGCGACACGGTCACGGTCATCCTGCACAACACGCTGCCCGAGGCCGCCTCGATCGTCTTCCCCGGCCAGGCGGACGTCCTGGCCAACGGGACCCCGGCCCGGCCGCAGCTCAACGGCAGCGGCGTCATGACCTCCTTGACCAACACCGCGTCGGCGAACGGCGGCACGGTCACCTACAGCTTCGTCGCCACCGCCCCGGGCACCTACCTGTACGAGTCGGGCACCAATCCCGAGAAGCAGGTGCGGATGGGCCTCTTCGGGGCACTGATCGTGCGGCCGGCGGTGGGCGCGGACCACGCGTACAACCGGCCGGACAGCCAGTTCACGCCGTCCGAGGAGTTCATGGTGCTGCTCTCGGAGATCGACCCCTTCCAGCACCAGGCGGTCGAACAGGGCTTGAGCTTCAACATGAACAACTACCACCCGCGCTACTGGCTGATCAACGGGCGAGGATTCCCCGACAGCATCGCGGACAACTACGCCTCGTGGCTTCCGACCCAGCCCTACGGCTCACTCGCCTCCGTGCTCCCCTACGACGCCACGAGCCACCCGTACCCCGGCCTCGCTCGGTACCTCAACGTCGGCACCGAGGACTTCCCGTTCCACCCGCACGGCAACAACGGCCTGGTGATCGGCAGGGACGGACGGCCGCTCGAGAGCCCGACCGGTCAGGACCTCTCCTTCGAGAAGTTCGCGATCAACATCGGGCCCGGTCAGACCTGGGACGTCCTGTTCAAGTGGTACGACGCGGAAGGGTACGACCCGGTCACCAATCCCGTTCCGGTGACCGTGCCCAGCCTCGCGAACCAGGAGATCGGGGTCTTCTACAGCGGCAGCCCCTACCTGGGATCCACGCAGACGATGCCGCCGGGGATCCAGACCCTGAACCAGTGCGGTGAGTACTACATCATCTCGCACAACCATGCGCTGTTCCAGCTCACGTCATGGGGCACGAACATGACGGGCCCGATCACATACATGCGCATCAATCCGCCGACGCCCAACAACTGCGGCTGACACGAGAGGCGGGGCGGAACGATGACTCGAACCAGGACCTTGGCCACCACGGCTTCCTCGCTCGCCGCCGGCGGAGCGCTGGTGCTGCTGATGCTCGTGGCGCCGGCCGGTCCCGCCGGCGCGGCGACCGTGCCGTTCGACCTGTACGCGGTCGCCGGGACCGCCTCACTCCCGGCCGGCGGCCAGAACGTGACCGTCTGGGGCTACAGCACGACGAACACCGCCGTGACCGCACCGGGCGGTCCGACACTGGTCGTCGCCCAGGGCGACACGGTCGAGATCACGCTGCACAACCAGCTGGCGGAGCCCACGGCCCTGCTCTTCCAGGGCCAGGCCATGATCCCGGACCGGACCGGCGCGGCGCCGTCCGGCACCAAGGTGTACACGTTCACGGCAGACCGTGCCGGCACGTACCTCTACGAGGCCGGGCTGGTGCCCAACGGCGAACACCAGGTCGCCATGGGTCTCTATGGGGCTCTCATCGTTCGCCCGGCGACCGCAGGACAGGCCTACGACGCCGCGTCGACCGCTTTCGACGACGAGGCGGTCCTGGTCCTCAGCGAGATCGACCCCGCGCTGAACAACGCCGTCAACCCGGCGAACTTCGACATGCGCAGGTACGCGCCGCGGTACTTCCTGGTCAACGGGAAGGCCTACCCGAATACCGACGCCATCCCGACCGCAGCCGGGCGCACAGTCCTGCTGCGCTACGTCAACGCCGGGAACCAGTACCACTCCATGGCAGTGCTGGGCGCGCACCAGACCGTGATCGCCCTCGACGGCAACCCGCTGGCCTTCTCGAGCCGCTACGTCGCGGAGACGTTCGGTCCGGGGCAGTCGGCTGACGTGCTGGTCACCGCCCCCGCCACGACGGTCGACGCGACGCTGCCCGTCTACGACGGCAGCCTCCTGCTGCACAACAGCAACCTTGCGGGCTCGGGCGGCATGCTCGCCTTCCTCGCCGTCTCGGGCAGCGGCGGCGGTACGGACAGCACGGGTCCGGTGGCAGCGGACGTCGCCCTCACCGCCGGCACCCTCACGGCCACCCTCGACGAGACCGCGACGGGCGGCGCCGATGTCCAGGCCGCCGAGTACTACCTCGACTCGATCGCCGGAACCGCAAACGCGATGAGTGCAGCTGACGGCGCCTTCGACTCGCCCAGCGAGGACGTCACGGCCGCCGTCACCGCCCCCTCGGGTCAGCACATCCTCTACGTGCGCGGCCAGGACGCGCATGGCAACTGGGGCGTGTTCAGCTCGGTCCTGTTCACCGGTGGCGACACCGCAGGACCGGCCACGACCTCCGCGACGCTGTCCCCCACGCCGACCAACGGTTCGGCGGCGGTCGCCCTGCACGCCACCGGGGACGACACCGCCACCGGCGGATCGGCCATCGCGGCAGCCGAGTACTTCATCGACACCGTCGGAGCCGACGGCTCCGGCACGCCAATGACCGTCAACTCGCCCGCCCCGTCCGCCAGCCTGGACGCCTCGATCCCTGCGGCGACGGTGAACGCGCTCGCCGAGGGCGCCCACACGATCGCCATGCACGCACAGGATGCCGCGGGCAACTGGGGGCCGACGACCACGATCGGCCTAGCGGTCGACAAGACCGGGCCGACGGCCGGCGGGCTGTCCGCAGCGCCCTCGCCGAACAACGGCACGCTGGCCTACAACACGGCCACCCCGGCGGTGCGGGTCACTGCGGCGACCCTGTCCGACGCGCTCGGCACCATCAGCGCCGCGGAAGCCTTCCTCGACACGGTCGGTGCGAACGACACGGGGATCCGGTTCGGCGCCTCCGACGGAACCTTCAACAGCGCGACGGAGGCCGGCTACGCCAATGTTCCGTTGTCGACGGTGGCGCAGCTCGCCGATGGTGTGCACACGGTGTTCGTGCATGCCAAGGATGGGGCGGGTAACTGGGGTCCGGTGGTGTCGGTGACGCTGGTCGTCGACAAGGTCCGCCCGTCGGTGAGCTCGGTGTCGGTGACGCCGAGCCCGACCCAGGGTGCGGCGGCGGTGACGCTGACCGCCTCGGCCACCGATGCCGCGACGGGGATCACCCGCGCCGAGTGGTTCACCGGCACCGATCCCGGGGTGGGCAACGGCACCGCGATGACCATCACCGGCACCGGACCCTTCACCGCCACCTCGGCCCCGATCACCGTCGCGGGCTGGGCCGAGGGCACCTACACCCTGACCGTGCGGGCACGTGACGGCGCCGGGAACTGGTCGGTGACCGCCACCACAGTGGTGACCGTGACCGCACCACTGCGCCTGTCCACGTTCGCCAACACCAACCCGCCCGGGGTCGCCGGGGTCGCCGACGACGCCGACATCTACTCCTGGAACGGCGCCGCCTACACCCGCCAGTTCGACGCCTCGGTCGCCGGGCTTCCCGCCGGGGCGAACGTCGACGGCTACGACCGCATCGACGACACCCACGCCTACCTGTCCTTCGCCGCCACCACCACCACCGTGCCCGGGCTGGGCAACGTCCAGGACGAAGACGTCGTCTACTACAACAACGGCACCTGGTCGGTCTACTTCGACGGCACCGCCCACGGCCTGACCGACGCCAACGAAGACCTGGACGCGATCAGCATCCTCGGGGCCGTCAACGGAACCGGCGGAACCCTGTACTTCTCCACCCTGGGCAACACCAACCCACCAGGAGTGCCCGGCACCGCCGACGACGCCGACATCTACTCCTGGAACGGAACCACCTACACCCGGGTCTGGGACGCCACCACCAACGGACTACCCGCCGCCACCAACCTCGACGGCTACGTCAGGATCGACGCCACCCACTTCTACCTGTCCTTCTCCCCCACCACCACCACCATCCCCGGCCTGGGCGCCGTCCAAGACGAAGACGTCATCTACAACAACAACGCCACCTGGTCGACCTACTTCAACGGCACCACCCACGGCCTGACCACCGACAACCTCGACATCGACGCCTTCGACATCCCCTGACCACACCCGCCCACCGGTCGGCAAGGGACCAAGGTCCCGCTCACTCACATTCGCCCGATTTTCCCTGGTCATCGCCGGTGTTTGTCCCTAGGATTCCCCCTGGAGGCAAACATGAGCAATGTCCTGGTCGTCGATGACGAGGATCGGATCCTCACGCTCATGACGCGGTCCCTCACCCTGGAAGGACACCGCGTCGTCACGGCCGGCGACGGCTTCGTCGCACTGGAGCAGCTCGCCGCGGAACCCTTCGACCTCGTCCTGCTGGACCTCGTCATGCCGCGCTGCAACGGGCTCGCGGTGCTCTCGTTGATGCACGAGCTCGGGGACCGGACGCCGGTCATCGTGCTCTCGGGCGTCACCGAGGTCGGGACCCGGGTCCAGGCGCTCGAGCGCGGGGCGGTCGACGTCGTCGCGAAGCCCTTCTCGCTCGTCGAGCTGCTCGCTCGGATGCGCCGCCACCTCACGGCGACGAAGCCCGCCCAGCCCGCACAGCGCTACCTCGAAGCGGGCGGGATCCGGCTGGACCTCGACCGGCGGCGTGCCCGGATCAGGTCCCGCGAGGTCGTTCTGTCGGAGCGCGAGTTCTCCCTCCTCGCCCACCTCATGCGCCGCCGGGGCGAGGTGTGCAGCCGCGTGGAGCTCCTGCGCGACGTGTGGGGGCTGTCCTTCGACCCCGGCAGCAACGTCGTGGAGGTCGGCGTCCGTCGGCTACGGGCGAAGCTGGAGCCGGATCCACCTATCGAGACGATCCGCAATGTGGGCTACTCCTTCTCCGGGCGCTGAAGGGTCCGGCGAGCGGCTGGCCCTGTTCTGGGTCTGGCTGGCGTTCGCCACTGCGTGCACCGCGGTCATGTGGATGAGGCCCGGCGACGAGACGATCGCTTACCACCTCGCCTGGGCCTCCTTCGCCCTGCTCTACGGGTTCGGCAACTGGCGCCGTCGCGTCGCGGTGACCGGTGTCGCCCTCTGCACGGCCGGCACGGGAGCGGTGCTCCTTTTGCGTGCAGCCACGGGTGTCCTCCCCTGGCAGGAGATGGCCGAGATCCCCCTGATGTCGCTGCTGATCGTCCTCGTCGTATGGCACGTCAGGTCGCGACAAGTCGCCCTCAGAACCGTCATCACGATGGCCGAGCGGGAGCGTCAGCTGGCGAGCGACCGTGACCGACTCACCCGGTTGACCTCGCACGAGCTGCGGACCCCGCTGACGATCGCGCGGGGCTACATCGAGCTGCTGCTCCGGCGACCGCGCGAGCCGCAGGAACGCCGCGACCTGGCGGTCGTCGAGGACGAGCTGGACCGTCTCACCCGCGTGACGGACCGTCTGATCCGGGCGATCCGATTACAGGGCGGCTCCGACATCGAGTGGGTGGACCTCGACGGCCTGCTCATGCAGACCGTCGAGCGATGGATGCAGGTGGCCGACCGGCACTGGGTCCTGGATGCACGCGCGGGCGTCTACGCAGGCTCGGCCGAGCGCATGCGGGCGAGCCTGGACACCCTGATCGAGAACGCCCTGCGCTACACCACGGTGGGAGACACGATCAGGCTCACCGCGTCGCGTGGGGCGGACCTGATCGAGGTCACCGTCGCGGACAGCGGGTCCGGTCTGAGCGAGGACCAGGTAGCCGCGATCAACGACATGGCGGGAGCGAGCGAGCCGCCCCGCGACGAGCTGTCGCAGACAGGTCTCGGCCTCGCGCTCGTGCGGGGACTCGCGCAGGCGCGTGGCGGCCGACTCCTGGCCGCCATACCACCGGGCGGCGGCGCCTTACTCATGGTGCAGCTCCCGGTGGATCCACCAGCGACCACACCGCCGGCCGACCTGCCCGAGGTGCCCGAGGACGCCGTACCGACCGACCGCGATGCGGAGGTACTCCTCCTCGACAGGCGCCTCAGGTTCGAGCCGGGACTCCGCCGCATCCGCGCGGCGAACCTCCGCCGGCCCGTCCCCGACCGGCTTGCCGCCCGCGCGGACGATGGCTGACAACGCCCGGCGCGGCTACGACCACGGTGGAGCGGACCTCGACTACGGCTGGAGCCGCCAGGCTCAAGATCTTCGTGGTGGTCGTCAGGCCGCCCTCCGCGGTGCTCCGGCCAATGAGTCCGGGTGGATCAGCTGCATGACTTTGCACCGACGAGGCAACGGGACCGGCGGCACAGTCCGGGCAGCCGGGTCTTCCCTACCGATTGGCCTACCAGACGCTCAAAGGCCCGCCCGCCGAACCGGTGCGGGCCTCTGACCTGCGAAAGCACTGTCGGGATGACAGGATTTGAACCTGCGACCCCTTGACCCCCAGTCAAGTGCGCTACCAAGCTGCGCCACATCCCGTAC
>Ga0209539_1002121_pt1 | contig 10490 bp, 7 predicted proteins | sample BarGraNGADG00312_2_FD_184499 | JGI IMG/M metagenome (GOLD analysis project Ga0209539, IMG submission 184499) | Arctic peat soil microbial communities from Barrow, Alaska - Barrow Graham LP Ref core NGADG0011-312 (SPAdes) (version 2) | ecosystem: Environmental > Terrestrial > Soil > Wetlands >... | reverse complement strand
TCTCTCGATAGGCAGAATAGCCACCGCTTTCCAGCCCGATGTGGTCCACTATCCTATGCTCCATACGTGGGCGCCAATCTTGAACCTCACGGCATTTAGGGCATTTCCCCTGGTGGCGACGGTGCACGACCCGCGTCCGCACTTGGGCGAAAATAATGCCCGGCTCTCCTATCTGCTAGAGAAGGCCGCGGTATGGCGTGCAGCGCGAGTAGTCATCCTCAGCGAAGCCTTGCGAGAGGAAACGTGTGACATCGGAGTACCGGCCGACCGGATAGACGTTATTCCGCACGGAGAATTTTCGTACTATCAGAGCGGCGTGGAAACCGGTGTGGGGGAGAACATGACGAACGAGCGCCTCCACACACTTCTCTTCTTCGGGCGCGTGCGTGAATACAAGGGGCTGGAGGTTTTGGCAGAGTCTTTCCGGATTCTCAAGGAAGCGGTGCCTGATGCCCGGCTCCTGGTCGTCGGCAGCGGGGATTTCCGACCTTACTCGGCGGCTTTCGCCGCGATGCAGAACGTGACCATCGTGAACCGCTTTGTTGCCGATTCAGAAGTCAACGAGTTCTTTGCCCAGGCCGGGATTCTGGTCGTACCCTATGTGGAAGCGTCGCAATCCGGGGTGATTCCTATCGCCTACCCGCTGGGCATTCCGGTTGTGGCCACCGATGTGGGAGGCTTGAAAGAGCAAGTGGAAGACGGCGTTTCGGGGTTTCTGGTCGCGCCACGAGATCCGGCGGCCTTGGCCCACAAATGTGCGGAGCTGATGCTGGACGAGGACGCCTATGCAAGGCTTTCCGCCGGCGCCCGGGTAACGGCGCGAACGAAAATGAGTTGGGATCATATTGCTGAGCTGACGGTGGCCTGCTACCAGAAAGCGATCGAGGCTTGAAAACGGGGCTAATGTCGACGACTTCCCCGGTTTCGTGACTGTCATAGATTATTGCGTCGAGGTGGTTCGCCCATCCCTTGCCGGTAAACATCCTCCGTTTTTCTTACCATATCTACCCCGTTAAAATGCTTATCGGTGTAGGCCCTGGCTCTCATGCCCATTTGGGCGTGTCAGCGGCAGTGGTAAAAGTCACATGAATGGCACGCCAAAAGTCGTCTGGCAACTGGGAATTAGAAGAAGCCCTCCTTCTCCTTCCTATGCTTTTCGATCTCTTTCTGGCCGGTTGTGAACGACTCGTAGGGCTTACTGCATTAAAGTTCTACCATCCCGAAAGTAGGCTGACACGCCCAAGACCCTATTTTATCTTTTCCCCATAATGCTCTTTCCCACCGCCGCATGAAAAACTTCGGTTTCAGCGATGTTCGAAAATGTTTGACCGCTTGAGGGATGCTTAATGGGAGTTCCCGCCATGCGCCGCTGCCCTACTTAATGGAAACCTCTTAATTGCCGCTTGTCGATGTTATTCTAGCACTGGCATAAAACGCTATTGTTGAGAGTGTTAAAATGTGACCGGGGAGCTGGTAGCTAATTCAAGTTTATCCTTATGGCGTAGAGATGCCTTCGTCTTCCAGATACTCATAGACGTCAGGCGAGACGAAGGCGGCGCGGCTCTCAGGTACAGCTTCTTACTGGTAAGTGGTAATAATTTATACTGTGGGAGAGATATGATCCTCAGGCGACTTGTAAGCTGGGTACGCGCATATTACCTGACTGGCTCAAAGATCCGCTAGGACGCGCCACATATTGGTTTCTGACTCTTATCAAGCCACCCGACACATTTCTTTTTCGAAATAATGAGTTCCGTCGTCTATCACGTCACTTGGCTGAACTAACATACAGTGGAGGCACCAAGATTGCTTTCAATGAGTTGGCGAATCCTTCAGGGCAAGAGATATTGGAGGTAGGAAACATTCTGCATCACTACATTCAGGTAGACCATGATGTCTTGGACAAGTAAAACGAGGAAGCAGGGGGAGTAATGAACCAACATGTAGTTGATTTCCATCCTGGGAAAAGGTAATCTCTGGGAGCGCGTACTCAAGGTTGTCGGTTTTCGCGTATATAGATCTATTCAAACCGGAGCTAAACTATGAAGAGAATTCTTTTTATTTCTCATGCTAGCGGACTTTACGGTGCCGAAAGAAGCCTCGTTGAACTCATCAAACTCCTTGACAAGGAATGCTTAGTGCCGGTAGTTGTTTTGCCAAAAAAGGGTCCTTTAGAGATTGAATTAACAAACCTAGGAGTAATAACGTATAGAGTGAGATTGCCTAGTTGGCACTATCCTAGTTGGAACCATGGTAGGAACTTTCGGTTTCGTTCTGAATTCGTCATAGCAATGATCAAAACAGTTCTTAAACTGCTTCTCTTTGGTGTGACTGCTACTGTCAGAATACACAGTATTATTAAAAAGGAAAGAATTGACCTGGTGTACACAAATTCATCATCAATCTATTCTGGTGCGCTAGCCGCACTAATCGCGAAAAGGCCTCACTTATGGCATATACATGAAAATTTAGATAGACAGACTAATGGATTCAGATTCATTCTGTCTAATAAGGTGTCATTCACTATTATTTGTATGCTTTCTAATACTATCATCGCAAATTCTAAGTCAACGGCTGAGCAATTCGATCAAGTCATGCATCATAACAAAGTGGTGGTTATTTATGATGGCATTGATCCAGAGGAATATGGAAAAGCGGATTGGGACATCGACCCATTAGAAGAAACCAAGGGGAAATGGAAAGTAGCTGTAATTGGGAGTCTGCATGAGTTTAAAGCACAGGATGATGCAATTAGGGCAATAGATATTGCACGAGATATCATTCCAGAAATTAAACTCATAATCATTGGAGATGGGCGCAAGACATATAAAGATTACTTGATGAACCTCTCCAATGACCTTGGTTTGTCGGATAGAGTTTTGTTCACTGGCTATAGGAAGGACGTTCCCCATATCTTAGCAGATATGGAAGCTGTGATCATTCCTTCAATAACAGAATCTTTCGGGCGTGTAGCTATTGAAGCTATGGCTGCCGGCGTTCCTGTAATTGCAGCTAACGTAGGAGGGTTGAGTGAAATAGTCAAGGATGATTTCAATGGAATCCTCGTCTCAGCAAGAGACCCGAAAGCAATTGCGGACAAGCTGGCATACTTATTTGCCAACCCTCAGAAGTCAGAAGAATATAGGAAGAATGCTCGAGAATGGGTGTGCAATAACTTTTCTCTTGTTACGTACGCACGAGGAATTGAAGAATTGATTCTGTCTTTTACAGGAGCTTCGGACTCTGATACCCCAACTGCCTATCCCATTGATTTGAATTGTTGACTCACATTATTTGTTCAATTGCAGCAAGACTAACATCCCGCATTGTGGATGGATCTTGCCCACAATGCACTCCTTCGCAAACCTTCCCATATATCAATAGCGGGGCTATATCCAAGGAGTTCTACGGCCTTGGATATGTCAGCCAATGAATGCTTCACTTCGCCAGTCCTGGGTTCTTCATAGATTACTGGTACTTTTTGGCCAAGAACATCCATAAGGTGTTTCGCTAACTGGTTTATGGAAATTCGCTCTCCACAGGCTATGTTAAAGACCTTGCCTACAACACCATCTATAGACGCGGCCAATATATTTGCCGAAACTACGTTTTCCACGAAGATAAAATCCCGTGTTTGCTCTCCATCGCCGTATATGGTTATTGGCTTTCCATTCAAGGTGGCGTAGATGAAGCGGGGTATGACCGCAGCATATTGAGAACCTGCATCCTGGTTTGGCCCGAACACATTGAAATAACGTAGACAGATCGTTTCCACACCATAGAGCTGATAGAAGAGCTGGCAATATCTTTCACCCGCATATTTGCTTAGCGCATAGGGGGAGAGCGGGTCAACCGGCATCTGCTCATGTTTTGGCAAAGCTGGGGAATCGCCGTATAAGGCTGACGAAGAAGCAAATACGACTCGTCTTACTTGGTTGTCCCTCGCTGCTAACAGCACATTGAGAGTGCCCCTGATATTACATTCGTTAGTGGCCATGGGATCCTTTACTGACTGATCTACCGAGGCTACTGCGGCATGGTGAAAGACGATTTCAGTGTCCCGCAACTGATTCTCGACAAATTCCTTATCTCGGATATCGCCAATCTGCATGTCTATCTTCTCAAGAATAGGAGCAAGGTTCTCGCGTTTACCAGTACTTAGGTTGTCGATTACCCGTACTTCTCGATGCCCTTCTTCAACCAGTTTCCTCACGAGGTTTGAGCCAATAAATCCTGCTCCACCGGTAACCAAGAACTTTGTCACTAGATATCCCCCTAGTCGTTGACATTCAAAGCAGTAGTTGACTTACCCCTATTCTAGAGGATCTTGTTAGACCCGGTAAGGAACAGTCGGGCGATATTTGTTCTACCTTAGACAGCAACGCAACCACACAAGGTTATTCGTTCCTCCGCCTCACCCCCTAGACCGTGAGAGAAAGCCCGAACTGAAGACCGCGCTCAGGCACCATATGGGTGACGAATTGGTCACCCATCCTTCATGGTTCTTTCCATCGTATTGGTGATACTTCAAAGCAACCCCCCACGTCGATTTCCTTCTTAGAAGGATAAGACATTGGAGAATTACGTGAAAAAGAACGTTGGAATTCGCTTCGTTTCCATATTGATACTCGCGTTCCTGGTTACAGGCTCGCAGCTGTTGTTTGCCTTTCCATGGGAAGCATCAGCTGCCGGAGCCCCAACCTACAACGTCAAGAACTACGGCGCGGTAGGCAACGGGACCCAGGACGACACCAACGCCATACAGGCAGCCATCAACGCGGTGGATCCCGCAGCCGGCGGCACCGTCTACGTGCCCAGCGGAGTCTACATCGTCAGGTACAACGCCCAGGGGGACAACGCGTCCCTGAAACTTAAGAGCAATATGACCTTCCAGATGGACCCCGCAGCCGAGATAAAGCTGATGGCCAATAGCTCCGACTACTACCAGATACTCAACCTGGGCAACGTGCAGAACGTTACCATCACCGGCGGGACCATAACTGGCGATAGGAACACCCATACCGGGAACACCGGCGAGTGGGGCTACGGGATGTCGGTCTGGGACAGCAAGGACATCACCATCAGCGGGGTCAAGGCCCGCAACTGCTGGGGCGATGGTTTCTTCGTGAACGGCACGAACGGCACGACGACCCAGAATGTCACGATTCAGAACTGTACGGCGGACAACAACCGCCGCCAGGGTCTTTCCATCTGCGACCTTAACGGCGGGACCGTAACCGGCAGCACCTTCATAAACACCAACGGCACCAGTCCCCAGGCCGGTATCGACCTGGAGCCTTACGACTCCGCGCAGACGGTGAGCAATATAACCATCTCCGGCAATACCTTCCGGAATAACGATTCCGGGGTGGTGGCGGGAGGCGCCGCAGGCTCCGTTTCGAACGTTAAGATTTCCGGCAATGTCATTGAGTCAAATCGGAGCTTCGGATTCTGGATCGACTCCAGCCGGTCTTTCGCCATATCCTCCAACATCGTGCGCAACAACGGTGGCCGGGGAATCGAACTGCTCGGCTGCACCGGGTTCAACGTGAACGGCAACCAGGTATACGGAAACCAGGGAACCGGTATACGGCTGGCGGCGGGGTTTAATACTTCGACCGTCTCCACCAACTCCACCATCCAGAACAACACGGTCACCGGAAATGCGGGGAACGGCATCGAGCTCACGGGTGGTTCTACGTATAACTCCGTATCCGGCAATAACATATGGGGTAACGGGGGGCAGCCGATATATACGGACGGCACGCCCAACAACACCACTGCCGGCAACAGTTTCGACCCCAACAACCCGGTCAGCCGGCCCAGCCAGGGCGGCGGCGCGGCGACCCAGCCCTATACATGGTACTTCGCTGAAGGGTATACGGGAGACGGTTTCAGCGAGTTTCTATGCTTGGGCAATCCGCAGGCGGCGCCGGCCGATGTGATTATTACCTACATGTTCAACGGCATGCCGTCGGTGGATCAATCAGTCCTGGTCCCCGCCGGTTCCAGAGTCACGATCGATGTGAACAGCTTCGTCGGTCCGGGGAAGTCGGTTTCTTGCGTAGTGGGCGCGAACCAACAGATAGTGGCCGAACGGACCATGTACTTCAACTACAACGGCGTCTGGACCGGGGGCTCCGATACCCTGGGCATGGCCAGGCCCTCCCAGACCTGGTACTTCGCTGAAGGTTACACTGGCCCCGGGTTCGAGGAATACATATGCATTCTGAATCCGGGAGATTCCGTTGCCGACCTCACTCTTCGCTTCCAGACCCAGGAGGCGGGCGAGATCGTCAAGAGCGGGTTGCAGGTCCCGGCGCATTCGCGCCAGACCTTCCGCGCTAACGACCTCCTGGGCGGCGCCTACCAGACTTCGCTGAAAGTGGAGTCCAGCCAGGTGATCGTTGCAGAGAGGCCCATGTATTTCTCCTATGCTTCAATTTCCGGCGCTGGCTCCTGGACCGGAGGCCACGTAGTCATGGGGGCTGCCTCGCTTTCCAAGTCCTACTATTTCGCAGAGGGGGCCACGCAACCCGGTTTTGAGGAATACTTGACCCTGCAGAATCCCAACTCCGCAGCCATCCAGGTCGATGCCACCTACCTGTTGGGCAACGGCCAGGGTTCGGCCATAACCCGGTCTTATCGGGTTGACGCGAGGTCCAGGCTCACGGTCTTCGTGCCGGAGGAGATAGGTTGGGGCAAAGACGTTTCCGCGAAGCTGAGCTCCTCTTCCGAGTTCCTGGCGGAACGGCCCATGTACTTCTCCTATGGCGGGGTCTGGTCGGGCGGCTCCTGTGTCATAGGGTCTCCCGGGCCGGCATCGGATTGGTTCTTTGCCGAGGGATGCACTTTGCCGGGCTTCCAGGAGTATATATGCCTGCAGAACCCCGGGGATAGCGCATCGACCGTTGAGCTTACCTATTTCACGCAGGAGCAGGGCAAGCTGGGACCCAAACCGCTTATCCTTCCTGCGCACTCCCGAATCACCGTCCTCGTGAACGAGAACGCCGGTCCGAGTCTGCAACTCTCCAGCCAGGTCCACGTGGTTTCCGGACCCCAGGTAGTCGCCGAGAGGCCGATATATTTCGACTACAGAGGGTGGGACGGTGGCCACGATGTCGTCGGTTATTCCCTATAAGACCTGGCGTTCGCAGCTCAGAAAGCTCTTCTGAGAGCTCCTTGAAGTTATCGCCGCCCCCCACCGAAGAAGGGCTCTTTGCTTCTCCGCGCGAAACCTGATATTGATGGGGGCATGCATTACCGCCGCCGACGAGCTGAGTTTCAACAGTCAGCTTGTAGTAGACTTCCCATACAACGTTTTTATCTCTGCTGCCGTTTTGTGAGCGCCGGTAATAGTCTCGCACACCTGATCAACGATGTAATCATCCATGTGCGACCAGATCGGCAGCGATAGAACTTGCTTTGAAACCTTGTTGGTCACGGGGAGCTCCTCATCGCGGTATTTGCCCCACCTGTCCCAGTAAGCCCTAGTCTTGTGTACAGGTGGAAAATAGTACTTCCTGGTATCAATGTGCGCCCGCTCCAACCACCAGGAAAGCGCGTCTCTCGACATGCCAAATTCTTCAGTTTCTATCAGCACCGTAAAGTCCTTGAAAGTCGACCGGTCCTTCTTTCCAATCTTCTGAAACCTTATGCCCGGGATTGAGCCCAGATTACTTTTATAGCGCGATGCAATCTCGTTTCTGCGCTTTAGATTTCTCTCTAGCATCTCGAGACTCCCCAAAGCCATGGCTGCATGCAGTTCGCTGAGGCGAGCATTTAAACCGATGAAGCTCGGGTCATAATCGCCCTCGTTGCCGTAGTCGCGTCCGTAGCGCAGAACGTTCGCCAGTTCCTCGTGGCGAGTCGATGCCACCCCGCCCTCCCCGGCCACTACCGGTTTAGTGGGGCTAAGGGAGAACACCTCGACGTCCCCGAAAGCTCCAACTTTCTTGCCGTTGCTTTCAGAGCCGAGCGCATGGGCCGAGTCAAAGAGCAGCTTGATATCGTATTGTCTTGCCAGGCCTTCCAACTCTTTCACCTGACATGGGTTCCCAAAGATGTGCACACCTAAGATGGCACTTACGTCCGGGCGATGTTTGAGTACTTCCTTAACGGATGCGGGTGCCAGGTTCCAGGTTTGTTCGTCTATGTCGGCGAAAACGGGCTCCAGGCCGTTCCAGATCAAGCTGTGCGCGGTTGCGAAAAATGTGAAACTGGGTAGTACCACAGCGCCCCTCAAGCCGAGCGCTTTAAGGGCCAATACCAGGCCGATGGTGCAGTTAGCCATGGCTACGCAAAGCGTATTGCCAATATAACCTCCAAGCAAAGCCTCGGTCTCGCGCACTAGCGCCCCGTTGGTAACCTGGCCGGCCTTCCACAACCGTTCCAGCCTCTGCTGGTATTCCTCAAGAGGTGGAAGCGTCGGCTTTGTGACCGGAATATCCAATACCTGGTCCTTCCTTATCAAACAGCATGTCGGTTCATTTTCGTCTTAAGGACTCACTTTGAGATATACCAATTCAGGGAGTATCTCCAGGTTCCTTATCACTATATCCGGCATATATGGCTCAGGAACAGAGCTGCTGGGCCTTCTGACCCAGTGAACGGTCTGAATCCCAAGCATTCCACACTCTTTGGCACCCTTGAAATCCTTGTCAGGGTTATCTGCTATATAGCTACAATCTCTACTGTTCACTCCCAACATACGCGAAATCTCAACAAAAGGTCTGGTGTTCGGTTTCCAATACTCCCTGCCAAACGTATCGGTATAGACAATAGAATCAAAAAACTTCTCCAAACCCAGGCTTTCCACCTTATTCATTTGGGTTTCAACGAGTCCGTCTGTGAGCAACCCAAGTTTGAATCCCTTCTCCCTTAATGAAATGAGGATCTTTCTGCTGACTTCGGGTAGTGTTATTCTTGGCTTGTGCTTTCGGTATGCATCAATAAGCTCAGCGATTATTTCCTCACTGCAATCCAACCCTCGTTCCTCGAGAAATACGTTGAAGTTCTTTCCCCGTATTCCCCTGTTAAAAGTTGCCACTAATCCTTGGTAACAGTCTTCCTTTTTGAGACCGTACAATCTCGCAAGTAAACCTGATGCAACAACAAAGCCGCTTCTTACATATGCGATTTCAGGGAAAATAGTGTCATCAAGGTCGAAAACCAAAGCACTCAATTCTATTTGTTCTTGACACTGGAATGTCTTATATTCGCTTGAATTCATCATTCTTATCAATCTTCAAATAGAAAGCTTCATCGAAGCGGCAGAAATACACACCTTCCTCAAATTCATCAACACTTTCGGTGACCATTTCCCCTTCGCACATCGATAGAAGAATATATGGGAAATCGGCGCCAGCAGCGTGAGATAGTGGGTAGCCACCCCCAAATCTGGGGTTTATTTCAGCAAACACGTACTGCCCTCCTTGGCGAAAGCACTGTATAGTCACAGGGCCGCAGGCCTTGAGATATTTAAGCAATTTCGCAGTAAGATCAATCAAGTGGCCCTCCTTTATCGTTCTGCCTTTGCTGGACTCCCCTGCCCGAACTTCCAGCCTTTCTCTAGCAACGATGCGAAGGGGTTGTCCGTCAAAACCAACCATACAGTCCAGGGTTATTTCCTGGCCCACTGCCCTTTGCTGAAGAATGGGTTCGTCTATCGTCTTCGATAAGAAGCTCACGTCCTCAACATTTCTCACGATATATACATCCTTGCCCCCAGAGCCCCTGCGAGGTTTCAGCACCGCTGGCAGCTCAATTTGTTTCTCCCAGCCATTTGCGGCAATGGGCATGGTTATTAAGAACGGCAATCCAAATTTTTGCAGGAAATTAGTGGTCGATACTTTGTCAGAACAGATTTCAATAACATCGGGGCCGCTTACTATGACCTGAGCCCCTATCTGGTGCAATATCTCTTTGTTGACTGCGTAGACAGGTAATTCAGGATCTATGAGAGGAATAATAACGTCTACTTCTTCGCTTTCACAGATCTTCAATAAAGCTGCCAAGTAGTCGTTACTTGCGCAACTGGGCACGATAATTTGCCTATCAACCTCGAATAGAGCAGGGGCAAGTGGATTTGTATCTATTCCTATCAGCTTTCCCCCACCTAAACGTTGCATAGCTTTGCGGAAGTATCTGATCAACTCAACTCTTCTTCCGCAAGAAGAAAACAATATATTCATGCTCACTCCTCACGCACTTGCATAAGACGGCGCCCTCGCCTATAACCACGTTTTGGTGGATTACGGCATTTGTCCCGATGAAGCTATCATTCTCTAAAACAATTCTTCCTAGCCGCACATTCCTCTGCTCTGGCGGGAGGGCAGCAGACATACGAGCTCCTCCTGCATAACGATCTGCTGTGATAAGCCTGGCGCCCGCGGCGATAGCCGCATAGTCGCCAATCTCCAATTCTCCTCCGCCTATTACACTTACGAACTTACGAACGATGCAATATGCACATATCTGCCTATCGTTAC
>Ga0209539_1002119_pt1 | contig 10501 bp, 7 predicted proteins | sample BarGraNGADG00312_2_FD_184499 | JGI IMG/M metagenome (GOLD analysis project Ga0209539, IMG submission 184499) | Arctic peat soil microbial communities from Barrow, Alaska - Barrow Graham LP Ref core NGADG0011-312 (SPAdes) (version 2) | ecosystem: Environmental > Terrestrial > Soil > Wetlands >... | reverse complement strand
GAAGGTCCGCGCGCTCGTCACGACGCCGGCGACGAACTGCATGATGACGTTGACGTCGACGCCGACCCGCAGCGGCGCCATCAGGGCCAGCACGTTGGTGCGGCTGGAGGCCAGGGCGCGGGCCCCGGCGTGCGGCCGGAAGCCGAGGTCGCGGATGCTGCGCTCGACGCGTAGGCGGGTTGCCGCAGAAATGGGTCGCTTGCCCGAGAGTACGTATGAGACTGTCGACGTGGAGCACCCCGCGTCGCGCGCGACGTCGTCAATGGTTGTCACCCGGGTCCACCTCCTGTGCTGACTGCCCCGTGGCCGCGGGAGTCTGTCCGGTACGCGTCGGCCACGGAGGTTCTCAGCTCCCACAATAGCGTCACCGGCATGTAAGCGCTTCGACCTTCTCCCCCACGGAAGTTCGCCGATCTGATCGTGCACGGGGGTTGAACCGCTTCGATGAGCCTTCGACCACACGAAGGAGCAGCAAGTACGCTCGATCCTCGACGCCGTGACCCGAGACCCCGGCCTGCTGCATGGCGGAGACCGCAACCCCGAGCAGCGGCCGCGCGAGGTCTGGCTGGACGACATCGCCCTCATGCGCGCCGCCGCGACCTCGTCGAGCGGTGCGCCGTCCACCCGGCCGGGCGCATGTGGCACATCGGCAACGAGTACGGGCAGGTCTGCCACTGCGACCCGTGCGGCGAGCCGTCCCGGGCATCCCGGTCACGACCAGCTTCACGGGCTTCCACCCGCTCACCGACTACTGGCGGTGGGCGCCCGAGGTCGACATCGTCGCCGACGACACCTACCCCGAGTCCCCGATGCGGCAGTCCCTCGCGCACGACCTGATGCGCGGGCTCGCCGGCGGGGCGCCGCCGTTCTCGGCGGTCGCCGACGCCGACGTGGCGGGTTTGCCCGCCGTGCTGCGCCGGCGCACTTCGCGGTAGTCGCTCCAGGTCGCCGCACACAGGCCGCCGTCGCTCTGTGGCTGGAATGAGACCCATCGATCCCCTCGTTCGCGTGGCCGCACCAGCGCCCCGCTGGGCACCGCCACCGCTTCGAGGTAGCGCTGCTCGTCGCGAAGTAGGACGGCGTACCGGTCGACCATGACGGCGCGTGAGTCGCGCCGGGACCTGGTCGATGACGAACTGATCGATCGGGTTGTCGCGCGGGCCGGTGCGGGCGGGATCTCGCTGACTGACAGGATCGGGTTCCTGCCCTTGACGCTGATCCGCTCGGTCCTTGAGCGGGGGCCGGCCGCCGAGCTCGGTCTAGGACTTGTCCAGGGTGGTGGCGTCCTTGCCGGGCGCACCCCACACGATCTCCTTGGCGGCGTGGTCGGCGACCAGGGTCAGGTAGTGGTCCTGGCGTCGCTAGCTGACCTGGTCGACCCCGATGCTGATGAGACCGTCCAGGCGGGTCGGGTCGAGGCCGTCGGCGACGATCCGCTCGCAGATGCGTCCGACGGTGTCCCAGTCCACCCGCGACCGGCGAGTGATCGTGGTCTTGTCGGTCTTGGTCGCCAAGACCGCCACGAGATCCTCGAAGTCGCTGGTGAACCCGGGCGGGCGCGAGCGAACGGGGCAGCCTCGACCCGCACCTCGTGCTCGGGGCACGCCAGGCGCCGCAAGCGGGCTCGTGCGAGCGCCTGCCAGCGTCCGAAGTCCAGATGTCGCCGGCTCGAGGTCACCGAACGGGTGCTGAGGTGACGCGCACGGGTCGGTGTTCCTCTGGCTCGGCTGGTCTTTGGCGGACCCTCCGAAACTAGAACCGTAACCCGTGCGCGTCGCTCGTCTCGGGCGACGTGTCGCGAATCCCGCGCGCCACCTGCACCTTCGCTACCGGCCGAGTTCGGCCTCACCCACATCGATGCCGGGAGGGCCGGATTGGCTAGGAAGGTCCCGCCAGAGCGCGGGACCGCGCCCGCGCAGCGCCGGCAGTGTCACTTCTTGTCCAAGATGTCCTGGTAGAACTTGCGCAGGTCGTCGCCACCGGAGGACTTCCACGTCGCGATCGCCTCGTCGAGGTCCTTGAGCGTCTTGCGTCCGCGCGCGATATCCTTCTCGAGGTCGACGAACGGCTCGGCGAGCGAGCCGAAATGCGAGGGCTCGGAGATCTGCTGGCCGAAGAACAGCGGATCGGTGACGAACTCCGAACAGGCGACCTGCCAGGCACACTCGGCCTTGACGTATTCGGGGAAACGCACATTCGTCTCCCCGATCGGGCCGCGCACCAGGAAGATGTAACTCGTCTGAAGCTCCTTGGCCGCCAGCGGCGTGGGGATCGGCGCTCCCGTCGTGGCGTCCCTGGTGTAGTGGACGCCCTCGACGCCGTTCTGGATCGTGTTGTACTCGGTGGTACCGAACGGGGCTGCCATCAGGTTGGCCAGCTTGAGCATCTCGGTGATCTTGGCCTTGTCGTCGTTCTTCTTCAGGAACGAGAAGATGTTCGCGGGGTTGGGCTTGAACAGCACCGGCTTGCCGCCGTCGGCAGCGAACGGCAAGAAAGGCAGCATGGAGTAAGTAGGGTCCCAGGCGCCCAGCCCCCCGGCCACGATCAAGGTCTTGCCCGACTGGAAACGTATGCCGCTTTCGGCGATCTTCCCGGCAATCGCGTCGGGGTGCACGGAGCCGGATGCGAAGAGCTTGGCGTTCCAGGCCAGGGCCGCGCGGTACTCCGCGGACTCGACGCGGTGCACGAGCTTGGTCCCGTCGAGTTTCCACTTCAACGGGATGGCGTGCATGAGTTGCGCGGTGGTCCAGAGGTCGTCGGCGCCCCAGCGCCCGGCCTTCGCATCGGTGAGCTCCTTGGCCAGGGCGAGCAGGTCGTCGCCGCTCTTGACGTCGGGCGTGATGCCCATCTCCTTGAGCACGTCGTCGCGGTAGAAGGTCGCGTCGGAAAGGATCCCGGTCGGGAACGGCAGCCCGTAGAGCTTGCCGTTGAACACGCAGAACTTCCACGAGTCGGATGGGATGTTGGCCAGGTTCGGGTAGTCGTTGATCTTGTCTCCGGCGAGGAACGGGGTGAGGTCCTCGAAGACGTTCCCGACGATCTCCGGGCCGAACCGCGGCGGCATGTTCCACGCCGGCACGGACACCCAGTCCGGCACGTCCTTCTGGGAGGCGAGCACGGTCGCGAGCTTGTCGCCGTAGGTGTTGCCGTCCGTGTGCTGGAAGTCGACCGTCGACCCGAGCAGGTCGTTGACCGCCTTGTAGTACTGATTGCCGTCCTTCGTCGGCAGCGTGCCCCACAGCGGGACCATGGCCTTGAACGTGGAGCCGCTCCCAGGGACCTTCGTGACCGACTGCACGAACTTCTTCGGAAGCGTCAGGTAGCCAGGCACCGAGCCCTTGACGCTCGGGAAGTCCGGCTTCACGAACTCGACCGGGATGTACTTCGGGATCAACTTGTCGACATCTACGGCCGGCCCGGCGCCCGTGGTCGGCGCAGCGCCGCTGCACCCCGTGAGCAGGGACGGCACGCCGATGACGGCTGCGCCGCCGGCGACCATCCAGAGGAACGAGCGCCGATTGACGGCGTGGTCCCCGACACGGCCTAGGTCCTTGGTGGTGTTCATCAGCGTCAATCACTCCCTTGTGGAAACGCACGGTCACGCGACACTGCAGGCCGGGGACCGGATCCTCGATGATCAGGTGGTCCTGGCGAGATCGAAGCGGTTCGACATCCGCTCCGGGAACTGCTGTCTTGCTAGAACGTACAGTCGCCGGCCACGGCGATCAACTTGCCGTCGCTGCGGTCGTTCAAGCACTACGTCACCGTAGACGACGGAGGGCCGCCCGGCGATGTTTGTGACCCAGATCACGCAGTCGTACGCCGAAGTTCGTCGAATCGCTTCGACCTGAGCCCGCTTCGATCCGGCTCGATGACAAGGAAGCCGCGTGCCCGACACCGATGTCCGGCCATGTCGGCCCGCGTGCCATGACCCCGCGACGCCCCTGCCGGCGCGCGCGGGACCCGCTCGCGCGCCGGTTCGCCGACGCCGGCGTCGAGGAGTTGGCTCACCTCGAAGTAGTGGATCGGGTCTCGGTCCTTCTGCGACAGGGGCTCCTCCCGTGAGGGGTGAGACCGGCTCGAGTGCAGGCGACCTGGACCATTCGATCGGGGATCGGAATGCCCCGGACCTATCGGGTCCGACGAAGTAGGCAACCAAGGGTTCTCTCCGCGCAGCGTGACCTCGAGGTCCGTGGTCCCGGAGCCCGCCGCGGTGATCGTCACCGAGGATGGGACGTCCTCCCAGACCCAGTGGCCGGTCCGCTGCCCGACCGGTCCCTCGGGATCGCCCGGTTCCCGGGTCTTGACCCGTGCCGCCTTGAACGTGCCAGTGAGCGCCGCGTTCGTGGAGCCGAGAAGGTGGTTGCCGCGGCTCACGGTGCCCGCGACCGGCTGGAGCGAGTCGGCGTCGACCGTGTTGAACCGGACCGAGGCGGCGACACGTGCGGGCACCGACGCGGGCACCATCGTGACGGCCCGGCGGAAGCTGTTCGGGTCGGGCACCCAGGACAGCCGGTTCACGGCCTTGGACTTGCCCGGGGCTCCGGCGAAGCCGTCACCGGGCACCTTGACATGCATGTGGGCCTGGCCGTTCAGCAGCGTGGTCGCCGCACCGCCGTGATCGGCGTTGCCTTCGGTGATCGAGCCGAAGCGGGTCTCCGGAACGACGAACTCCCGGATGGCGGCCTTCGTGTGCGCGGGGCGGGCCGCGGGCGGGCGCGGGTCCACGGTGGGCTCCTTCTCGTGTCCGCCGGGGTTCGTGACCGCAGCGCGCGTCCGCCGTGACCCCGAGCACCGCCTCCGTTGGCTGCTCGTCCTGGCCGTTCGGCGCCGGGAGGAGTTCGATCAGATCCGGTGGGTGCACCTCGCTCCACCGTGTCGCGTTGCCCTCCTGCTGTTCGGAGAGCGACCGTGGATCTCCCAGGTCGTCGAGCAGACCGAGCTGGGAGCCTCCTGGCGGTGGTCGTCCTCCTCTGCTACTCTTGCGACGTTTGTAAACCGACAGAACAATCTCCGCGGGTGCGTGGAAGACAAGGGTGTTCATGACATTCGCGGCAGGTCAGAGCGAGCGGGTCAGCGACGTAACGGGACGTCGCCTGGCGAGCATCACGCCTAGTGGACGGCAGCTCGCGTGGCAGGAGATGGAGTTCTACGCGTTCGTGCACTTCGGCATGAACACCATGACCGGGCGTGAATGGGGGCTCGGCCACGAGGATCCTGCGCTCTTCGATCCGTCGGACCTCGACGTGGACGGGTGGATGACCGCCATCGCCTCGGCGGGCATGACCGGCGTGATTCTGACCGCCAAGCACCACGACGGCTTCTGCCTGTGGCCAAGTCGGGTGACGAAACACACGGTCGCGGCATCGCCATGGCAGTCCGGTCGGGGGGATCTCGTTCGTGAGGTCGCCGAGGCGGCTGCCCGGCACGACCTGCGTCTGGGCATCTACGTGTCGCCCTGGGATCGCACCGAGGCGACCTACGGCACGGGCACCGCCTACGACGACTTCTTCGTGGCACAACTGACGGAACTCCTGTCGGACTACGGGCAGGTCTTCTCCGTCTGGTTCGACGGAGCCTGCGGTGAGGGAGCCAGCGGCAAGGTTCAGGTCTATGACTGGGATCGCTACTACCGGGTCATCCGGGAGCTCCAGCCAGACGCGGTCATCAGCGTGTGCGGGCCCGACGTGCGGTGGTGCGGAAACGAGGCAGGTTCGACGCGGAGCGACGAATGGAGCGTCGTGGCTGCGAGCTTGCGCGATCTCGAGCGGATCGCCGACAAGTCACAGCACCAGGACGACGGGGAGTTCGCCCGGCTCGTCCACAGCGATGAGGACGACCTGGGTAGCCGGTCCGCGTTGCGGGGTCATCTCGATGATCTGGCCTGGTATCCGGCGGAGGTCAACACGTCGATCCGGCCCGGCTGGTTCCACCACCCCGAGGAGGACGACCAGGTCCGCGCTGCGGAGGAGCTGATGGGGATCTGGTATTCGTCCGTGGGTGGCAATGCCTGCTTCCTGCTGAACGTGCCGCCGACTGCCGCGGGGCGGATCAGCGCGCCCGACGTCGCTGTCCTGAACCAGCTAGGAGGGCTCATCGCCGACTACTCCGCCCGCCGGGTCCCGACCACGGTGACGGTGTCGTCAGGCGACGTCCCGGAGGGCTTCGGCTCAGGCGCCGACACTCCCGGAATATCCTGGGAGCCCACCCTCGACGACGACCTGCCGACGGTGGTTCTGCACTTCGAGCGGCCCTTGGCCATCGAGGCGATCGAGGTGCGGGAGGACATCCGGACCGGGCAGCGGGTCGAGGACCTCGTCGTGGTCGGGACGAACGGTGACGAGGAGTTCTCGTTGGGCTCCGCTCACGCTGTGGGGCACCGTCGTATTCTCCGGTTCGAGCCTCGCATTCTGGACGCCGTGCGGGTCGAGGTCCGGGGCAGCCGTGATGTACCCCGGCTACTGGCGGTCACCGCCGTGGCAGCGAGGTGACGAGGAGGTCCGGACGCCGCAATACCGGACTGGCTCAACCAGGAACGAGGCGGGAACCGATTGGATGAACAGATGTCGACTCCCGCGCGGGCAGTTGAGCGGCTGCCACCGGAATCCCGGTGGCCGAGCCTTCATCCGACGACGCAGGCTGCCTTCAACGAGATCCTCTGGAAGGGTGGGCTGCCCCGGATCGAGATCGCCCGCACCCTGGGGATCTCTCGCACCAGGCTGACCGCGATCACGCGTGATCTCGACGAGGCGGGCCTCATCGTCGAAGGCGGTCGTGAGCAGCGATCGCGTACTGGTCGTCCGGCCGAGATGCTCTACGCCCGAACTGATCGCTACCATTTCCTGGGAGTGCACGTCCGGCACGGACGCGTCATCGGCGTCGTCGTCGACCTTGCCAACCGGGCCGTCTGGGAGCGCCGGATCGACCTTCCCGAGCCTGATGTCGACGCCGTCTTCGATCAGGCTTGCCAGTGGTTCGCCCAGGCGAGCGCAGCGGGGTTGACGGTGGCGGCAATCACGATCTGCGGACCGATCCCGGAGAGCGGGAGCGCCGTCCGATCGCTTGATGTCACCGTCTTCCGCTCCGGAGACGGGCGGCGCCGGGTCGAGGACGCCTGCGGGATTCCCGTATGGATCGAGGAGGACGTCGTCGCGCTGACGGCGTTCGAGCAGTGGCCGCACCTGGCGGGTGGTCAAGAGAGCATGGCCTTGATCTCGCTCGGCTCGGAGATCAGTTTCGGGCTCGTCGCCGATCTGAAGATCATCGTCGGCGCCCATCAGTCGGCAGGACGATTCGGCCACGTTCCCGTGGCTTCCGACGGTCTCATGTGCCCTCTTGGGCATCGCGGCTGCCTGTGGAGCACCAGCTCCACGGGTGCGATCGCGGCAGCCGTTCCCGGTGCGGCAACCGTCCAGGAGGTCGCCTCGGCCGCCAGGGACGGCGACGCCCGCGCAGTCGCGGCGCTCGACAGCGCAGCCCGGGGCCTCGGTGCCGGCGCCGGACACGTCGTCAATCTGCTGGATCCCGACAAGCTCGTGCTGACCGGGGAGAGCCACACGGTCCTGTCAGACCGGCTCGACCTCTTCCACGAAGGGCTGCGCGCCGTGCAGATCACCGGCGCCCCGGTCGAGGTCAGTGTGGCGTCGATCGACTTCGTGGAGTGGGCACGGGCGGCCGGGGCCTACGCCTTGTACCGAACCCTGAGCGCCTCGGTCTCCCGATCCTGACGTGTTTGTCACGTCGCTTGACAAACACGGTGGCAAGAGGCGATGCTGGGCACACCGGCGAGTTCCACGTCGGAAGCCACATGGCCGAAGGAGTCCTCTGGTGCTGTTCCTGCAGCGCATCTGGCGGCTCGACCTAGTTCCTGGAGGAGTCAAAGGATGACCTGGTCCCACGTGGACAACAAGTGGCCGACGAACGGATTGAGCTTCGGGGCTGACTACAACCCCGAACAGTGGGACCGTTCTGTTTGGCGCGAAGACATGGAACTCATGCGGGAGGCCGGCGTCAACCTCGTCTCCCTCGGGATCTTCTCCTGGGGTCTTCTCGAGGTCGCCGACGGCGCGTACGACTGGGCCTGGTTCGACGAGATCGTTGACCTCCTCGAGGAGAACGGCATCGCCATCGACCTGGCGACTCCGACCGCAGCACCGCCCGGATGGCTGCTCCACAAGCACCCCGAGATCCTGCCGGTCGAGCACGACGGCCTGAAGCACTGGCCAGGCGCCCGCCTCGGCTGGTGCCCCAGCAGCCCGGTCTTCCGGGAGCACTCCCTGCGGATCGTTCGTGCCCTCGCGGACCGCTACGGGGCTCGCGACCACGTCGTGATGTGGCACGTCAGCAACGAGCTCGGCGGCGGCAACGGCCACTGCTACTGCGACGTCTCGGCCGCAGCGTTCCGCCGCTGGCTTCGCGACAAGTACACGAGCCTGGACGCCCTCAACGCGGCGTGGGACAGCGCCTTCTGGGGTCACACGTACCGCGACTTCGAGCATGTCTTGCCGCCCCGGGGGAACGAGTCCAAGAACCCCTCCTTGGTGCTCGATTTCGACCGGTTCTCTTCCGATGAGCTTCTGCAGCAGTACCTCGCCGAACGGTCCGTCCTCAAGGAGGTCACCCCCGACCTCCCCGTCACGACGAACTTCATGGTCGGGGCGGAGCAGGACGCCGTCGACTATCCACGGTGGTCCCCGTACATGGACATCCTCGCGAACGACCACTACACCCGGTCGTCCGACGCACTGCCGCAGCAGGACGTCGCCTTCTCAGGTGACCGGATGCGCGCGCTCACGACGGATGGACGTCCGTGGATGCTGATGGAGCACTCGACGAGCGCCGTGAACTGGCAACCCCGGAACCGGGCCAAGCGGGCCGGTGAAGCCGTACGGAACAGCCTGAGCCACGTCGCACACGGCGCAGACGGCATCCTCTTCTTCCAGTGGCGTGCCTCTCGCGGCGGAGCCGAGCAGTTCCACTCTGCGATGGTGCCGCACGCGGGTCGCGACACCGCTGTGTTCCGTGCCGTCAAGGAGCTCGGAGCCGATCTTCGCGCCTTGGCACCGGTCCAGGGCTCTCGGGTCCGTCAGGCCCGCGTGGCGATCCTCTTCGACGACGAAGCCGGGTGGGCCCTCCAGAAGGGCGTCAAGCCCAACAACGAGCTCACCTACGGTCGTTCGCTCCGCGACTGGCACCTCGCGCTCTGGGAACGCAACATCGCAATGGAGGTCATCTCGCCCTGGAACGACTTCAGCGGGTACGACACGTTGATCGCGGCGAACCTGTTCGTCGTCAGTGACCAGAACGCCGCGCGGATCGCCCACTTCGCCGAAAGTGGCGGCACTCTCATCGTCACCCCCAATTCCGGCATCGTGGACACCGACAACCAGGTGCGGCTCGGCGGATATCCCGGCGCCTTCCGTGAAGTCCTCGGTGCGTGGAGTGAGGAGATTCACCCCCTGCAGGCCGACGAACGCTTCACCCTCGACACCGGGTGGACGGGCACCGACTGGTCCGAGCATGTCCACGCCGACAACGCGGACATCCTGGCCCGATACGTCGGGGGTCCCCTCGACGGCGTTCCCGCCGTCACGTCGCGGGGGTTTCCCTCGGGTGGCCGCGCGATCTATGTCTCCGCCGGCCTCGACTCGGCCAGCGTTGCCGCGTTGGCGAGGTCCGTCGTGCCGGCCATCGATGAGCCCGACCTTCCGCGGGACGTGGAGATGCTCGTGCGCGAATCCGACGCCGAAGCGTTCGTCTTCTTCATCAACCACAGCTCGGACGACGTCAGCGTCGCCGGAACCGGCGTCGAGATGCTGACCGCCACCGACATCGTCGACGTCCTGGAGGTGCCGAGCGGTGCTGTCCGGGTGCTCCGGCGGCCCCGCACATGAAGCTCACCGATGGGTTCTGGCGGGTTTGCGTGGTGCGCCGACCGGATGGCGGACGACGACGTGCTGACACAGGTCGTACCGCTGAAGTCGAGCCTGGGGGACTGGCAGCTCTGGTCGTGGTCGTCCTACCGTGACGTGCAGACGCGCAGGTGCGGATTGCGTCCCGCAGACCCTTCTATGTCTTGTCAAGCCGGGCTGGGGCTGGTGACGGCGGCGTTGAGGGTTCGGTAGATCTGGCGGGCGAGGTACCGCTTGAGGATGGGGCGGATCTCCTTGGTCGTACGCCCTTCGGCGCGTCGCTTCTCGACGTAGGCGCGGGTCTCAGGATCGTGCGTCATCCGGACGATTGTGGCCATGTGCAGGGCGCGGTTCAGGCGTCTGTCTCCGCCGCGGTTGAGCCGGTGGCGGGTGGTGTTCCCCGACGAGGCGGGGATCGGGTTGACCCCGGCGAGGCAGGCGAATGCTGCCTCTGACCGCACCCTGCCTGGGTGGGACCAGGCGGTCAGCGCGATCGCGGCGGTCATGGGCACGATGCCGGTCCTCTCCAGCAGCACCGCGGCGCGGGACTGGCGGACCAGGACGGTCATGCTGGTGGCATTGCTCTTGAG